>Ga0315278_10004464_pt1 | contig 12616 bp, 9 predicted proteins | sample YL17G06_0_MG_FD_203880 | JGI IMG/M metagenome (GOLD analysis project Ga0315278, IMG submission 203880) | Sediment microbial communities from Yellowstone Lake, YNP, Wyoming, USA - YL17G06_0 | ecosystem: Environmental > Aquatic > Freshwater > Lake > Sediment | place: USA: Wyoming | collected...
GTAGCCTGTAGCCTGTAGCCTGTAGCCTGTAGCCTGTAGCCGGTAGCCTCAGCTCGTGTACGCCGTCTCGCTATGCTGCGAGAGATCGAGGCCCATGCGCTCGTCGTCGATGGGCGCGCGGAGCGGCGTGATCGCATTGATGATCGTCAGTAGCAGGAAGGTGCCGACGCCGCAGAAGACGTAGGTCGCGACCACCGCGATCAGCTGCTTCACCATGAGGCCGGGGTAACCGTACAAGAGACCGCCATCGAGCCCGAGCGTGAGGGTCGGGATCGCCGAGTTCACGTCCTTGGTCGCGAACACGCCGGTCAAGAGAGCGCCGAGCGTCCCGCCGACCATGTGTACGCCGACGACGTCCAACGCATCGTCGTAACCGAAGCGCGCCTTCAAGCTGACGGCGGTGTAACAGATCGCGCCGGCAAGGCCGCCGATGACGAGGGACGCCATCGGCGTCACGAATCCCGAGGCGGGCGTGACGGCCACAAGCCCGGCGACCGCGCCGGACGCCGCGCCGAGGATCGTCGGCTTGCCGGATCGTGACCATTCGGCGAACATCCAGCCGAGCGCCGCCGCGGCGGCTGCCGTGTTGGTGTTGACGAAGGCGATGGCTGCGAGCTCGCTCGAAGAGGTGGCGCTGCCCGAGTTGAACCCGAACCATCCCACCCACAGCAGCGACGCTCCCACGACGCAGAACGGCAGGTTGTGCGGCGGCATCGGCGTCCCGGGGTAGCCGACGCGCTTGCCGAGGTAGAGCGCCGTCACGAGTGCGGAGACGCCGCTCGAGATGTGAACGACCGTGCCGCCGGCGAAGTCGATGGCGCCCACGTTGGATGCGATCCAGCCCCCGCCCCAGACCCAGTGCGCGAGTGGATTGTAGATCAAGGTCGACCAAAGCAGCATGTAGAGCGCAAAGGCGGGGAAGCGGAGCCGCTCGGCGAACGTCCCGGAGATCAGCGCGGGAGTGATGATCGCGAAGGTCCCCTGGAAGGCGACGAACACCATCTGCGGGATCGTCGGTGCGGCTGCGTTTGCGGTGCCGAGGATGCCACGCAATCCGAAGTTCGCCGCGCCGCCGACGATGCCGCCGATGTCCGGGCCGAAGGCCATCGAATATCCGAAGAGCACCCACGTCACGCTGATCAAGGCGGCGCAGAAGAAGCTGTGCATCAGCGTCGACAGCACGTTCTTCGATCGCACCAGACCGCCGTAGAAGAGCGCGAGCCCGGGGATCGTCATCATCAGCACGAGCACGGAGCTGGTGAGCATCCACGCGGTGTCGCCGGTGTCGAATTTCGGGGCCGCGGGCGCCGCGGCCTCTTCCGCCAACGCGGTCGCAGCACTGATCAGAACGCCGAGGCCACCTGCAGCGGCCACGCGCAGGGCTGTGCTCCGACCACAAAATATTCTCATTTTATCCTCCTCCACCGAGCGGGGGTACAAGAGCGACAAACTCGGGTTCGCGTCAAGGGAGCAAGGGGAGCACCGTTTCGTGGTCGTCGCTGAGGGCGATTGGAGACTGGTGCTGCTTCCTCCATTGCTCGGCTGCATGGAGACTTCAGGCAGCTGCTCGGTTGACGTGGATGCTCACCATGTCGGGGTAGCCGTGAGCGCCCATCTCGGGACCGTCGAGGCCCTCGGCTTCCGTCTCCTCGCTGACCCGGATCGGGGTGATCAGGTCGGAGAGCTTGAACCAGGCGTAGGCGATGCAGAACCCGAAGATCGCGACCACGGAGGCATCGATCAGCTGCATCACGAGCTGCGAAGGATCGCCGTAGAGGAGCCCGCGCACGCCGTCCGAGCCGTACGCCTTTACCATCGCGTCGCGGACCACGCCGTTCCATCCGGCGCCGTACTCCCCAGTGGCGAAGATGCCGACCGAGATCACGCCCCAGAGGCCGTTCATGCCGTGCACGGAGATCGCGCCGACAGGATCGTCGATGCCGATGTTGTCGAAGAAGAACACGCTGTAGACCACGAGGATACCGGCTACGAAACCGATGATCGCGGCTCCCATAGGGTTCACGAACGCGCACGGGGCGGTGATCGCCACGAGCCCGGCGAGCATGCCGTTACAGAGCATCGAGGGGTCGGGCTTCATCCCCTTCCAGCCCAAGGTGAGCATCGCCCCGATCGGCGCCGTGGCGCTGGCGAGCAACGTGTTCACGACGACGAAGCTGATTCGCAGGTCGGTGCCGGCGAGCGTCGAGCCCGGATTGAACCCGAACCATCCGAAGGCGAGGATGAACGTGCCGGCGATCACGAAAACCAAATTGTGCGCCGGCATCGCCTGCGGCTTGCCGTTCACGTACTTGCCGATGCGCGGTCCGATGACGATCGCGCCGGCGAGGCCGATGAAGCCACCCATCGCGTGCACCACACCGGATCCCGCGAAGTCGACCGCGCCGTGGCCGAGGCCCCAATTGAGTCCGCCCTGGGCGAGCCAGCCGCCGCCCCAGACCCAATTCGCGTAGAGACAATAGGGAAGAGCGATCCAAAGGCCATAGATGCAGAAGTTCTTCCACGCCCACCGCTCCGCCATGGCGCCCGTCGGGATCGTAGCGGTCGTATCCATGAACACCATCATGAAGAAAAAGAGCACCATCACGCCGACGTCGTTGACGGCGCCATTCAGGAACCAGCCCTTGAGACCGATGAGCCCATACTGGAATGCGCCGGTGAGGTTACCGGCCGCGTCGGTGGCCGCGCCGAGTCCCCATCCGCTGTTCAGCACCGCCGTGCCCGGTCCGAGCGAGGCGTACCATCCCGGAGCGACCGGACCGTTGAACCAGTTCCCCCAACCGATCGCGAAACCGTACACCCAGAACCCGAAGCACCCGAGCGGGTAGATCATGAAGTTCATCGCCGACGTGTGCGCCGCGTTCTTCGATCGGCAGAGCCCGGTCTCTACGAGCATGAACCCCGCCTGCATGAACATAACGAGGAAGCCCGCCACCAGCGTCCACACGAAGTTGATCGAGACCAGGTTGTGGGCCATGCGGTCGTAAACGTCGGTCAGCGCAAGCGAGGATGGCACGTCGCCTTTGCCGTCGCCGGCCGGCGTCGCCCACACTCCCGTGTTCGCGCCTGTCGGATCGGGCCACAGGGGCTTGGCGGGGTCGGGGCTCGCTGCCGAGAAGTAGCTCGGTAGCTGCGGGGCCGCCGCGGGTGCAGGTGCCTTCTCCTCCGCCGCGAGCCTGCCGGGCGTGCCGGCGAGCAGCGCGGCGATTCCCAGGGCACCGAGGAATCCGAGCGTCGCTCTGGAATGCTTCATTGGGTTCTTTCCTCCCTGTCTTGTCTTGGGAACCTAGATCGCCTGCTCGCCTCGTTCGCCCGTTCGGATCCGGATCACGTCCTCCACGGGGCTCACGAAGATCTTGCCGTCTCCAATTCGTCCGGTGCGCGCGGCCGTCTGAATCAGGGCGGCGGCTTTCGCTGCCGATGCATCGTCTAGCAGGAGCTCGATCTTGATCTTGGGTAAGAAATCGACGACGTACTCGGCGCCACGGTACAGCTCGGCGTGGCCTTTCTGCCGGCCGAATCCCTTCACTTCCGATACCGTCATTCCCTGGATTCCCTCCCTGGCGAGGGCTTCTTTCACTTCGTCGAGCTTGAACGGCTTGATGATCGCTTCGATCTTCTTCATCGAGGTCTCCTCTCCCGAAACGCTCCGAATCAAAACACGTAGCTCGCGGCGATCGACACCGTATCCTGCGAGCCCCTGAACCGCGGCGACGTGACGGTGTCCCCGGTGGTCGAATCGATGGTGGTGACCGTGCCGTTCTTGGCGAAGCTGTCTGCGTTGGACCAGTCGTGGCGGTACTCGGTCCAGAGCGTCAGCTTCTCGGTGACGAAGTACTTGGCGGTGACCGTGACTTCGCTGAGCGTCTGATCGGTGCCCGTGCGGCCGCCGCCATCGTCCTTGAAGACCTCGCCGCGGAAGTAGGCTCCGACCGGAAGGCCGGCGAGATCCTTGAGCCGCAGCCCGACGATGCCGGAGAAGCCGTACCACGTCTCGGTACCGCCATCGATCGCGGCCCCGTCCTCGTGGCCGTAGTCGCCGTTCAGAGAAATCGTGACCGGGTCGAGCGTGATCGTCGAGACGACGTCCGCTATGCCCCGCGGGTTGTTGTTCTTGTCGGTCTGCTCGGGGCCGAATGTGCCGTTCAGGTAGAGCGAGAACGCCGAACTCGGAATCCAGCCTACGCTGCCGAGCAGCGTCTTGCCGCCGTTGTTGTCGGCGACGTTGTCCCAGCCGTTCACCACCCCGACTGTCGCCGAGAACTTTTCGCCGAGCGGAGGCGTGAACAGGATGCCGGTGTGGGTGAAAGGGATCGCGAAGCCGAACAGGAAGGATCGCGAATAATTCATGTTGCTCGGCGCCTCGATGACCTCCGACCCGAGCAACGTCACGAATTTTCCGGCCTTGACCTGCCAGCCGCCCGCCCAGTCGGGAGCGTAGAGCGCGTACACCTCCTCGATCTCGAAGTCGCCGTTGTCGCCCGTGACGCCGGTGAATTGGCCGTTGCCTTTCCAGTCCGCGCCGATGCGGCTCGCGGTGTTGCCGAAGTCGAGCTTCGTGGAGAACGACAGCCCACCAGGTGCCTTCTTGCCGATCTGCAACTGGAAGAGATCGACGGTCAGGCTATTGTCCTCGTTGTCGAGCGAGCGCAGCGAGTTTTGCCGATCTTCCGGTCGATTGAAGTTGTAGAGATAAGAGCCGTAGAGCATGCCGCCGAGCGAAAAGTCGGCGAGCGCGCCGAGCGACTTCTCGAGATCGCTCACGCGCTCGTCAATCGTTTTCGAAGGCGCTTTCTCCTCGTCGGCGAGCGCGCCACCCCCGATTGCTAGCCAACCAGCGGCGACGCCGAGCGCAATCCTTCGGAACGGTTTCTTACACCTGTGAACTTGCTTCATGCTGCCCTCCCCACCGTCGATCGTTGATTGTGTGCCGCCACTGGGTTCGAGTGGTCGATCGGCAGTAAGCAAAACCGACGCCAGATCCCCGGCGATCGGTCGCCTCACGGGACGCCGTCGATGCCAACTCGGTTTTTTGGGGTTGGCTCGAGCGAATGACAGGAGATCGTGGGTCGGAGAGCGAAGGACGCTGCCCGACAATTCAGCATTGCCTAGAGAACCGGCGGCCTCTCGCTCGCGAGTTCGACGCCTGACGCGCGGTGCTCTCGTCGGCGTCGCCGGGGCCCCTCCGCTGCCCGTGGCCATCGGCGCCCTGGCGGCGTTCGGCTGGATCTGGTGGCGCTCGGGGCGCGGTCCCGCGAAGCTCTGAACGAAGGCTCGCCCGGCCGGCGCCGTGTCAGGCGCCGCGCTTGGCCATCAGGATCCGGCGCCGCAGCGTGAGCACGGTCTCGTCTCGCTGGTTCCAGCAGCGCGTCTCGACGTAGAGCACGCCGCGGTCCGGCTTCGACTTCGACTCCGTCTTTTCGAGAACTCTGGATTCCGAATACAGCGTGTCGCCGTGGAACGTCGGCGCCAGATGCTTGACGGCTTCGTACTCGAGGTTGGCGATGGCGTTCAGGCTCATGTCGGCCACTGACATGCCGACCGCGATCGCGAAGACGAGCACCCCGTTCACGAGACAGCGGCCGTGCTGGCTCTGCGAGGCGTAGTGCTCGTCGAAGTGGAGCGGGTTGGTGTTCATCGTGAGCAACGTGAACCACGTGTCGTCGGCATCGCGGATCGTGCGGCCCGGCCAGTGCTGGACGAGCTCGCCGACCGCGTAGTCTTCGAAAAATCGTCCCCGCGGCTGCATGCGATCCCCTGCTTGCGGTCTCTTCTTAAATGGGACAATTTCGATAAAGGCAAGTTCGGCATGTCGTTAGAGCTCCGAGAAGAAACGATCGACGCCGTCCTCCGCGAGGCACGGACGCTTGCGCCTGCAATCGCTCTACCGCCGCGCGACGACTCGGGACGCGAGCTTTCCGTCGCCGAGATGGTGGCGTTCTTCTATTCCAAGCATGACGCCGAGAGCCTCCGGGCCGCGGCCGTCGCCCGACGCGGGCGGCGTGCCTTCGATCTCGAGACGTTCTCTCCCCTCTACCTGACCAATACCTGCGACGCCGAATGCAAGATGTGCGGAATGCGGCGGGACAATCGAGACCTCGAGCGGCAGACGGCGAATCCCGCGGAGATCCAAGGACAGCTCGAGATCCTTTCGGCACGAGGAATCTTGGCGGTCGCGCTGCTCACCGGCGAGTACCAGCGCGACACCCGACAGTGGTCGATCGCGCTGACGCGCGACGCGCTCCGCCGGGCGCTCACGCTCGGCTTCCGCCACATCCTGATCAACATCGGGTCGCTCGACGAGCGCGAGCTCGCGGATCTGCTTGCCGACGTCCCGCGCGGCGCCGACGGCCGCACGCTGCCCAAGGTGACGCTCTGCACCTTCCAGGAGACCTACGACCGCGAGACCTACCGCCGCTTCATGGGTGACAATCGCGAAAACCCGCGCGCCGACTTCGAGCGGCGTCTGGAAAACTTCGATCGCGCCGCGCGTGCCGGGATACGCGTCGTCAATCCCGGGGTGCTGCTCGGTCTGTGTGCCGATCTCGCCTACGAGCTCACCGCGCTCGCGCTGCACGTTCGCCATCTGCTCGCGCTCGGGCTCGAGGTCTACGTCTCGGTGCCGCGCCTGCGCCAAGCCTCCGGCGCCGAGAACTCGCGCGGTGTGTCCGACGACGAATTCGTCCGGCTCGTGGCGATCCTCTCCTTGGGTGTTCCCGAGGCGAAGATCGTCATCACCACGCGGGAGTGCTCGGAAGTGCAGCGTCGGGTGTTGCCGATGGTGAGCGTGTTGTCGGCGGGCTCGTCGGCGGTCGCGCCCTATACCGAGACGGGAGCGCGCTTCCCGCTCGAAGCAAGCCAGTTCAAGGTCACCGACCAGCGACCGATCGAAACGATCCTCGCCGAGTACATCGCCGAGGGGGTTCGCTTCGAAAACTACCAAGCGCCGTAGGCGCGAGGGGAACGTCTCGGCCGGGCGGTTATCGAGCGGATCGGGCTCAGGCCTTCATCAGCCGGCGGCGACGGAGGCGGGTCCGCAGCACGCGGCCGAGCACCTGGAGGGCCGTCGCGGCGTCCATCTTCGGCCACTCCAGGAGCGCCTCCATGACGCTCGCCGGCTTGCGTCCGGGCCTTCGCCAATCCGCGATCTGCGTCGGCTTGTAAACCTTCGGCGTGCGCACGAGCGCGGTCGGATCCAGCAGGTCCCCGTGTCGCGCGGCCTCGGCCACCACCGGTACACCGAGCTTCTCGCTCGCCGCGCGCACGGCCCGAGTATCGATGGCGGGTCGAGCGCCGTCGACTTCCACGCAGAACACCACGTCCGCCGCGCGAATGACCGCGAAGAAGACGCGCGAACCGTGCGCCTCCGCCAGATCGTAGCCGCAGTCGAGGATGTCGGCGGTGTAAATGCGCTTGCCGGCGAAATCGGCCACCTCGTCTTGCCGACCGAGCAGGTCAATCGCCGGCTCGGGGCGGCCGCAGGCGCAGGGAATCACGCGGATGATGTCGCGCGTCAGGTAGCGGACGAGCGGCATGGCCTTCGGGCCGAGGTGGGTGAGCGTGAACACACCTGCCTCGCCGGGCTCGACCGGCTTCAGCGTTTCGGGATCGAGCACCTCCGCGACGAACAGGCGGGTGTCGAGGTGAAGCGTTCCCCGCTGGCAGGAGGCGCCGAGGAACAGCGTCTCGTTCGAGCCGTAGATCTCACGCACCGTGACGCGCCAGTCGCGTTCGACCATGCGCCGCATGGCGGCGGGCAATGGCGCTCCGGCGAGCACCGCCATCTCGAGCGAGTCGAGCTCGCGAGCGGGATCGATGCCGAGCGTCAGCGCGAGCTCCCGGAGCAAGAACATTTCCAGCGGCAGACAAGCGATGATCTGCGGCCGCAGCGTGCGCAGAAAGTCGAGAGCGCGGGGGAAGGGGACGTCCCAGGAGAGGTTTCCGCACGGAATGTGGCAGCCCCCTTGGAGCTGCAGCGCCGACTCGATGCAGAAGGAGATCGGCGCGAAGGAGGGGAAGCGATCGAGAAAGATCTTTCCCGGCGTCCACTCGGGAAACCATCGCGCCACCGACTGCCCCATGATCGCGAACTCTTCTTTTCGGTACCAGCAGGCGATCGGCTGTCCCGTCGTTCCGGTCGATTCGTGATAGTGCCAGAGCTCTTCGCGCGGCACCGCGAGCATGCCGAACGGCGTCGCCTCGCGGAGGTGGTCTCTGCTGGTGACCGGCAAGCGATCGAGGTCGGCGAGCGAGCGCACCTCGCTCTTCTTCAAGTGCTCGGCGTAGAAGGGTGCGCGGCGCGCAAGTGTCACGGTCTCGCGCAGGAGCGCCTCGGCGTCGGGATGGGTCGCGTACACGGGCGTCAGAACCGCGCCCAGAGCGGCGTCGGGTGAGGCGGCAACGTGTCGACGACGACGTCGAACTGGGCGAGCAGCGTTCCCTCCGCCTGCCGCAGAGCCGCGAGCGAGACGTTGTAGTCGATCAGCGCCTGGATCTCGGCGGCGCGCGCCGCGGTGACTCGCTGCTGGAAGTCCAGAATGTCCTTGGTCGTCGCCAGGCCGACGTCGTAGCGCTTCTTCTGCTGCTCGAGGTTCTCCTCGGCGAGCTCACGTGCGAGGCGCGTGACGGTGATGCGTTTCGAGTTCGAGCGCACGTTGCCGATGGCTTTCCGCGCCTCGAGCGTGACGTTGGCGAGGAGCTGGCGATAGGAGAGCTCACCACGACGGAGGTCGATCTGGCTCTGGACGTATTCGGCCTCGGCGGTCGTGTTGCCGAGCGGGACCGTGAAGGACAGGCCTCCCGAATAGGAATTGAAGTCGTCGCTCGCCAGCCGATCGAGGCTCTTGCCGTAATCCCCGGTGAACGGCGTGACCACCGTCTGGCCGGTCTGCGGATCGGTCTGCGGAACGCCTCGTCCCGACAGACCGTTGAGCCCGTAGCTGGCGTTCACGTTCAGGCCGGGTAAGAGATTGTTGCGGTTGATCTTGGCGAGAATCTTGCGGTTCTCGATGTCGTAGCGCGCCTGCAGCACCTCCGGACGTCGCTCGACCGCGTCGACCAGGATCTCTTGCTCGTCTACGGTGACGTCGCGAACCTCCGGGCTGTCGGTCGGCTCGATCGGTCGGGGCACGAAGGCACCCTCGGGGTTGCGCTGGAGGAGCAGGCGAAGGCTGTCGGACGCGACGCTCACCGCGTTCTCGGCAGTGATCACTCGCCCCTCGCGGCTCGCCGCGTCCGCTTCCGCCTCCTTGACTGCGACGGGCGGAAGAGTGCCCGCGCGGACACGGGCCTCGTTCTCCCGGACGAGCGTCTGCGCGAGCCGCAGGCCATCCTGCTCCGCCTTGAGGTTTTCCCTTGCCTGCACGACGCCCCAGTAGGCCTCGACGACCTGCCGCACGAGCGCCACGGCGCGAGACAGGTACTGGTAGTAGGCGACGCTCGAGTTCGCCTCCGCGGAGCGCACGAGTAGGATCGTCAGGTCGATGCCGAAGTTCTTGAGCAGCGGCTGCGACACGCTGAACAAGAGATTCGGCAGGTACTGCGGGCGCAGGCCGTAAAACCGCGAGTTGGTGTTCGTCTCCGTGGAGGTGCCGGCGATGGTGAACGTCGCTCCCGAGCGCAGCAGCTTTTTCAGCGACAGTGCGTAGACGTAGTCTTTCTCGCGGAGCACTTGCGCGCCCTGCAGAACGGAGCTCGCAGGAACGACGGAGCGCTCGATGGTTCCGCTCGCCTGGAACGTCGGGTCGAAAATGCCGTTGGCGCGATCGACGTCGGCGCGCGCGAACTCGGGTCCGAGGCGCTCGACGGCGATTCCCGGATTGTTCTGGAGGGCAGACGCAACTGCCTCGCGCAAAGACAGCCGCTCCAGCGTATCGTCGCGGCTCTCGAGGTAGGCTCTCGGCTCGGGCTTCGGCTGGATGCTTTCGCTCGTCCACTGCTCGCGGAGCTGCTTCGGGAAGGAGGGAATGGGGAAGTCGTCGCCGGCCGATTCGGCGAAGACTGCCGTAGGCACGATCGTGCGGACGAGCAGCGCGGCGGCAATGACGGCGAATCGGTTCATGGGTCCTCGCCGCTTATGTGCCACCTGCAGCGAAGTCAAACCAGAGGGTTTCAATTGTCTTCGCATGGCCTTTTCCTTATGTTCAGGGCGGTGACGAGGAGGAGCGCCGCGAGGGGCCGAAGCGGACGGGACCAACGGGCTCTTCTTCGGTGAGTTCCTGGCAGGCCGGGAATTGCCGATCGAGTACATCGAGCGGATCGAGATCATCCGCGGACCGGTATCGGCGCTCTATGCTCAAGCCGTCGCAGATCGGCGTGCAGGCCCCCGATCGCCGCCGGCTCGACGTCAACCGACGGGTCGAAGATCAGTTGGGCGTGAATCTCGTGCCCGCCTTCCATTCCGACGTGGAGCTTCGCGAGTGAAAGGCTCTGTCCTGCTCCTTCCGTGAGCCCGCTCGCTTCATCATCGAGCTCGAGGCCAGCCGCCCTCGCCGGCGCTCGAACCGAGGTGCTCGGCCGCAAGCCTCGAGGAATCGGTTTGCGCGCGAAGTTTCTGATGCTGGCGAGCATCGGGTTCATCGTCAGCGGCGTGGTGTTCGGCTGGGCACTCTCGCGACAGTACCAGACCCTGCTGCGCTCGGAGTTCCAAAAGCGCGGCGAAACGCTGGCGCGTGGCCTGGCAGCCAACGGTCGGCTCGACGTCTGGGCGGAGAACAAAGAACGGCTGGCGCGCCTGGTGGAGAGCGCTCGCGAGGAAGCCGACGTGGTGGCCGCATCGGTCTATAACGCGCGCGGCGAGGTGTTGGCCCGCGTCGAGAAGGTTCGTGGCGCCGCGGCGGAGCGGGCGCCGGTCGTGCCCCGTTCCATCGCCGTGGAGGCGAAGACGCTGCCGGACGGAGCGCGCGCGCTTTCCGTCCTCGCGCCGGTGGAGCTGCAAGTCGAAGCCGGCCACGGTCCCGACGAGTCCGGCGAGCGGCTCGGCGGATCGAGCGGCAAGCCGACGCGCGCCGAGGCGCTCGGCGCGATCGAGATCGTGTTCGGTCTGGGCGCCGTCGAGCAGCGTATCGCCGACGTGCAGGCCACGACGATGAAGATGACCGCGGGAATCGTCGGTATCGGCATCGTGCTCGTGTTCTGGCTCTCGCGCGTTTTCGTGGTGCCGATCGAGCGCATGGCCGTCGCGGCTCGGCGGATCGCCGCCGGCGACTTCCGCGGGCGTGCGACGGTCCGCGGCAGCGACGAGCTCGGCGAGCTCGCGGAGGCGTTCAACACGATGACCACGACTCTCGCGGAACGCGAGGAGGAGCTCCGCCGCGTGAATCAGTCGCTCGAGCACAAGGTGCGCGAGCGCACTTCCGAGCTCCAGATCAAGCAATCGCAGCGAATCGCCGCCAACGTGGAGCTCGAGCGCGCGAGTCGGTTGAAGTCCGAATTTCTCGCCAACCTGTCGCACGAGCTGCGCACGCCGCTGCATGCGGTGAATGGCTTCTCGGAGCTCTTGCTCGAGCAGAGCTCCGGGCCGCTCGTGCCGAAGCAGCAGCGATACGTCGAGAACATTCTCGCCAACGGCAAGCACCTGCTCCAGCTGATCAACGATATCCTCGACCTCTCGAAGATCGAGGCCGGACGGATGGATCTGCGGCTCGAGGAGTTCTCGCTGCAGCAAACGATCGAGAGCGCCGTCAGCGTGATCGAGCCGCTCGCCCAGAAGAAGGGGCTCGCGATCGAGGTGTCGATCGAATCCGGGCTCGATCCCGTGCGGCTGGACCCGGGCAAGACGAAGCAGATTCTGTACAACCTGATGAGTAACGCCGTGAAGTTCACCGACGCGGGACGAATCGCGATCTCCGCGGCGCGTGGCACCCGGGCGGGGGGATGGGTGGAGGTGGTCGTCGCCGATACGGGCATCGGCATCCGCGCCGACGACCAGAAGCGGATCTTTCGCGAGTTCGAGCAGGTGGATGGCGCGCATTCGCGAAGATACGAGGGAACCGGTCTCGGCCTCTCGCTGACGCGCCGCCTCGTGGAGCTTCAGGGAGGGAGCATTCGCCTGGAGAGCGAGTTTGGCCGCGGCAGCCGGTTCATCGTTCGACTGCCCGCGAACCCGGAGGCGCCGCGAAACGAAAGCGAGGGGAGGTAGTTCACGGGCGGGGCGTCCCGCTCACCATCTGCCCAGATCTCGAGATGATCCACGACCACCCGGCGTTGACGGAAGCCGGGTCATTGGCTAGAGGAGCCACTGGAAGTGCGCGACTGGCGAAGTGGATGCACCACGAGGGAGCGCGCTTCTTCCACTCGCGATCGGGTGGATGAGTCGAGCAGGTCGCACGCCTGGGCCTCCGCGGAAGCGATGAGGTACCGGGCTTTTTTTTTGGACGGAACGATGATGAATAGGAAGCGATTATGATCAAGAGATACCTGCTGACCCCAGGGCCGACGCCAGTACCTCCGGAGGTGGCGCTGAAGATGGCCGAGCCGATCATCCACCATCGCACTCCGGAGTTCAGCAAGATTTTCTCCGAGGTTCGCGGCGGCCTGCAGAAGCTCTTCCAGACGGCAGGGGATGTGCTCGTGCTGGCCAGCTCCGGCACCGGCGCGA
>Ga0315278_10004465_pt1 | contig 12614 bp, 15 predicted proteins | sample YL17G06_0_MG_FD_203880 | JGI IMG/M metagenome (GOLD analysis project Ga0315278, IMG submission 203880) | Sediment microbial communities from Yellowstone Lake, YNP, Wyoming, USA - YL17G06_0 | ecosystem: Environmental > Aquatic > Freshwater > Lake > Sediment | place: USA: Wyoming | collected...
ACGTGCGCCTCCAGCGAGCCCGCAGCCGCGTGGTCGATCGACCCGCTCATGTATGCGTCGAACGTAGGTTCCTGGGGGTGCCAGCTCATGCCAATGCCTCCCGTAGTTCTCGCCGGGCCCGCATGAGCCTGGTCTTGACGGTGCCTCGGGGGATCCCCAGCAGGTGCGCGGCCTCGCGCGTGGTGAGTCCGTCGAGCGCCGTGGCCTGGATCACCGCGCGCAGCTCCGGCGACAGCCGATCCATCGCCGTGGCCAGGTCGCCGTGTTCGATGCCCAGCAGGACGAGCTCTTCAGCGGACGGCTCGGGGTCGGGCCGCCCCGCGAACCGCGATGCGGGGCGGTGTTTCCGCAGCCGGTCGATCAGCCGACGGATCGCGATCCCCCAGATCCAGGCGGCCACCTCGCCCTGTCCTCGGTAGCGGTCGGCACCCCGCCACACGGCCAGGAAGGTGTCCTGTACGACCTCTTCGACGATGGCCGGGTCGGCGCAGCGTCGGGCGAGCCGTATCGTGAGCCACGGGGCGTGACGGTCGTAGAGCGACCGGAGCGCGGTGGTGTCCCCGCCACGCAACGCGGCGATCAACTCCATGTCCGAGGCGGCGGAGCCGCGCACGTCGCTCATACCTCCCCTGTCGCGCCCAGTCCCGAGAACGGTTCACGCATGCGTCAGTCTTTCCTGAAGGCGGGCCTCGCGCGAGCCGGGGGTACGCTGACCTGCATGTGGCTCACCCCGGAACGCTTCGAGGAGATGATCGCCGACGCCGTCGACGCGCTGCCCGAGTGGGTGCACGAGCGTCTCGACAACGTCGAGCTCTTCGTCGAGGACGAATCGCCGCCCGGCCAGCACCTCCTGGGCCTGTACGAGGGCGTCCCGCTCCTACGCCGCGGCGCCAACTACACGAACGTCATGCCCGACCGGATCACGTTGTTCAAGCATCCGATCGAGCGGGAGGGCGCCTTCAACGAGGAGCGCATCGAACGCATCGTGTCGCACACGGTGGCGCACGAGCTCGCGCACCATTTCGGGATCAGCGACGAGCGCCTGCTCGAGATCGACGCCTACTGATATGGACCAGACTACCGACGAACGGTTCATGGGTCTCGCGCTCGACGAGGCGCGCCGGTGCGTCGAGTGGGACGACGTCCCCGTCGGTTGCGTGGTCGTGCGCGCTGACGAGGTCGTGGCCGCCGCGGGGAACGGCCGCGAGCGGCACCACGATCCGACCGCGCACGCCGAGGTGCTCGCGCTCCGCGATGCTGCCGCGGCGACGGGCACCTGGCGCCTCGACGGCTGCACGCTTTACGTCACGCTCGAGCCGTGCGCGATGTGCGCCGGCGCGATCGTCCTCGCCCGCGTGGACCGCGTCGTGTTCGGCGCCACCGACCCGAAGGCGGGCTTCGCCGGCTCGCTCGGGAACCTCGTGCAGGACGACCGGCTGAACCACCGGACCGAGCTCTCCGGCGACGTGCTCGGCGACGAGTGCGGCCATCTCCTGCGGTCGTTCTTCCGGGAACGGCGATGACCGGCGCCGCCCTTGGGGCCGGGCACGTCGCCCGCTAGACTCGTCGACGGAGGCGTGCCAGAGCGGCCGAATGGGACCGCCTCGAAAGCGGTTAGGGGCCTAATCCGTCTCTCGCAGGTTCAAATCCTGCCGCCTCCGCCCCGATCGACGACGTGAGCGGGCACGCACTCTGGTGCGTGCCCGCCGCGTCCACGATCCGACGACCTTGACCGTCTCGTCACCCCGGACACAGACTCCGTCCACATCGCACGGAAGGAGATCGCCATGGAGCCTCATCCCGGCGTGTTCGTCTCGAGCGCCTCGACCGATGACTGGGTGTCGGATCCGGAGGTGGCCGGGAGCGTCATGCACGAGCTCGTGCACGCCGACGGCCTCGTGGCCGGCATGACACGGTTCACCGACGCGGGCGAACCGATCACCTGGACCCCCGAGCGGCGCGAGGTTGCGATCGTCCTCGAGGGCTCGGTGCGCATCGAGATCGCCGGCGGGGGGACCCTCGAGCTGGGCGTGGGGGATCTGTTCTCGATCCCCCCGGGCCTGGAGACCACCTGGCACGTCACCACCCCGTTCAAGGAGATGTGGGTTCTGGCATCGGACTGACCCGACTCAGGTCCGGGCGGGGACCGTCCCCTGGTCTCCGTGCGGCGTCGAATGGTCGTCGTCGACGATCCCGGCGTTCTCCACCAGGACCGTGGTCGCGTCGTCCTCGGTCATGGCCATGAAGTCGCCTGTGGTGGGATCGGCGAACACCTCGACGTCGGCGTCGTACGCGTGGAAGCGCAGCACGTTCGCCGGACGCCCGAGCGGGTCGGCGACGCCGGTCTCGACGTGGACCATCGGGGCGCTGGCCAGGACCTGCAGCATCGCGGCCCGCAGCTCGGGCGTCGCGTTCAGGTACTGGGTGTCGCCGAGATAGTCCCGGATCGCGAGCCACAGCTGGCCCTCTTCCAACGACACTCCTGGTGCGGGCGACTCGTCGGGCCGGGGGGAGGCGCCGTCCGCGCCGCTCCGCTCGAGGAGGAAGGCCTTGAGCGCGTCCGGCTCGGTCGGGAACGCGGAGAGGTCACCTTCGTCCGGGAATGTGCCGGGTCCGAACGTGCCCTCCTGGATCCCGTAGTTGTGCTGCTCCATGACGTTGATCCGCCCCGAGCCGTCTAGGGCCCACCATGACTCGGCGAAGAGCGAGTCTCGACCGCAAGGCTCGCATGGGTAGCGGATCCGTTGGTACGAGTACTCGCCGGGTCCCAGTGGGGCCGTGTGGGGGGCCGGGAGCGAACCCCCGCCCATCGTCCCGACGGGTCGATCGCGCGTGTCGGATGAGCCCATGGCGGACGCCACGCCGGCGACGATGGCCACCGTGAGACCGAGCCCGACCACGGTCGCGCCGATCCTGCGCCGGCGTTCGCGACGGCCGCGACGGTCGTGGACGTCGTCCAGATCGAAGCCCGCCTCCGGGGCGAGCGCCTGTGCTCGTTCGAGCTCGTGCGTGCTGTCATCCATCGGTGGCTCCGATCTGTGCGGAGAGGGTGGCGCGTCCGCGCGCTGCGAGCACGCGGACGGTGGGCGGACGGATCCCAAGGGCCTTCGCGGCTTCGTCCGACGGCATGTCGAGCAGATCCATGAGGACGAGGGCGGCGCGCTGAGAAGGGGTCAAGGCGCCCAACGCGCGTATCACGACGTCGCGTGCCTCCGCGGCCTCGAGCTCGTCACGGGACTCTGACCTAGTGACGGCGTGGCGAAGCGCGACGGCGGCACGCCGCCGGCGGTTGCGGAGGACGTTCATCGCCGTGCGGAAGAGGTAGCCCGCCGGGTCGTCGGGGGCACCGACGCGGTCCCAGCGTTCCAGCACCCGCACGAAGGCGTCCTGGGCGATGTCCTCCGCTTCGTGGCGATCGCGGGTGATGACCCAGAGCGCGGAGAACAACCGGTCGCGTTCCTCGGAGAACAGCACCTCGAACGCTGCTGGACCCAAGGACTCGACCTCGATCGCCGTCGGTAGGGAGGTATCCATCTGCGCCATGGACACCCTAGGGGCCCCTCCCGTTTACGAGCAGGCGATCAGCTCGTCGATCGCGTACAGGGTCGAGTCGACGATCGTCATCGGTTGGCCCCCGACCGTGGCGATGTCCGCGCTTCCCGATGGCGATCCGTCCATGAGCGTCCCGAGCTTGCGGCCCGTCCGTGCGTCCGCGCATGTGACCGTGCCCTCTCCGTGCGCGACCCACAGATACCCCGCTGCGTACGCGGCGGTGATCGAGTTCGCGCCGTAGATCACGCCGTGGCCGTCCTTGCCTTCGTCGAACCCCTGCGGCGCGACGAGATCGTTCGCCTCGTAGAAGCTGAGCGTGCCCATCATCCCCGTCGGCTCGCCCACCCACACGCCGGTCGGTGTCGGTACGAGGTGAGATACGCCACCGAGGTCGGCGTAGCCAGCCCGCGCATACGCGATCAGGCCACCGGAGGACCCGTCGAGCTCGATCAGTGGTGCCTGGCCCTTGCGAACAGGCCCTTCAAGCGTCACGTACAGGAGACCGCTGTTCGGATCCCCCGCCACCCGTTCGATCCGATGGGGCAGTTGCACCTGGTCGACCGTGCCGCCGGACGCCAGGTCGATCTCCGTGAGGGAGGTACCCACCCCGAGCCAGAGGTGGCCGTCGGCGGCGGCGATCCCCTCAGCCGCCGACACGAGCGTTCGCCGGGAGCGGATCTCGAGCGTCTCTGCGTCGAGTCCGAACAGTCGAGAGATGCCCTCGTTCGACCGCTGCAGGACCCAGACCGAGACGCCGACCTCGACGGCTGCGAGCTCACCCCTATGCCCGAGGCCCCGTCGGGCCAGCACCTCCCCCGACGTGGGGTTGACACGCGCGACGATCCCTCCGCCGTTGGATGCGATGAACAACCAACCGTCCGTGGTGCCGACAAGCGCGTGCGAGTGGGGAGGCACCGGACCGATCGCCTGCAACGCGGACGCCGGCGGCTCACCGGCCGATGCCGAGGGCGAGACCGTCGGAGTTCCGGTGCCCGGGGGTGAAGTGGTCGCCACGGTCGAGGCGCCGGCGGAGGGCGCTGGGGGCGATCCCGAGCACGCTGCGAGGCCCGAGATCACGACGACGGCGAAGGAGCGGCGTATGTTCGGCGTCATGTGGAAGCGTTCCCACGACGACCATATCCCGGCTCTACGCGTTGGTGGGCTGCGGCGAGCCACCATCGCGGTGCTCATGGGCCTGGCCTTGCTGGCCTCGGTTCCTGCCGCCGTGGCACGTCCCATCCCCCAAGGCAGGGTCGGCGTCGGCGACTCGATCATGCTCTCGGCCAAGGACGAGCTGAACGCATACGACATCCACGTGCACGCGAAGGTCGGCCGGCAATTCTCCGAGGGCGTGACGGTCGTCCAGCGCCTCAAGGCCGATGGGATCCTCGCGAAACGCTTGATCGTGCACCTGGGCACGAACGGTCCGATCGACCCGGCAGATTGCGACACGATCGTCTCGATCGCCGGTCCGCTGCGGCGGGTCTTCCTCGTCACGAACAAGGTCCCGCGCGAATGGCAGGACTCGAACAACGACATCCTGAACGCGTGCGCGGCCGCCTACGACAACGTGTGGGTGATCCGCTGGTACTCGTACTCCACCGGGCACCCGCACTGGTTCGCCGACGACCGGTACCACCTGTCCACCGAGGGCCAGGCGATCTACGCCGAGTACCTCGACGCGCAGGTCCGGCGGATCCTCGCGGGCTGAGTCCCGGGGCGGCTTCGCTAGACTCGTCCCGGTGGCCTGCCCGAGCGGCCGAAGGGGCACGCCTGGAAAGCGTGTAGGGGGGCAACTCTCTCGAGGGTTCGAATCCCTCGGCCACCGCCAGATCGGCGCGTCAGCTCAGGTCCTTCACGTAATTCGTGTAGGAGCTGAGCACCCGCATCCCGACCTTCTCGTAGATCCCGAGGGCGCCCGTGCGCGAGTCGGTGCTGAGCTCCACCGTGCGCTTGCCTCGTTCGCCGTAGACCTGGAAGGCGCGGTGCAGCAGTGCTCGGGCGATGCCGCGGTGGCGGTGCGTCGCCTTCGTCGCGACCTGCTGGATCCAGCCCTCCTCGACCCCGTAGTCGATCATGAACACCACGCCGACGATCTCGTCGGTGCCCGTCTCGACGGCCAGCAGCATGTTGGAGGGGTCGAACGAAGCCCGGCCGATCGTCAGGCCGGCCCAGTCCTCGAAGGTGCCCGGCCGGCGCCCCTCCCATTCGTTGAAGGCGTCCTCGATCACTTGGTACGTCTCGCGGTCGTCGACGCCGGGCCGGAAGTCGCGGAACGCGAGGCCCGCCGGCAGGACCGGCGCCTCGATCTCGTCCTCGAGCGAGATCGCGAGCACCCACGACGTGAAGGTCTCCCGGTAGCCGTGATGGAGCAGGAAACGACGCCGCTCCGTGTCGGTGTCGTGCGCGACCTGCCGCAGCGTCGGCCCCTGGGAGCGCGCGACGTCGTGGAGCCACGGCAGGATCGCCGTGCCGATGCCGCGGCCGCGGTGATCGGGATGGATGTTCACCTCGCCGCGGCCCTCGAATGCCTCCGCCTCGGCCACCATCGCGTCGCCGTCGAACACCGCCACGCTCATCACGGCGAGGTCCGTGCCGGGACGAGCCCAGTCCACGACGAGATCTTCGGGGTCGAGCTCGGCGCGCCCGTAGTCGTGCTCCTCGCACGCACGGACCAGGGCGACGACCGCGTCGAGGTCGTCGGTGGAGGCGGGCCGCACGGTCAGGCCCGCGGGAAGGTCGATCAGGTCGAAGGAAGCGTCCATCCGGGACAAACTATCGGAGCGACGGCGCCCGGCAGGGCCTCGAGCGTCTCGAGCGTCCCGCGGATGTCGTCGAAGTGCTCCCACGGGAGGTAGGGCACGCCGTCGGCCTCGCAGTAGGCGGGCAGCGCGTCCTTCGCGAACACCACGTCGGCGTAGAGCGCGCCGTACCGGTCGGTCTGCCCCTCGCCGATGAACGCCACCGGACCGTGCGCCTCGCGGTACATCGTGACCGCGCGCATCTTGCAGGTCCCGCACCCGACGCATTCCGGGTGCGGGTGCCCGAACGTGAGCCCCGCAGGCATCCCCGCCTCGTCCCATCGCTGCTCGTTCGAGAGCACCGACAGGTTGCCGAGCCCCGCCGCCTCGAGGATCGGCCCGATGTAGAAGCCGAACCCGTCCGACACGATCGCGACGGGGATCTCCTGGTCCGCGAGCCACCCGCAGAACGACGCGAAGGTCGGATCGAGCGGGCAGTGGTCGAGCGCGAACGCGAGCATCGCGTCGCGGTCGGCCCGCAGCAGCGAATCCTGTGCCAGGATCGCCTCGCGCAGCGGGACCTCCCCGCGGTCGACGGCCTCGTCCCACTCGTGCCAGGTCGGGCCGCCGAACTCGATCAGCAGGTGTTCGGCGACGTCGTGCGAACAGGCGGTCCCGTCGAAGTCCACGAGCACCGCACCGACCGGGATCACGGCGTCAGGCTACAGGCACTCGGCGCCTGTCTCTGCCTGTCACACTCGTTCGATGGACGTCGCGGAACGGATCGCGCTCGGGGTGGTCGACGCCGAGCGGAAGCGTCGCGAGCGCGTCGTGGGCGCCGAGGTAGTGGAACTCGACGGCTACGTGCTCGCGTTCTCGAACCAGCCCGACCCCGCGCTGAACGGTGTGGCAGTGGTCCACGAACCGCTGGACCCGGCCGGCTCGCTCCGTCTCGCGGAGGCCGAGTGCGCGCGACGCGCGCAGCCTCTCGGCGTGGATCTGCAGCGGGGCCGTCACCCGAGCGTCGACGCCGCGGTGCGCATGCTCGGACTCTCGCTCGTGATCGAGCGCCCTGCGATGGCGGCCGATCCTGCCGCGCTCGCTGCCGCGCCGCCGCCGAAGGTCGAGATCTGTCGGGTGACCACCGACGCCGACGTCGAGGCGCTCGTGGCCGTGGGGGTCGCGGCCTTCGACGACGACCCCCAGGTCGGGAGGGCGGTCTACGGCGCCGGGGCCCGCGGCGTGGAGGGCGTGCATACGTTCGTGGCGTGGGAGGGCGACGACCCGGTCGGGATCTCGGCCGGCTACTTCGTCCGAGGCGCCGTCAGCGTGATGGGCGTGGCCGTGGTGCCGGAGGCGCGACACCGGGGGATCGGCGCCGCGCTTACTGTGCATGCGGCACGGGCGTTCCCCGGCGCCGACCTCGCGTGGCTGCATCCCTCGGACATGGCCAGCCGGATGTATGAGGGGCTCGGCTTCGAGCCCGTCTCGGACTGGGAGATCTGGGTCCGGGCCTGACGCTCAGATGCGCACGGCGCCCGCCATGCCGTCGATCAGCTCGCGCGCGGCCAGCGGTTCATCCAGCGTGATCACAACCTGCTTCTGCACCGCGATCTCGATACACGCGACGTCGCCCGCGTTCGGGGCGCGCCCCTCGAAGAGCGTGATGACGACGGCTTCCTTCTGATACCGCACGCGCACGTGGTCCAACACGGCGCATGGCTCGATGCCGCTCCAGAAGTCGATCGTCACGGTGCGGTCGTCATCGGCGATGGTCGCCGTGTCGAACGGGCGGGCGCGGACGTTCGCCATGCCCGGCGTGGGCTCGACGATCTGTGGGCTGGGCAACGGCTCGGGCATCAGCCCGGGATCGCCGGGGCACATCGTGTAGGAGACGGTGGCGTCGGGGCCGGTGCCGTGGATCTGTTCGCCGCAGTCGGGTGCGGGGTTAGCGAGCGCGCCGGCGATGCCGGCGGTAACCAGGACGGCGATCGAGGCGAGCAGCGCCACGGCGGAGCGGGTGCGGATCTGCATGGTGGTCCTCCTTGACGGTCGGGGCCGCCGGCCGGGCGAGTGACGCACCTTGGACGGCGTGGAAGACCGCCGCGGTTCCTCGCACGGTGCCTGCTGACCTGTCGGGCGCCCCGCGTATACTCCCGGCGTGGCCGTGCTAGGTGGGGAGCCAGCGGTGCCCTGTAACCCGCGATCCGCTTCAGCGGGGCTGAATCCCCGCCCGAGGCCCGGATGGTCCGGGGCAGCCCTCGTCACGGAGCGTTGAAGGTCGGGTCCTACGCGACTCCAGACCGCGAACCCGGTCAGATCCGGAAGGAAGCAGCCGTAAGCGGAGCCTGGTGGGTGCCGTAGGGATGCCTGGCTGGAGCTCTGAGGCGAGGTAGCGACCGAGTCGTCCGTGGTCGGAGGCGGGTGCACGGCCACATCTGTGTCCCTGGTGAGGGGAGCGCCTCCGGCGCGGAAAGGCAGCGAGTGGCGGACGAGAAGCAGCACCAGGCCCTGTACCGCCGGTACCGGCCGCAGACGCCCACCGAGGTCCTGGGCCAGGACCACGTGGTGCGCGCGCTCACCGGCTCGATCCGCGAGGGCCGCCTGCACCACGCGTTCCTGTTCTGCGGGCCGCGGGGGACCGGCAAGACCTCCACCGCCCGGATCCTCGCCAAGATGGTCAACTGCGAGCAGGGCCCCACGGCGGAGCCGTGCGGCGTGTGCTCGCAGTGCGTGACGATCCGCGAAGGCACGCACCTCGACGTCGTCGAGATCGACGCCGCGAGCCACGGCGGTGTCGAAGACGCCCGTGAACTCCGCGAGAAGGCGCCCACCGCGCCGGTGCAGGGCCGCGAGAAGGTCTACATCATCGACGAGGCACAGCGCCTGTCTCGCGAGGCGTTCGACGCGCTGCTGAAGGTCTTCGAAGAGCCGCCCGAGGGCGTCCGGTTCGTGCTCGCGACCACCGAGCCGCACAAGATGCCCGCCACGATCGTCGGGCGGTGCCAGCGGTTCGACTTCCGCCGGCTGTCGATGGAGCAGCTCGCCGCGCACCTCACCGACATCGCGAAGAAGGAAGGCGTGACGCTCGAGCCGTCGGCCGCCCACGCGATCGCGCGCCAGGCCGAGGGATCCGCGCGCGACGCGATCTCGCTGCTGGATCAGGCCAGCGTGCTCGGCGGCGCGACGATCGACGACGACGCGATCCGGTCGCTCCTGGGCGCGCCCCGCGGCGAGGTCCAGCACGAGCTCGCCGACGCGGTCGCGGTGGGAGATGCGCGCACCGCCTTCGAGGTGGTGGACCGGCTCGTGCAGGACGGCCAGGATCTTCGCAACGTCACGGCCGAGTCGCTCGGGCACTTCCGGAACCTGCTGCTCGTGAAGACCGCGCCCGGCCAGCAGGACCTGATCGACGTGGCCCCCGACGCCTACGAAGCCCTGCGGATCCAGGCCGAGAAGTACACGCCGGGCGAGCTCGCGCGGGTGATCTCGCTGCTGCTCGCCGCACAGCAGGACATGCGTTGGACGACCTCGCCGCGCATCTCGCTCGAGCTCGCGCTCGTGCGCGCCACGATCCCCGACACCGACCCCAGCCCCGCCGGGCTGGTCGCGCGTCTCGAGCGGCTCGAGCGACTCGCGAACCTGGAGGCGGGCTCGGTGGTGCCCCCGGCGTCCGCGTCGCCGCACGCCGCTCCGCCGAGCCCGGCCGACGACATCGAGGTGCCCGAGCCCGCCGAGCCGGTCGCCATGCCGGAGCCGGTGGCGACGCCGCTAGCGCCTGCTCCGGAGGACGAGGTCACGACGATCCCGGAGGCGGCCGAGCCCGCGGCGCTCGCGGCGCCCGAGGGTCCCGCCACCCAGATGTCCGTCCCGCACGCCGCCGACGCGGGGAGCGTCGACGTCACGATGCTCCGCCGGTCCTGGCCGTCGTTGATCGACCACCTCGGGGCGAGCCGGCAGCCGATCCTGAAGGCGATCCTCGAGTCGGCCACCGTCTCGTCCTTCGACGGCGAGACCCTCGAGCTGGCGTTCCCACCCGACCGCAAGGTCGGTCCGCAGAAGGTTGCCGACCGCCAGGATGATCTCCGCTCGGCGCTGAACGACCTCTTCGGCATCTCGCCGACGATCACGTGCGTCGTGCGAGAGGCGCGCGACCCGGTGGGCGGCGTCGCGGCCGTCGAGGTCGTCGACGAGGAAGAGGCCCCCGACGAGGCCGAGGCCCTTCGCCGCGTCCAGGAGATGCTCGGCGCCACGCCCGCCGACCCGGCCGGGGATGCGGGATAGCGCGTGGCGTACGAGGGCCCGATCCAGGAGCTGATCGACGAGCTGGCGCGCCTACCCGGCGTCGGCCCGAAGTCGGCGCAACGTCTCGCGTTCTGGCTGGTCAAGGCGCCGATCGACGACGCGAAACGCCTCGCGCAGGCGATCATCGAGGCCAAGGAACGGATCTTCTTCTGCCGCGAGTGCGGCAACGTCGCCGAGGGCGACCTCTGCCGCGTCTGCCGCGACGAGTCGCGCGATCGCGCGCAGATCTGCGTGGTCGAGGAGCCCAAGGACGCCGCCACGCTCGAGAAGGCGGCACTGATCCACGGGCGGTTCCACATCTTGGGCGGCGCGATCAGCCCGCTCGACGGCATCGGCCCCGACGACCTCCGCGTGCAGGAGCTGCTCGACCGGGTCGAACGCGACCACGTGCAGGAGGTGATCCTCGCGACGAACCCGAACCTCGAGGGGAACGCCACCGCGATGTACGTCGCCGCCCTATTGAAGCCGCTGGGGGTCAAGGTCACGCGGCTCGCGAGTGGCCTCCCGGTGGGCGGCGACCTGGAGTACGCCGACGAGGTCACCCTCTCGCAGGCCCTCGAGGGCCGCCGCGAGATGTGACCGGGAGGCGCCGCGCATGACCCGCCCCAGCGCCGCCGAGGTCGCCGACCGCGCGCTCGTTCTGTACGCGTTCTCGCGCCGCGGGACGATCGAGTTGGCGCTCGGGGAGTTCGCCCACGAGCCGTCGCGCGTCGCCCAGGCCGAGGCCGCCCGTGTCGAGACCGACCGGTGGATCGCGCGTGAGTCGCTCACCGATGCCCTGACCGAGACCGAGCGGCTCCTCTTCGAGGCCGGGTCGGGCACCTGGCCGAAGCCGGCGATCGACGACGCGCTCTGGCGTCGCGAAGCCCTCGGCGTGCTGCTCTGGGCGCTCGGGCATCTCGCCGAGATGGCGCCCTACGGCGAGGAGTTCCCCGCGCACGACCTCGACGGCGCGATCACTCGCTACGGATCGGTCGACGCGTTCAGGGCCGAGGGACGGCTCCGCCCCCCCGACGAGATCGAGAAGGCCTGGATGGAAGCCGACGCGTGGTTCGGCGCCACCGAGGGCCGCGAGGGCGGTGACGCCGCGGTGGCCTCGACGGCGGCCGAACGGTTCCGGGCGCTCAGCTGGCTGCGCGACGGCGACGCCGCACCAGCGTGACGATCCCCCAGATCGCGAGCCCGATCGCGGCGATCGGGACCAGGTAGCCCAGGCCCACGATCACGGCGCTGATCACCCGCAGGAACCCCTCCCAGCCGAGGCGGATCGCGTCGGCCAGGCTGGGGTTGTCGGTCGTCGGCCCGGTCTCCTCCTCGGGAGCGTGCTGCTCGCGGAGGTCGACCTTGATCGTCGCCTCGGCCACCTGGTCCTTCAGGTAGCGGAGCTGGCCCTGGGTCCTCTCGATCTCGAGCTGGGTCTGCTCGATCAGTCCGGCGAGCCGCAGGATCTCCTGCGACGTCGTGGCATCGTTCTGCAGGCTCTGCAGCAGGTCGCGGCGATCGAGCAGGATCTGCAGGCGCGCGGTCTGATCGATGAACTCGGCCGTGACGTCCTGGCCGGTGACCGCGTCGGCCTTCACCTCGCCGATGGCGCGGAGCCTCTCCATCGCCACATCGAACTTCTTCGCGGGGATCCTGAGGGTGAAGGTTCCCGTGTTCTGACCCTGGGTGGTCGAGGTCAGGACGAACCCGCCGGAGCTCACGGCGATCCTGGTAACAGTCGCCTGCGAGGTCTCGAAGTCCCCGTCGGACACGACGATCGAGATCCGCCCGTCGCGGACGATCTTCGAGAGATCGCCTTGGGACTGGGCGGCGGGGAGGCCGGGTCCGGCGTTGAGGGCGGGCTGGTCGGTGCCGGCTCCCGCTGCCTGGTAGCTCACTCCTCCGCTGGTCAGCGTCCCGTCGCTCGTGACGCCTCGCACCCCTTGGGCTTGGTCGTTCGCGAACCCAGGGAAGGGGGAGGACTGGGCAGCGGGAGCCTCACCGGCGGCATCGCCCGGCGCGATGAACGGGGAC
>Ga0315278_10004466_pt1 | contig 12614 bp, 9 predicted proteins | sample YL17G06_0_MG_FD_203880 | JGI IMG/M metagenome (GOLD analysis project Ga0315278, IMG submission 203880) | Sediment microbial communities from Yellowstone Lake, YNP, Wyoming, USA - YL17G06_0 | ecosystem: Environmental > Aquatic > Freshwater > Lake > Sediment | place: USA: Wyoming | collected...
GCCACATGGGCGCCGGCGCCCGGCAGCTCGCTGGAGCGGTAGCGCAGGCTGACGACCGTGGTCCCGGCGCCAAGCTGCAGCGTCGGTGGCGCCACAAGCCACGGGCTGTCGCTCCGGAGGGTGACCGAGAGGGGTGCGGCGCCGGCGGGGCGGACAAGGTTGAACACCTGAATGGTGTCCGCGGGCGAGGTGAGGCGGCGGAGCGCGGCGCTGGTCCGCCCCCCACCACCAGCTCGAGTCGAGACCTCCGGCACGACGCGCCCTTCCCGGAGCCAGGCCCACGCGGCACCGATATTCGGCGTGCCGGTTCCCTCGTCCAGATAGGTGGCGCCAGGCAGCGGTCGCGCGGTGACCATCAGCGCCTGCTTCAGCTGCCCGGCGCTTGGCGTCAGGTGTTCGGCAACAGCCGCCGAGCGCAGCAACGCGAGCAGGCCGGCCGCGTGGGGAGACGCCATGCTGGTGCCGCCCTTCCGCTCTTCGCCGACGGACCAGCGCGGGACAGCGGAATAGGCGACGCCGGGTGTGACGATGTCCGGCTTGGCGAACTCTCCGCCCCGAGAGGAAAAGTAGGCCACCGGATCGGGGCGTCCATCGGTCGGGGCACCCTCGAGGAACGAGAGGGGAAAGGTCGCGCCGACGGTCAGCGCGCGCTCGGAGGAGCCGGGGAATCCGACCGTGGACAGGCCGGGTCCGTCGTTACCCGCACTGATGGCGAACGCGACGTCGGGATTGGCCGCCAGGACCGAATCCACGATCTGGTCGATGCGCGCGGTGCCCTCGACTTCATTGCCCACCCCGAAACTCATGTTGAGGACCAGGGGGATCTGACGCGCGTGCGCGAACCGGATGGCGTAATCGATGCCCCGCAGCATGCTGCCGGTGACCGTGACGCCGCCCTGCGCATTGTTGGCGATCTTGACGCCGATGAGCTGGGCGCCCGGCGCCACGCCGTCGAAACCGCCCACTCCGTACAAGTCGTTGCCCGCCGCAATGCCGGCCACATGTGTCCCGTGCCCGCTGGTGTCGAAGAAGAGGTCGAGGGAGGGAACCCCGTCCGTCGCGGTCAGGTTGACGGCCACCGTGAGCGGAGACGCCTTGCCGGACTGGGCCCAGCCGAAGGTGTCGCGCCCGTGGAGGAAGTCGTGCACCGGGCGCTCCCCGGCCAGGGAGCCGTCTCCGTCCGTGTCCACCATCGCAATCCATCCATCGCTCGCCTGCGTGACGAGCACGGCAAGCGAGTCCTGATTGTCGCCGTCGCCGTCGAGGTCGGAGGCGGGCATGTCGCCGAGCGGACGTTCGCGAAAGACGCCGCCGTACCAGGGACCCGCGGCGTTCAGGGTCCGCACCCGACTCATGCCCGCGAGCATGACCCCGCCAATGCGCACGGAGTCCCCATGCGGGTCCAGGCGACCGAGGGAGACGGCCCCTTCCCCCGAGAAGTCCCGCAGGTCGAGGATTTTCGGGTTGCCCGTGGGGGTGCGCTGCAGCCCCGGCACCCCGGCATCAATGCCGCTGTCGAGGATTCCGATGACCACGCCCCGCCCGTCCCACTCCGGATGTGCCTTGAGAAACGCGGTGACCCCGGTGGCGGCAAGCGGCATCCAGCCCCGCGCAAACGCCGCATCGGCGGGCGCCACCGGCACCGCATCGGGGCGCTCCGCCACCGGAGGTGAGGTAGGGCCGGGGAGGTCGAGATGGCCGGGATCGATGTTGGGCTTGGGCGGCTGCACTGCGGCGGGGGCGCAGCCGAGCAGTGCAGCCCCGAGGAGGACGACGGGACGAATGCGCATCAGCGTTGGGGAACCGAATCGAGCGGGGGGAGGACGAAGGGGCCGAGGTGGGGGCCCGCGTAGTTGGAGACGGTACGCAGCAGGAAGGCCAGGAGGTCGCGGGTGGTCTCGGGCGTGACGATGGCGTCCACATACCCGCGGGCGGCCGCGAACTTGGCGTCCAGCTGGTGTTCGTAGTCCGCCCGCATTGACTCCACGGCAGCCAGCACCGCGCCCGGCGGTTCGGCTCCGGCCTGGCGAGCCTTGTCGATTTCGGGTCCGTGCACTGCCGTCACCGCCGCTTCGCCCTCCATGACCGCCATGCGTCCCGTGGGCCACGAAAGGATGAAGTCGGGGTCAAACCCCTGCCCTGCCATGGCGTAATACCCGGCACCGGACGCGTGGTTGACGGTGAGGATGATTTTCGGCACCACCGCAGTGGCCATCGCCTCGACGAAGTGCGCACCCGCCCGGATGATGCCGGAATGCTCCGCCTCCGGACCGACCATGAACCCGCTCACATCCTGGACAAACAGCAGCGGAATCCGCTCCCGGCTGGCGGTCTCGATGAAGTACGCGACCTTCTCGGCGCTCTCGGTGTACACGATGCCGCCGAACTTCGGCCGGGTGCCCTCGGCGCCCTTGACCAGTCCGCGCCGATTGGCAATCACAGCGACCGGCCAGCCTTCGAGATGGGCGTGACCGCAGATCATTTCCCTCGCCAGGTCCGGCTGGAACTCGTCGAGCGCGCCGTCGTCGAGCAGGCATTCCAGCAACTGCGGCATGTCATACGACATGCGGTGATCGTGCGGCAGGAGGTCGTAGAGTTCGGTCGGGTTGCGCTTCGGCGCGCGCGCGTCGCGCACGCGATGCCGCACGCCGTCGTGCCGCGGCAGCCGACCCACATACTCGCGAATGCGGACGAGACATTCCGCGTCGGTGGCGGCACGGTAATGAGCCACCGCGCTGATTTCCGTGTGGGTGCGGGCGCCGCCGAGAAATTCTCCGTCGACTGTCTGCCCGGTGGCGCCCTTGACCAGGTTCGGGCCGCCAAGCCCCATGAAGCTGGTGCCATCCACCATGAAAATGACGTCGGACAGCGCGGGGAGGTACGCGCCGCCGGCGACGCAACTTCCCATGACCGCGCTCACCTGCGGCACGTGCAGGTACCGGCGCATGATAGAGTTGTAGTAGAAAATGCGCGACGCGCCGTACTGACCCGGGAACACTCCGCCCTGATACGGCAGGTTGACGCCCGCGCTGTCGACCAGGTAGATGATCGGAATCCGCTGGCGCATGGCGACTTCCTGCGCGCGAAGGATTTTCCGGATGGTTTCGGGCCACCACGACCCCGCCTTGACGGTGGCGTCGTTCGACACGATGACCACCTCCCGCCCCTCGACGACGCCGACGCCAGTGATGACGCCGGCGCCTGGCGCCTGCCCGTCGTACTGGTCGTAGGCCATGAGGAGCCCGAGCTCGACCCATGGGGTGTTTGGGTCACGCAGCGTCTCGACGCGCTCGCGGGGGGCCAGTTGCCCCTTGGCGTGCATCTTGGCGGCGCGCTTGGCGCCCCCGCCCGCCGAAAGACGGCGGGCGAGTTCGAGGTATTCGTCGGTCAGGAGGCGGAGACGGCCGGCGTGGGAGGCGGCGGGTGGTTTGGGCACGTCAGTCCTTGAGGTGTTCGGCGGCCCAGGCCTGGATGTAGCTCACCAGGTCGGAGGTCGGCGTGCCGGGGCCGAAGAGGCGCCCGGCGCCCAGCTTCTGCAGCGCCTCGACGTCCTCGATCGGGAGGATTCCGCCGCCGGTGAGGAGGACGTCCTTCCGGCCTTGCGCGTCGAGCAGCTGGCGGACCCGCGGGAAGAGGGTCATATGGGCACCGGACAGGATGGACAATCCGACCACGTCGACGTCCTCCTGAACCGCCGCGCCGGCGATCATTTCCGGCGTCTGGTGGAGACCGGTGTAGATGACCTCCATCCCGGCATCGCGCAGGGCCGCGGCGACCACCTTGGCTCCCCGGTCATGCCCGTCGAGTCCGGGCTTGGCCACGAGCACCCGGATGGGGCGCGAAGGCGACTTGGCGGGTGTCATGCGGGCGGGCTCCTGTCTGGAATGAGGACGGCTACCGGAACCGCAGCAGCGCAGCCATGCCGCGAAGGGCCTGCTTGGCCGAGGGCTCGTAGACCACGTTGACGGTGACCCGCTGGCGAAGGGCTTCCTCGATGGCGTCGTCCACCACGTCGATGATGGGCACGACGTCGGCCTCGCCGCGCAGGTCGGCGTCCATGAGGGCCAGCCGGCCAGAGGTCAGGGCGCGGAAACCCGGTTCGGCCACATCGGGGTCGACGAGGAGTGTGCGGACCTGCCCTCGCCCAAGCGCCTTGAGCGTGGCATGGACGCCGTCCACCGCCCAGCCGGTGCCGAGTCCCTCTTCCAGTTCGTGCTGGAGGAGCACCTCGGAGGTCCGTTCCCACTGGTGGCGCACTGCAAGTGTGGCCTCCCGCACCTCGGCGGCCGTGACGGACTTTGCATTGAGCCGCACCGAGCCCATGACCCGGTCGAGCAGGTACGGATGCAGGAAGGGCTGGAGCGACCCGGCGTCGGTGCCGATGCCGGCGAGGACGATGCCGTTGACCGGTTCCTTCCGGTCGAGCGACTGCAGTTCCAGCGCCGCGGCCTCGAGGTGGCGCTGGCGCTCCTCCCGGATCCGGTTGTGATAGCTGTGCTCGCCCCAGCCCGGGCCGTCCTGGTCGCCGTGGTAGCGGCCGCCCCGCGTGGCGGCAGCGGTGATATCACTCACCTCGCGGGCGTCGAAGGCGGTGACCTGAAAGAACCGCGCCGCGGTCCGGTCGAGCACCACGGCCAGAAGACGGCCGAATTCGTCCTCCGTGGCGACGAGCTCACGCACCAGCGGCGTCCGGTCCACCGCCAGGCGGGAGCGGTGTACCGAGGGGAGGGCCACCACTTCCCAGAGCTTGAGCGGCCCCGACGCAAAAATAGCGATGCCCTGCGTGGCCGGGAGGTTGCCCGGCTGCTTCAGGAAGTCGAGGATGCGCGCCAGGTCCGCGTGGACCGCTTCCGCAGTGCCCCGGTCGAGCCCGAGCGCCGGCAGCGCCTGCTCCAGGGCCCGCACGCGGTTTTTCACCTTGATCAGGTACTTGCCGCGCGCGCGGTCTCGCGGCTCCACCTTGAGGTAACAGCTGACGACCCGGTGCTTCCCGGGCCGCACCTGGTTCAGGCGGGCGAGCTGTGCGGCGATGCTCCCCGCGGCGGGGGTGTTGGTGCGTGCCATGGTATCCTCCAGGCCAGCGGCCCGGCGCGTCAGAAGAAGACCGGCTCCCGGTAGCTTCCGAAGACGCCCTCGAGCACGTGGCGGATTTCGAAGAGTGTGCAGTACGCGCGCGCACAGTCGAGCATGGCGGGGATCACATTCCGGTCCGCCGCCGCCGCCTGGCGCAGCGCCTCGAGGCGCTGGTCCACCAGCGCCTGGTCGCGGGTGGCACGCAGGCGCGCGAGCCGTTCCCGCTGCGAGGATTCGGCCTCGTCGCCGATCTTCAGGATATCCACCGGCGCCTCGGCGTCCTCGACGAACTCATTGACGCCGACCACCGTGCGCCGGTGCTGCTCCACTTCGTGCTGGAAGCGGCCCGCGGCAAGCGCGATTTGCCGCTGGGACCACCCCGCCTCGATGGCCTTCACCACGCCGCCCTGCGCCGCGATGTCCTCGAAGATGGCCTCCGCCTCCTGCTCGAGCTGGTCCGTGAGGGCCTCGACGTAATAGCTCCCGCCCAGCGGGTCGGCCACGTTGGGCACGCCGGTCTCGTAGGCCAGCACCTGCTGGGTACGCAGGGCAATCCGCACCGAGTCCTCGGTCGGGAGCGCCAGCGTCTCATCGAAGGCGTTGGTATGGAGCGACTGGGTGCCGCCCAGTGCGGCAGCCATGGCCTGGTAGGCCACGCGCACCACGTTGATGACCGGCTGCTGCGCCGTGAGGGTGACGCCGGCGGTCTGCGAGTGAAAGCGCATCATCCAGCTGCGCGGGTCGCGCGCGCCGTAACGTTCGCGCATGTGGCGGGCCCAGATGCGCCGCGCCGCCCGCATCTTGGCTATTTCCTCGAAGAAGTCGTTGTGCACGTCCCAGAAGAACGAGAGCCGCGGCGCGAAGCTGTCCACCGCGAGTCCGCGCGCCACGCCATGCTCCACGTAGCAGAAGCCGTTGGCCAGCGTGAAGGCCAGCTCCTGCACCGCCGTGGCCCCTGCCTCCCGGATGTGGTAGCCCGAGATCGAGATGGTGTTCCACTTCGGCGTGTGCTCCGCGGCCCATTCGAAGAGGTCCACGATGATCTTGAGCGCGGGCTCCGCCGGGAAGATCCAGGCGTGCTGCGCCATGTACTCCTTGAGGATGTCGTTCTGGATGGTGCCCTGGAGCTTGTCGATGGACACCCCCTGCTTTTCGGCGGCGGCCACGTAGAAGCAGAAGATGATGGCCGCCGGGCCGTTGATGGTCATCGACGTGGAGACCTGGTCGAGCGGAATGCCGTCGAACAGCGTCTCCATGTCGGCCAGCGACGAGATCGCGACGCCGCACTTGCCCACCTCGCCCTCGGAACGCGGGTGGTCGCCGTCGTACCCCATCAGCGTGGGGAAGTCGAAGGCCACCGAGAGCCCGGTCTGCCCGCGGGAGAGCAGGAACTTGTAGCGCTCGTTGGTGTCCTGGGCGGTGCCGAACCCGGCGAACTGCCGCATGGTCCAGAGCTTGCCGCGGAACCCGCTGGGATGGATGCCGCGGGTGTAGGGGAACTGACCCGGGAGGATTCCCTGGGCGAGCAGGTCGGGCGACAGGTCCAGGGGCGAGTAGGCCGGCTCGACCGGGCGGCCCGACACCGAGGTGAAGTCGGAGTCGTTGCGGACCGGCAGGCTGCCGAACCGGGCCCGCCAGGCGGCGACCTCGGCGCGCAACGCGGCCAGCTCCCGCTCCCGTGCGGCGATCTGGTCGCGGTCTGGCGTCGTGTCGAAAGCGGTCATGGCCGTGCTCCCTGCTTGAGGGCGTCCAGAATATTTCCCGCCAGTTCGTACGGGCTCACGCGGCCCGCCTCCAGGTCGTCGAGCCGAGCCTGAATGGCGACCCCGGCGGCGGTCTGGTCCCACACCCAGCGCACCAGCGAGCGGTCCACCACTTCCCGCGTCCGCTCCTCCAGCCGCCGGCGGCGGCGCTCCCGCATGGTGCCGGAGGCGGCCAGCCAGGCGCGGTGGGCATCGAGCGCCTCCACCACCGCGTCGACGCCCTCACCCTTGGCCGCGATGGTGGAAAGCACCGGGTGCTTCCAAGCGGTGTCCGCCTCGGGGTGGTGCGGCTCGGCCGCCGGGGCGGCGCGGGCCTTGAAGCCGTGGTGCGCCGGGACGTTCCGATAGGCGTTGCCGCGCCGGAAACCGAGCGTGATTTCGATTTCCGAACGCAGCTTGTCGGCGCCGGGTCGGTCGGCCTTGTTGACGACGAAGAGGTCGGCCACTTCCATGACGCCGGACTTGAGCGTCTGGATGCCATCTCCCGATTCCGGCACCAGCAGCAGCAGGCTGGTATCGGCCATCCGCGACACCGCGAGCTCGGACTGCCCCACGCCGACCGTCTCGACCAGGATCCGGTCGAATCCCGCGGCGTCGAGGACGTCGCAGACCTCGCGGGTGGAGGTGGCGAGCCCGCCGAGGGAGCCCCGCGTGGCCATCGAGCGGATGAAGACCCCGGGGTCGAGCGCGATGCTCTCCATCCGGATCCGGTCGCCGAGCAGCGCCCCCCCGGAAAAGGGGCTGGTCGGATCCACCGCCACCACGGCCACGGTGTGGCCCTGCGCCCGGAAGGCCGCGACCAGCCGTTCGGTCAGGGTGGACTTCCCGGCGCCCGGAGGCCCGGTGATGCCGATCCGGTGCGCCTGCCCGAGGCTGGGGTGCAATTCGCTGAGGAGCGATTCGAACCCCGCCCGGCCGTTTTCCACGACCGAAATGGCCCGGGCGAGGGCGGCCGGCTGGCGCTGCCGAAGGCCGGCGAGCAGGGCGTCGCGATCCATGGTGAAAAGTCGCCCGGAACGGGGACCGGGGCAAGCTAGAGCAGGAAGTGCGTGGCCATTCCCAGCAGGAGGAAAAAGCCGCACATGTCGGTGAAGGTGGTGACGAAGACTGAACTGGCGATGGCGGGGTCGATGCGCATGCGCTCCAGCAGGAGCGGCACGAAGGCCCCGGCGAAGCCGGCGACCATGAGATTGGCCGACATGGCCAGCGCGACCACCGCGCCGAACTGCGGGCCGGCGGCCAGCCATCCGATGGAACCGGCCACCATCGCGTTGGCCAGCCCGTTCACCAGCCCCACCAGCATCTCCTTGCCGACGATGCTCGCCTCTCGGCCGGCCGGCACCTGGCCGAGTGCAATGCGGCGGACCGACACCGCGAGCGCCTGGGTGCCGGCATTGCCGCCCATGCCCGCAATGACCGGCATGAAGACCGCCAGCCACTTGAGGTGCTGAATCGCGTCGGAAAACACCAGCACGACGGAGGCGGCCGCAAATGCAGTCAGCAGGTTCACGTACAGCCACGGCAGGCGGCTCCGGACTGCACCGGTCCACCGCGCCCCCAGCTCCTCGTCCGCGGACACGCCACCGAACTGCAGGAGGTCTTCCGTCGTCTCGGCCTCGACCACGTCGATCACGTCGTCGAAGGTGACCCGGCCGAGGAGCCGCCCTCCCGCGTCCACGACCGGCACGCTGGGCAAGTTGTACCGGGCCATGAGGCGGGCCACCTCCTCCTGGTCGCGATCGGGAGTGACGGTGATGTCCGCCGCTTCCATGAATTCGTGCACCATTCGCCCCACCGGACTGGTCACCAGGTCTCGCAGCGGGAGGAGGCCGACGAGGCGGCCGTCCGCATCCACCACGAACACCTGGTAGAAGCCCTCCACTTCCTTTGCCTGGCGGCGAATCGCCTCGATCGCTTCCCCCGCCGTGACGCGGTCGTGCACGGTCACGACGTGGGTGGTCATCAGGCCGCCGGCGGACTCCTCGTCGTATGCCAGGAGCCGGTCCACGTCGGCGCGGTCTTCGACCTCGGAGAGAATCCGCTCCTTTTCCTCCGGCTCCATTTCCTGGAGGATGTCGGCGGCGTCGTCGTCCGCCATCTCCTCGACGATGTCCGCCGCCCGCCCCGGCTCGAGGGCCGCCAGCGTGTCCTCGGCGTGTTCTTCTTCCGGCATCTCGACGAGCGCCTCGCCGGAAATATCCGGGGGGAGCGCGCGGACGGCGGTCAGCCGTTCGGCCTCGTCGAGGGAGGAGAGGACGTCGGCGAGGTCCGCCGGCTCCATGTCGAGGGCACGCGTGACGAACTCCTCCATGCGCCCAGCGCGGAGCAGTTCCGCAAGACCCGGCAGTCGCTTGGCGCGCGGCGTCATGGCGATTCCCCCAGGAGAGGCACGGCGGTGACGGGGCCGAGCCGGACGAGCACACGATCGACGCGCGTCACCGAGGCCGCCACCACGTCGATCTCCAGCCCGGCGATCGAGAAGCGTTCGCCGGCGGACGGAATGCGCCCCGCCCGCTCGACGAGCAGCCCGCCGATCGTGGAGGCCGCGGCGTTCGGCAGGGTCACGGCAAACAGCCCCGCCACGTCCGACGCGGGCGTGGCGCCGTCGAGGTCGGCGACCGTGCTTCCGCCCGCCGCCTGCCGCGCCGACTCCTGGTCATGCTCGTCGTAGATCTCGCCGACCAGCTCCTCGAGCAGGTCCTCGAGCGACACCAGCCCCAGGGTCCCGCCGAATTCATCGAGGACCACGGCCAGGTGGCGCCGATCGCGCTGCATGTCGAGGAACAGTTCCCCCGCCGGTCGGCCAGGCGCGGCCACGGCGACCGGTCGCACCGGAAGCGGGTCTCCCGGGAGCAGCTTGAAGAGGTCGAAGGCGTGCAGCATGCCGACGATTTCATCGAGGGTGCCGCGATACACCGGAATCCTGCTGTAGCCGCTCTGGGCAAAGACCTGCAGGATGTCGTGCAGCGCCGCGTCTTCCGGAATGGCAACAAGATCGGTCCGGGGCGTCATGATTTCCCGCACCGGCCGGCTGGCGAACGCCATGACGCCGCCCACCGTGCGCAGGTCCTCATCGGCACGCAGGCCGACGGCCGCGCCCTCCCGCCAGAGGGTGCGAAACTCGGTGGCGCGCGAGGGTCGGCGATCGGGCAGCACGACGCCGAGCAGGCGCGCCCAGGGCTCCAGGAGCGGCATGGCGATCCGGGTGACGTGTTCCGCGCGCGAGGCGGTCAGCCAGCGCGGCGCCAGGTAGCCACTGAACAGCACGAATGGGACGGCCACCAGGGCCACGATCGGCGCCAGCAGCGCGAGGCCCGACCCGGCAAACACCGCGGGGAAGGCCGCACCCAGCAGGATGACACCGAACGCGGAGGTGGCGGCGGCGGCGGTCAGGATCGATTCGATGTGTGAGAGCCAGGCCAGGGCCGACGAGCCGCCGCGGAGTTGCCGCGACACGGCGCGCGCCAGCTCCGCACGACTCACATACACCAACGCCGCACCGGCCATCGACCCAAGCAGGGTCAGCGCGAGCCCGAGGAGGAACGCCGCCCAGATCATGCGGCCTCCCCGGGTGCCGGCCCGTCGGCGGCCGGAGCCCGGCGCGCGAGGATCCGGCGGACGCGACGGCGGGAGACCTGCTCGACCTCGAGCTCCAGGTCGGCAAGGCGCACCCGGTCTCCGGCGCGGGGAACGCGCCCGAGCTCCGCCAGGATCAAGCCACCCACGGTGCTCACATCTTCACGGCCGATCCCCTGGTGGAAGAGCGCCTCGAGTTCGGAAAGCGCCACGCCTCCCTGCAGGCGGAAGACATCCGGACCGACGGGCACCACGGGCTCCACCTCGTCCACGTCGTACTCATCGTGGATTTCTCCCACCACTTGCTCCAGGATGTCTTCGAGCGTGATGAGCCCCGCCGTCCCGCCGAATTCGTCCACCACGACCGCCAGGTGGCTGGGCCCGCGCTGGAAATCCCGGAGCTGGCGGTCGAGCGTCTTGCCTTCCGGCACGAAGGGCACCGGCCGGATGAGGGCGGTCCAGCGGGCGCCGGATTCGTCGTCCTCGAGGTGCGCCAGCATGTCCTTCGCGTACACCACGCCGGCCACCGCGTCGGGGTGGCCCTCGAACACCGGCAACCGCGCGTGCTCGGAGCGGCTGAAGGTGGCGACGACCTCCTCGCGCGAATCGGCCAGGTCCACGGCCACGATGTCGATGCGCGGAGTCATGACTTCATTCACGGCCATGTCGCTCAAGGCGAAGACGCCGATGACCGCGTCGCGCGGGGGACGCCCCGCCGGATGCGCGGAAATGACGATCGGGCGCATGCCGCGGCGATCCACCCTGCCCACCAACTGGAAGAGCGGCCCGAAAATGCCGAGTGACCGTGCGGCGCCGGGTCGTGCAACCCGGGCCAGGTCGGGAGCGATGGCCGCGAGCAGGCGGGGGAGGACGTCGCCCACCACCCAGACCACCGCGACGGCGAGGAGGAGGCGGAGCCACGCCTGCACCGGAGGCCAGGCCCACCAGCTGACGGCGGTGGCGGCCGCCGCGCCGGCAATCACCAGCAGGGCCAGGTGAGCCAGGTGCAACTGCCGCGCGAGTGGCAGCGCGCCGCTCCCTTCGGCTTCGGCGCGCGGCAAGTCGCCCTCGGCTTCCGCCGCCAGCGCGACCCACGCCGCCCAGGCGGCAAAACCCACCAGCGCGAGGGGCGCGAGGAGGCCGTGAAAGAGCGCGCTCACAAGACCTTCCGCAGGTATTTCTCCTGCCGGAGCCACATGGTCGAGGCTTCGCGCGCCGCCCCGTCGTCGTGATCCCAACCCAGGATGTGGAGCGTCCCGTGAATCACGAGCCGGAGCAGTTCTTCGCGGAGCGGCAGCCCGCGCCGGTGCGCCTCCCGCTCGGCCTGCCACCGACAAAGGTAGAGGTCGCCGAGGAGTCCCCCGCGGGGATCGGGCAGGGCAAAGCTGATGACGTCGGTGGGAAAATCGTGGCCCTTGTGGTGGCGGTTCATCTGGCGCATGGCTTCGCGCCCGAGAAAGGTGACGGACACGGCGGCGTGGCGGCGCTCTCCGGCCAGCACCGCGCGGACCGCGCGGCGGACGGCGGCGGCCGGCACCGGCACGACCCGGCCATGCACACTCACCTCAGGTGCTGAGGACACGGACCCCTCGCCTCGTCATCCGGCCTGGTCTTCCGCGTAGGCGCGGATGATGTCGCGGACCAGGCGGTGCCGCACGACATCGGTGTCCTGGAGGTAGCAGAAGGCGATGCCTTCGACGCCCGGCAGGATGCGCTCGACCTGGATCAGGCCGGAATCCTCCCGTTTGGGCAGGTCCACCTGTGTCTTGTCGCCGGTCACCACGACGCGGCTGTTCACGCCGAGGCGCGTGAGGAACATCTTCATCTGGGCACCGGTGGCGTTCTGCGCCTCGTCGAGAATGATGAATGCGTCCGAGAGGGTGCGGCCCCGCATGTAGGCGAGCGGCGCAATTTCGATGGTGCGGGTTTCGAGCGCCTTTTGCACGCGCTCGGGCGGCATCATGTCCTCGAGCGCGTCGTACAACGGGCGAAGGTAGGGATCCACCTTGGCCTGCAGGTCGCCGGGCAGGAACCCGAGGGACTCGCCGGCTTCCACCGCGGGCCGCGCCAGGATGATGCGCTTGACCCGCTTCCGCGCCAGGGCTTCCACGGCCTTGGCCACCGCCAGGTATGTCTTGCCGGTGCCGGCGGGCCCGATGCCGATGACGACGTCGTGCGCCGCGATCGCCGCCAGGTAGTCCT
>Ga0315278_10004468_pt1 | contig 12609 bp, 10 predicted proteins | sample YL17G06_0_MG_FD_203880 | JGI IMG/M metagenome (GOLD analysis project Ga0315278, IMG submission 203880) | Sediment microbial communities from Yellowstone Lake, YNP, Wyoming, USA - YL17G06_0 | ecosystem: Environmental > Aquatic > Freshwater > Lake > Sediment | place: USA: Wyoming | collected...
GCCCAAATGGGTGTCATTTTCCGCGGCCGCGACCGCGACCGCGCCGCCTGCGCCGGCGCGGGGGCCGGCAGTGGAGGGAAGGGGCCTGGACGACTACCTCGCGCTCCCTGTCTCGGCCTACTCGCTGCTCGACCCGTCCTGGGTCACGCCCGCGGGCGAAGGTGGCGAGGAGGATGACGCCTTCATCGTCGCCTTGCCCCTGGCCGACGCGCTGGGCGTCGCGCTCACGCCGAGCGCGCGCGTGCGCGTTGCCGACCGGTCGCGCGGCGTCGTCGCCTTTTCCGGGTCCGACTTCACCCTCGGCGACGTCACTTTGGACGCCGCGTTCGAGGCGGGCGTGGACGCACGCCTGCGCAGCGTGCAGCCGCCGCGGCGGCACCGGCGACACCGCGGAGGCGGCGACGACGCCCACCACCCTCACCTGGCCGCCACCGTGACCCTGCGCGCCCGCGTGCGGCTGCAGGGCGCGGCGGCCGCCGTTCCCGGCCCGGTGCTCAAGTTGGCTGCGAAACTGGTCGCGCGCGCGGCTCTCGGCGCCGCGCTGCCCGCCTTTTTGGGCATGCTGCAGGCCGACGCGGCTGCGTGGTGCGCGGGCGAGGCGCGGGCGTGGGTGGGGGATGGGGAAGATGGGGGTGGGGGGGATGGAGGAGGGGGCGCGAGCGACGGCGAGGGGGAGGAGGGGGGCGCGACTTTGACACCTGTTGACTGAAATTCCGACACACGCTGCCGCTTCCTTACCATCTGATAGAATCTGTGCGAGCCCCGGGTGGGCGGCGGGGTCGACAGAGACAGGGCCCTCTATACTGCTGCCGGCGGCGGCGCCCAGTCCCGCCGCACTCTGGCGCCCGCTTCCACCGACCGTCGACGATCGACGCACGCGACGCGCCTGTGCAGCGCACGCTCCGGCCGCCTGCCGCCCCGCCGCCTGCCGCCCATCGCCGCACTGCCGATGCCGCGCCCTTCCCCTCCTCGCCGGCGGCCGACGCCGCTATGAGCCGCACCCCGTTGCCGCCCTCCAACTATGGGCCCGCCGGGCGGCCGCCGCCGCCGCCGCCCGCGGGCGCCCCCGCCGCGCTCGTCGCGCGCTACCTGCACGCGGTGCTGCACGCCGTAAGCGTGCGTGGAGGGGAGAGAGAGGGTGGAGAGGGCAGTGGTGGGCGAGGCGCGGGCGTTTGACGCCCCCTTTTCTCTTTCTAGGCGAGCGCGTCGCCCACGCTCGCTGCGGTGGCCGCCTCCCGCCTCGCCGGCGACGCGCCCACCTCGTTCTCCATTGCCGCGCTCGAGGGCGCGCTGAGCGCCGAGGCCGCGGCCGGCGCGGCCGGCGACGCGGCGCCCGAGACGCGCGCCGCGCGCGACGCGGTCGCCGGCCTGCTGGCCGACTGGCGGGCGGGGCGCCCGGTCGACGCCCTGCAGGCCAAGCGCGTCGAATGCGGGCGCACGAATGGCGCGTGGCTGCCCGGGGTTCCCCTGGCGGCGCTCCACGCGTCGCTCGCCGCCGCCGCGGCCGGCGCGGCGCGCCAGCTGCCGGCGCACCGATTTGACGCGCCCGCGTCCACCACCCCCCACGCCGAGCTCGCGCCGGCGCCGCCGGCCGCGCCCGCTGGCGAGGCGACGCCGCTGCCCGCCGCGCTCGTCGACTGGGCGGCCTCCGGCGCCGCTGCGGCCCTGCTCGACGCCGCCACCGCGCCCGCCGCGCCGCCGCCGCCGGCCGCGGTGCGCATGCGGGACACCCTGGTGGCGGTGTCGCCGGCAGAGGTCGATTTTGGGGTCGTTGCTGCTGCGGCGGCGACCGACGGCGCCCCCCCCCCCCCCCCCCCCCGGGGCGGCGGGGCCCGCCCCCCCGGGGGGGGGGCCGCCCCCCCCCCCCCCCGCCGGGGGGGCCGCGCCCCCCGCGGGCCGCGCGCGCCGCCCGCGTGCGCTGCGTGCACGTCGCCGCCTTTGGCGGCGACGCCGCCTGCCTCCTGCTCGGGTGGCGCCTCGCGCCGCGCTGGCCGGGCGCGCTGACCCTCGCCCCCGACGCGCCCGCGCTCGTCGCGCCCGACGGCGGCCCCGAACCCGACGCCATCGCGCTCGGCGTGCGCCTGCGCCCCGGCACGTCGGCCGCGGCGGGCGTGCTGCTGCGCACCGACGGCGGCGGCGCCGACGGCGTGCTCGCCGCGTCGCTCGCCGCCCTCGTCGCCGTCCCCCGCCCCGCGTCGGTCGCGCGCGCCGCGTCGGCGGCGGGCGCCGTGTGTGAGCCGCCCGGGTGGGACGTCGTCATCGTGGCGGCGTCGGTCGCGGCGGCGGTGGTGCGGCCCGAGGTCGCGCGCGCGCTCGCGTCCCTGTCGCCGCACGCGCCCCCGTTTGTGCCCGACGCCCTGGTCCGCCTCTTTGACACGCCCCCGCTCGTGCTGCATGGGCCGCCACCAGCCCGGCCGCGGTGCGCCCGGCTGCCGTCGCTCGCGGCGCGCGCGTGGTGGGAGCCCGCCGGCGCGGCCGCGACCGGGCCGCCGCTGCCCGCGGTGGCCGCGACGGGCGCTGCGGCCCGCATGCGCGCGGGGGCCGCGACGGAACTGGCGGGCGCGCCGCCGCGGCTCGCCGCGCTCGCGCGCGCGCTCGTCGCGGAGGAGGCTGCCGCCGAGGCCGGCGCGCACACCCTGTTTTTCGTGCGCGCGCACATGGTCGGCCAGCGCCTGCCCGCGCCCGGCGCCCGCGTGACGGCCGCCGCGGGCTGGCCCGCCGGGCCGCCCCTCACCTACCGCGGCCCCGACCTCGCCGCCGTCGCCGAAGACTCCCTGCCCGCCGCCCTGCTGGCGCTCAAGGTGCCCGGCGCGGCGGAAGGCGCGCCCGCGCTCGCGTTCGGAGACTGGGCCGCGCTGCGGCCCGCGCTCCTTGGCTGGGCCGGGGTCGAGCTCGCCGCGCCCGTCGTGTCGGTCGACGGTGGCCACGTGCTCGTCGCGCTGTCGGCCGACGCGGTCGCGGCGGCGGGCTCGGCCGCGGCAGCCGCGGCGGCGGGCGGCCCGCTCCTCTTCCATGTCCGCTTCCTGCCGCCCCGCACCGCGTTTGTGGCGGCGCACAAAGCGCTGGGGGTGGACGGGGTGGCGCGGTGGGTGCCGGATGAGGGGCACCAAGGGCCCGGCGACCGCGACCACGGCTGCAACCTCCCCCCGGACGACGTCGACCTCTGGGCGCCCGCCGCCCACCCGCCGCCCTCGCACGGTGACGGCCCGGCCCACCCACCACCGTCCCTGGCCGACGTGGTGGCCGCGGCCGACGCCGCGCCCACGCTCGGCCCGCGCGCGCTCAACCCGGAGCAACGCCTCGCGGTCGCCTCGTTCCTCCTGGGCGCCGGCGCGCCCGCCGGCGCCCCCCACCCACCTCCATACGCGCTCGCGGGCCCACCCGGCACCGGCAAAACGACGACGCTCGTCGAGGCCGCGCTGCGCGCGCTCGCCGCGGCGCCGGACGCGCGCGTGCTGCTCGCCGCGCCGCGCGACTTTTCGGCCGACGTCCTGGCGGCGGCCTTGGGGGCAGCGTTAGCCGCGGCGGCGACGCGGGCGGGCGGAGAGGGTGGCGACGGCGCCTCCTCTCTTCTCCCTCCTCCCTCGTCCGTCCTCCGCGCGTGCGACCCCGCGCGCCCGCCGTCCACCTCCCTCGCTGGCGCGCTGCCGTACTGCGAGCTGGACGACGGCGCAGCCGCGTTTGTGTGGCCGACGCTGGAGCGGTTGAGGGCCGCGCGGGCGGTCGTCACTACTTGTGAAGCGGCGGCGACCTTTCTCGCCGGCCCCGCCGGCCCTTGGGGCACCAGCGACGCCGAAAATCAACCCTGGACCACGTTCAGCCACGTGCTCATCGACGAGGCCGGCCAGGCGACCGCGCCGCTCGCCCTCGCCCCGCTCGCGCTCGCCGCGCGCGGCGGCCGCGCCCTGCTCGCCGGCGACGCGCGACAGCTGGGGCCGGGCGTGGTGTCGGCCGAGGCGCGCGGCGCTGGGCTGGGCTTGAGCCTGCTGGAGCGGTGGCTGGAGAGAGCGGCGACGGAGGGCGGCGGCGGCAACGCAGCCCCTTCTGCCTCCATGCTGCGCCGCTCCTACCGCTCGTCCGCCGCCCTGCTGACCCTGCCCAACCGCCTATTTTACGGGGGCGCCCTGGTCGCGGCGTCGCCGCAGGCCGCGCTCGCGCCGCCGGCGTGGGCACCGGGCGCCGGCCCCGCGCGCGGGCGCGACCTGGCCAACGCCACCCTCTTCGTCGGCGTGCGCGGCGCCGAAGTGGCGCCCGGCGATTCGGCCGCCGTCGAAAACCCGGTCGAAGCCGCCACCGTGGCGTCGCTCGTCGGCGCGCTCGCGGCGGCCGTCGCGGCCGACCCCACCGATTCGTCGCCCAGCGCGGCCGCCGACGCGGCCGCCACCGCTGCCCTGCTGGGCACACCGTCCCCCGCCCCTGGCGACGCCCTGGCGGCCGCGGCGGCGCGCGTGGCCGTCATCTGTTTGACCCGCGCGCAGGCGCGCGTCGTGCGGGCCCTCTTGCGCGCCGCCGCGCTCTCTTCCGTCCGGGTCGGCACCGTGGACGACATGCAGGGCCAGGAGGCCGACTTTGTGTTTGTGTCGACGGTCGCGGCGGGAGGGCGCGCGCGCGCCGCCGCGCTCGCCGCCTCCCTCTCCGACCCGCGCTCTTTCAACGTCGCCACCACGCGCGCCCGCCGCCTGCTGGTCGTCGTCGGCGACCCGGTGCGGTTGCTGGCGGGCGACGCGGCCGCGTGGGGGGAGCTGCTGCGGCACGCGGCGGGGCGGGGCGGGTTTGTGGGGGCGGGCGCGGCGGAGCTCGAAGCGCTGACAGGGAGGGCGCCGCCCGACGTCATGGCGGACGAAGACGACAACCCCACTCCCTTGGACGACGACCTGGGCGCGGCAGCCGCCCGCCTCGCCGCCATGGCGGTGCTCGGCGCGGGGGGGGAGGGGCGCGCGTTTCCGCGGACGCAGGGGGATGTGGACGCCGAGGAGGAGGGCGCATCCCGCGTGGATCTGGACCAGTAAAACTTGTGCGGCACATTCGGTGTGTGGGGGGGAGGGTGGGGGGGGGTCGGGCGGCGGCGGCGGCCGCGCGCGGCGGGCCGCGCGCGGGCCGGACCCCGCCGCGCGCCCACCCCCCCCCCCCCCCCCCGCCCCCGTGAGGGGCGGGGGGGGAGGGGGGGGAAGACAGGGAGCACGATGTTTTCTGGCTCGATCTCCTTCACCCACGAGGCAAGCTCGTGGGTGTCGGTACAAGGGAAACAGCCTTATATCGGAATTTCAGTGAGGATCCGCAGATTCAGACTGCATCGTTCGCGCAGGCTGAAGAAAGTATCTGGGCATGGCCACGCACTGCGGTCTGCCGTACTGCCTGCCATTAGAGTAGCGTAGGCAGGGGCGATTTCGGGGTTAAAACGGCGGCAAATCAGGCAGGCTTGACATACCGGGCGTCATTTCCTATAATAGGACATGTTGAGTTTTGCGGCGTTGGTTCACACAGCATATAGTGAATGCCTATGATCTGCCCGAAATGCGGTTACTCAGAGGACAAGGTGGTTGACTCGCGCAGCGCGCACAATGGCCGAGCGATCAGGCGGCGGAGAGAGTGCCTGGGATGCACCCACCGGTTCACCACGTACGAAACGATCGAAGCTCCGCTTCAGATCATCAAGCGGGACGGCAGCCGCGAGGATTTCAGCAAGGAGAAGCTGATCGCGGGCCTGCGCCGCGCGTGCCACAAGAGGCCGGTAAGCATCAAGACGATCGAGGACATGGTCGCCTCGATCCTGAACCACTTCGAGCAGCAGCACATCCGCGAGGTGGACAGCAAGGAAGTGGGCGGGATGGTGATGGAGCGGCTGCGGAACATTGACGGCGTTGCCTATGTCCGCTTCGCGTCGGTGTACCGCGAGTTCAAGGACGTGTCCGAGTTCATGGACGAAGCGCGCAGGGTGAAGACGGCGGAAGCCGAATCCGCGCGTTAGCACCTGCGCACCGCCATGGCCCTCACCCAGCTCACCCATGTCACCAAGCGTGATGGGCGGCTTGTGCCGTTCGAGCCGGGGAAGATTGCCCGAAGCCTGCTCGCCGCGGCCGCAGCGTGCGGACTGAAGGACTCGTTCTACGCCCGCGAGCTGGCCGATGCGGTCACCCATTACCTTGCCCGTACCCACGACGAACGCGCACCCACGACCGAGATGGTGGCCCTGTCGGTCGAGCAAGTGCTCGATGAGTTGCGGTTCCCGCAGGTTGCATCGGCGTACCGCGCGTATCGCGCCACGCGCGAGCTGAGCCGTGCACGATGCGTCGTGGTGAAGCCAGCCCAGCCCTCGCTGATTGACGCCGAGTCGTCGCTCACGGTTGTCACCGGACGCGACCAGCGGAGCGGGACGTGGGATCGGAGCAGGATAGTGCTCGCCCTCGAGCGCGAGGCACGCATTCCTCGTACTGCGGCCGAGGACGTGGCCCGCGCGGTTGAGGCAAAGCTCCTTGGCTCAGACCTGCGCCAGGTAACCACCTCGCTCATCCGCGCACTCGCGGACAACGAATTGCTCAGCCGCGGCTACAGCAGTGCGCTGCGCCAGCGGTCATCGGTCACCGTGCCCTTCAGCGATGTCGATGCCGTGCTCTCCAGGCCCGAGTGCTCAACCTCAGCGGCAACACTTGGCGCGGAAGCGTTCAAGCCCTACGTGCTGTCAAGGATCTATTCGGATGACGTTGCCACCGCACACCGGCGCGGCTTGTTCCATCTGCACGGCCTCGAATTCCCGTTTCATCGCCACGCCCTCCTGCTGACGGCGGACATCCACGCCCACGCCGCGCGCGTCCAGTGCCGGCAGGTGTTTGGCCAGCTCCTGTGCGGCGAATGCAGCACGGCCACGTGGTGCTTCGACCATGCCGATGCGCTGGCCCGGTTGCCGGAGATGGCAGACTGGTTGAGCGGGCTCGATGGCGAGGGCCGTGTCCGGTATGCCGTTCCGATTGATGCAGCAGGAACAGTGCGCGGCCTCCTGGGCACACATGAGCCTGCGCCGCCGCTCTCGATTGTCTTCAATGGCGCCCCCCGGGACATCGAGGAGAGCGTCGGCCATGCCACGGCACTGGTTGCGGCGGGCTGGCAGGTGGGCTGGGCGCCTGCGGCTCCCTGGCACGAGCTCGACCTCAGGATCACCATCAATCTGCCCCAGGCGGTCTATCGCGCACGGCACAGCGACCTCGATGCCGCAATCGAGGAGGTGTACCGATCCGTCGAGTTCGCTGCAGCCGCCCACCGCCAGTATGCCCAGTTCTGCGCGGGGCAGGGGAGGCCGCTCAACCGCGGCTCGGCCGGAGCATTCACCGTTGCCGGCCTCAACGAGGCCGTCTCGATCCTTACCGGAGCCGGCATGTTCGACGGCGCGGACAGCACCGCGTGTGTCCGCGTCCTGCTCAATGTCCTCCAAACCACCATCCAGCGCGCATCGGTCGCCCATGACCGCGAGTTGCGGTTCGTGGTGGGCGAGCCCGACTCGTGTGGCAAGCGGCTCGCCGTGATCGATCAGAGCCTGTTCCCGGAATTGTTCGGCTTCCTGCCCTTCCAGCCCGAGGCGGTCGAGCACGCCATCCCGCCGTACAGCACCATTGCCCTCCAGTGTGCCGGTGCGGCGGATATTGGCCCGGTGATTGAAGCGGCCCGGCTCCTTAACCGGTATTTCGACTGCGGGGCCGTGCCGATCCATGTCGAGGCCGATGCGGGCGATGCAGTGCCTGATCTGCTCCGCCACGCCATCCGCGAGTCGTGTGGCTGCAGGATTGCCGCCGCAGTCATGCCGGCTCAGGAGGAGGAGGAAGTATCGTCCTCTCAGTTGCCCCTCCCCGGCATCGCCAACGACGCACCACCATGACCGCTGTCGCCCTCATTCCCGCCGCAGGGCTCTCCCGCCGCATGGGCTTCGACAAGATCCTCCAGAAGCTCGATGGCATCCCGCTGCTTGTCCGCTCGCTCCGCCGCCTTCAGGAATCGGAGGCGTTCAGCGACTTCATTGTCGCGGTGCATCCCGGGTCGGAACAGGAAATCGGTTCGGACATCCTTGCACCATTTGGCCTCGCCGGCTCTGTCCGCGTTGTTTCAGGCGGCGTGACGCGGACTCATTCCGTCTGGAACGCCCTCGAGGCGGTGCGGAGCACCCCCGATCTCGTTGCAGTCCACGACGCAGCCCGTCCGTTTGTCAGCACCGAGGCGGTGCGCGCGTCGCTCGATGCCGCCCGGGAGTATGGCGGCGCGGTCGTTGCCACAAGGGTGATTCCAACCATCAAGGTTGCCGATGAGCGCGACTGTGTGGAGGCGACACCGGGCCGTACGCGGCTCTGGGCCGCCGCGACACCCCAGTCGTTCCGCTACCGCGATTTCCTCGCTGCCTACCGCAGGTTCTGGTCCTCGGGCGACGATCCGGCTTCGCTTACCGACGATGCCCAGCTCCTTGAACGTGCAGGCGGCACGGTCAAGCTGGTCGAGGGCAATCCCGAGAACATCAAGATCACGACCAGCCTCGACTGGCGCATCGCAGAGCTTCTCTGTTCCCCATCTCCACCTAACAAACAACACTAAAGGATTCCCATGTCCTCGCCACTTCGCGTTACCGTCTGGAACGAGTTCCGGCACGAGAAAGAGCACGATGAAGTCAAACGCATCTATCCCAAAGGAATGCACACGGTCATTGCCAAGGGCCTTGCCGCGTCGCGCGGCATCGAGTGCCGGTGCGCCACACTCGACGAGCCCGAGCATGGCCTCACCGAGGAGGTTCTTGCCTCAACCGATGTGCTGACCTGGTGGGGCCACATGGCACACGGGGCAGTCAAGGACGAAATCGCCGCGCGCGTCCAGAAGCATGTTTTGGCTGGGATGGGCCTGATTGTCCTCCATTCCGGCCATTTCTCGAAGGTCTTCCGCAGGCTGATGGGCACCAACTGCTCCCTCAAATGGCGCGAAGCGGCCGAGAAGGAACGGCTGTGGAACATCGAGCCAAGCCATCCCATCACCCAGGGCATCGGCGAGTACTTCGAGCTGCCCAACGTCGAGATGTACGGCGAGCGGTTCGACATCCCCACGCCTGACGCGCTGGTGTTCATCTCATGGTTCCAGGGCGGCGAGGTCTTCCGGAGCGGCTGCTGCTGGCAGCGCGGCCATGGCAAGGTCTTTTATTTCAGGCCGGGCCATGAGACCTTTCCCATCTACTATGACGAGAATGTGATCAAAGTGCTGACCAATGCCGCACGCTGGGCGAAGCCGGCTGTCCGCATGGGCGATGACTGCCCGTGTATCGACAAGCCCATCGAGCCCATTCCGCCCAGGAAAGTTGACATGAGCAAAGTGCCCAAGGCCAAATGACGATCGAGGGAGACTGATGCAGACAGGATGCGATGCCATCAACGCCCTTCTCGGACGCAGGCGGGGCGATCACGTGCCTTTCTTCGACAGCCTGTGGGGCGACACGCTCACGCCCAAATCCGGCGGCAGGATTTGGGTCACGCGCCGGGTGGGCGAAGGCTATGCCACCGACGAGAAGGGCACCCCCGTTTCCATTTCGGATTCGACATCCAGGGCGTGGGCGGCTGGTTTGATTCCCTGCCCAAGCGTGGTGTGGACGAGATGGTCGAGGAAACGGACGAGTGGAAGCTGGTCCGGAACGGCGCGGGCGCAATCCTCAAATGGTGGAAACACAAGTCAGGCACGCCCGAGCATGCCATTGCTGCCGCGCATGCCAAGGGCCGCTGGACTCACTTCGGCCACCTCTTCATCTGGGAAAATATGCGGCGGAGCATGGGCGATATCGCGCTCGATGTGTACCGGGAGCACTGTACATATTAGAGAAAGGGAGTTTTTACAATGGGAAAGATGCTTGGGAAAATTCGGGACATCGGACTGTTCCTCGGGCTCAATCCGCTGTGGTGCCTGAGCCCGGCCGCGTCGGTGATTCTGGCTCTTGTGGCATTCCCGTACATGAAGCGGCACAATCTGCCCGGGCCCTCAGTCCTCAAGATCTGCACGAGCATCACCATGCTGTGCTGCGCAATTGCGGCAGCAGTGATCATTGCCCGCTCCAAGCGGGAGTATGGTGACCGCACACTGCGCCTGCTTGCGCTGGTGGTGGGAGTAGGATTGGGAGCGGTGCTGTGCCACATCTTCAGCGCCTTCTTCTGGGCCATGGGCAACACACCGTTGCCCGAGTGAGTCCGCTCGTGCTCTTGGCTTCACGGAAACGGGTGTAATTCGCTGCTTCAGGAAATCACCATGAGCACGCAACATGATCCGCAGGAAGCTGGCACTGTCACGGTTGATGCACTGTTCGCCTCGTGGAACAAGTCCGACTCTCCAGGCTGTGCCCTGGCAGTGGTCAACAAGGGCGGAATTATTCACAAGCGCGGGTATGGGATGGCCGATCTTGAGCGAAATGTTCCGATTACCGCCGCATCCGTATTCGACATCGGGTCTGTGGGCAAGCAGTTTACCGCCATGTTGATCGCCATCCTTGCCCGGCGGGGTGCTCTCTCGCTCGATGACTCCATTCATAAGCACATCCCCGAAATGCCCAGATATGAACAGCCTGTTGCGATCCGGCATCTTATTCATCACACAAGCGGCTTGCGCGACTATACAACCTTCATGCATCTATCGGGCCTGCATTTTGAAAACTTCTACTGCGAGGATGAGCTTCTGGACTTGATCTGCCGACAGGCAGCCCTCAACTTCAGGCCTGGTGACGAGTTCCTGTACAGCAACACCGGTTATTTCCTGCTTGGTGTCATTGCCGCGCGTGTTGCAGGAAAACCCTACACGGAGCTTATCCGGGAATATATCCTCGAGCCGCTCGGCATGCACGCAACCGACTTCAACGATGATGCCACGCAAATAGTAAGGACATGGACATGACGAGATACCCAAGAATGCCTGATCTTCGCGGACTGACCGAAGCCATCGGACTCCAAACTCAATTGAAAGCTGAGCACGGCGCTACGGGAACCATTCTGCCGCTCAAGAAAGCTGAGCGGGCCCTTCGCTCTGCACTTGGGGATCTGAAAAAACTCGCTATTGACCGCGCGCTCGCAAAGCGGGAGCCAAACGACTTGGACGCGATCCGCGCTCTCCGTAAGAACGGGCCGCGCCGTCTGTGGACTGCCTTCAAGAAGGATATCTATCCCGACCGGCTTGCAGGCGCGTTTCTTGGCAGAATGGCCGGATGCGCGCTCGGGGCACCGGTCGAGTTCTGGCCTGTCGAGAAGATGGAGGCGCTGGCTGAGGAGAATGGCGATGATTTCCCGCCAACTGACTACTGGAGCTATGTCCCCGAGCCAAAGGCCAAACGCTACGGCATGAGTTTCAGGCATGACTACACCCGTCGCGGGCTCGTGGGTGTGCCGGTGGATGACGACACGATCTATACGCTTCTGGGGCTTCTGATCGCGGAGGAGCATGGACCTGACTTCTCGACCAGCGATGTTGGCCGTTCATGGATCAAGTATCTGCCCTACGCGTGTACAGCCGAGGACATCGCGCTCAAGAACCTGAAGAAGGGTATCCCCGCCTCTCAAGCGGGCATCATAGACAACCCATATTGTGAATGGATTGGCGCTGATATTCGCGCGGATCCATGGGGATACATCGCGCCAGGCTGGCCTGAACAAGCGGCTGCAATGGCATACCGGGACGCCTGCCTCAGCCACCGCCGACAGGGAATTTATGGAGAGATGTTTTTCGCTGCGGCTGTCTCTGCGGCGTTTGCAGTTGATGATCCGGTCGAGGCATTGCGGATTGGTCTTACGGAAATCCCGCGTGAATGCGCACTGCACAAGGCTGTTCAATGGGCTCTGCGCATCGCGCCTGAAATCAAGGACTACAAGCAGGCGCGGGCGGCTGTTGACGAGAAGTTCAAGGGCATGCATGCCGTTCACACAATCAACAACGCCTGTCTGACCGTGTGGGGCCTCACCATTGGCAAATTGGATTTCACCCGGGTGATCGGCGAAACCGTTGCCATGGGCATGGACAATGACTGCACCGCTGCAACGGCGGGCAGCATTGTCGGGGCTGTTGTCGGCAAGAAAGGAATACCATCCAGATGGCACAAGGGTTTTGGTGATACAATCCGCTCATACCTGATCGGCAAACAGCGGTTCTCTATCCTGGACGTCCTGAAAAGGTTTGCGAGGCAAGCAAGGCGGATTCATTGCCAAGGATGTCGAAACAGTTGAAAAGGATCCAGAGAGGATACGGAAATGGGTCGCGATAACACGTGAAGTAATATAGAAGCGATGTCCATAGAAATAGACAGCGGGTTTCCGGGCGGGAACATAGTCGTTGAAAGCATTGAAGGCAACGAAGCGCGGGTACATCAGGATCTGCGGGACACTTCATCTGACTGGTTCTACTGGTGCTTTCGCGTGCGTGGCGCCGGGGGGAAGACCCTCCGTTTTGCTTTTACCAGGAGCCGCGCACTGGGTGTCCGTGGGCCTGCTGTATCGCTTGACAATGGTGAAACATGGAACTGGCTGGGAAGTGAAGCAGTCAACGGCAACTCCTTTACATATGCATTCCCGGAAGAAACGCCCGATGTCAGGCTGAGTTTCGCCATGCCCTATCAGGAATCTC
>Ga0315278_10004470_pt1 | contig 12608 bp, 12 predicted proteins | sample YL17G06_0_MG_FD_203880 | JGI IMG/M metagenome (GOLD analysis project Ga0315278, IMG submission 203880) | Sediment microbial communities from Yellowstone Lake, YNP, Wyoming, USA - YL17G06_0 | ecosystem: Environmental > Aquatic > Freshwater > Lake > Sediment | place: USA: Wyoming | collected...
TGTTAGGGCCGGGGTCGGCCGTTGAGCAAGTTGCAAACGCAGGCCACTTCTTCTGGGTCGAGAAGCCAGAACTGGTCAATGAACGTACTCTGCGTTTCCTTGCTTCGGCCTGATCGTGGCGGGTCGCGTGGAGGAGGGTGACCACCGTGGAAATGACGAGTCAGCCGCACCGGAGGAGTTGCGACAGATGGTTGAAGGTCTTGACGACACCATTGGCGGCTGAGCGGGCCTGGGAACCGAAGCAGCTCATCGTCGTGCCGGGGCAGTACTTCGATCCGTACACCGGGTCGAAGCACGCGCAGTACGTGACGCCGGAGCTGGAGTGGTTCGAGAAGCACCTGATGGGGAAGTGAAGCGCATGGGGCTCGAGGGCGAGGAGAAGGGGGCGGGGACATAGCGGGTGTGCAGTCAGACGCCGAATTCAGGAGGGAGAGTTCAAATGTGTGATCTCAAAGGCAAAGTGGCGCTGGTATCCGGGGCTGGGCAGGGGATCGGGGCGCGGACGGCGGAAGTGCTGGCGGAAGCGGGTGCGGTGGTGATCGTCACCGGTCGCACCGATGCGCCGTGCAAGGCTGTGGTCGAGCGCATACGGGCCGCGGGGCACCAGGCGCACTTCCGGCACCTGGACGTGACGCGAGAGGATGACTGGAAATCGGTCACCGAAGATGTGTGCGCCAAGTTCGGTGGGCTCGATGTGCTGGTGAACAACGCGGGCATCGAAATGGTCAAGTCGCTCGCGGAACTCACGCTCGAGGACTGGCATGGGGTGTGTCGCGTCAATCTCGACGGCGTGTTCCTCGGCACCAAGTACGGCATCCGGGCCATGACCGAGGGTTCGACCTCGCGACCCAAGGGGGGATCGATCGTCAATGTGTCCTCGGTCGCGGGCCTCGTGGGCACCGCGTTCATGTCGGCCTACAACATGACCAAGGGCGGGGTGCGGCTGTTCACGAAGTCGGTGGCGCACGAATGCGGACTGCTCGGCAACGGCGTGCGCGTGAACTCGGTGCATCCCGGGGTGATCAACACGCCGATGGCGGATGCGGAGCTGCCGAAGTGGACTGCTGCCGGTTTTGGCGCGACCGATGACGAGACGCTGAAGAACGTGGTTGCGATGCATCCGATCGGGCGACTGGGCGAGGTGGACGATGTCGCCAAGGCGATTCGCTATCTCGCGTCGGATGACAGCTCGTTCGTGACCGGCGCGGAGCTCGTCGTCGATGGGGGACTCACGGCGGTGTGAGGGGCGGAGTCAATCGCCTGAGGATTCCAGGACGATGAATTCGGGCTCGACAAGACCGATGCTCAGATGGATCAACACCGCGTTCGCGGTGGCGCTCGCTGCGTTCGCACGAGGCGTGCTCATCCATGCTCGTGCCCGCCTCAGGCATCCGAACGAACCGAAAGACAGGAAACAACAATGAATCGTCAGATCACCGAATTGCTTGCCCGGTGCGGGGAGCCGGGGTCGGTCATGCCGCCCACCGAACTCTATAATGAGGGGTGGATGCTGCGACTCGTGTTGGATTGGCTCGATCGACATCGCGAGGTGGAGCATCCCTTGGCGTTTCTGCCGGAGGCACGCTGGTACTCGGAGGCGCTGCTGCCGTCGCGGTTCAAGCCGCGCCAGCGAGGTGACCAGCTCGCCGAGTCGTTCACGCACGCGGATGCGGTGATCGGACACTTCGACATTTCACCTGGGGAGCGGGGAGCTGCCTCCTTGCGTGCCGACACCGTGCAATTCGTGGTTTGCGAGGCAAAGCTAGGCAGCGGGCTGTCGCTGGGGACCACCAATGCCGCCAGTTTCGATCAGGCGGCACGCAACGTGGCGTGCATGGCGAACATGATTGGAGAAAAGCACGTCCCCGTGACACGGCTGGCGCGGCTCGGGTTCTACGTCATCGCGCCGGACGCGCAGATCGGGGCGAAGGTTTTTCGGGCGCTCGTAACCCAGGAGAGCGTGCGGACGAAGGTGGCGGCGCGAGTGGCGCAGTACGAAGACGCCGACATGGATGATTGGTACCGGACCGTGTTCGAGCCGGTGCTGGGTGCGATCGACCTGCAGCTCATGTCGTGGGAATCGGTGCTGGATCGACTGCCCGCCGGGCCGGAAGTGACGGCACTGCGCGAGTTCTATTCGCAGTGCCTGCGATTCAATCCGTTGCGGATGCCTTATCGCGGCTCCGGACGACAGCTGACGCCGATTGATCCGCGGCCGCTGTGCAACAAGTGTGCAAAGCTTGCGTTCGAGCAATGGCGCGGATGGTGCGCGTATGGACTAACGGATCCGCCGCCGGTGCCCGATGTGCCGCGGCTGGTGGATGGGCGGTGTTCAAAATGCGCGTCGACGGATGGCGTGGCGCCAGATCGCGTCGGCTATGTGAATGTCCACAGCGAGTTCAACACGGGCCTTCCGGATTTCTTTGTGCTCAAGGTCTTCGATTCGGCAGCAGAGGTGTCGGGGAGCCGGTGGGGTGTTCCGTACATGGATCCCAAGGTCGGGAGGGTGCCGGTCGAGGAGCTGCCACGGCAGTATCCGGCGTATAGGTGGCGAGAAAATTCAGAACCGTTCCGGCGCTAAAGCGGTATCCCGAGTCGACCGATGCCGACTGAATCGAAAGCGGAACAGTGCGGTGCAGCTTGAGGACGCGGACGGAGAAGTGCGAAATGTCCAGCCAGAATCGGGTTGATCCGTGGGGTCGAATCTTCAAGTCCAGCGAGCGCGGCTACTTCATGGGGAATCGCGATTACGGTGACGCGTGGATCACGTGCTCGCTGCGTCATCCCGACGGGTCGGTGGGTCCGAGCAGCGTCGGCTATCGGAAGCTGTTCTTCCTCGATGAGGCGACGGCGCTTGCCGCGAGTCATCGCCCCTGCGGGCAGTGCCGCCGGAAAGACTATGACGTCTTCAAGCGGTTCTGGGCCGCGGCGACCGACGCACCGATGGATCCGACGCTCAGGTCCGAGTTCGAGGCGGCGGCGGATGCAGGCCTTGGTCGGGCGACGCGTCGAGCAGAGCAGCTGCCGTCGGGGGCGATGTTCGAGGTGGGCGACCAGGCGTATCTCGCCTGGCAACGCGTGGCGTACCGGTGGTCACCGGGTGGTTACAGCGTCGCGGGTCTGACGAAGGACTTCGGCACCGTGCGGGTGCTGACGCCACCGTCGATCGAGCACGTGCTCGAGGCGGGGTATCGGCCGTGGGTTCATCCGAGCGTGTGGCGGGCTTGAACACGAAGAAGCCTCCGACGATCCTCAAGGACGGTTCGGTCCATTGGAACGACGACGACTTCAACCTGGATTCGTTGCGGGTGGAGGCGCTGGAGCGGCAGGTGTTCGAGATGCTCGCGGAGGTGGGCAGGAAGCCAGAGGAGCATCCGCGGTAGAATCGATCAACGCCTGCAGGGCCTTGTCTGCACTGTTGCTGAAGGGCCACGGCCCCGCCGCCAGCGTGCCCGCGGATGCCGCGGGCGCGAGCGGCGCCCACGACTCGGAACTGGGATACTGACTCTATTCACTGGCGGGGGATCTCGAGTGGCAGACTTGCAGCGTCAGACAGGCTCAGAATGGACTTGGGCGTAGCGCCAAGGGCACCCATCTGATCACGGGTGGTTTTGATGACCTTGCCGGTCGATACGACGCCGAATTTACGAACACGGCTGTCGGCCGTGCGTTGCGCAGGATTGTCTGGTCGACACTGGCGGGCGCTTTTCGGCCGCCACAGCGGATCCTGGAGCTGGGCTGCGGGACTGGGGAGGACGCCGTCCAGCTTGCCAGGGGCGGAATGACGGTCGTGGCAACCGACGCGTCGGCGGCGATGATCACCCTTGCGCGGGAGAAGGCCCGCCGTGCAGGATGCCTCGACCGGATCGAGTTCCATTGCGTCGCGATGGAAGATGTCGGGCGGTCGTTCAAAGGCTTGACTTTCGATGGCATATTCTCGAATTTCGGAGCCGTCAATTGCACAGACGACTTGGCCTCGCTGGCGACCGACCTGGCCGGTCTGCTGCCAGCGAATGGTGCCCTGGTATGGGTGATCATGGGCAGGCGTGTGCCATGGGAGTGGCTATGGTATCTGCTGCGCGCCGATCGGGACCGCGCCTTTCGCCGTTATCGCCCCGGCGGCGTCGTATGGCGCGGCCTGAGGGTCCACTATCCGCCACCGTCGGACGTGGTCGAACTCCTCAGGCCCTCATTCTCCGTCACACGGCTGTCGCCACTGGGGATTGTGGTCCCGCCGAGTTACGCGGCGGAGTGGCTCAATCGTTCGCCGAAGATCCTGTCCGCGCTGGTGCGGCTCGAGTCGCTTGCACAGGGGTCGACCGCGCTCGCCTCCTGGTCGGACCACTACGTGGTCGAAGCGCGCCGCAGTTCCGCATCCGGTATGTGAACCGCCCCAGTCGTCCGGGATTCCAGCGGCGAGTGCAGTGCCAATCGAGCGCGCGTGCTGCCGGCGCAGAGGTGGGCGGTGGATCCGCGCGTTGACACGCTGCCGCTGGTCACGCTGCATCTAACCGAGAGGTGCAACTCGCGCTGCGTCGCCTGCGACTATTGGCGGAGTGGCAGCCGGGATGTCTCCGCGGATTCCGTCGCACAACTGATTCCCAGTCTGGTCGAACTCGGCACGCGGACGATACTGGTATCCGGCGGGGAGCCGCTGCTGCACCGCCAGTGGGTCGAAATCGCCTCACTGCTGCGCCAGAGTGGCCTGAAGCTATGGCTTCTCACCTCCGGCCTGTCCCTGGCGAAGCACGCCGCACGCGTGGCGCAACTGTTCCAGGCGGTGACCGTGTCCCTGGACGGCACCGACCGGCAGATGTACGCGTCGATCCGGGGCGTCGATGCGTTTGACATCGTCTGTGAAGGCATTCGAGCCGCGGCCAGGGCCGGTGTTGCGCCCGGCGTGCGCGTCACGGTCCAGCGGGCCAACTATGCCGCCCTGCCGGAATTCGTCACTCTGGCGCGGCAGCTGGGCGCGAGACAGATCTCGTTCCTGGCGGCCGATCTCAGCAACTCGAGTGCATTCGGCCGGAGCAACGGCTTCGAGGCGGACGTCGCCTTGAGACCGGACGACCTGGGCCGCTTCGACGAGGTGCTCGGGGCGCTCGAACTCGACTACGAAACGGATTTTCGATCGGGCTTCATCGACGAGAGTCCGCGCAAGCTGCGCCGACTGCTCGACTATTACGCCGCAGTCTGTGGTCTGGGCGACTATCCGCCCGTGCGCTGCAATGCGCCGCAGTTCTCTGCCGTCGTCGGCGCTGACGGAAGTGTCAGCCCGTGCTTCTTCATCCCGGGGCCGCCCTCATCAGGCGTCCGCGGGAACCTGAGTGCCGAGCTCAATGCTGCGGCAATGGTCGATCTCAGGGAGGCGATCAGAGCGGGCCGGCGACCTGAGTGCAGGACCTGCGTGTGTTCGCTCTGGCGTGACGCAGGTGAGGCGACAGACCTGATTCCTGCAGCGGCGAATCCGCTGCGGCGGGCTGCGCGCGCGAGCGCCACGACAGCACGTGCGACGCTCGAGGCGTACGAGGCCTGGGCCGACACGTATGCCGCCGAGCCGCACAATCCGCTGATGTCAGCAGAGCAGAAAGTCATGGTGGAGCTCTTTCCGGATGTGCGGGGCCGGCGAGCACTCGACCTGGCGTGCGGGACCGGACGCTACGCGCGGCTGATGACGGCTGCGCAGGCTGCGGAGGTGGTCGCAATTGATTTCTCGCCCCGGATGCTGCGACAGGTGACGGCTGGCGCACGCGTTCTGGCGAGCATGACCCAGCTGCCGTTTGCGAACGACACGTTCGATGTCGTGATATCGGGACTGGCCCTGGGCCATGCGATCGAGCTCGACGCCTGGATGAGTGAAGTCGCGAGAGTGCTCAGGCCTGGCGGCACCTTGTTGTATTCGGATTTTCATCCCGCAGCGTCGCTCAGCGGCCTCCGCCGATCATTCAGGGACGGGGCCAATCGACACCATGCGGTGCCGCACTGCTGCCATGGACTGGATGCCCAGCAACATGCCGCGGCTGCGGCCGGCTTGAACGTGCAGGTGGTGCGTGAACTGCGTGCCGGAATCGAGTTCCGGGAGGACTTCCCGGGATCGCATGAATTCTACCGGACTCGATTCGGGACACCGCTTGTGCTCGTGGTGCGGGCGCGCAGGCAGGTCCCGTGACGCCGTCGGCTTCACGTGGACTCGTCTTCATCAATGCGACGCTCAGCGCGCCGAGCAGCGATGGTGCCGCAACGTCGGTGCGCGTCGCTGGTGCGCGGATCGCAGCGCTGGGATGCGCCCCACAGCGCTCCGACCTGGTCATTGACCTGGCGGGCGATCGATTGCTGCCCGGTCTGATCAACGCTCACGATCACCTGCAGCTCAACAGCTTTCCGCAGCTCGAGTATCGGAGGCAGTACCAGAACGTTCGCGAGTGGATTGCCGAGATCAACCACCGCGTCCGCAACGACCCTGCGTTCCAAGCGGTCATCGATGACGCTCGCGAGCGTTGTCTGCTGCACGGCGGCGTGAAGAACCTGCTGAGTGGTGTCACGACGGTCGCACACCACGACCCCCTCTATGCGACCCTGTCCGAAGAAGGCTATCCGACCCGCGTCGTCGTGCAGTACGGCTGGTCGCACTCGCTGGGCATTGATGGGGAGATCGGTGTACGTCGCTCATACGAAAATACGCCCGCTCATTGGCCGTGGATCATTCACGCCGGGGAAGGCGTCGATGCAGAGGCCGGCGCCGAGCTCGACCGCCTGCACACACTCGGCTGCCTCGCCGGAAACACTTTGCTGGTGCACGGCGTCGCACTCGACCGGGAACAGCGTCGACGGCTCGCAGATGCGCAAGCAGGACTCCTCTGGTGTCCCACCTCCAATCTGCGCCTGTTCGGCAGGTCGGCGGACGTCGCAGATCTCGTGGCACGTGGTCGTGTCGCCCTCGGGAGCGACTCCAGGTTGAGTGGCGCACGTGACCTGCTGCGCGAGTTGCGCGTCGCGCGCGAGCTCAGTGGCCTGGATGAAGCATCGGTGCAGTCCCTCGTTACCGACTCCAGTGCGCGCCTGCTGCGTACCCCGGATCGCGGTGTCCTGCGGGTCGGCGCACTCGCCGATCTGCTCGCCCTGCCGCGCTCAATGGCGCTGTCGTCAGCCGATCGTGGCGATCTTCGCATGGTGATGGTCGGGGGCCGCATGCGTTACGGGGACAGCGACTGCGCCCATGCGATCGCTCCGGCGTCGCAGTGGCTGGAGGTGACTGTCGACGGGCGGCGCAAAGTGCTCGATCGCAGGCTCGCGGAACTGCTGAGGCGGGCAGACGTGCGTGAGCCTGGTCTTGTATTCCCGGAGTCAGCCTGGAGAGCAGCGTGATCGAGCGGCGCCGGAGACATGAGTTGCCGCATGCCACGGCCTGCAGTCCTGCTGCCGGTGACGGGCCGGAGCGGCCAGCCGGTGCACGACTGAAGGTCGTTCTCTACAATCCGAAGGCGGTCTTCTTCACGATGCCGCTCGCACTGCTCGCAATCGGGTCTGCGCTCGATCCCGACAAATACGAGATCGTGATTGTGGACGGCCGGCTCGACGCGGACCCCGTCGCCGCGCTGCGGCCCCACCTCCACGATGCCCTGTGCCTGGGTGTCACGGTCCTCACGGGCGCGCCGATATCCGACGCGCTCATGATCTCGCGCGCGGCAAAACAGCTCCGCCCGCAGCTGCCTGTCATCTGGGGTGGGTGGCATCCGTCGATGTTTGCCCGCGAGTGCCTGGTCGAGCCATCGGTGGATGTCAGCGTGCAGGGGCAGGGTGAGGAGACATTCGCCGAGATCGTCGACCGTCTCGCGGGTGGTCGCGGGCTGGACGGCTGCGCCGGATGTACCGTACGGCTCGAGGACGGCCGGATTCAGCAGAATGCCGCCCGACCGCTGCGGCCGGTCGAAGGGTTTCGTGCGCACGACTACGGGCTGATCCCCGTGGAGCGCTACTTTCGGCTGAAGGGACGGCGTCAGCTCGATCTCATCACCTCGCAAGGCTGCAATTTCCGCTGTGCGTTCTGCTCGGATCCTTTCGTGTACGGCCGCAGGTGGGTGGGGCTCGATCCCGCGTCGATCGGCCGCCGCCTCGAAGAGCTGTGGGAGCGTTACCGGTTCGTTGACGTCAATTTCCAGGACGAGACGTTCTTCACCCGACGTGATCGGGTCCAGGCGATGGCAGACCACATCGTCGAGTCGGGGATGACATTCACGTGGGCGGCGACCATGCGCGCCGACCAGGGTGTGCGCCTGCCGGAGGATGCCTGGGCACGCTGCCGGCAGTCCGGATTGCGCAGGCTGCTCGTCGGCGTGGAATCGGGCTCGGATGAAATGCTGAAGCGCATTCGCAAGGACATCAGGATCGAACAGGTCTTCCAGACCGCACAGAAGATGCGGGACCACGGCATCGCCGGTATCTTCCCGTTCATCGTCGGCTTCCCGGACGAGACCGATGACAGCGTTGCCGCGACGCTCGATGCGGCGAAGCGGCTGCGCGCGATGAGCCCGGACTTCACCACGCCCATCTTCTATTTCAAGCCCTACCCGGGCAGCGAGATCGTGACGGAGGCGGTCGCGCGCGGCTTTCGGCTGCCCGACACGCTGGCGGCCTGGTCCACGTTCGACTACGTGGACGGGCAACCGGGTCCGTGGGTGTCGCGCGAGAAATTCGACCTCATCGAGCGCTTCAAGTTCTTCCATGAGCTCGCATGGGCACGTTCCCCGAGCCCGCGGGCGTTGCTGCGGCGCCTGGCGAGATACCGCTGCAGCCGCGACGACTATCGCTGGCCGGTCGAGATGCGTCTGCTGCAATGGCTCAGGACCGAGCAGCGACTGTCATGAGCGCAAGGCGGCGCATCCTGCTGATCAATCCGACGATCACGTCACGTCGCAGCGCACGATTTCCACTCGCGGTCCTGAGCCTGGCTGCGTCGCTCGAGGACCGCTACGCGACACACATCATCGACGGCAACATCGATCGCCAGTTCACCGACACCGCCCAGCGCATGGTGGCGAGCGGGAGCATCGACGCCGTCGGGGTGACCGTCATGGGTGGCCCGCAGGTGGCGACGGCCATTGCCGTGTCAAAGGCGATCCGCGCGCGATTTCCGGCCGTCCCGATCATCTGGGGCGGGTACTTTCCGACGATCTGTCCCGGGACGACGCTGAATTCCGACTACGTGGACTATGTGATCCGCGGACAGGGGGAGGACGCGCTCGGCGAACTGCTCGACGCAATCTTCCGCGGCGATACCGACCGACTCGCAGCGATCGACGGCCTCACATGGCGCAGTCATGGGGAGGCCGTGCACAACCGTGACCGGGTCTTTTCAGCGGCAGGGCTGGAGTCGCAGCTGCCCTACGAGCGGCTCGACAACCCCGGACAATACTTGAGCAGGACTTACCTGGGCCGGCGCACGGCGGGGTACCAGGCGGCGCTCGGGTGCCGGTTCCGATGCACGTTCTGCGGCGTCGCGGCCATGTTCCGTGGCAAGACGGCATTGCCGCCTTCCGTCCGCGTCGAGCAGGATCTCACGCTGCTGCGAGACCGATACGGCCTGGATTCGGTCCAGTTCTACGATCACAACTTCTTCGACCGTGAAGTCGACATGGTGCCCTTGCTCGAGGTCCTCGCCCGGCTTGGGTTACCCTGGTGGTGCTTCGCCCGGTCCGACGCCCTGACCAACCTCTCCGACAGCGCGTGGCAGCTCGTCCGCCGGAGCCAGCTCCGAATGGCCTACGTCGGTGCAGAGACCCCCAGCGACCGGCTGCTCCACGACGTGCGCAAGGGCACGCGCTCGCAGCAGACCCTGGAAGCGGTGGAGATCTGCCATCGCAACGGCGTGATCCCGGAGCTGTCATTCATGCTCGCGCCGCCCGACGATCCCGAGGGTGAGACCGAGAAGACATTTGAATTCATCCGGTCGATCAAGCAGAAGTACCCGAAGACGGAGATCATGCTCTATGTCTACACCCCGCTCCCGCCGCCCCGGGAGGGCGCCGACATCCGCACGCCGCGTAGCCAGACGCCGCTCCGCGACGTGGCGGGTCGACCCGTGCAGTTCCCGGGGACCCCGGAGGAGTGGGCCGAACCCGCCTGGGTCGATTACTGGTGCCACCAGGATGCCCCTTGGCTGAGCCGGCGACTGCGCCAGCGCATTCTCGACTTCACGATGGTCCTGGGATGCCGATTTCCGACGATCACGGACATTCGTTCCCCGCCATGGGGCAAGCAGATGCTGCGCACACTGGCTTCCTGGCGTTACAGGCACAAGCGTTATGATCGACCGTGGGAACTGGATTTGTCCCGCAAACTCATCCGACTCCGGGATCCGCGCGTGTCGAGTCTCTGAGATCCCGTCGTGGAGTGTCGAGTGCCGCACGTCGCTCAAGTCAGTTTCTTCATCGACCCGCAGGGACGAGAGCCGCGCCGACTGCTTGAAGACTGGCCGTCGTTGGTCGACGTTGCAGAAGCCGTCGCCAAAGGGTGCGGCCGCGTGGCCGTCATACAGGCGTGCAGAACGTCAGCGCACATCGCGCGCAACGGGGTCGACTATTACTTTGTTCCCCCGGACAGCGGCGCCTCGACCATTTCGCGCGGGCGGGCTTTTCGCAAACTCGTTGGGAGCCTCAGTGCGGAGATCCATCATGTGCATGGGCTTGGCTTCCCGGCGGATGTTGCCGAGTTGGCCAGGCTGGCGCCAGGAGTGCCGATGCTCCTTCAGGACCACGCCGACCGACCACCGCGGTTCTGGCGGAGATACTCGTGGCGACGGGGGTTCCACGCTGCGTCGGGATTTGCTTTCTGCGCGCGCGAGCAGGCCCAGCCGTTCGCTCATGCCGGACTCATTCACCCGACCTGCCAGATATTCGAGATCCCGGAGTCCACCGCACGCTTCAGGCCGGGGGATACCATTGAGGCGCGCCGCGTGACGGGGTTGTATGGCAGTCCGTGTTTGCTCTGGGTCGGTCACCTGAACCGGAACAAGGATCCGCTCACGGTGCTTGATGGGGTCAGCCAGGCGGCTCGACACCTGCCCGAGTTGCAGCTTTGGTGCTGCTTTGGCGACGCGCCGCAATTGGCCGAGGTTCGGCAGCGAATCGAGCAGGATGCGTGGCTGCGCGGCAGGGTGCACCTGCTGGGGCAGGTGGCGCACGGGCGCGTCGAGCAGATGATGAGGGCCGCCGATCTCTTCATTACAGGCAGTCACCGCGAAGGCAGTGGTTACGCGCTGACCGAGGCCCTCGCGTGCGGCCTGCCACCCGTGGTGACCGACATCCCGTCGTTTCGGGCCATCACGGGTCGCGGCGCCGTTGGGTGGCTGTGGCCGTGTGGCGACCCACGCGGACTGTGCGACGCGCTGGTCGCCGCGGCATCACGGCCGCTTGTCGACTACAGGGCATCGGTCCGGGAGCACTTTGAACGGGAGCTGTCGTTCGACGCTGTGGGAACGAAGCTCAACGCGGCCTACGCCAAGCTGATCGCTCGTCAGGCGAGACCGGCGGCATCGACCGATGAAGACGCTGCTTGAGATCTGGCGCCTGCTGAATCCGAGCCAGCGAAGGCGACTGGTGATCCTGCAGTTCGTCTCGCTGGGAATGGCGTTCTCGACGCTGAGTGGAATCACTGCGGTGCTGCCGTTTCTCGCGGCGCTGGGAGGGAATCTCTCCGGCAGCCGAACGGCGATCATGCCCTGGCTGCACCAGTACCTCGATTTCGGAGGCGAGCGCGCGTTTGCAGTCGTTCTCGGATTCGCGTTCGTCGGCCTCGTCATGGTCGCAAACCTGGTCAACCTGGCCGGGTCGCTGCTGATGACCCGATTTGCGTTTTCGGTGGGCAACGAGTTCCAGGTCGCAGTGTTCAACGAATACCTGCATCGCGACTGCCACTTTCACGCGCGGAACAACAGCGCGGCGCTCGCCAGCAAGGTCATCCACGAAGCCGGTCGCGTTACGACGGGCATCCTGCACAGCATGTTGACCCTGGCCACCGGCCTCGCGACGAGTGTGCTGATCGTGGGATCGCTGCTCATCCTGAATCCACGGGTCGCGTTCCTCGCCGTCGCGGCACTCGGAGCGAGCTACCTGATCATCTATGCTGTGGCCCGCAATCGGCTGCTGCGCAACGGCCGGGTCGAGAGCGCGCAGGCGGCGGAGCGGACCAAGGTCGTCAACGAGGCACTGGGCGGCATCCGCGAGATCCTGCTCGTCAACGGCCAGCAGCTGTTCGTCGAGCGATTCAGCCGCTCCTGCAAGGCGATGGCCCGGACGCTGATCAGCACACTGGCCATTGCCCAGAGCCCGAAGTACATCCTGGAGTGCGTGGCCGTGGCAACCCTGGCCGGCATCGCGATTCTTCTGGCTGAGCGCGCCGCCGGCAGCGGCGCGTGGATGGCGCAGCTGACCTTTGTCGGCCTCGCCGCCTACAGGCTGCTGCCGGCGCTGCAGAGCGTCTTCTCGGCGTCCGTGAAAATCACGGCTGACAGCCCGGCATTCCACGGCATTGCCGAGGAACTGTGCAGGGCCCGTGCGCGCGGGCCGACTTCCAATGCCGACCAGGTCGATCGCTCATGGGGTGGGCGACCG
>Ga0315278_10004472_pt1 | contig 12604 bp, 10 predicted proteins | sample YL17G06_0_MG_FD_203880 | JGI IMG/M metagenome (GOLD analysis project Ga0315278, IMG submission 203880) | Sediment microbial communities from Yellowstone Lake, YNP, Wyoming, USA - YL17G06_0 | ecosystem: Environmental > Aquatic > Freshwater > Lake > Sediment | place: USA: Wyoming | collected...
TATCCGCATATTCTGCGACAAGCTCAGCGGTTTCAGGATTTACAACCTCAGTAATGATCGGCAATCCTGTTGCTTCCCTGGCTTTTGCAAGAAGTCTCAGGCCATCCTCTTTCATGCCCTGAAAAGCATACGGAGATGTCCTCGGTTTAAAAGCGCCGCCCCGTAAAACCTTCGCACCCGCTTTCTTCACCGCAGTCGCCACCTCCATAATCTGCTCCTCGCTTTCAACTGCACATGGTCCTGCAATAACAATGATATCTTTATCGCCGATGCTTACATTATCACTTATTTTTATGATGCTCGTCTCCTTCTTGACTTCCCTTGATGCAAGTTTGTAAGGCTTTAATATAGGCACTACACTTTCCACCCCATGCATAAATTCGATTGACTGTAGAATCACCTTTCCCCTCTCGTCCCCGACCGCGCCTATCACATCTCTTGTTTTCCCATGAATAATATGAGGTTTGTATCCGAATTCCTTAATTTTCTTAATCACCTCATCCCTCTCACGCTTTGTTGCTCCTGCCTTCATTACAATGATCATTTTCACCTCTCCTTTCCTATGCCCGGAAACCAAAAAGGCCGGAGAGCTTTCCCCGGCCTTAATCTTTTTTTATTAAAATAAAAAAAGCCGGGGTTACCTTCCGTCTACCCTCGGCTCCTGGTTGATCTTTTGTGTTAGTTCTGTCTATCTCTCACAATCAACCCTTACCTCAGGCAGACGGCCTAAAGTAAAAGCCGCACCAGAAGTAAAAGCTAAAATATGAGAAATAGATATTATGCATGTATAGTTTTAACAGATCAGACAAATTAATGTCAAGAAATTACCCGTCCCCGAAAAATCCGGAGGGATGGGATAGCCCTCTTTATAACCTGAGAGCTATCAACATCCCTCCTCTGCATATATTTTTATTTACACTATTGTCTTAAATCTTGAACTGGAGCTGCCACCTTAGGAATTGCCCGTTTTTCGCATTGCTGGCATAAAAATTACCCGGCATAAAGTATTCATACTGGAAATACGCATCGATATTTTTCGAGAATTTGTGGCTGACAAGTAACGTCGGGAGATGGCCTTTCTCATAGCCATCGCTGAACATAGCATTATACGAAGCCAGAGGATTTGCTTGCTCGTTTGCCCTGAGATACTGATACGAGAGAGATAATTTAGTATCCGGCGTTAATTCCATAGTTACTTTTAACATATATAACTGGAGATTTGTCCAGTAACCGGGAATTGCATAGCCTTCTTTTATAGTTTCATTTGGCAGAGTATAAATCATAAGCTCGTTCCAGGCAGGAGCCCTCGAAAATAAAGGGTCCCAATCTTCGTTTTTATCAGAATCAGGATCGTCTCCGGATAAATAAATAAAACGAAGCTCAAACTCAGGTTTCAGTTTCATGTCAGCAAATTTACGTTTTCCAAAGATATATCCTCCGTATCCTTCCCTATCTTCACCTGCGAATCCTTTTTGGTCCGTCTTGTTGTAGAAGTATTGTGGATCGCCCTTGTCTCCGTCATATTCTCCGAACTGGTACGCAAATTCGCCGCCAACTGTCCATGGGCCTGATGTATAGACAGCCCTGGCTCCAACGGTATTAAGATCGAGTTCAGGAGTAACACTCGCATGTGGCGCTACAAAGGGGAACTGAAATTCTTCCTCTTTTTTGAAAATATAATATGGTTCTATAGTCAGGTTTTCACTGAGTTTATCTCTGCCATACACGACAAAAGCCTGTTCGTCAGAGGCATTCAGTATCTTTTTATTTCTGTAATATGTTCCGGAATTTGCAACAGCAGTGCGCCATACCGGCATATATGTATCTCTTTCCCGGTCAGTTATATAGACAAGATCTACATTGTGATTCTGGTTGATCCTCCATTTTGCCTTTGCTGCATTGAAGTAGAAAGTCCTTGAACCGTCACCTGGTGTTCCATCAAGTATTAAAAATCCCTCGCCATACATGTCCGGTCCCAGAAAATCCTGTCTTCCTATTTTCAGGTCAACCGGCAGTCCGAATATATTGTTCGCTTTGATATACAAATTATCAAAGATAAACTCATTTTCATCCAGTCTTACGAAATCTTGAGGCCTACTAAGCGGGTCACTTGGTTGCTTATAAGGCCCCAAATGGTAGAGAAATTCATTGGTAACCTTAAGGTATGCACCGGTATCCTTATTAAAATCTGCGCTGCCCCAGAGAGATGTCCTGAAGCGTAAGAAATTTCTGTCGTAAGAAGTATTAGTTGGCCTCATTGTTTCCAAATCGTTTAAATTATCAAATATCTCCTGCCTGATCCTTTCTGAAGCTCCATAGTTAAATGTTACTTCAGCATAAGCAGCTGAAATGAAAAAGACACCCACTAACAATACCAGCAATGTTACGCCCATAAACTTTTTCATCATGTCCCCCTCCTAAAGTTTAAAATTATGCAACAGGATACCATAAACTATAAATTTTTAAAACATTTTTCTTTTTATCCGGATACCTCTCATAATGCCCTTTTATCTATGACCCTTTTTGCCTTCCCATCAAACCTCTCGAGCGTTTGTTTCTCTACCGGTTTAACCTCTACAGATATACCGAGTTCCGATGCAAGTCTCGATTTAATTCGCTCAATAAAATCCTTCTGTTTTCTGACCTGATCGAAAAATATAGATTCAGACACCTCAACAAGAACAGTTAATTCATCGACTGCAGCTTTTCTTTCTAATATTACCTGAAAATGAGGCTCTGTTCCTTCAATCTCGAACAAGACTGATTCAATTTGAGATGGAAAAACAGTAATTCCCTTTATCTTGATCATGTCATCTGTCCGACCCAGAACCTTGCTCATCTTAACAAACGTCCTGCCACAAGGACAGGGCTCTGTTATCAGGCTTGTCAGATCCCTGGTTCTGAAACGTATCACAGGGAATGCTTCTTTGGTCAGCGTCGTTATAACCAGTTCACCTGTTTTGCCCTCAGGCAAAGGATCGAGGGTTTCCGGATCGACAACCTCTATAAGGAAGTGATCTTCATTAATGTGGAGGCCATTGCGCTCCGGACATTCTCCTGCCACTCCCGGACTCATTACTTCACTCAAACCATAGTTGTCGGTTGCAATGATCTTAAGCTTTTCCTGCAATTCATGCCGCATAGCCTCTGACCATGGTTCTGCTCCAAAAAGCCCATATTTTAAAGACATGGAGTTTACATTAATGCCCATTTCGCTGATTGTATCAGCTATTGAAAGGGCATGACCCGGGGTGCACATAAGGGCAGTTGTCTTGAAATCCTGCATTATTTTCACCTGTCGCCTGGTGTTAACGCTTGATATGGGTATTACCGAAGCTCCTATGCGTTCTGCCCCATAATGCAGCCCCAAAGCGCCGGTAAAAAGTCCGTAATCAAACGCAATCTGAACAATATCGTTTTGAGTAACACCCCCTGCCACAAGAATTCTTGCCGCAAGGTTCGACCAGTTTTTTATGTCATTACGTGTATAACCAACGGCCGTCGGCATTCCGGTTGTGCCGGATGATGCCTGAACCCTGACCACCTCGCGCAGAGGAACCGCAAACATGCCATATGGATAACTCATTCTCAAATCATCTTTTGAGGTGAAAGGAAGCTTACTTACGTCTTCAAGCGATCGGAAGGAGTCCGGGTCAATTCCCAATTCATCGAATTTCTTCCTGTAAAAAGGAACATTCATGTAAACCCTCAATACCGCGGCCTGAAGCCTCTCAAGCTGCAACTGCTTAAGGGCTTCCCTGCTGATACATTCTTTTTCACCTTCCCAGTACATAAAGTCCCTCCATTTTATTTATTGAATCAAATCTTATAGTCAACATCCCTGCCTAAATAGGCTCTCTGGACATCTCTATTTAAAAGGAGGTCTTCTGCAGGACCCTGGAGTAAGATTCTCCCTGTTTCAAGAACATATCCGGTATTTGCGATCCTCAGGGCGCTCCTCGCGTTCTGTTCAACCAGAAGCACTGTGAGACCATAGGTGTCCCTTAACTCAATGACGTATCTGAATATCTCTTTGATTACTATCGGGGCAAGTCCCATACTCGGTTCATCAAGTAAAAGCAGCTTTGGCCTTGCCATTAAAGCACGTCCGATAGCGAGCATCTGCTGCTCTCCACCTGAAAGGGTCCCTGCAAGCTGCTTTCTCCGTTTTTTCAAAATAGGGAAAATAGAGTAAATCATCTCCATATCATCCCTGATTTTTGAACGATTTTTCAGGGAATACCAGTGAAAAGAGCCGAGCAGCATGTTGTCCTCAACGCTTAACGGCTTAAAAACAAGACGTCCCTCAGGGACGTGTGAAATCCCATTTTTTACTATAGTATCCGGGCTTTGTCTGGAGATATCAATACCATCGAATACCAGACTTCCGCTGCTTGACCTGATAAGCCCTGATATAGTGTGAAGGAGCGTTGTTTTGCCTGCTCCGTTGCTCCCGATAAGCGTAACAATCTCTCCTTTGTTTACATGGAGAGAGACCCTCTTAATGGTGTGTATCTTGTCGTAATAGACGTCTATATTCTTAAGTATGAGCATTGTATCCCCTCTGAATCTCTTCTTCCTCTCCAAGATACGCAACAATTACTTCAGGGTTTTTCTGTATTTCAAGGGGCGTGCCCTCAGCTATTACCTCACCGAAGTTAAGGACAGTTATCGAGTCACTTATACTCATCACAAGGTCCATATCATGTTCGACAAGGACTACAGTGATCTTCAGCTCATCTCTTATTTTCTTTATAATCTCTCCAAGATTGCGTGTCTCCTTTATATTCAAACCTGCGGCAGGTTCATCCAGAAGAACGAGTCGCGGCCCTGTAGCCAGGGCCCTTCCTATTTCCAAAGTCCTCTGCTCACCAATTGGAAGATTTGAGGCAGGTTCATCTTTTCTTTGACCAAGGTTTATATACTCCAGAATTTTTTCACTTTTACGCTGTATTTCCCTCTCTTCTTTCATAACAAAGGGAAGCTTAAATCCTGAAGAAAGAAATCCGGCCTTGGTTTTCGCATATTGACCAACCATGATATTCTCAATAACAGTCATGTTTCCGAATAATTCTACGTGCTGAAAGGTACGTGAAATACCCTTTCTGGCGATCCTGGTCGGAGCCACATTAACTATCTTTTCACCTGAAAAAAATACATCACCTTTATCAGGCTGATGGATACCGCTTACAATATTGAGCAAGGTGGTTTTGCCCGCGCCATTTGGCCCTATGAGCGCTTTAATATCTCCTTCTCTGACATCAACACTGACATTTCTCAGGGCCATAAGTCCCCCGAAACTCATCCATATCTCTTTAATGTTTAGCAACAGCGAACTCTCTCAATTTCTTTATTTTTTCGATCAGGATCGGGACTAATCCCTTTCTGAAAAACATGAGGGATAATGTCAGGATCAAACCATACACAAGCACATCCAATTCTTCAAATCTTCTCAACAGCTCTGGTAACACCGTAATCACCACAGCTCCGATGACTGCACCCCAAAGGTTCGTAATCCCTCCGACAATTACCATCATGAGGACTAAGATCGAATAAAATAATGAAAAACTGCTCGGACTGATGAATGTCACATAATGTGCATAAAGACTGCCGGCCAATGACGCATATACCGCGCTAAGGATAAAAACTTTTATTTTGAGCGCAGTGACATTCAGCCCCATCGCATTGCATGCCAGATCACTGTCGTGGATAGCTCTCAATGCCCTTCCTGTCCCTGAGTTAATCAGATTTATGGAGAAGAGCATTACAGCAGCAACAAGGCCCCAGACCAGATAAAAATAGCCTGTCGTTGTATCTATTGTATACCCTAAAAGGCTGAAATGAGGGATGTCTCCGAAACCTGACGGACCACCCGGGCCCCATTCATTCAGGATTATGTAGATGATTTCGCCAAAACCAAGGGTGGCTACTGCCAGGTAATGCCCTTTCAATCTCAGGGCAGGGACTGCCAAAATCATTGCTGCGATGGCAGCAACAATCATTGCGCATATCGCACTGATAACTATCGGAAGCCCTGCATGAACGCTTAAAATAGATGATATATAAGCGCCGATCCCGTAAAACCCTGCCTGCCCTAAAGAAACCTGACCTGCATATCCCATAAGTATGCATAACCCTATGGCTACCAGCGCGTTTATCCCGGAAAATATTCCTACAGTCAGTGTATAGGTGCTGCCTGAGATAACAGGCAAGAGGATAATGAGAAGTATGAAAATCAGGAAAGATAATAAATCCCCTTTTTTCATAGGTTAATATTTTCTCAACTGATGCATTGCTTTACTGACAAATATTCCGGCAGGCTTAAAAAAAAGGATTAACAGGAGAATGATTAAAGCTACTGCATCCTTCAGCCCTGAATGTATGTATCCCGCGGTCATGGATTCGAGGATGCCGATGATAAATCCACCGAGCACTGCACCTCTGTTTGTACCGAGACCTCCCATTATTGCCGCACAAAAACCTTTCACCGCGAGCATAGGACCTTTGTCATATTCCATAAGGGAAATAGGGGTTATCGCCATGCCTCCAATTGCACCTACCACAGCACTCAAAACAAAAGATAACATGACCATCCTGGATACATTGATTCCAACCAATTTAGCTGCAGTAGGATTCACTGCACAGGCGAGCATTGCCTTCCCGACCATTGTCTTTTTAAAGAAAAAAAACAATAAAATGATACAGAAACCGGTAATGCCTATTACCCATAGTGTCTGCTGCTGAATAATTGCCCCGTAGATACTCAGAGGTTCTCCTTCTGTAAAAGCAGGGTAAACATAGGGATCTTTGCCGAAACTAAACATTAAAATCCCGCGCAGCACGATTGAAACTGCTACGGTAATCATAATCATCAATAACAGATCCGGATTTTTTAATGGCTTTATAGTCAGTCTTTCCATTAAAAGACCTACAATACCTGCGGAAAAAATAGTGAACGCAACAGATACAAAAAATGGGAGTTGAAGTGATTCGGAAAAAAACCACATCATGAGACCACCTATCACTACAAATTCACCCTGGGCAAGATTTATGATAGAGGTGGCATTATATGTGATATTAAAACCTATACCAACCAGGGCATAAACAGCCCCGACGGTAAGACCGGAAAAAAGGAATTGTAAAAAGACTGTAAGCAAATTGTGATATTTCCTGAAGAGAATTGAGGGGATGTTATCCCCTCAATTGTTTAATCCATTTATTTCAAAATTTCCCAATCACCATTTTTCACTACCACCATCTCGAATGCACTCTTGTCTAATCCGCAGTGGTCATCCGGGGATATATTGAAGATACCGCCCGTACCGGGCCATTTCTTAATATTCGTCTCTACATAATCTCTGATCTTCTTTTTATCAGGCCCTACTTTTTTCAATGCTTCAACTAACATCATGATGGAATCATACGCATGTCCGCCAAATGTTCCCGGATCACTCTTATACAGTGCCACATAATCCTGTGTATACTTTTTCAGCAAAGCTTTCTGAGGGTGGTTGTCAGGTAGCTTATCCCATATAACCAGTCTTCCAAGCGGTGCGATGACTCCTTCTGCAGCTTTTCCTGCCAGCTCTATGTTTTTCCTGCTTCCCCAGCCGTGGCTTTGATAGAGGGGGATTCCCATTTTGAGCGCCTCCCAGTTTTTCGTCACAACTACCTGACCCGGCCCTACTGACCAGTTAATCACTGCCTGGGCGCCTGCTGCCTTAATCTTGGTAAGCTGTGTCGTCATATCTGAATCTTTTGGCCCGTACTTCTCTTCTGCAACAATAGTCATGCCATATTTAGGCGCTATTTCAAGGAGTGCCTTTTTCCCGGCATCTCCAAAGCCTGTAGATATAGTGATAATTCCAACCTTGCTTATGCCCTGCTTTTTCATATAACCATAGATTGCCTCTACTGCGCTGATATCATACTGGGGTGTTTTGAAAATCCAGGTCCGATCTTTTACCGGCTGGGTTATCGGAGCCCCGGCTGCACAGGAAAGCAATGGTGTGGCGGCAGTATTCAGAATAGGGACCAATGCCATTGATTCACCGGTAGTAGATGGCCCTATAATGGCCAGCACCTTGTCATTTTCGAGAAGTTTTTTGGCAGAGAGAACAGCCTGTGTTTCATCACTCTTTGTGTCCTCAATAATAATTTCCAGAGGATGTCCGTTTATACCACCCGCTTTATTAATCTGATCCTTAAGCATGATTGCGGTATTTTTTTCAGGTTCTCCCAAAAAAGAGGCAGGCCCGGTTACAGCAAAAAGAGCCCCTATTTTATAAGGTTCTTTTGCGTAGGCATTCACGAACAAGAGAAAAACAGATAATGCTGCTACCAGTACTACGAGAAATCTTTTCGGCGCTTTTTTCATAATCTCCTCCCTTAATTGAATTATTCGGGGATTGCTTCTCCCCGGTTTCTAAAAAAACTTCACAGCGCGGAGAGCTCTTCTCCTCCCATTATCCTTACACCCGCTCGCTGTAATATATCAACCGACTTCTCAAACTCATCAAAACGGAAGATAACAATGGCATTTTCTCCGCTTTTTTCGACAAAGGCATACATATATTCAACGTTTATCCCTTCATCTTTTATTGTGTTCAGGATAATTGAAAGTCCTCCCGGTCTATCCGGCACTTCGATTGCAACAACCCTTGTTTTCTCAACAGTAAAACCATTCTCTTTTAAAGCCTGCCGTGCCTTTTCCGTTTCATTCACAATAAGTCTCAATATCCCGAAATCAGCTGTATCAGCAAGATAAAGAGCCCTTATGTTTATTCCTGCTTCAGATAAAACAGATGTTACCTCGGCAAGTCTCCCTGACTTGTTCTCAAGAAATATGGATATCTGTTCAACATTCATATTGCAACTTATTGATATTTATGGATACCAAACCCTTTATTAAGAAATATGGATATAAAGATTATCACAATTGAAGCAAGAAAACAATACATTGCTGTTATACATTGTACTGCATTATATGTAACACAATTCCTTCATAAATGGCTTATTATGGATATTCGTCTGATTCCTGACTCCTTATTTCGGAGTATTCCGTACCTAATGCATCAGAGCTTTCTTCACTTCACCTGTTAATAAACTTGGTGGAAAAATCAAAATCTTTGAGAAGTTCATTCTGTACTAAATACTATCGGGTTTTATTTATAGGTGGTCTTTCGAATCGAAATAAATTTATTTTTTATATTTTGCTAACTCTTCCTTCAATTCTTCTACTTCCTTTTTAAGGTCTCTTATCCTTAACTCTCTACCGACAGCCATTTCATAAAATTCTTCAAGCTCTTTCACTCTCTTTTTAAGTTCTTTCTCACTGTTTCTCAAAGACTTCTCTGCTCTTGTACGGTCAAAATTCTCTAAACTTGCAGTGATTATGTGAGAAAGGGAAATGGCAAAGTCCTGATCCTCGTAAATCCATCCCCTCTCCTTTGTGTGTTCAAAACTAATAATACCTATTACTTCTCCAAGCCTTAATACAGGAACATCCATCTTGGAGATTATTCCAAAAGGCCTTAGGTAATCTTCAGAAAGTTCGATTGTACGTTTATCTGCAAGTGCATTTTCTATGGGCAAAATACGGCTTTCACTTAATGCATCAATGTATCGCGGACAATGTTTCACTTGAATCTTGAATCCTTTCTCGTGAGTATGTTTTGTCAGCATATAGAGGGCATCACATATGAATTCTGAACGCATATTGTTAATGAACCAGATACTTACCCTATCCACGCCTAATATCTGAGATCCCATCAATGTTATGAATTTCCATAACTCCTCCGGGTCTTGTATATTTGACTTCATTATATGTAGAAGGGCCTCTTTGTTCAAAAGCTTTTGCTCTGTTCTCATATCCTCCAATTCTTCTTCCTGCTTACGTTCCGTAATATCCAGAAATGTTATAACAGCTCCTATTATCACTGCGCCTTGTTCCTCAATAGGGAAAGACCTGTATTCAATAGGAAAGCTTAAACCATCTTTACGCCAAAAGACTTCGGTATCATCATGTATTCTCTTGTTCTCTTTATATGCTTTAAATATCCTGCACTCTTCTGCCGGATAGGGAGAACCATCAGGATGTTTATAATGAATCATGTTATGCATATTTTTCCCTATGAGCTCATTTTCATCATCATAGCCGAGCATGCGGAGACCTGCTGCATTGACAAAAGTACAATTACCCTCAAGGTCTATTCCATATATGCCCTCGGCTGTGGAATCAAGTAGCATGTGTATGTGCTTTTCGCTCTTTTTCAGTGCGTCTTCTGCCTTCACACGCTCAGTGACATCCCTTGCAGCGCCTACTATGCCGATTACATTTCCCTGTTCGTCTTTCAGTGGCGATTCATCAATCTCAAGCAATACCTTGCTTCTGTCTTTTTTGTATAATTCCAATAAATAAATCCCCTGCTTCTTTCCTGTCTTCAGAGCTTTCAGAGTAAGTTCTATCCCTTTTTTGTTGATCGGGTTGTCAGTTGCCAGCTTCGTCCATTCAATCATCATTTCATCAGGAGTGTAGCCAAGAATCTGTAATGATTGCGGACTTACATAGCTAAGTACGTGGTTAGTGTCATGAACATAATAGAGCTCATTGCTGTGCTCAATGATATTCCTCAGCTTCTGCTCGGTTTCTTTTAAAACTTCTTCTGACCGTTTACGTTCGGTGATGTCAGTAAATAACGCAAGTAAATGGGGCTCGTCTTTAAATTGGAAAGGGACAAAACGACAAGCAAACCAAACTTCCTTCCCGAATGTGCTGACTACATGAACATCCTTTCTTTTTTCAATTCCTGCAGCTAATGCCTCTTCCGCAAGCTCCAACATACCTGACTTCTTCCATGATTCGAGGTGGTAAAAATTCTGTTTCAGCAATTGAGCTACAGTTGCTCCAACCATTTCTGCAAGGGATTCGTTAACTGAAACACACTGCCCCGAAGCTTTGAATGTAATGATGCCAATCGGTGATGCCTCGAAAATTGTTTTATTAAAAGTAAGTGCATCGTCTATAAGCTTCTCCGCTTTTTTGCGTTCGGTTATATCTAACTCCAACTTTTTGTTTATCTCGATGAGATCCGTTCTCATTTTGCAAGTTGTCAAAGCACCGCTTATAAGACTGGCAATTAAATCTAAAGTCACAATATCAATATTTAGCTCATAATTTTTAGGAGGAAAAGCTGCGATGGCTAAACCAATTCGTTTTTCCTTATGGTTTATAGTGCTTTTGAGGGGAACAGCCAGAAGGATCTCTTCTATGCCCAGTCTCTTAGCTGAGCTTGAAATCTTTGCCTTTAAATTGCCACATTTAACAATTGTTGGAGAGTCAATTTCTCTCCATAAATATCTTACTAAATCTTCCTCTGTATTCCATGCTGAAATGAAGTTTTGAGATAGCCCTTTGATAGCAAACAACTCAGGCTCTTTATTATTGTCTTCAAGCAATAAAACAGCTACTCTGTAATTCAAAATAGAGGCGATTAAAGTAACACCGATTTGTCCTACATCTGTCAGATTGGTAAGGGAAAGACGGATAAAAGTATCACTATAGAAATTAAGCATCTCTAAGATGCGTGAAATGTGTTTTGTATTCACTTTATTACTAACTGTCAGGTAACGATGCTTTAGTAGTAAGAAAAGACTTAGCCTCATCGAGGCTAAGATTGAGCCCGTAGAACAGTCGTTCCGGAGCGGCGACTAAGCAGGGAACCCCTGCTACATTGACAGTACCAATTAAACTTTTGCCTTCATCACTTTCGGCATCTAAAACTCTTAGGGGCGATCCGACAGCTTGTGTAGCCTCCATCCAAAAATTCTCTGCAATTAAGGTAAACGGACACCACTTAGCCGTAACGAGTGTTGGCAACGTTCCAACAGAACCCTTCTTTATTTGGTCCTGTTCCTGGGGTCAGGTCTTGTTTCTTGCAGTCGGAGCATAGTTCGCGCATCTGCCTAAGTAACAATTACCGATTGAACTCCGCAGAATGACCGGGATGTTTGACTGTGTTAGTTACTGTGAGAACGTAAGAAAGCGAAAAAGTTTTTAAGTATTCAATTAAATTACTCTGATGATCCTATTAAAGTCGCTTCCGTCAGGATTTTCAACCGGTGCAAAAAGGATTTTATCTGAGGGCTATAAGATGAGGCTGTCAGCATCTAATCTACTGGCAGCCTCTAATCTATTGAAAAATCTACCATTTCATTGGTGGCGGGGAAAGGATTTAAACCCCAACCCAAAGCATTGCTATGGCGCCGGAGAGGTCGGCGGAGAATAATCCGGCGGGACAGAGCCGAAACCCGGGGGCGGAAAACCCGGTGGTGGAGGAGGTGGGATTTTCTGAACACGACGAGTACGTGTTATGACTCCAGGAATCTGGTTCCCTTTGGCATACATGCACTGCATATATGCAATATCGTACCGGCGTTGTGCTTCCCAGCCATAAACCTGACCGGCATTGGCGCCTGCGGAAGTTCCGATAAGAAGTCCACTCGCGGCGCCGATTGCTGCACCGGCACCCATATCCCCTGAAGTGGAGCCAATGGCCGCTCCGAGACCTGCGCCGATGACCGTTCCAACTACAGCACCTGTGGC
>Ga0315278_10004473_pt1 | contig 12602 bp, 10 predicted proteins | sample YL17G06_0_MG_FD_203880 | JGI IMG/M metagenome (GOLD analysis project Ga0315278, IMG submission 203880) | Sediment microbial communities from Yellowstone Lake, YNP, Wyoming, USA - YL17G06_0 | ecosystem: Environmental > Aquatic > Freshwater > Lake > Sediment | place: USA: Wyoming | collected...
CTTTCATCGATCGGCGTGACGTTGGATGAGCGGAACCAACCCGCCTACCTGTACGACGGCAACTGTTACATCCATGGCCGCTTACCGCTGAAAAAAGGCATCGATGCATACCTGACCCTGTTCGGCGTGGGAGTGCAGCAGCGGGGATTCACCTTCTCTGAGACCCCATCCCTGATCGTCAACCAGATTGCCGACGCGGACACCCACCACGGTTCCCTGAGCCGGTGCATCGAACTTTGCTCCCAGGTGAACTCACCGGTCATCAACCGGCCGGAACACATCCTGCAGACCGCCCGTGACCGCGTGTCGGAATCCCTGCAAGGCATATCCGGGGTCACCATGCCCAGGACGGTGCGCTTCAAGCCGCTGTCCCCCGAGGACGTTTTTGTGCGGGCCGAAGCAGAGAAATTTGGTTGGCCATTCATCGTGCGCCTGGCCGGGCTGCATGGCGGCAAGAGCATGATTCGTGTCAGCGGGCCAGAGGACTATTCCTCGCTCCATGTTTTTCCGTTCGATGGCCGGGACTTTTACCTCACCGAATACGTGGATTGCAGGAACACCGAGGGTTTCTACCCGCGGCAACGCCTCATCGTCATCGACGGCAGGGCGGTCTTGCGCGGCGCGCTTTATGACGAAAGCTGGAAAGTCCACGGCGCCAGCCGCTCGTTCATGCTGGCGCGCGAAACCTGGGAAGCGGACCGTGAGCGCAACCACTGGTTCGAGAGCCAGGTCATTCCCAAGCTCGACGAAGTCATCGCGGAAATCACCCGGCGGCTGAAACTCGAGCTGTACGGTATCGACTGCAGCCTTGGCCCTGATGGAAGCATGCTCATTTTCGAAGCGAATGCCGCCATGAACATCCTCACCAATGACCACCCGCAGATGAACGAACGGATGGACTTGATCAAGGGCCACATCCTGGCCATGCTGGCGAACCACTCGGGGGAGCGGGTGAGCTGAGTTGAAGGAGTCAGAACCCTTAATTTCCCGCTATTCCTGGGAGCCTCGTTGCATTTCAACCGTCGTATGGGCGATTCCCAGACTCGGGGGGATCAGGGAATGGCCATGGTCAGAACGAAACCCATCATGGCTGAGTATAAGTAAAACAAACGCTATATGGACAGAATTCCTCCGATATCGAACAGCGCCTTACATCAGTGTTTGAGCGGGTTGGCCGCCCCATCTCACCCGGAAGTGATCGAGTATCTTGCGGATCACTTCCGGGTCTTCGATACGGGCGATGATCTTGAGCTCACTACCGCAATCGCTGCAGGTTGCGATGTCGATATCAAATACTCGCATCGGACTCGCAGAAAGCCATGCTCAAGCCGGCCGCACTTCATGTACTCATAAAATTTCCGGCAGATGAAAGTGGGCAGATGTCTGCCATGACTGGCCAACTCAGCCTGGAACCCGGGCCAGTATTCCTGGACGACCTGGTAGAGTAAGGCCGTCTCGGGACGGTGGAGTAGGTATCTTGCGGTAGATTTTGGCAGTGCCTGAGCTGAGGATCTGATCGACCCGGGTGACTGCCATTGCGAGTGAGCTTCGTTCAAATCATTTACAAAGCCCTGAAGCAGGCGGGTAGCCGTTTCACCGGGCCGGGCAAGAAGGTGCCTGGATACTGAACCTATCCGGTTCCATCTTCGATGAGGTATATTTGATGCACTTCTGGGGAGGACAGCATAATGCACGCACGCTTGGGTTTGCTCGGTTTACTGGCGGTCATGTCGCTAGCTGCGCTGGTGGCCTGTTCAACGAATATCCTGAAAGGACCAGAGCCTGTTTGTGGGTCGCCGATTGACCGCAGCGCGGTGCTGGTGCTCGACATGACGGGCTACGAACAGCAGCAGGACAAAATTACCAAGGCCGTGCAGGAAAAGGTTGGCGCATACAAAGTGATGACAGACGGTGCGGTGTGGATTCCCAAAAGGGTCGTGTCAGGCAAGAGCAAGAGCCAGGCCAGCATCGTAAATGTCCAGTCCATCGCGGCCGACTGGGGCTGCAACCTGCTGATACTGCTGGACTCGAAAATGGGCCAGACGGAGCGGAAAAGGCAGGCGCGGAATGAAGACGTAATCTGGCTGGTTCAGGCCGGAATGCGCGGGGCCCCGTAGTTAAGCAGTATCAAGCCCAGTGCGAACAGGCTGAAAACAGCGCCGCTGGCAAAAGTGAACGACGCACCCAACTGATCCCACAGCAGGCCGGCAAGGCCGCTGGCGATGAGCAATGCAATACCACTGAGCAAATTAAAAAAACCAAATGCAGTGCCGCGCAGATCGGCGGGGGCGGTAGCGGCAACCATCGCCGCCAACAGCCCCTGGGTCATGGCCATGTGCAAGCCCCACAAGAGGATACCCACCCACACCCAGGGCCACTGGTTGCTAACGGCCAGCAGGCCATCCGCCGCAATCAACACCACCAGCCCCCAGGTCAACAGCCTGGAATGGCTCATGCGGTCTGACAATTTGCCGAACGGGTAGGCGCCGGCAGCGTACATCACGTTCATTACGATCAGCACCAGCGGTGCATAGGCAACGGCCATGCCGCCCTGCAGGGCGCGCAACACCAGAAAGGCTTCACTGAATCGCGCCAGGGTAAACACAGCGCCGATCACTACCACCCGCCAGTAGGCCGCGCTGAGGCGTTTGAGGTTGTGTTTGCTGATGGGGTTGGTGCGCACTGTGCCGGCCTGACGCTGCGGTTCTTGCACGCCAAAAAACAGCAAGGTCACAGCCAGGACGGCCGGGATGATGGCCACCCAGAATACTGCGCGGAAATCATTGGCCCACAGCAGCATCAGGGCTATGCCCAGCAGCGGGCCAAGAAATGCACCCACGGTATCGAGGGCCTGGCGCAGACCGAATGCAGCGCCCCTCAGTTCCTCCGGAGCGAGGTCTGCAACCAGCGCATCGCGCGGGGCACCGCGGATGCCTTTGCCGATACGGTCCAGGATGCGTGCCGTGAGTATGAAACCGGCAGATGTTGCCAGCGCGAACAAAGGCTTGGAAATGGCACCCAGTCCATAGCCCAGGATGGCCAGCGGCTTGCGCTTGTTCCAGTGGTCGCTCAATACGCCGGAGAAAATCTTCACGATCAGCGCAGTCGCTTCGGCACCGCCCTCGATCAGCCCAATCGCCCAAACACTGGTGCCCAGTACCGTGACCATGAACACCGGCAGCAGGCTGTGAATCATCTCCGAGGAAACGTCCATGAGCAGGCTGACAAAGCCCAGCGCCCAGATGCTCGCGGGGATGCGGCCTAAGGTGCCTGCGACCTTGTTCATGCCGGATCGCCCTGCAATCCATCCAGGTTAATGATCCCGGCAAATCCACACATGGTTCCAGCCCTGTCGCGCTTTGATCGTCTTTAGTGTACACGCGGATCCTTGATAACCCGTGGCCTTCGTCGAGATAGTTACCAAGATGTCCGAAATACGTTGACCGCCGGCCTTCACGTCTGCTAGTGTCCCCGCTACCGTCGGCTGGGATATTCCTGCAGCGGGCGCATCTTTGCGGACTCCGTCATCTCCCGCAGGAATCCATGACCACGCGTGACACACCCATACTACTGTCCTTTGGAGTTCGCCAAAATGAATGTCTGGAAAAGCTGCATCTTTTGTGCCCTGTTCGGTTTGTTCGGAGCCTCGCCAGTTTTGGCTGAATCCATCGTTGGCGCATGGACAATTTCAGCCGAGACCCAGGCCCATGGCTCCTTCGTCCTCGTCTTTCTGGCCAACGGCTACTATTTCGTGATCGGGAATGCCAAGGAAACGGACGCGCCAGAGGGTGTTGACGGCTTCGAGCGTGGTACCTATACCTGGGATCAAGCGACCGGCGCAGCCACCTTCACCACGCTGCTGGACACCGACGGTGAGAACGGCCTGTCAGACGTGAATGGAGCTGCAGGCGTGACCATCGTTGTCGCAGGCAACAGCGCCACCGCAACGTTTCCGGGTGCGGGGACGTTAGTTTTGAACCGCGTGACCGGCTCCAGCCCGCTGGTGGGCGCCTGGCTCCTTGGCGATGCGACTGTCGCAGACCATTCGTGGCTTATCGTCTTTCTCCCGAACGGCGTTTATTTCATGGCCGTGGACGCACCACCCGGTGACCCGAGTGGCCCGGATGGCATGGAACACGGCACCTATGCATGGGACCCGGTCACCGGGGCTATTACCTCAAGCAGAACTCCGGCGCCCTACGTTGATACCAATGGTAGCTGGGGACTTTCAGACCCAAATGCCCCCCTTATATTGCACGTGTCTGCTGATGGCCAGAGTCTCACCGTTATCGAAGGTCCAGACCAATACGCGGCTTCGCGCATTGGCGCAGCGAACAGCCAGGTTTTTCAGATCAACGCGGGCCTTAACGACACCTGGAAGAATCCAGCAACGCCCAGGCAGGGCTTCTTCATCACCGTCTTTGCAGACAGGCCGGAGCCGCTCATGTTCCTGGCCTGGTTTACCTATGATGCGGAACGGCCAGCGGCGGACGTCACCGCCATACTCGGCGACCCCGGTCATCGCTGGCTGACGGCCCTGGGTGCTTATTCCGATGACAGCGCCGCGCTGGATATCGAGCTGACCAAGGGGGGTATTTTTGATTCAGGCGTCCCCTTCCCTGACCAAACGGCCGGTTATGGCACCATCACGGTGAAGTTCACCAGTTGCACCGCCGGTGAAATCACCTACGACATTCCATCCGTGCCCCTCTCGGGCACAGTGCCCATAACACGCGCTGCCAACGACAATGTGGCGCTGTGCGAAACCCTTGCGGCGCAGGCGGCACAGCAAACGCGCTAGCAACACTGCGACATTGGTGCATACCTTGATATGTCCTCCGACCTGACAAAGCATTTGAATGCCCCGCTGACTTTGCCTTGCGGCTTGATCCTCAAGAATCGCCTGGTCAAGGCAGCGATGACGGAAGGGCTTGCCGGGCCTGACGGCTTACCCAATGAACAGCTGGTGCGGCTCTATCGCACCTGGGCACAAAGCGGTGTGGCCGTTTTGATTACCGGCAATGTAATGGTTGATGGCACGCACCTGGAGCGTCCGGGTAATGTCATCCTTGATCAGGAACTGAACCCGGCCGGACTGGCAGCATTCACAGCCTGGGCCAATGCCGGCAGCGCCAATGGCTGCCAGATGTGGATGCAGATTTCACATCCGGGCCGCCAGACGCAGAAGCGGGTGAACCCGGCGCCCAAGTCTGCCTCCGATATCGGGCTGAACCTGCCCGGGGGACGGTTTGCCAGGCCACAACCCCTCAACACCGGTGAGATCGGGTTGCTGATCCAGCGCTATGCCGCAGCAGCTCGACAGGCCAAGGCCTGTGGTTTTTCCGGCGTGCAGATTCATGCCGCCCATGGCTACCTGATTTCACAGTTTCTCAGTCCCAGGTCCAATCGCCGCACAGATGAATGGGGTGGCAGCCTGGACAACCGGGCGCGGTTGCTGCGCAGCATAGTCGCTGCTGTGCGCGCGCAAACCGGCAATGATTTTGCTGTATCCGTGAAACTGAACAGTTCGGATTTTCAACAGGGCGGCTTCGGCGCGGACGATGCGCGGCAGGTGGTGCGCTGGCTGGAAGATGATGGCGTGGACCTGATCGAGCTTTCCGGTGGCACCTACGAGCAACCCCGAATGCTCGAGTTTGACGGTATCGACCCGCGGGAAGACATCCGCTTGCGTGCCAGCACGCGCGCACGCGAAGCCTTTTTCCAGGGATTTGCGGCAGAGCTCAAGGAAGAAGTCAGCGCGCCGCTGATGGTCACCGGCGGATTTAGATCGGCCGCAGGTATGGCTGAGGCCATTGCCGTGGACGGCATCAGCGCCATTGGCATTGGGCGGCCTTTGTGTGGCGATCCCTTGTGTACCCAAAAACTGTTACACAGCGGAGAAGACCTGCCACGATTTGAACAAACCCTGGGCAATCCGCGCGGCTTCTTCGGCAGCAACAGCCCGGTTACACTCATCAAGATGATGGCCAGTTTCGCGGTGATGGCCTGGTATTACGACCAGATCGTGCTGTTGGGAAACGGCCAGAAGAATGACCCTCACCCAAACCCGCTCCAGCGACTGCTGGCGCTGGAACGCCGCGAAGTCAAATGGATCAAGGCGCGCAAAGCCTGGCTGGCACGGGCTTCCTGAAACTTTTTGAGCCACAACCGCTGCATGGTTGATGTGGGGCGTTGCAGTGTGGCGTTGATGTGTCGCGTTCGGCTCCGCTATGATGGCCGCTCGCTTGAATTTCCGCCGCACGTCAACCAGCTCAAGGGCACCACCATGAAATCAAAAATCATTATCTCCCTCGTTGCCGTTTTGCTACTGCTCACGGCCTGCCAGCAGTCGGCAGTTACGGAACCCGCAGACATTGTGTTAACCAACGGTTATGTCTATACCGTTGACGCGACGCGCAGCGTTGCTCAGGCCGTTGCGATCAAGGGCAACAAAATTGTTTTCGTTGGGACCAACGAAGCTGCAGCGGCATATATCGGCGAGAGCACCGAGGTGCGGGACCTCGGCGGTGCAATGGTCATGCCGGGAATTCATGACATGCATATTCATGCCCTTGGAATCGTGGAGCCTGACCAGTGTGACCTCAAGTCCCAATCCTATTCACTGGAACAGCTGGTCCCGGTGTTGCAGGAGTGCATTACCCACTATGAAATTGCGCCGGGAGACTGGCTGGTAGTGCTGCAATGGGCATTTTCCCAGGGCAATGAACCCAGTGAAAACCTGCCCAATATCCGCGCCGCCCTGGATGCCGTGTCCACGGATCACCCGATTGTCCTGCTGGGCGACGATGGTCATCACGGCGCGGCCAACAGTGCTGCGCTGGCATTGGCTAAAAATAAGGATGGCGCAGTGGTGGGGCTCAATGCCGCGACCCTGCTAGCTGATTTCAAGGAATACCGGCCGATGCTGGGGCTGGATGAAAACGGCGAACCCACCGGCGGAATCAATGAGGAAGCACGAAACCTGCTGCGCCCCGATATGCTCGGGGACATGCTGGGCACGGGCGCCAAGGCAGAGAATGTCATGCCGGGAGTGGCCGCCAAACTGGCAGAAAGCGGTATCACTTCGATTCAGGATGCCTGGGTTGCGCCTGAAACTCTCGCCATGTACGGGTGGCTGGAACAAAGTGGCAAGATGACCTTCCGCTTGCGCGCCGCGCTGGCCGAACCTGAATCCGCCAACATCGACGACATTGACGCGCACCTGGAAAAGCTGAAAGCGCTACGCACCCAATATGAGAACTCGCCATTGATCCAGGCCGACGCCGTCAAACTGTTTGCCGATGGTGTACTCGAGGGCAATCCGCTGACTTCGCCTCCCACCCTGCCGGTTGCCGCCGTTCTTAACGGTTACAAACAACCCATCTTCAGTGGCAGCATCCAAGACGGCACGTTCAATATCGCGGGCTACGTGGACCAGGGCCAGGAGTTATGCCAGGACGTGCAGGCCAACCCACAGGCTTATGAAGCTACGGAAATCATCAAAAAGTTCGCAGCGGAGCATGGGTTTTTCCCGCAGCAGTGCATACCGCAAGCAGGCAACCTGGCGCGTCCGGAAGACTATCTTCGTGCCTATATTGATAAAGCGACGGCAGCTGGTTTTAACGTTCATGTTCATGCCCTTGCAGACAAGGCCGTGCGCATCGTGGTTGATGAATTTGCCAAGATGAAAGACCTTGCAGACCGGTCCGGCCTCACCCAAAGTCTGGCGCATGTGCAGTTGGTCCATCCGGATGACCAGAAACGCATCGGTGAACTCGGGATTTACTCCGCCTTCACGTTTGTGTGGACGGCTTCCGGCCCGGAATACGAAATGATGGTGGCGCCCTTCATTGACCAGTTGGATGGCGTGGCCGACCTGTACAACCCCGATCATTACTACATGAAGAATGTATATCCGGCCAAGAGCATGCAGGATTTTGGCGGAATCATTGTCCACGGCAGCGATGCGCCCGTAGGCAGTCGCGATCCCATGCCGCTGGAAAGCCTGGAGCAAGCGATTACCCGCGGCAATAATGGTGTCGTATTGAATCCAAAGGAAGCCATTGATATTCACTCCGCCATCGCGGCATTCACGATCAATGGTGCAAGACTGATGGGACACCAGGACCGGCTTGGCAGCATCGAGGCAGGAAAAATTGCCGATATCATCGTGCTCGACCAGAACCTTGTTGAGCTGGCCGACAGCGGGCATCCTGAAAAGATCGGTGAAACCAAGGTAAAAACGACGATCTTCGACGGCAAGGTTGTCTTTGAGCGACCGAATTAGGGCCTGCAAACACTGTGCGGATGCCCAGCGTCAACAGGCCTTCGTCTAACGGGGTGTGCTGAGCGTATAGCCTGCGGGCAGGCGATTGTTGTAGAACAGCTCCGCTGAGAGGTTCCCGCTGCGGACGGCGGTGACCATGGATTCAGTGCGCTGTTGATCCCCCAGCCCAGCGGCATCCAGCAGGCCCTGAACCATGTCTGCCATCATTCCTTCCATGTCTGGGTTCAGCACGGATTTTGTCTGTGTCAGCAATGGCATGCCGCTGCGGGTAATTTGCTTCATCACCGCCGCGAGTGCCCCTGAAAGTCCGGGCGATACCAGGGACATTTGCTGCCCTGTTCCGGGTTGGTTTTGACCGGCGTACGCGATGGACAATTGCCTGCCGGCGAGTAGTGCAAAAAAGTCCGCCAGTTCCGCAGCTCCGTCCATGCCCGGAACCACCCAGGATGTGCCGGATACACTCAGTTTGATAGTGACCACCCCGGCCATGCCCGCCGGTAACTGCTGTCCAAGCAAGGCCAGCGGGTCGACGTTGCCCGAAAACGAGAAGTCGTACCTCACGCCAGTGTGTCCAAGGATTTTCCGGGTTTCGTCCCGCTTTACCACGCGAACCGAACCGGCCCCGGAACCCGGGCTGGATGCGGCCGGGAGCGAGGAAAGAAGTTCCACGCGCTTTGATTCATGGTTGATGAACAGCAAGCCTGCCGGAGTGCCGCTGAACCGGATCAACACGCTACTGGCCACACTCTCCTGGTCGGCTGCTGCCAGTTGGTCTATGCGCATTTGATCATCCCGCAGGTAGATTACTTGCCGATCAACGCCGCCGCTGAGCCCTGGAGAGTGGGTGCCCTCAATGGTCACATCCGCCCACGCAGTGGTGTACAGAAACCAGGTCAGGCACAGAATAATTCGCAACACGATACGTTCTCCCGGATAACCCAAGTGCATATTACACACTTGATGCACTGCAGAGACTGGGCCGCTAGTCGGCTTGGGGGCGCAACCCGCCGCCGGTACCCTTTCCCGGGAGACGCCGTGAATACGTCCCCATAGATTTGTGGAGGGGCCAGGGAGCGGTGAATTCTTTCTGGACACGCCGTGAATACATCCGTGTAGGCTCCTCGCCAGCTTCCCTGCTGGCGACGGTCCAGAAAGAACTCCCCCCTCCCTGTCCTTAAGCTTGGTCCAGAGCCTTGGTCGCGTCGGGAAGCGTCGGTTTGAACAACTCCTCGATGTCACAGCGACAAGCAAACCGGGGCGGGGAGCCTTTCCAGGGAGTGTATGCGGCAGGGATGCCGCATCCAAGCCTACAGGGAGGTATCTACGGCGTCTCCCGGGAAAGGGTACCGGCGGCGGGTTGCGCCCCCAAGCCGAATAGAGGCGAGGAATTTACAGGGAAGTACTTGGAGCGTGTCCTGAAAGAACTCACCGCTCTCCGGACCCGGACCTGGCGGGTGGCCAGGGAATAAAGGAGCTGGTTCGCTGCAGGTACTCTTCATAGCCCGGCCGGCTCTGCCGCAAGCGCCTTTCCAGCAAGGCGGCGCCGCTCCACTTGACCAGGGTCCAGGTCAACAGAACCGGTCCGATGACGCTCCACAGTCCCAGCGAAGTTTCCGCAGCAATCAGGTAAATGCCCCACCAGGTGCAACTGTCGCCGAAATAATTGGGATGGCGGGTGTAGCGCCACAGTCCCTGGTCCATGACCTTGCCGTGGCTGGCAGGATCCGACTTGAACGCTGCCATCTGGTGGTCGCCTATGGACTCAAACAGGATTCCGATCACCGCCAGCGCGATGCCAACCCAGGCGAACACCCCCAGGCCCGGCGGCTCTGCCTGTATCTGGCCAAGCTGGACCGGCAGGGAAACCAGCCACAACATGACGCCCTGCAACAGGAACACTTTCACCAGGCTGTTGGTGTGGACATTTCCTTTAGCGGGGTCCAGCAGCGCCACGTAGCGGCCATCAGGGCCTTCGCGACGCCAACGGAAAAAAAGGTAGCTGGCCAGTCTTGCGCCCCAGATTGCGGTGATCACGAGAATCAGTCGTCGCCTGTCAGTGCCTCCGCCCGTCATGAGGAAGGTGGATGCCGCGAGCACGACAAATCCCGTAGGCCAGAAGCTGTCGATGAATGACACGTCCTTCAGGGGAATGCTGATCAGCCACAGCAGCAGCATGCAGGTCATGATGAGTGCGAAGTTGCTCAGTAGTACTTGCGCTGTTTCATTCATCTCAGTTCTTCATATTGAAAATAATCTTGCCTTTGGCGCGGCGGTCCGTAAGCACCGAAAACGCTTCGCGGTACTGCTCCAGTTTGAATTCCTGGCTTACCAGGGGTTGGAGTTTTTGCGCTTCGAATAATCCAAAAAGTTCTGCCGTGTTTTGCCGGTAGGCGGCAGGTTCCCGTTGTGACCACGCTCCGTAAAACACGCCCATGATAGCGTTGTTCTTGAGCAGAGTAAGGTTCAGGGGAATCTTCGGAATGGTCCCCGAGGCAAAACCAACCACCAGGAAACGTCCACCCCACGCGGTGGCGCGCAATGCCTGCTCAGACAAGTCTCCGCCAACCGGGTCATAAACGACATCAGCGCCCTTGCCGGCGGTCAGTGACTTGATGCCGTCTTTGAGTGAACACTCGGTGTAATTGAGGCGGAGCGCGCGGCCACCAGCACACGCCACATCCAGTTTTTCTTCGCTTGAGGCCGCAGCTATGACGGTCGCGCCCAGGGCAAGGCCAATGTCCACGGCGGCCAGGCCCACTCCCCCTGCGGCGCCCAGCACCAGCAAGGATTCGCCGGCCTGTAACTTTGCGCATTGCTTGAGTGCGTAGTACGAGGTGCCGTAAGCAATCGCAAAGCCTGCACCTGTCGCAAACGACATGCTGTCGGGCAGCGCCATGACCTCACTCACCGGTTTGCATTGCAGCTCGACAAAGGCGCCGAAGATGCCACTTGAGATAACCCGGTCGCCGCGCCTGAATTCTTCTACTCCTTCACCCACATCAAGAACCACACCCGCAGCCTCACTTCCGGGGATAAAGGGAAGCTCGGGGCGGAACTGGTAGGTCCCCGCAATGGCCAGGGTGTCGGGAAAATTCAGCCCGGCCGCATGGTTTTCAATCAGGACCTCGCCTGCGCCGGGGCGTGGCTCTGCAATGTCTACCAGGACCAGCTTTTCAGCTGATCCAAATTCCTTACACAGCAGTGCCTTCAAAGCTGTCTCCAAGTGATTTCAATACTCAGTTGCCCAACGGCCAGTTTATTAGTTCAGACGTTCCCGCGGAAACTTTTCCTCGAAATCGCTTGAGGTAGATGCAGTAAATGCGGTATTGGGATTCCTGGGGTCAGAGTAAAATGTCTAAACGCTTAGCTGCGGCACCCACCCTCTCAAGCAGCATGTGCAACTCGCTTTGCTACGGAATCGGAAAGATCAATTGGAACGAATCAATTGACTCCTCATGACCGGAATTCCTCCATCGGTGAATCAGCTTACTCTCGACCGGCCCAGTAGTTGGGCCTCTGCCGGTGATGGGCGATAGCCACCACACGAATTTCATTCTCGCGGAGGTAGTAGATGATGCTATAGGGAAACCGTCGCAGTGAGAAGCGGTGCCTATTGTTTCGCCACAGCGAACCAGCGTGGGGATGAAGACAAAGGAAGCTGAGGGCCTGTTCAAACTCCGCGACAAACGCAAGACCGAGTTCTCTACCACCCTCTTGGGCATAGAAGACGCCCCCTTCTGTCAACTCGCGGTCGGCCTCTGGACTGACCGAGGGAGTCATTTTATTGCGGCGCGCGCTCGCTCGATTGCCTCCGATGCTGGAATTAATTTTGCCCGCCCACTTTCGATATCCTGGATGCGACGTTCGACCTCGACCGCCCACGCTTCCTCGATGTCTTGACCGTCAAAGAGGCTCGCGATTAAACGGTCAGCGAGCTGTGCGCGCTCTTCGGGCGCAAGCGATAATGCCTGGGCCTCGACAATTTCAAGCTGAGTGGACATACGAACCTCCAAAAGTCAGTAACGCAATGATACGCCCGCCGCGCGGACTTTGCTGAGGCCCAAAATCTGGTTGAGCGGCCGCCGAGCGCCAACGCCGCGAGGGGAGCAGCCGGCGACACCGACGGCCAGTCCGCTCGAACCGGGAATTGGACCTTACCAGCTCGCTATATCTTTGCGAACAACTCACGGAAACACCGTTCAGCTTCGCGAAGGCCGTCGTTGGTAAAGACGACCGATTTCTGTTTTCCGACGGAGTCGAGAATGAGGCCCTTCTCATGTAACCGAGCGAGAGCATCCCAATCAATGCCTTTCCA
>Ga0315278_10004474_pt1 | contig 12601 bp, 12 predicted proteins | sample YL17G06_0_MG_FD_203880 | JGI IMG/M metagenome (GOLD analysis project Ga0315278, IMG submission 203880) | Sediment microbial communities from Yellowstone Lake, YNP, Wyoming, USA - YL17G06_0 | ecosystem: Environmental > Aquatic > Freshwater > Lake > Sediment | place: USA: Wyoming | collected...
ATTACGCCTTCGCCTCGACCAATGACTTCTCGCCGATCATCGCGAAGTTCAAGCAGCTCAACCCCGATATCGTCCATCACATCGCGCGAAGCACCGACGCCATCCTCTTCTGGCGGCAGTCGCGGGAACAGGATTTCAGGTTCAAGGCGCTGGTCCACGCGGGCGCGACGGGCTACGGCTCGATCGACTTCGGCAAGGCGCTGGGCGCCGACGGCAATGGCCCCTTCGTCCTGGCCGAGCCCGGGCCGGGCCTCCGCCTCGAGGCCTTCAGGCCCGAGGCCCGCAAGCTCGAGACGGACTTCAGCGAGGCGATCAAGAAGCGGACGGGCGACGAGCCGCTGGCGAGCCACCGGCTGGCCGGGTCCGGGCTCTGGCTGCTCAAGATCGTCCTCGACCAAGCCAAGACGGACGACCTCGACAAGTTCCGCGCGGCCGTGCTCTCGCTCGACATGCCGGTGGGCTCCATGCTCAACGGCTGGGGCGTCAAGTTCGCCGAGAACGGCCAGAACGCCAATGATCGCGTCCAGCACTACATGCTGCAGTGGCAGGACGGCAAGATGAACACGGTGTGGCCCGAGGAGTTCACGAGCCTCCGGGCCAAGTGGATGCCGCTCGGCGCCTGGGATCAGCGGAAGTAGCAGGCCCCGCGACCAGGTGACGGCGCTTCCGCAGCTGCTGATCTCCACCGTGATGCTGGGCGGCATCTACGCCCTCATCGCGGTGGGGCTGACGCTCATCTTCGGCATCATGCGCGTGGTCAACTTCGCCCACGGCGAGTTCCTGATGCTCGGCATGTACCTCGCCTACTGGTCCTTCACGCTCTGGGGCCTGGACCCGTACTTCGTCCTGCTGGTTGCGGTGCCGCTGTTCTTCGCGATCGGGCTCGGCGTCTATGCCCTGGTGATGCGGGGTGTCATCCACGCCAGCCACAATGTCCAGATCTTCACGACGGTGGGACTCTCGACCGCGCTCCAGAACGTGGCGCTCGTCTTCTGGACGGGTGACTTTCGCTTCGTCAGACCCTGGGAGTCCTCGATCGTCATCCGTATCTTCGGCGCCGCCTTCAACCTCTCCCAGGTGATCGCCTTCGCCGTCGCCCTGCTCTTCACGCTGGCGCTCTTCGCCTTCATGAAGTGGACGCATACCGGCCGCGTCATGCGCGCGACCGCTCAGGATGGCGAGGCCGCCACGCTCATGGGAATTAACACGGACCGGGTGTACCGCCTCGCCTTCGCCATCGGGATCGCCTGCGTCGGCGTGGCGGGCGTGCTGATGTCGCCACTCTACTCCGTCTACCCGACCGCCGGGCTCCAGTTCGTCCTCCTCGCCTATGTCGTCGTCGTCCTGGGCGGGCTCGGCGACATGGTGGGCGCGCTCCTCGGCGCCCTCATCGTGGCGGGCGTCGAAGTCATCGGCTCCTATGTCTTCGGCTCGGCCTGGAAAGAAGTCATCTACTTCGTCCTGTTCATCGCGGTGCTGGTCTTCCGCCCCGCCGGCCTCTTCGGCCAGCGCGGCGCCGAAGCGCTCGGCGTCTGACGAGGATCACACGATGCGCCGCCACGCTCTCGCCCTCGCCGTCTTCGGCGCCGCCGCGCTGACGCCGCTCGTCATCCACGACGGATTCTTCCTCGACAGCCTCATCCTCATCCTGATGTGGGGCGCGGTCTCGGGCGCCTGGAACGTCGCCGGCGGCTACGCGGGACAGGTCTCGCTCGGGCACTCGGCCTTCTTCGGTATCGGCGCCTACTCGGCCGCGCTCATGGCCACGCGCTGGAATGCCTCACCCTGGCTCGGCATGCTGGCGGGCGCCGTGATCGCGACGGGCGCCGGGCTCATCATCGGCTATCTTTCCAACCGTCTGAAGGGGCCCTACTTCGCCCTTGCGACCATCGCCTTCTCGCAGGTCCTGCTCATCGTGGCGAGCCGCTGGCGCGCGTTCACAGCGGGATCGGAGGGGGTTCCTGTGCCCTTCCGGCCGGGCTTCTGGACCCTCGGCTTCGCGAGCAAGGTCTCCTGGGTCTACCTGGTCCTCTGTCTCGCGCTCGCGGTCTACTTCGTCCAGGTCTACCTCGAGCGCTCGCGAATCGGCTACCGGCTCGCCGGAGTGCGGGAGGACGAAGACGCCGCGCAGGCGCTCGGCATTCCGAGCCGCAGGCTCAAGGTCATGGCCGTCGCCGCCTCCGCCGCCCTGACGAGCGTCTGCGGCACGCTCTGGGCGCAGTACGTCGGCTTCGTGGATCCCTTCTATGTCTTCTCCGTGGATCTCTCGATCCGCTTCTCGCTGAACGCCATCATCGGCGGCATCGGCACGGCCATGGGCCCGTTTGTCGGCTCGATCCTCATCACGTCGCTGGAGACTTTCCTCCGCGCCGCATTCAGCGACATCAGGGGCGGATTGGTCGGCATCTACCTCATCATCTACGGGTGCCTGCTCATCGTCGTCGTCCGATTCATCCCCCAGGGACTGGTCGGCTGGTTTGGCCAGCGCATCCGCGCCGTGCGACGCTATGCTCGAGCTTGACGCGGTCACCAAGCGCTTCGGCGGGCTGACCGCGGTCCGCGAGGTGTCGCTCCGCGCCGCCCCGGGAGAGATCGTCGGCATCATCGGACCGAACGGCGCCGGCAAGACCACGCTCTTCAACGTCATCTCCGGCTTCTACGCGCCCGACGGCGGCCGCGTCCTCCTCGACGGGCGCGACGTCTCCCGCGTGCCGGCGCACAAGATCTGCGCCCTCGGCCTCTGCCGCACGTTCCAGATCGTCAAGCCCTTCGGCAATCTCTCCGTCGAGGACAACGTGATGATCGGCGCGCTGACGCGCCTGACGTCCGTGGCGGCGGCTCGGGAAGAAGCCCGCCGCGTGACCGCCCTGTGCCGCCTCGAGCCCTACGCGGCCAGCCCCGCGCGCTCGCTGCCCATTGGTCTCCGCAAGCGCCTCGAGGTCGCCCGCGCGCTCGCGACGAAGCCGCGCCTGCTGCTGCTTGACGAGGTCATGGCGGGGCTCAACGCGACCGAGATCGGCGAGATGATCACGCTGATCCGGGCGCTGCACGCCGAAGGGCTCGGGCTCATCATCATCGAACACATCATGGCCGCCATGATGCGCCTCGCTCAGCGCATCGTGGTCCTCCACCACGGAGAGAAGATCGCTGAGGGCGCCCCGGAGAGCATTGCCCGCGACCCGCGGGTCGTCGACGCCTACCTCGGCGAGGAGTTCGTGCTTGCTGAGGCTTGAGGGTATCGACGCTTTCTACGGCGACCTCCAGGCCCTCCACGGCGTCAGCCTCGACATCCAGGAGGGCGAGATCGTGGCGCTGGTCGGCGCCAATGCCGCCGGCAAGACCACCACGCTCCGCGTGATCTCGGGCACGCTGCCGGCCCGCGCCGGGCGCGTCACCTTCAACGGTGCGGACCTCTCGCGCGTCCCCGCGCACGACCGCGTCGGCCGCGGCATCGTCCAGGTGCCCGAGGGGCGACGCCTCTTTCCCTTCATGACGGTGCGCGAAAACCTGCTCCTGGGCGCGCACCCGGCCGCCGCGCGGGCCGAGCAGACGAAGAGCCTCGCCTACGTCCTCGATCTCTTCCCCATCCTGAGCGAGCGGACCAGCCAGATGGCCGGATCTCTCTCGGGCGGCGAGCAGCAGATGTGCGCCATCGGCCGCGCGCTCATGACGAAGCCGCGGCTTCTCATGCTGGATGAACCCACCCTCGGTATCGCCCCCGTCCTGGTCCAGAAGATCTTCGAGACCGTCGCCGCCATCAACCGCGGGGGCGTCACCATCCTCCTCGTCGAGCAGAACGTGCGCCGTGCCCTGGCACTTGCCCACCGGGCCTGTGTGCTGGAAAATGGGCGTCTCGTGCTGGCCGGCCCCGCCCGTGAGCTGGCGGTCGATGACCGGCTGAAGAAAGCGTATCTCGGACTCTGAACCCGGAGGGGCCATGCGCATCAACCGCAAGCGGCTCGAAGAGAGCATGGAGGCGCTGGGGCGCATCGGGGCCACCGCCAAGGGCGGGCTCAATCGGGTGGCGCTCACCGACGACGACCGGCGCGGCCGTGACCTCCTCGTCGGCTGGATGCGCGAGGCCGGGCTCACCGTCACGGTCGACCAGATGGGCAATATCTTCGGGCAACGCGCCGGCGGCGACGACCTGCCGCCCGTCTTGATGGGCTCGCATGCCGACTCGGTGCCGACGGGCGGCAAGTACGACGGCCAGCTCGGCGTCCTCTGCGCGCTCGAGACCATACGGTGCCTCAATGACCAAGAGGTCCGGACACGGCACCCCGTCGCCATGGCCATCTTCACCAACGAAGAGGGCGCGCGCTTCCAGCCGGCCATGATCGGCTCGGGCGTGATGGCCGGCAAGATTCCGCTCGAAGACGCCTACAATGCGCGCGACCGCGACGGCCTGCGCCTGGGTGACGAGCTCGAGCGCATCGGCTACCTCGGCTCCGAGCTCTGCATCCCCCGCCCCCTGCGCGCATACCTCGAGCTCCACATCGAGCAGGGGCCCATTCTCGAGGAAGAACACCTCTCCGTCGGCGTTGTCGAGGGGATCGTCGCCATCGCCTGGTCCCGGCTCACGCTCACCGGCGTCCAGGACCACGCGGGCCCGACGCCCATGCGCATCCGCCACGACGCGCTGGTCGCGGCCGCCGAGATCGTCCGTGGCGTCCGCGAAATCCCGCGGAAGATCGGTGGCGACATGGTCGCGACCGTCGGGCGGCTGGATGTGGCGCCCAATATCCCGAACGCCATCCCGGGGCGCGTGACGATGTCCGTCGACCTGCGCGCGCCCGACGAGCACCACATCACCCGCGGGCTGGGTCTCCTGGATCGCCTCGTCAAGGACGCGGCCCGCGCCGAGGGCGTCACGTACGAGCTCGAGCACTACTGGCGCGTGCCACGCACCCACTTCGACCTCGAGGTCGTGGACACGATCGAGGCGGCCGTCAGGAGCCTCGGGTGCAGCCACCGGCGCATCCTCTCGGGCGCCGGACACGACGCCCAGTACATGGCGGTCATCTGTCCGACCGGGATGATCTTCGTCCCTTCGCGCGGCGGGCGCAGTCATTGCGAGGAAGAGTTCACACCCATGGACGATATCGAGCACGGCGCGAACACGCTGCTGCTGGCCGCCGCCAGGCTCGCGAGCACGGCGTAGCGCCGGGACTGCGCATGGCGACGCAGCCCCACGACGCGCACCCCATCGTCGCGGCGGTGCGCCGGTTCGTGGACAAGGAGGTCGTCCCCGCGGCCTCCGCCCTCGAGCACGCCGACGCCTACCCACACGATCTTGTCGCGCGCATGCGCGAGCTGGGCCTCTTCGGGGCCCTCGTGCCCACGGACTACGGCGGCCTCGGCCTCGACGTCGCGACATACGCGCGGGTCATCGAGGAGATCTGCCGCGGTTTCATGTCGCTGGCGGGCGTGATCAATAGCCACACCATGGCGGCCCTGATCGTGCTCAACCATGGAACCGACGAGCAGAGGCGGCGCCTGCTGCCGCGCTTCTCGCGCGGCGACGCCCGCGGAGGCCTCTGCCTCACCGAGCCCCACGCGGGCTCGGATGTCCAGGCCATCCGCGCCGTGGCGAAGCGAGACGGCGCCCGCTACCTCATCTCGGGCTCAAAGATGTTCGTCACCAATGGGCGCGAGGGCAATACCTTCGCGCTCCTCGCGCTCACCGACCCCGCCACCTCGCCGCGCCACAAGGGCATGTCCTGCTTCATCGTCGAGAAGGGGGAGCCGGGCCTCCAGGTGGTCAAGTCCATCGCCAAGCTCGGCTACAAGGGCGTGGACACGGCGGAGCTGCTCTTCGACCAGTTCCCCTGCCCCGCCGCCAATCTCGTGGGCGGCATCGAGGGACGGGGCTTCAAGCATGTCCTCTCGGGGCTCGAGACGGGGCGCATCAATATCGCGGCGCGCGCCGTTGGAGTCGCGCAGGCCGCGCTGGAGGAGGCCGCGCGCGCCGGCCTCGGCGTGTCCGAGCCGCCCGCCGCGCTCGCCTCGATCGCGCTGCGCGTGGAGGGCGCGCGGCTCCTCACCTACTGGGCGGCGGGCATGAAGGACCGCGGCGAGCGCTGCGATCTCGAGGCGGGCATGGCCAAGCTCCATGCGTCAGAAAGCGCCCAGGAGGCCGCGACCGAGGCCATGCGCATCCTCGGCGGCCCGGGCCAGGCGACGGCGGGCGTGGCCGAGCGCCTCTATCGAGACACGCCGCTCATGGTGATCGGCGAGGGCACCAACGAGATCCAGCGGACGATCATCGCGAAGAACCTCCTCCAGCGCCATGGCGAGCGCCTGGGCGCCCTCAAGTCGCTCGAGACCGAGCCCGAGGAGCGCAGGTTGATGGCCCTCGCCGTCCGCCAGCTCGTGGAGCGCGAGATCGCTCCCACCGCCGTCGAGGACGACCGAGCGGCACGCTTTCCCTCGGCAACGCTCGACAAGCTCGAAGCGCTCGGTCTCTTCGGGGCAACCATTCCGCAGGAGGCAGGAGGCCTGGGGCTCGACGGCGCCGCCTATGCCCTCATCGCCGAGGAGATCGGCCGCGGCTCGGCGACGACCGCGGCCGTGCTCTCGAGCCATCTCGACGTGGCGGAGGCCATCCTGCGTCTCGGCACGGTCGAGCAGCGCGGGCGGCTCCTGCCCGGGCTCGCCTCCGGCACGCGCCGCGGTGGCACGCTGAGGCACCTGCGGGAGCCGGCGGCGCGCGAGATGAACGCGCTGAGACACGGCGACGGCTTCATCATCACGGGTAATGGGCTGATCGCCTCGCCCGGACGTCGCGCGGATCTCTTCGTCATCCTGGCTCCAGTCGACGAGCGCATTCGTGCCTTCATCCTCGAGGCGGGACAGCCCGGCTTCGTCCTGACGGAGCCATTCTGGACGCTGGGGCGCCGCGGGGCCGATCTCTGGCACGTTGAGCTCAAGGGCTGCGTCGTGCCGGCGCGGCAGGCGCTCGGCGGAACGGCCTCCCCCGACCCCGCCGCTGTCGCCGCCATCCAGAGCGCGTCTCGAGTGCGCGAGGCCGCCGCGGCTGTCGGGCTGGCGCAGGCCGCTTTCGAAACCGCGCTCCGTTACTCCCAGCAGCGCTCGGCCTTCGGCGTGCCCATCTGCCAGCACCAGGCCATCCAGCTCAAGCTCGCCGACATGGCGACCGCCATCGCGGTCTCTCGCCTTCTCACCGAGCGGGCGGCAGCCGAGGGCGGCGCCGGCGACACGGGGGCCGCGCACGCCGGCATGGCCTGCCTCCACGCGGCCGAGACGGCCTGCATGGTCACGCTCGAGGCCATGCGCATCCACGGCGGCTACGGCTACACCACCGAGTTCCCGGTGGAGCGCTACTACCGTGACGCGGCCATGCTGCTGGCCGCCGAGACGGGGGGCGAGGAGATTCGCCGCGCCATCGCCCGCCACGCCATCGCCAACCACCGCGTGTACGATGGAGCGCCATGAGCTACGGACGCTACTTCGAGGACTTTTCGATCGGCCAGGAATTCAGGCATTGGCCCGGGCGCACCATCACCGAAGCCGACTGCACCTGGTTCGCGCTCCTGACGATGAACCAGCACCCGCTGCACTCGGATGCCCACTACGCCGAGACCTATACCCAGCACAAGCAGCGCGTGGTCCTGGGGCCGCTGGTCTACAGCGTGGTGATCGGCATGAGCGTCGCCGACATCTCGGGGCGCGCCATCGCCAATCTCGAGGTCAACGCGCTCAAGCACGAGAAGCCCACCTTCATCGGCGACACGCTCTATGCCCAGAGCCGCGTGCTCGAGCTGCGCGAGTCCAGGCAGGGGGATCGGGGCATCGTCACCGTCGACACCACCGCGACCAACCAGCGAGGAGAGCCGGTCTGCTCCTACACCAGAAAAGTCCTCGTGCCGAAGAAGAATCACGCCACGCTCGGCGAAGGAAGGCTACCGTACTGACATGGTGAAACCACCCCTCGATGGCGTGCGCATCCTGGCCGTGTCCCAGTTCGGAGCCGGCCCCTTCGGCACCCAGGTGCTGGCCGACCTGGGCGCCGAAATCATCAAGATCGAAGACCCGGGGGTGGGCGGCGACAGCTCGCGCTACGTGCCGCCGTACCTCCACGAGCAGGACTCGCTCTATTTCCAGTCGTTCAACCGCGGCAAGAAGTCGCTGACGCTCAATCTCCAGCATCCGGCCGGCCGGGCTGTCCTCCACGATCTCGTGAAGGTCTCAGACGCGGTATTCAACAATGTCCGGGGTGACCTGCCCGCCAAGCTCGGGCTGACCTATGGGGAGCTCAAGAGCGTCAACCCGCGCATCGTCTGCTGCTCGCTGAGCGGCTTCGGCACGACGGGGCCGCGCGCGAGCGAGCCGGGCTTCGACTACCTCATCCAGGGCTACGCGGGCTACATGGGGATCACGGGTGAGCCCGACGGCCCGCCCGGCAAGTGCGGCGTCAGCGTCATCGACTTCGCGGGCGGCTATGCCGGCATGCTCGGCCTCATGGTCGGGCTCTTCGACGCCCAGCGTACGGGGACAGGGCGGGACGTAGACGTCTCGCTCCTGGACACGGCGGTGAGCATGCTCTCCTACTTCGCGATCTGGACGCTCAACCGCGATTGGCAACCGGAGCGGATTGCCGATTCCGGCCACCAGACCCTCGTGCCGGCCCAGAACTTTCCGACCCGGGACGGCTGGATCGTGATCTTTTGCAATAAGGAAAAGTTCTGGCAGGCGCTGATCGAGCGCATGGAGCTGCCCGAGCTCGGACAGGACCTGCGCTTCGCCGGCTTCGCCGAGCGCCTCGCCCACAAGGCGGAGCTGGTCGCCGTCCTCAAGTTGCGCTTCGCCGAGAAGACCACGGCCGACTGGCTGGGTCTCCTGCGGGGCCATGTGCCGTGCGCGCCCGTGAACACGGTGGCGCAGGCGCTCGAAGACGAGCAGGTCCGCGCGCGAGAGATGGTCCTCGAGGTCGAGCACCCCCACTTCGGTCGCATCCGCGAGGTGGCCAGCCCCATCAGAACCGAGGGCGAGATCCGGCACCCGGCGCCCGCGCCGGCCCTGGGCGAGCATACCGAAGAAATCCTGAGCGGCATCCTGGGATACGGCAACCAGACCATCGCCCGGCTGCGAGCAGAAGGAGTCATCGGCAAATGAGCGACGAGCGCTTCAAGGCCATCGGCATGGACGACATCGGCATGCCCGGCGGCTGGTCCGTCTCCGACGGCCAGACCTTCCTCTACACGCCCGCCGAGCGCGAGATCATGCGCCAGAGCCGCGCCTTCGTCCAGAGGGAGATCCTGCCGCACGCCGCCGACGCCCACCTCCTGGTCAAGCAGATCAAGGCCCGCCACGAGGGCCCGGAGCGGCGCGAGAAGCTCCGCGCCATCGCCAAGAGCTATGTGAAGCAGCTCGGCGAGGCGGGTATTACGGGCGCGCTCTTTCCCGAGGAGTACGGGGGTAATGGGCGCGGCGTCCTCGCCGAGTGCATCATCGACGAGGAGCTGGGGGCCGCCGGGCACCCCGGCGACACCATTCGCGCGGTGTCGCTGACGCTCGGAACGATCTCCATCCTCCGCTACGGCACCCCGGAGCAGAAGAAGCGCCATATCCCCCCACGCCTCCGCGGCGACGAGCTGGCGGCGCTCGCCATCACCGAGCCCCAGATCGGCTCGGACACCTCGCGGATGCAGACACGGGCGGTCCTGAAGGGCGATCGCTGGATCATCAATGGCCAAAAGCGTTTCATCACCGGCGGTGGGCTGGCGGACTATCTCACGCTCTTTGCCATCACCGAGGTCGGCGCCCACCCGCACAAGGGCATGTCTACCTTCATCGTGCCGATGGACCACCCCGGCGTGACCATCCAGCGCCAGCTCGACGAAGTCATCATGGCGGACTGGATGGACAATGCCTGGATCGACTTCAAGGACGTGGACATTCCCAAGGAGAACCTCCTGGGACCGCTCAACGGCGGCTACCAGGTGCTGATGGACGAGCTGGACACCGAGCGCGTCACCTACTGCATGGGGGCGCTGGGCTCGGCTCGCCGGGCGCTCGAGATCGCCGCCGAGTATTCCACCAAGCGTATCCAGTTCAAGCAGCCCATCGCCATGTTCGAGGGCGTGTCCTTCAAGCTGGCCGAGATGTACACGGCCCTCGACGCCTCCCGCCAGCTCGTCTACCGCACTGCCAAGATGGTGGAAGCCGGAGTGCCGGCGCAGCGGGAATCAGCAGTCACCAAGCTCTTCGTGGCCGAGAACGTGTGGAAGATCGTGGACCATGCCATGCAGGTCCTGGGCGGCATCGGCTATACGACGGATTTCCCCATCCAGGCCATTTTCCGCGACGCGCGTTTGCTGCGGATCGGCGCGGGCTCGGACGAGATCATGAAATTCCTGATCGCCCGCGAAGTCCTGAAGGAGATCACAGGGTGATCCGATCCCTGGCGCCGTATGCCGCCGGGACGGCTCCAGAAGTCGAGGAGGTGGAGGACGTCGAGGTCGCGCTGGCGCCGCCCTGGATCACCATCCTCCACAACTGCGACTGCCATAGCTTCGAAGACGTGGTGAAGCAGTTGATCAAGGCCATCGCGTGCGCGGAGGACCGGGCCTGGGAGATCGCCTGGGAGGTCCACAATACGGGCAAGGCTGTCGTCAAGGTCGGACCCGAAACCGAATGTGTACGGGTGGGCAATATCCTCGCCGCCACCGGATTGGTCGTCACCGTCACGCAGTCCTGAAACGCCGTCCTCCGCATTCCGTCGTCAGCCCTTCCCTTTTTCGTCGCAGCCTCGAGTGTCACTGAGTGGACATGCGCTCTAGCTCTGTGAATTTCTACGTTTGTGCCACCTCACGCCCGTGGCACCAGCCTTGCTCTCTCCAGAAGACAGCGGAACGCAGGCGACACAGACCTTACAGGGGAGATAGAGCATGACGCGGGCACCGTGGTACATGAGGCAGGAATTCTGGGTGGTGATGGGAACGCTCTTCGTGCCGTTCTTCTGGATCTTGCCGCTCGGCCGCGCAGCTTATGCGCGCGTCAGCGTTCGCCGGGGACGTCGCTTCTAGTACCGCCACTCTTTCCCACGGGCCCTGGCGGGCACCGGGTTCCGCAGCCTTGGCATGTGGGACCACCTACGGTGTGAGGGGCTCACCTACACTGGCCGCCGGCATGGCGGCGGCCAGATTCTTCAATAACGCGGCAGGCGCCGCGGTTAGACCTCCGGGGCCGGGGGCCCGCTGACCAGGGTCCAGTCATCCACTCCTGGAACGTCAGGAGCCCCTGCCGAGGAGGTTGTGCGGGTTCGGCCCTTGCTGGGAGAAAACCACACCCACTCCACCGACCCCTGACCGAGCGCCTCCGCGGCCTCGCCCATTTCCGGGCCCGACTCGCCGGTCTCCTTGCGCTCGGCCTTGCGCGCCTTCTTGGCCTCCTGCTTCGCCTTGCGCGCGTCTTCCTTGCGGCGCCGGTCGCCGCGGTACATCCCAGGACGTCCCGCCATCAATTCCCCCTTAGGCTGGCTCCAACTTCACAGCGTAGACCGGTCTCGCCGCTCATAATAACCGGGGCTCCGGGGCTGTAACCAACATTTCTGGTCGCTAGTCTTTGGTAGTCCCGGAGCACCTCTCGCTGCTCGTCTCGCCACTTGCCTTTTCTGCCGTCCTCACCGCGTGTTCCGCGGACCTTCGTACTGCCTTTCCCGGTGGTCGCCTCGCCTTCGGCTGCGGCTCCCCCTACATTACCGGCCCGATGATCCAAGGGGCGAATTCTTCTTCGCCGACGCCGGAGAGCTCGCTCTTTGTCTGCTTGCCGGAGGCGACTGCCACGACCTCCTCGAAGATCTGACGCCCGACGTCCGGCAGGGGCGTGCCCTCGAGGATGACGCCGCAGTTGATGTCCATGTCCTCCTGCATGTGGCGGTACATGAGCGAATTGGTCGCGAGCTTGATCGAGGGCACGGGCTTGCAGCCGAATACGGAGCCGCGGCCCGTGGTGAAGCAGATCAGGTTGCAGCCGCCCGCGACGAGGCCCGTGATGGAAACTGGGTCGTGTCCGGGCGTGTCCATGAAGACGAAGCCGCGCGTGGTGATGGGCTCGCCGTAGAGGAAGACGTCCGTCATGGGGGTCGTCCCGCCCTTGGTAACGCCGCCCAGCGACTTCTCGAACACCGTGGTGATGCCGCCCGCCTTGTTGCCGGGAGCGGGATTATTGTCCATGCGCTCGATGCCGCGGCAGTACCACTCCCACCACTTGTAGCGGTCGATGAGCTTCTTGGCCACGGCCTCGCTGGCGGCGCGGCGAATCAGGAGGTGCTCGGCGCCGTAGATCTCGGGCGTCTCCGCGAGCACGCCGGTGCCCCCGTAACGCACCAGCTCGTCGACGGCCCACCCGAGCGCGGGATTGGCGGTAATCCCTGACGCGCTGTCGGAGCCTCCGCAATTGGTCGCCAGCGTGATCTCGGACACCGGCTGCTTCGACCGCTTGGCGGCATTCGCCATGGGCAGGAGCTTGGCCACCTCGGCGGCGGCCTTGTCGACGGTCTTCTTGATGCCCCCGGCCTCCTGGATATTGATGACCATGGGCTTGCGCTCGGGAAACCCGGGCGCCGCCATCCGCTGCT
>Ga0315278_10004475_pt1 | contig 12600 bp, 12 predicted proteins | sample YL17G06_0_MG_FD_203880 | JGI IMG/M metagenome (GOLD analysis project Ga0315278, IMG submission 203880) | Sediment microbial communities from Yellowstone Lake, YNP, Wyoming, USA - YL17G06_0 | ecosystem: Environmental > Aquatic > Freshwater > Lake > Sediment | place: USA: Wyoming | collected...
TCAAGCGGTCATGAGGGCGCCCACCGGGTGAGTGGGCGGTGCTTCCTCGACGCGCAGACGCGCGTCTACGATCACGGCCTCGCGCTCCGACCTGAAGGAATCGTTGGCCAACCGGTCCCATGACGTCTAGCGGAACGGAGCCGGCTTCGCTACGGTGGGTGCGAGGACACGGGAGGTAGGCATGGGTTTCTTGGACAAGGTCAAGGAGGCCGCTTCGGATGTCGCGGCAGAAGCGAAGAAGGGTGCCGATCAGGTCAAGGGCAAGATGGACGACGCGGCGCTCAAGAGGAAGGGCGACGATCTCGCGAAGCAGCTCGGATACCTGATCTACAAGGAGCGTCAGCACGGCAAGCCGGCGGGAGAAGAGGCGGACCGCCTGATCCTGGAGTTGGCTGAGGTCGAGAAGACACTCGAAGCTGCGGCAGCTCCAAGCGAGAACGAGCCGGACTCCTCCGCCAAGGGCGGGGCAGCGGAGGGCTCCGAGCAGGCATGACGTTGCGCATCCCGCGACGGGAGTTCCTGCGCCGGTCGACAGGCGCGGCGCTGGCTCTCCCGACGGCCGCGGCGGTCCTCGCCGCCTGCAGCAGATCGGTTACTCCCGCTCCCTCGGCAGGTCCGGCCCAGCCATACGAGCTCGCGCGCAAGGACAACCCCGTGACCCTGCCTCTGGTGGGAGAGCCCATCGACTCGGGGCAACCGGTGGAGAAGGGATCCACCCTGGCGGTCTTCGGCTGGCCCCTGTACGTCAAGCCCGGCCTGGTTGCTCGTTTCGAGAAGACCTTCGACGTGAGAGTCGTGATGAATGAATTCGAGACCATGGACGCGGCCATAGCCGAGCTACGAACCGGCCAGACCAGGTACGACGTGTTCTTCCCGGGTGTCGATGTTGTCGGGAAGCTCGTCTCCGCCGAGATGCTCCAGCCCTTGAACCGCGACTACCTTTCGAACCTTACGAACGTGTGGGACAGTCTGCAGGATCCCTTCTATGACCAGGGCTCCCGCTACACGGTTCCCTACTTCGTTTGGACGACCGGGACGGCGTGGAGGAACGACCGGATCCCCGACGACAAGATCAAGGGAAGCGTCGACCCGTACGGCGTGTTCTGGGATCGGAGGTACCGGGGGCACACGCATCTGCTGAACGGGTCGCGCGAAGCGCTCGCTATGGCGCTCATGAAGAACGGTATCCACGACGTGAATACGGACGATCCAGCTCACATCGCAACGGCCAGGGATGACCTCCTCACGCTGGTGGACAACGTCGAGCCAGTGTTCGATCACATCGACTACGAGGATCTCTTCGCCGACGTCTATCTGCATCAGTCGTGGTCGGGGAACATCGGTTTCGCTCGGTTCTACGCGCCTCAGCCTTCGGACATCTCGAAGCTCTCCTACTGGTGGCCGCCGGACGGCGGAACGGGCTTCCCCGGCGTAGTGGGAAGCGACACCATGGCGGTGCTTCGTGGAGCCGCTTCGCCCGTGGCGGCACACGCGTTCATCAACTTCCTGCTCGACCCCGACGTTGCGCTGGAGAACTCGTCCTACGAGGGGTACCAACCGCCACAGAAGACGATCGATGCACAGCGCGTTGTCGATGAGGGTGTCCTCCCGAACAGCCTCAGGAATGTCATCGTGGAGCAATCGGACTTCGACACCGGTGATCAGATCCTGGAGCTATCTCCGGTCGCGGATCAGATGTGGCAGGAGGCCTACCAGCGTGTTGTCGCCGGCGTCTAGCAGGGAGCGTCCTCGCCCTTCGCAGGCCTCCACCGAAGGTCGGGATGTCTGGCGGCCTCCGCGTCGTCGAGCCTCCGCACCGGTGTCGAGTGGGGAGCCGCTTGGACGAGCTCCGGGTCCTCGTAGGCCTCTTGCGCGATGGCGATCAATGCGTCGGCGAAGATCTCGAGCGTTTCGCGCGACTCCGTTTCGGTGGGCTCCATGAGGAGGGCTTCGTCCACCGATAGCGGGAAGTAGATCGTCGGGGGATGGAAGCCGTAGTCGAGTAGCCGCTTGGCGATGTCGAGGGTCCGCACCCCCGTGCGCTTCTTCATCTCGGTCCCCGACGCCACGAACTCGTGCTTGCAGTGGCGCGGGAACGGGATCTCGTAGATGTGACTGACCAACGCCTTCAGGTAGTTGGCGTTGAGCACCGCGTCCTCTGAAACCTGCTGCAGTTCCTTGCCATGCGCGCGTATGTACGCGAACGCGCGCAACAACACGCCCGTGCTTCCCTGGAACGAGCGCATCCGACCTATGGCACTCGGCCGCTCGTCCTGGGTCTCGAGGCGGAACGCACCGTCGTCGCTTCTGAGGATCCGGGGAGACGGAAGGAACGGCAGCAACTTGTCGCCGACACCGACCGGTCCGGCTCCCGGTCCGCCGCCACCGTGTGGCGTCGAGAAGGTCTTGTGCGTGTTGATATGCATGACGTCGAATCCGGCTTCCCCGGGCTTGAAGTAGCCCATGACGGCGTTGAGGTTCGCGCCGTCCATGTAGGTAAGCGCTCCGGCCTCGTGGACCGCTTCCAGCAGCTTGTCCACCTGGTCTTCGAACAGGCCGAGCGTCGAGGGGTTGGTCAGCATGATCGCCGCGGTCCTGGGGCTCAGCGCGGCACGCAAGGCTTTGATGTCGACCCCGCCGCGGTCGTCCGAAGGGATCTCCACGGCCGTGAACCCCGCCATCGTTGCGGTCGCGGGGTTCGTTCCGTGGGAGGAGTCGGGCACGATCACTTCGACGCGCTCCAGATCGCCGCGCGAGGCGTGGTAGGCCTTGATCATCAGGATGCCGGTCAACTCCCCGTGCGCGCCGGCCGCCGGGTGGAACGTGATGGCCTCGAAACCGCTGATCTCGCAGAGCATCTGTTCCAGCTCCCAGAGCATCTGCAGTGTTCCCTGCGCGGTGGAGTCGGGCGCGAGAGGGTGGAGCTTGGCGAAGCCGGGCAGTCGCGCCGCCCACTCGTTGAACTTCGGGTTGTACTTCATCGTGCAGGAGCCGAGCGGGAAGAACCCGGTGTCGATGGCGTAGTTCAAGCGCGAGAGCTTGATGAAGTGCCGGATGACCTGCGACTCGTTGATCTCAGGTAGGGCGGCAGGTACCTTGCGGCGCATCGCTTCCGGGATGTCGTCCAGAACCGAGTCGTCACCGGGAAGGATCTTCTGACCGCCGGTGCCGGGCCTCGACAGCTCGAAGATCGAGCTGGGAACACGGGGGCCGACGGCCGGACGCAGACCGAGCTTCGGGTGAGGGAGCGGTTCGCTCATGCCAACATCTCCTTCAACGCGCTCGCGAAGCCGGCTATCTCCTCGGACGTCGTCACCTCCGTGGCGCAGATCAGCAACGACTCCGCTAGCTCCGGTTCTTCGTAGAAGTTGGCGAGCGGAACGCCGGCGAGGACGCCGCGCTCGATCAACGTCTCGTGAACCCGCTGGGCTTCGGGAACACGGATGGCGAACTCGTTGAGGTACGGAGCGGAGTGGGTGCGCGGCGCCCCCACCTCGGCGAGCGCTCGCTCCAGCTCTCTGGCCTTCTCGGCTCCGCTCGTCGCGACGTTGTGCAGGCCGGTCGGCCCGATCGCCGACAGATAGACGGTGGCCGCAAGGGCGCACAGCGACTGGTTGGTGCAGATGTTGCTTGCCGCTTTCTCGCGCCGGATGTCCTGTTCGCGCGCTCTGATGGTCATCACGTACGCGCGCTTGCCATCGACATCCTTGGTTCGGCCGATCAGCCTGCCGGGGATCTGTCGCATCAGCTTCTCGGTGGCGGCCAGGATCCCGAGGTACGGGCCTCCGTACTGCAGCGGGATGCCCAGCGGCTGACCTTCACCGGCCGCGATGTCCGCGCCGTACTCGGCGGGTGAAGAGAGCACCGCCAGCGATGTGGGCTCGACGGCGGCTATGAACAGTGCGCCGGCGGCATGAGCGAGTTCGGCGGCCGTCGCCATGTCTTCGAGGGCGCCGAAGAAGTTGGGTTGAGCCACCGCGACGCCGGCCACGTTCCCGTCGGCGAGCATGCGCTCCATCGCTTCCAGGTCGGTCGATCCAGCCGGCGTCATCGGGATCTCGTCAAGGATGAAGCGACCGCTGAAGTAGGTCTCGGTCGTCTTCCGGAAGTGCGGGTGGACCGCACGGCTGATGAGAACGCGCTCTCTCTTCGTCTGCCGTATGGCCATCAAGGCCGCCTCAGCCGTGGCGGTCGAGCCGTCGTAGTGAGAGGCGGAGACTACGTCCAGGCCCGTCAGCTGAGCGATCAGCGATTGGTATTCCCAGATCGCCTGCAGTGTCCCCTGGCTGACCTCGGGCTGATACGGCGTGTACGCGGTCAGGAACTCGCCGCGGCGGATGATCTCATCGACGACCACCGGGATGTAGTGGCGATAGGCGCCGGCGCCGAGGAAGCTCATCAGGTCGGTGCGGTTACGCCCGGCGAGCCATTCCAGCCGTGTCGCTCGCGGCTGTTCGGCCTCGGGTTCGGGCAGATCGAGGCCGCCTGCCCGGACCGCTTCGGGTATATCGGCGAACAGTTCCTCTAGGGAGTCGACGCCGATGGTCGCGAGCATGTGCGCGCGGTCGGCATCGGAGTGTCTCGCGTAGGGCATCAGTCCTCCGCGATCAGTGCGGCGTAGCCGGCCGCATCCTTCAGCTTGCCGACCTCGCCTGCGCTGTCGAGCTTCACCTTGACCATCCACCCGGCGCCGTAGGGATCCTCCGACACGAACTCCGGATGCTCTTCGAGCGCTGCGTTGCTCTCGACGACCTCCCCGGTCGCGGGTGAGTACAGGTCGGCCATCGCTTTCGGCGATTCGAGCACGCCGAACGTTTCGCCCATCGATACCCTGGTGCCGGGCTCGGGCAACTCCACGAAGACGACGTCGCCCATGCGTTCTGCGGCGTGGGCCGTGACCCCTATCGTTCCGATGTCGCCTTCGAGGCGCAGCCACTCGTGTTCTTCGGAGTACCGAAGGTCCGCGGGGATGTTCGACATGCTCATGCCTCCTTCTTGTAGAACGGCAGCGGCACCACTTCGGCGGCGACGCGGTTGTTCCGTACGTCGATCTCAAGTGCGGTGCCGGTCGGCCCCGCATCAGGTTGAACGTAAGCCATGGCGATGGGTACGCCAAGGGTCGGTGACTGGGTTCCGCTCGTGACGACCCCTGTCGCTTCCGTGGCGCCGGGCAGGTAGACAGGGTATCCGTGGCGCGCGATGCCCCTTCCCGTGACCCGCAGACCGCACAGCTGCTTCTTCAAGGGTGTTTCGGAGGCAGCGGCCAAGGCGTGACGGCCCACGAAGCCTCCTGCCTTGTCGAGCTTGACGACCCGCCCGAGTCCGGCCTCGTACGGGTTGGTCTCGCGGTCGAGTTCGTTGCCGTACAGGGGCATCCCGGCTTCTAGCCGAAGGGTATCGCGCGCGCCCAGCCCTACAGGGGCAAGGCCGAGCGGCGAGCCGGAGGCCATCAACGCGTCCCACAGGTCCGGACCCGCGGCCCAGGGGACGAAGATCTCGAATCCGTCCTCGCCGGTGTATCCGGTCCTCGCTACATGGGCCGGGATGCCGGCGACGTCGGCCTCGGTGATCGAGGAGTAGCGGAGGGCACCAAGGTCAACGTCCGAAAGCGACGCGATGATGTCGAGCGAACGCGGTCCCTGCAGAGCGAGCAGCGATGTGCGGGCCGAGGCATCATCCAGCGCTGCATCGAATCTCCCGACGCGCTCCTTCACCTCGGCCGCCACAGTCCCGGTGTTGCCGGCGTTGGCGACCACGAGGAATCGCTGCTCACCGAGGCGATACACGATGAGGTCGTCGATGATCCCACCGTCCTCGTCGCAGATCATCGAGTACTGGGCGCGGTCGGGTTCCATGCGCGAAGGGTGGCTGACCAGTGCGTGGTCCAAGGCCGTGGCAGCCTCGGGGCCTTCGACCCAGAGTTCGCCCATGTGGGAGACGTCGAATAGGCCTGCGTTCTGGCGTACGGCACGGTGCTCTTCGAGGATGCCCGCGTACTGGACGGGCATCTCCCATCCGGCGAAATCGACCAGGCGCGCGCCGAGCGCCTTGTGGCGCTCTATCAACGATGTGGCGGACGGTTGAGCGTCCGTCAAAGGAACCTCCCTTGGGGTGTGTCGACCCTTCCCGAGCCAACGACAATCGTAGCCAGGGGGGAGTGTTCGCCGGTGCGACGAAACGGCGCTTATGTGATGGGTGCTTCGACCTCGTGGGCCCTCCCTGACGGGTCAGTCAGAGTCGGCCCACCTTCCGATAGCGGTCTCGGTGATGTACCTTGCGTCGGGAGTGGTCGGACACAGGGGGACGGTTCTGAAGCGCTTCGCGATCTGGGTCGCGGTCTTGGCGGTTGCTGTGGCAGCCGGGTTCGGTCTTGGGGCTCTCACATATGTGCCGCCGGATCCCGAGATGAACGCCACCACGAACACCCCGATCGACCAGGCGACCCCCTCGCCTGGGGACACGTCCGGGCCTCAGGTCATCCCCGACCTGGTGGGGCTGCAGAGGGCGACGGCCGAGAAGCGATTGGACGATCTCAGTATCCTCTTCTTGGTGAACCCGGTCGGCGGCAAGGATGACGACCGGGTCATGTCGCAGAACCCCGCGGCGGGCATTCCCATCGGCCAGGCGAAACACGTGTTGCTCTCCGTGAGATGCCGCCCCAGACCGTGCCCGATGCCGCCCGAAGGCAAGCAGATGTACGACCCCTGTGCCTGCCTCTGGCGCTAGGGGTGCTGGGGGCGCTTCCCGGGGCTCCTACTCTTCGATCTCGACACGTTCCAGGATCACGTCCTGTTTCGGACGGTCCCCAGAGGCAGTAGCGACGGTCACGATCGCGTTCACGACGTCCATGCCTTCCGTGACCTCACCGAAGATCGTGTGCTTGTTGTTCAGCCAGGGGGTGGCTGCGACCGTGATGAAGAACTGCGAGCCGTTCGTTCCCGGGCCGGCGTTCGCCATCGCGAGGATGCCGGGTTTGTCGAAGCCGGGGCCGCTCGGCGGGAACTCGTCCTCGAAGCGGTACCCGGGTCCGCCCATCCCTGTGCCCTGGGGGTCGCCGCCCTGGATCATGAAGTCGGGGATCACCCGATGGAAGATCGTTCCGTCGTACAGAGGTTCGGTCTTGGTCTGACCGTCGCGAGCGTCGGTCCACTCGCGTTTCCCGGTCGCCAGGTCGACGAAATTGGCGACGGTGATGGGTGCGTTCTCCGGCAGCAGCTTGACCTTGAAAGTGCCCTTGTTGGTGACGAATGCGGCGTTCGGCATGTCGTGTCCCTCCTGAGACGGTTCCCGAGTCGGCGAAAGCCGAGAGTGTACGAGCTATCCGAGCATGTCGGCGAGTTCTTCGGGCCGAGTCACGGGGCGACGGCAGGCGAAATGTTCGCAGACGTAGGCAGCCGGCTCGCCGTGGATCGTCGTGCGGCCCTCCAGGAGCGGAACCGATGCGCTGCCGCTGCCGCTGCCGCTGCCGCGGTCCGACGCCATCCCGGCGACGACTCGGTTGGGAAGGTAGCGGCTCCAGATCTCGGCTATCAGCGAGCGCGTGGTCCCGCTCTCGGCGTCGCCGACGATGGCGATCTCGAGGGCGGGCGAGAGGTGCATGTCCAGGGCTGAGAGGGCTTGGCCGAACGCGCTCGGGTACCGCATCATCCGGTCGCTCACCATCCGAAGCGCCGACTCGGCCCCGCGCTCATAGGTCCGCTCGCCCGTCAGCAGCGCCAGACGCAGCAGCACCATGGCTCCGGTCGAGTTGCCCGACGGCACGGCGTTGTCGTAGAGGTCTCGCGGGCGGAAGACGAGCGCCTGCGCGTCATCCCCGGTCTGGAAGAAGCCACCGCCGTCGCCGGTCTCGCTCGGATCCGCGAACAGACGCAGCAGGTCGTCGGCGAGAACGCGCGCTTCGTCGAACCACCTGGGCTCGAAGGTCGCCTCGTACAAGGTGAGCAGGCCGTCGGCAACGGCGGCGTAGTCGTCAAGGAAGGCCGGGATATGAGCTCGATCGTCGCGCCAGGCGCGGAGCAGACGTCCTTGCGGGCTTCGGAGATGGGTGAGAACGAAGTCGGCCGCGTCTTCGGCCGCTCTCAGATAGCGTGGCTGGTCGAACACCATGCCAGCCTCGGCGAATGCGGAGATCGCCAGGCCGTTCCACCCGGCCAGGATCTTGTCGTCGGTCGCCGGCCTCTCGCGTTCGTCGCGCCTTTCGAACAGTCGGGCGCGGGTTTCCTCGATGCGCTTCCGAAGATCGCCGGGGGAGATGCCGGCGTTCTCCGCGACCGACTCCAGTGGGCTGGGGGTCCACAGGACGTTCGAGCCTTCCCAGTTGCCTTCGGGCCGCGCGCCGAGATAGGCGGCCACGACCGGGTCGCCTGCCTCCAGCAGTTCGTCGTAGGTCCAGACGAAGAACGTTCCCTCACGCCCTTCGGAGTCGGCATCCTGGGACGCGAAGAAGCCGCCCCCGTCGTGCCGCATCTCCCGCAGTAGATAATCGAGGGTCTCGACGGCCACCCGCCGATATCTGTCTTCGCGGGTCGCTTGCCATGCGTGGGTGTACAGGCGCGCGAGCTGCGCGTTGTCGTAGAGCATCTTCTCGAAGTGGGGAACGTGCCAGAAGCGATCCACCGAATACCGATGGAAGCCACCACCCACCTGGTCGTACATCCCCCCGGCGGCCATCCGGTCCAATGTCAACGCCGCCATGTCCCACGCGCCGTCGTATCCGCGCAGGCCGCAACGGAGAAGGAACTCGATGACCATCGGCTGAGGGAACTTGGGGGCGCCGCCGAAGCCGCCCCACTCGGGATCGAACGCGCGCTTCAAGCCCGCGTATGCGACCTCGAGTATCGAGGAGGACAGCTCCGAGTTCGAGGCGTCGCTTCCGGTGGCGCCGGACGCGATCGCGCGCGTTACCTTCCCGGCCTGGTCGATCACGCTGTCGCGGTCGCCTGCCCACGCTTCCGCGATACCGACGAGGACGCGCGTGAACGACGGCATCCCATGCCTGTCCTCGGGCGGGAAGTACGTGCCTGCGTAGAACGGCTCGCCTTCAGGTGCGAGGAACACCGTCATCGGCCATCCCCCGTTCCCCGATATCGCCTGGACGGCTTCCATGTATATGGCGTCGACGTCGGGGCGCTCCTCCCTGTCCACCTTGATGCAGACGAAGTTCTCGTTCATCAGCGCGGCGGTAGCGACGTCCTCGAACGACTCGCGTTCCATGACGTGGCACCAGTGGCACGCTGCGTAGCCGACCGACAGCAGCACCGGTTTGTCTTCGAGGCGAGCGCGGGTGAAGGCTTCGTCTCCCCACGGGAACCAGTCCACCGGGTTGTGCGCGTGTTGAAGAAGGTACGGACTCGTCTCAGATATCAGCCGGTTCGTGGTCATGTATCCCAGTTTGCCAGTCTTCCGGGATACGCCTGCTGCGTGTCAGACGGAAGAAGCCGAGGATGACTATCGCGACGAGTACCGAGTCGCGGATGAGCGCCACGGTCTCGGCCAGATGCGATCGGGCTGACAGTGGGAGCGAGAGGAAGATGAGCCACGAGGTGAGAGCCGTGGCGACCAGGGCGAGGCCGCCCAACGAATAGTCGCCGTCGGCTGACGCGATGGCCGCCCAAGGGACCAGCCATGCGACGTACTGCCAGGACAGGATGGGGGACAGCACCAGCATCGCGGCGACGATGACGACGGCGAGGATCGCGGCTTCGTCGTGGTCCTCGTCGCGCCGAACGGTGCCGCGGACGGTGCCGCGCTTCCAGGCCAGGATCGACGCCGCGCCGGCGACGACAGCGAAGGAGCCCGTGAGTGCGGCCCGGGCCGCAGCGGCGGCTTCGCCGACGCGTAGTGCGCCACCCTCGTAGATCACCGGCTTGGCGCTGATCAACAACATGATGGTGCCCACCACGCTTTCGATCTGCCAACCGTGAGAACTTCGGAACGTCGCGACCTCGCGGATGCCGTCCAGCCCGACCCACGCGATCCATGCCGCGAACGCCGTGGCCGTCGCACCCGCGAACACGGCCGTGGCCTTCCATCTGCGCTCGATCAGAAGAAGTGGGAGCAGTGCGATCGGCCAGACCTTCGACATCACCGCGAGAGCCAGAGTGACGCCGCCCAAGACGTTCAGGTGCTTCCGCACGAACGCGAAGCCCAGAACCGCCAATGTCATCGAAAGCAGGTCGACCCGGAAGTAGAGGAAGGGGATCAGCGGAAGGCTGATGAGCAGATACGCGATGGCGGCCCGCCGGTTCCATCCGCAGAGCAGCCCGCCCACGAGGACGAGGTCCAGGAGGAACTGGCCGATCGCCAGGTTGACGGCCGTTGACCGCGGGTCGGTCCCGTGTTCCGCCACGAGATACAGGTACTCGGCAGGCGGGACCTCCACCTCGAAATCGACGTAGGGGGTGCCGAGGGTGACCGCTATCTCGTGGAATCGCAGGGCGTCGTTGGCCACGTAGTGCCCGTCCACGACCGCGGGCAGACGGTCGAGAAGGAACAACAGGGCCCCAAGCCGCAGGAGAACGAGGGCGACGATGACCCAGACGCGTCGGTCCATGGGCAGCATGCTATCCCGGGACCGCCCGGAGGCATGACTCGCGGTCTCGGATACGATTGGTGCCCTTATGAACACGACGTTCCTGGACGCCTGTCTGCGCAAGCCCACCTCGTACACACCCGTGTGGTACATGCGCCAGGCTGGCCGCTTCCAGGCCGAATACCGGAAGCTGCGCGAGACATATGGGATCCTCGACATCTGTCGTACGCCCGAACTGGCTTTCGAGGTGACGATGTTGCCGGTCACCCAGCTGGGCGTGGACGCGGCCATCCTGTTCTCCGACATCATGATCCCCGTTGCGGCCATGGGTGTGGATCTCCGCATCGATCCCGGAAAGGGTCCTGTCATCGGCGAGCCCATCCGCAGCGCCGCAGATGTTGAGCGACTTCACCCCATAGACACCGGAGCCGACCTGGCTTTCATAGACAAGGCGATCGCGATGCTTGTCGCCGAGTTGGACATACCTCTCATCGGTTTCTGCGGTGGGCCATTCACCCTCAGTTCCTATCTGGTCGAAGGCGGCGCCTCGCGTCAGTTCGCCCACACGAAGGCCCTGATGTACGGCGAGCCGAAGACCTGGCACGACTTGATGGAGAAGCTCGCCGACACGGTCATCGCTTCCCTGCGCGCGCAGGTGGCTGCGGGCGCCTCGGCGGTTCAGCTGTTCGATTCGTGGGTCGGGCAGCTCTCCCCGCAGGACTACCGCGAATACGTGATGCCGCACTCGCGCCGCATCTTCCTTGAGCTCGCGGACCTCGATGTTCCGCGCATCCACTTCGGAGTGCTGACAGGAGAGTTGCTAGAGCAGATGCGCGACGCGGGCGCCGACGTCGTGGGCGTCGATTGGCGAACGCCGATGGACGTCGCTCGCGGTCGCCTGGGTGACAGCGTTGCCGTGCAGGGGAACCTCGATCCTGTGGTCTTGCTTGCAGGGTGGGAGGCGATCGAGAACAAGACGCGCGACGTCTTAAGCCGCGCCGAAGGTGCGAGTGGGTTCGTCTTCAACCTCGGCCACGGGGTGCTGCCGCAGACCGACCCTGAGGTGCTTCGCCGCCTCACCGACTTCGTCCACGAGGAGACCGCCCGTTGAGCGATCGCATCGGTCTGCTCGTCATGGACTACGGAACGGCCCGCGACATGGACGACGTCGAGAAGTACTACACGCACGTCCGTCGCGGCCGCCCGCCGACACCGGAACTGCTCGCGGAGCTCAAGGGGCGATACGAAGCCATCGGTGGCTCGTCGCCGCTGCTGCAGCGCACGGCTCAGCAGGTGGCAGGGCTGCAAGCGGCCCTTGGTCCGGACTGGATCGTGTACCACGGCATGAAACACCAGTCGCCGTACCTGGAGGACGCGGTTTCGACGATGGCGGCGGACGGCATCGCCGCCGCGATCGGGCTGGTTCTCGCGCCCCACTATTCGAAGTTCTCGGTCGGCGAGTACGTTTCGCGCGTCCAAGCCGCGGCTGAGGGAACCGATCTGGACTTCAGCTTCGTCGAGAGCTACCACGACGATCCGGCGTTCATCACGATGCTCGCGAAGCGCGTCGCCGATGTGCGGGCGCTGCTCCCGGAGGACCACGGCCGTGACGAGGCACCGATACTGTTCTCCGCGCATTCCCTGCCCTCACGCATCGTTGCGGCCGGGGACCCGTACCCCGAGCAACTTCAAAGGACGGCGGATCTTGTCGCAGCCGAACTTGGGACCGACAACTACATGACCTGCTGGATGAGCGCGGGCCGCACCGATGAGGAGTGGCTGGGCCCGGACCTGTCGGATGTCATCGCAGAACTGGGCGCCGAGGGAGTCCTCGCGGCCATCTCCTGTCCGTGCGGATTCGTGTCCGATCACCTCGAGGTCCTCTACGACGTCGATCTCGAGGCACAACAGGCGGCCCGTGACGCGGACCTGCTGTTGATCCGTACGGAATCACCCAACGCCGACCCGGAGTTCATAGAGGTGCTCAAGGGTGTAGTGCTGAGGCAGGCGAGCGAGAGAGGGTTGTAGATGAGCGAAGAAGCGACATACGCGTTCTATCCGGTATTCAA
>Ga0315278_10004476_pt1 | contig 12598 bp, 11 predicted proteins | sample YL17G06_0_MG_FD_203880 | JGI IMG/M metagenome (GOLD analysis project Ga0315278, IMG submission 203880) | Sediment microbial communities from Yellowstone Lake, YNP, Wyoming, USA - YL17G06_0 | ecosystem: Environmental > Aquatic > Freshwater > Lake > Sediment | place: USA: Wyoming | collected...
GGTGGGGGCGAATCCCGCACGTGCACGCTAAACATGCCCCCATCCCCGCCTTCCCCCGCAAGCGAGGGAAGGAGTCTTTCGGTTACAGAGCCGCATAAGTTCCAAACAGACTGAAGCACTACACTAGTATGAAGTTCCCGGCGACTCTGCTGATGATCTGGCTTGGTGCCTTTGCGGGCCTTGCCGCCGCCGCGGAAACAGCCAAGCCTGCGCCGGCCCGACCCCTGTCCGGACCTTCCTCCCAGAAAGGGCAAGATCAAGAGCGTTGACGCAAATACCCTACGTGCGGCGCACGTCGGAGTACCCATCTTGTTGCCTTTTATTTCGCTTTCCTTCGCGTACTTTTCGTTGAACGCATTTCGGGTTCGAACTGGATGTCCGAAAATGGCTAGCGCGCTCGTCCGGCAACAGGCACCATGCGCGCATGCAACTCGATCCTGATAGCTGTTACCAGGCGCTGGTGAGCCGCGATTCGCGGTTCGACGGACTGATGTATGTCGGTGTCGCGTCCACCGGGATCTATTGCCGCCTGATCTGCAATTCGCGCCGGCCGCTGAAGCGCAACTGCACTTTCTATGCGAATACCGCAGCAGCCGAACAGGCGGGTTTTCGTCCCTGCCTGCGCTGCCGTCCCGAGATTGCGCCCGGCAACGCGCTGGTCGATTCGCATAACCGGCTTGCCGTGGCGCTCGGACGCCGCATCGAAGACGGCGCGCTGAACGAAATCAGCGTGCCCGCGCTGGCGGCGGAAATGGGCATCAGTGATCGCCACCTGCGGCGCGTGATCCAGGACGAATTCGGCGTCGCACCGAACAAGTTGCTGGAAACGCAGCGGCTGCTGACCGCGAAACGGCTGCTGACCGATACCACATTGCCCGTTACGGAAGTCGCGTACGCAAGCGGTTTCGCCAGCCTGCGGCGCTTCAACGACGCATTCAAGACCAACTACCGTTTGAATCCGAGCCAGTTCCGTCGTGGTGCCGGGGGTGCGAAGGGAGCCGATCGCTTCGTGTTCGATCTTGCCTACCGGCCGCCGCTGGACTGGGAAGCGCTGCTGCAGTTCCTGGGCAAGCGCCTTTACGCCGGCGTCGAGGCGATCGTCGATTCGGGCTATCTGCGCACCGTCAGCATCGGCGGACGGGTCGGCTGGATCCGCGTCCAGCCGAGTTCGCGCCGGCACGCGCTGTCTGTCGAGATCGCCCCGGAACTGGGACGCGTGATACCGGCGGTGCTGACGCGGGTGCGCAGGTTATTCGACTTGGGCGCCGAGCCGGAGCGCATCGCGCTACGCCTGGGCAAGCTCGCGGCGCCGTGCCCCGGGTTGCGACTGCCGGGGGCATTCGACGGCTATGAGGTGGCGATCCGCGCAGTGCTCGGCCAGCAGATCAGCGTGAAGGCGGCGACGACGATCGCCGGTCGTTTTGCAACAGCCTTCGGCGAGCCGGTCGACATGCCGTTTCCGGAACTGCGATTGCTGATGCCGACCGCGCAACGCGTTGCCAAAGCATCGCCGGCGGCGCTTGCGAAGATCGGTGTGACTTCGGCGCGCGCACACACGCTGCTTGGGCTGTCGCACGCGATGGCACGGGACCGGAACCTGCTCGAACCCGGTGCCGACGTCGAAGCGGCGATTGCCCGGCTCAAGGAATTGCCGGGCGTCGGCGAGTGGACCGCGCAGTATCTGGCAATGCGCGCCTTTTCCTGGCCGGACGCGTTTCCCGCCACCGATCTCGGCATACGCAAGGCGCTCGGCATGGACGACGAGCGCAAGATCCTCGCGCATGCGGAAAAATGGCGCCCGTGGCGCGGCTATGCCGCCATGCATTTATGGAGAACTCTCGCATGACTACTTTTTTTTCAATTTTCGAAGGCCCATTGGGACCGCTGCTGCTGATGTCCGACGGAACATCGCTTACCGGCCTGCATACCGACAATGACAAGCACCGTCCGGCCGTTCAGCCCGACTGGGTTCGCGACGACAGCGTGGCGCCGTTTGCGCAGACCGTTGCGCAGTTGCAGGCCTATTTCGACGGCGCGCTCACCGAATTCGACCTGCCGCTGGCGGCACAAGGCACCGCATTCCAGATGACGGTGTGGCGGGAGTTGCGCAACATCCCGTACGGCGAGACCATCTCCTACGCCGAACTGGCCCGCCGGATCGGCAGGCCGACAGCATCGCGAGCAGTCGGCCACTCCAATGCGCGCAACCCGATATCCATCATCGTGCCCTGCCATCGCGTAATCGGCGCCGACCAATCCCTGACCGGTTACGCCGGCGGGCTGGACCGCAAGCGCATGCTGCTTGCCCACGAGGCGGAAGATGCAGGAACGAGGGACGAGGGGCGAGGGGCGAGGAAAGGGCAGCTCGCCTTGGGCGGGAGGTAAGGCAATAGATCCGGACAACTAACTTACTCCCCACAAGTGCGAGGTTAGGACTGGCATTCGTCAGGCCAGTCTTTTATCCTGAGGGCAGGTTTCAACTCGACTCCCGCTGCCGGTTACTTTCCATGCACAAGATTTTCCGATTGGTTTCAGTCCTCGTCGCCGCTGTTGCTTTGCTCCCCGCCGCCGATTGCGGGGCGCAGGCGAATAGCGGGCGCGCCGATCCCTCGGTGATGCTGCCTTGTCCCGAGTGCGGAGTCATCTTCGATATTCGCGAGATCAAGCGCGAGCGGGAATCGGCGCGCAACCTTCCACTCGACACCGCATCGCCGGGATGGACGATCCGATTCACGCCTGGCGACAGGGCGGATACTCACCCGCACGTGGACCTGGTGGGGAGCCGTTCGATGCGCGAAGCGATGGTGGAAAGCCGTTGGATAGTGGTCGTGCGTTTCGACGACAATCGCTTTCAACGGATTGATATGACGGATGCAAGCGGTCTCAAGATCGGCGACCATGTCCACGTCCACCAAAACCAGATCGAGGCCGACGACCGCGACCTGCCGTGAACGCCGGCGATAGGCTCATGCCGGCTTTGACTTGTCCTCCACCATTTTCGCCAATCGCGAAAGCCGCGGATCGGCAATGCCGGCGAGTTCCAGGCTGGCTGCGGTATTGATGAGGTAGTCGGCGCAACTACCGTAGGCGCCATGCGCCCGCAGCGCAATCGAAACGATCTGCTGATCGTCGAGCCGGCCGGTATAACCGGGCTTTGAACGGTTGACCACGAAGGCGATGGCCCGCACCGTCGCACCGCCGATGTCGGCATTGATCCATTTCGGCATGTAGGTGCCCGCGACCATTTCCCGCCGCCACAGAATCGTCAGCTCTGCTTCGAACTTGTCGTCATGCATCCGGTAGGCCACGCCCTGACAGGAACCGCCGCTGTTCAGAGCGAGCACCAATCCCGGCACTTCCGGCGTGCCGCGATTGATTTTTGACCAGATGTAGAAGCCGCGGTGGTAGCCGCGTACGCGCGCCCGGCGCCGCTCGGCGAATTCCATCAGCGGGTTCCAGATCAGCGAACCGTAGCCGAATACCCAGATCGGTTTGCCCTTCGGATGCGCTCCCAGCGTCGAGGCGAGCGACGCGGCTACGTCTTCGTCGGACATGAGCAGATGCCCGTGGCCGGCGTCCCGCACGGCCTGGCGGACACCGTCTTTCTCCAGGACCGAGCGATCTACCTTTGCCACTGCGTCTCCACTGTATCTAACATTGCGGCGTCGAGTTGTACCGCCTCAGCCATCGTCATGTTGCCATCCTGATCGATCCCCGGCCCGATTATCTGATAATGTGCATTGAAGACACGTCGCGCCTGCGGCACCAGAATAACCCGGCCCCGTCATCGATGTAGCGAGAACGCGCATGCCAACCCTGACAACGGACGATGGTGTGAAACTGCACTACGAGGAAAGCGGCGCCGGCACGCCGATCGTCTTCGTGCACGAGTTCGCCGGCGACGCCCGCACCTGGGAGGCGCAGCTGCGCCATTTTTCGCGCCGCTACCGCTGCATAGCCTATAACGCGCGCGGCTACCCGCCGTCGGATGTGCCGGCCGATGTCGAGCGCTATTCCCAGCAGCGTGCGCGCGACGATATCCTCGCCGTGCTCGATGCGCTCGGCATCGAGCGCGCCCATATCGTCGGCAACTCCATGGGCGGGTTTGCCACGCTGCATTTCGGCATGGCCTATCCGCCGCGCGCTCTGTCGCTGGTCGTTGCCGGCTGCGGCTACGGCGCGCATCCGTCGCAATATACGCAATTCCAGGCGCAATCCCGGGAGCTGGCGAAGTCGATGCTCGACCACGGCATGGCGCACGTGGCGTCAACGTACGGCCACGGTCCGTCGCGCCTGCAGCTCAGGGAAAAGGATCCGCGCGGATTCGCCGAATTCTTTCGCCACTTCTCCGAACATTCCGCGCAAGGTTCGGCCAACACCATGCTCGGCTACCAGGCGCGGCGGCCGTCGCTGTACGACCTGACGGCCGACATGGCGCGCATTACGGCGCCGACGCTGATCGTCGCCGGCGACGAAGACGATGCCGTTCTGGAACCTTCCCTGCTGATGAAGCGCAACATCCCAACGGCGGGGTTGGTCGTGCTGCCGAAGAGCGGACACATGACCAACCTCGAAGACCCGGCATTGTTCAACCGCCTGCTGGAGGATTTCTTCCATCAGGTAGAGGCCGGGCGTTGGCCAGGAAAACCGTGACGCATGACGAGTAACGAGTGACGGGACAGACACGCTTGCATGGCGACGAGATATGATCCGCAGGGAACGGAGGCCGATTTCGAACCCGGCTCGCGCGGCCGCGTTCTGCGCAATTTGCAGGGGGTGCGATCGGCGCGGGAAATGGCGCGGCGCGAATCCGATGCCTTGCTGGCAGCCACTCGCCGGTTGATCGATGAAACCGGCGCCGACCAGCGATTTACCGCTGACGATATCTGTCGCATGCACATAGGCTGGCTCGGTGAGATTTGCCCGTGGGCCGGGCAATACCGTCAGGTCAACATGTCCAAGGGCGGGTTCGTGTTTGCCGTCGCCGCTCAGGTGCCGCGCCTGATGAGTGAGGTCGAGCGCGGACCCTTGAAGGAGTTCACGCCCTGCCTGTTCGACGATGCGGCGCGACAGGCGAGAGCCTTGGCGGTGGTACACACGGAACTCGTCCTGATCCATCCGTTCCGTGAGGGCAACGGGCGGTGCTCGCCCCTGTTGGCCATGATGATGGGCCTGCAGGCAGGCTTACCCGCTCTGGATTTCGGCGGCGTGCGCGGCGAGGAGAAGCGGCGCTACTTTCAGGCAGTGCAGGCGGGGCTGGACCGGAATTACGAACCGATGACGGCGGTATTCGGACGGATCATCGCCCGGACGCTGCGGTCACAGGCCGGTCACTAACCCCGCTTGACGCCAGACTTGCGAGACAAAGCGACGTTCGAAACGACGAATTTGCCGTTGCGGGAGGATACTTGCCGGAACGGAGCATGGATGCCTTCGATGGCCGAAGAACTGGCAACGGACTTGAGTACTGTACGCTCCCGCTGCAAGGGATCGCGCAAGTAGGGATTAGCGGCGGAAAGCTTACGATTCATATGAAGATTATAGCAAACCCGGCATACCAGGGCCCAACGATAATGCCTTGCGTCGATACCCTGGCTACCCTGCTGTTGGCTCGACTACGCAGGGGTTTGAAAATCTCCCTCGCCCCTCGCTCCTCGTCCCTCGCCCCTCGAAGATGGACGCATTAGGCCATCTTCGGGTTATCGACCTGACGCGAGTGCGCGCCGGGCCGACCTGCGCCAGGCAGTTCGCCGACTGGGGCGCGGACGTCATCAAGGTCGAACTGCCGGATGGCGAAGATATGCTCGGCGAACGCGACGGATCCGACTTTCAGAACCTGCACCGTAACAAGCGTTCGGTCACGCTGAACCTGAAAGACCCGCGCGGCGTGGAAGTGCTCAAGCGCCTGGCGAAAACCGCCGACGTGCTGGTGGAAAACTACCGCCCCGATGTGAAGCACAAGCTCGGCATCGACTACGAAACGCTCGCCGCCGAAAACCCGCGCCTGGTGTACGCCAGCATCTCCGGCTTCGGCCAGGATGGCCCGTACCGCGACCGCGCCGGTTTCGACCAGGTCGCCCAGGGCATGGGCGGCATGATGTGGGTGACCGGGCTGCCCGGACAGGGGCCGCTGCGCGCCGGCATCCCGGTGGCCGACCTGAGCGCGGGATTGTTCGCCGCGCTCGGCATCCTGATTGCGCTGCAGGAGCGCAGCCGTTCCGGCAAGGGGCAGTGGGTGCAGAGTTCGCTGCTGTCGTCGATGATCGCGATGATGGATTTCCAGGCCGCGCGCTGGCTGGTCGAAGGCGACGTGCCGGGGCAGGCGGGTAACGATCATCCGACCTCGATGCCGACCAGCGTGTATCCGACAGCCGATGGCTACGTGAACATCGCGGCCTCCGGCAATCCGATCTTCGCCCGCATGTGCGCGGCCTTCGGCGTGCCGGAGCTGGCGAAGCAGCCGGGCTTTGCCAACGCCAAGCTGCGCTCACAGAACCGCGTAGCGCTGAATGAGGCGATCAGCGAACACTCCCGGCGTTATGCCTCCGCGACCCTGATCGCGCTGCTCGCGGACGCGGGCGTGCCGTGTGGACCGATATACAAGATGGACGAGGTCTTCTCCGATCCGCAGGTGAAGCACCTCGGCATGGCGGTGCCGGTGCCGACGCCGGACGGCGGCAGCCTGTCGCTGGTCGGCCAACCCATCACGCTGTCCCGCACGCCGGCGCGCATGAAGCGCACCGCGGGAGCGGCAGGCGAGCACAACGATGAGATTCTGCGCGACCTGGGCTACAGCGATGCGGACATCGCCGCACTGCGCGACGCCAAAGTCATCTGATAGATGCAATACTGAAAATCGCATGAATAGCGCAATCCGCAATCGCATTTTTTCCCTCATCCCCACCCTTCTAAACGGGTACTCCGGGCTGCGCCAGGGTATCCCGGAGGGAGAAGGGCTTGTCTTCCCTCGCCCTCCGGGATACCCAGGCGCAGCCCGGAGTACCCGTTTAGAGGGATCGAGGGTGAGGGAAAACATCATCACGTCTTTACACGAACCACTATAGTGATCTGAGAGGATTTCATGGGAACAGGCAAGCTGCGCGTAGAACGCGACGGTCCGGTGGGCCGCCTGGTGCTGGACAATCCAGAGCGCCGCAACGCGATCAACGCCGACATGTGGCGGGCCATCGCCCCGGCAATGGCCGCATTCAACGCCGACGCCTCGATCCGTTGCATCGTGATCCGCGGCGAGGGGACACAGGCGTTCGCGGCGGGCGCCGACATTTCAGAATTCGAGAAGAACCGCGCCAGCGAAGGCGACGTGAAGCAATACGAAGCCGCGACTTCGGCCGCGCATCACGCCATCGAGTCCTCGCCGAAGCCGGTCATTGCGCTGATTCATGGCTTCTGCGTCGGCGGCGGCTTGGCCGTGGCGTTGTCTTGCGACCTGCGTTATGCCGATGCCTCCAGCCGCTTTGCCATTCCCGCCGCCCGCCTCGGCCTCGGTTATGGCGTGCACGGCACCGGCCGCCTGGTCGCCACCGTCGGCCATGCGGCGGCTCGCGAAATCATGTTCAGCGCCCGTCGCTACGACGCCGGCGAAGCCCTCGCAATGGGGTTGGTCAATCGTATATTGCCCGACGCAGAGCTCGATGACTACGTGCGCAAGGTCGCGCTGGAGTTGGCGGCCAATGCGCCCATGACCATCGCCGCATCGAAAGCGGTCATCAATGCGCTGGCCGAGCCCAGTGGTGATTTCTCCGCTGCGGAGACGGCGGTGGCGCGTTGCATGAAAAGCGAAGACTACGTCGAAGGCCGACGCGCCTTCATGGAAAAGCGTGCTCCGGCGTTCAAGGGTAAGTAGATGGGGCATCCGCTGAGATTTCGGGATGATCCGGTATTTATGTGGGTCGAAGGTTATATGGCAACGGGTGCGCGGTCCCACGTTGTTATGGCGCACTCATGAAAAACATTCACCGCCAGGGACGCCAGGGACGCAAGGGAAAACCGCGGAGAGGCAAATCTGATCGGGAAAATGCGATGCTTACCGGTTCGATTGCACGGGAGTTGCCCTTTACTACCCTGCTTCGCATTTGACGTTCCTTCGCGTCCCTGGCGTCCCTGGCGGTGAATGGTTTATTGATCTCACATCCAACCCGCCCACCTCTACCTACAGGCAAGACTGATGCACCGGATTCTGAAGCCGTTGGTCGATACCCTGCTGCATCGCGCCGTCGAAGCCGGCGATATACCTGGCGTCGCCGCCATGGCGTGCAGCCGCGATGCGACGATCTACGAGGGGTCCTTCGGTACCCTAAGGCTCGGCGTGAACGAACCGATGGCGGCCGACTCCGTGGTCTGGATCGCGTCGATGACGAAACCGATTACATCCGCCGGCGTCATGCAGTTGGTCGAGCAGGGCAGAATTGGTCTCGATGATGACATGGGCCGCTGGGTGCCGGAGCTGGCATCGGTTCAGGTGCTCGAAGGATTCGACGCCGCGGGTGCGCCGCGTCTGCGCGCACCGAAGCGTCCGGTCACGCTGCGCCATCTGCTGACGCACACCTCGGGTTACGGCTACGCAATGTGGAACGAACCGATCGCGCGCTACATGGAAGTGACAGGACTGCCCGCAACGTCGACCTGCCAGAATATCGCGCTGCGCCTGCCGCTGCTGTTCGATCCGGGCGAGCGCTGGAACTACGGCATCAATACGGAATTCGTCGGCAAAGTCGTAGAGGCGGTCAGCGGCAAAAAGCTGGGTGTGTATCTGAAGGAGAATCTGTTCGACCCGCTCGGCATGGAGAGCACCGGCTTCCGCATCACGCCCTCGATGCGCAAACGCATGGCGCGATTGCACGAGCGCGGCGCGGACGGCGCGCTCACGGCGGGTGACTTTGAAGTGCCGCAGGAGCCGGAGTTCGAAATGGGGGGCGGCGGCTTGTATTCGACGGCCGCCGACTATCTCGCCTTTGTGCGCATGATCCTGAACAGGGGCACGGGCAACGGCAATCGCGTGCTCAAGGCCGAAACGGTCGAGCTGATGTCGCGCAACCACATGGGCGAGCGGCGCGTCGCGTCGTTACGCACCCTCAATCCGCTGCGCTCGAACGATGCCGAATTCTTTCCCGGCGTACCGAAGAGCTGGGGCCTGGGCTTCATGATCAATCACGAGCAGGCGCCGACCGGGCGTTCTGCCGGCGGTCTGGCCTGGGCCGGGCTGTCGAACTGCTATTTCTGGATCGATCCCGCCGCCGGCATCGGCGGTGTCTACATGACGCAGATCCTGCCGTTCGCCGACGTGAAGTCGCTGCCGCTGTTTCTCGATTTCGAATCGGCGGTCTACCGGTCTTTGTCCTGAGCCGGTCAAGGCGGAACCAATCATCAATGACAAAAAGACGCAGGTCAATTCTCACCGCAAAGACGCAAAGTACGCAAAGTTGAATATGGAATTGCGGCATGTCTGACAATCCCATGCGATTGGATATATCCTCCCGTCGAGTGCTGCTATTTGTTTGGTATTCCTTTGCGTTCTTTGCGCCTTTGCGGTGAATAGGTTTCCTGTTTAGCGCTGCATATTTCGACTAAATATCGTAATGGCACAAGTAACGGACATCCCAGCCGAAGACATCGCCAAGCTGCGCGGCATCATCACGCAGTATTTCTCGTCGCGCGCGCTATACGCCGCGGCGGCATTGGATGTCGCCGGCGCACTGGGCGGCGGCGCCAGGAACATCGACGAACTGGCGCGCGCAACCGGCGCCCACGCACCGTCGCTGTATCGCGTGCTGCGGGTGCTGGTGTCCTCCGGCATTTTTGCCGAGGGCGACGACGGGCGCATCTCGAATACGCCGCTGTCGGAGCTGCTGCGTGCCGACGTGCCCGGATCGCTGCGCGACCTGGTGCTGTTGTTCGGGGACGAGACGTCGTGGCGTTCCTGGGAAGGCATTCTGCATGCGGTGCGCACCGGTGAAGCCCCGTTCGAGCATCTGTACGGCGAAAGATTCTTCGATTATCTGCAAGGCCACCCGGACACCGCCGCGATGTTCGACCGCGCCATGGCGAGCGCGTCGTCGTCCACCAATGCCGCCGTGATCGAGGCTTTCGACTTCTCCGGGTTGGGAACGCTGGTCGATGTTGCTGGTGGCGTCGGTTCCGCGCTGTGCAGCATCCTGAAAGCGACCCCCGGCTTGCGCGGCATCGTATTCGACCTGCCGCATGTCGGTGAGCGCGCGCAAGCATTCATCGCCGCGCAGGCATTGGCGGACCGCTGCGAATTCACCGGCGGCAGTTTTTTCGACAGCGTGCCGTCGGGTGCGGGCGCCTACTTCATGAAACACATTCTTCACGACTGGGGTGACGAGGAATGCGCCAGGATTCTCGCTGCCTGCCATAAGGCGATGGGCGAGAAGGCGAGGCTGCTGATCTGCGAGCGCATCGTTCCCGCGGGTAATGAGCCGTCGTCCGCGAAGCTGATCGACCTGCACATGATGATGACCAACCATGGCGGCAGGGAGCGCACCGAGAGGCAATACCGCACGCTCCTAATGACAGCGGGCTTCAAATTGGAGCGCGTGATCCCGACCAGCACGCCGTGGAGCGTGATCGAGGCGAAGCTGAGTTGAATGCCGTGACGACGTGACGGTCGTGACGATCGTGACGGGGTAAAGGCAGTAGTGCCAAAGCCAGCGCATAGGCCCGATTCGCAATGCACGAGGATCGAGCGAGCTATAAAGCAAGCACGCTCTTGCGTCGCACCCCTCAAGGGCACCCGTCGAGCAGGTATTAAAAGGAAGGTATTGACATGAATCACGACCGTCACGACCGTTATGGGCGCATACCCTACGTGCATAGCACGTCGGAGTACCCTTTTAGCCCGGTTATGGTCAAAGACCGGTATCCCGTGGAATCCCGTGGACACGTCGTCACGGTTACTAATCCGTGAAGATTCTCTAGATCTAAAGTCGGGCGCGATCCTTCCTACCACCATTGCGCCCCGGTCTCATCGCATGTCGAGGTTCAGGAATTGCTGACGACAGGTGAGGCTCGGGAAAGTGTAGTGTGCTATAAGGTGGACGACTGAAAGCTCGGACGGAAGAACTCGGCAAAAAATGCCGGTGAAAGGCACCTGGAAATAGAAGAACTCGGCAAAAACGCCCGTAAGAGGCGACGAGTAATAACAACATGCAATAGGGAGGGGTAGGCGTGGAGAAATCCAGGCATGCGCACGCAAGCAATGCGGAGAACAAGCCGCTGCTGACGCCGCTGGTGCGGGCGTTAAAGGAAGTTTTCCGAAAATTCCATTATTGGAAGCCGGCAAGGCTTTCCGCCACGTCGCGCCGCGATCTTCCTGCAGCCAGCCCCATACGGTTCGAGCCGCTCGAGCCACGGATTCTGATGTCGGCGGATATCAATCCCGCGCAGACGATTACCGGCTCGATCGACACGCCGGGTGAAGTGGATCAATACCACTTGACACTCGCCTCCGATGTCAAGGTGGTGTTCGATTCGTTGACCAACAACGCCAATATCAACTGGAGCTTGAACGGCCCCAGCGGCAGCGTCGTGAACGAGCGCAGTTTCGCCGCGAGCGATGCAACCGGCCTGAGTGGCAGCCCGGCAATCGGGCTGGCCGCGGGCGACTACACGATCGCGGTCGATGCAAGCGCTGGCGCCACCGGGCCTTACGGATTCCGCTTGCTGAACCTGCAAGATGCGACCGGCATCGTCCACGACACCGCGGTGACCGGCCAGATCAGCCCGGTCAACGAGACCGACAGCTACAAGTTCAATGCCACGGCCGGCGATCATTTCTTTCTGGACGTGACCGGACGTTCCGGAGGAGACGTCACCTGGCAGTTACTGGACCCGTCCGGCCAGCAGGTGTTCGGCCCCAGGGTGATGAACTCGGCCAGTCAGGATGTCGACTTGGCGAGTCTCACTGCCACCGGCACCTACACCTTGCTGGTGGAAGGGAAGATCGGCGCGGTCGAGACGGCCAACTACAGTTTTAGCGCGCGTCTGGGCTACACCCCGCCCGCCGCGCCCGTGCCAAGCATCACCTGGGTCGGTGCCGCAGGGGGGGGCTGGAACGTCGCCTCCAACTGGAGCACGGGAACGGTGCCGGCGTCGACGGACAACGTGTACATCGGCCTGCCCGCCGGCCAGGCGGTGACGATCTCGAGTGGCACGGTGACGGTCAATTCGCTGAGCTGCGATGGCGACCTGACCATTTCAGGCAACGCCACCGTGAACCTCAACGGCACTTCCCAGATCAAGGGCAACTTGACCTTGGCCGGCGGCACGCTGGGCGGCAGCGGTGCGGTGACGATCGCCGGCGCGTTCAACGTCACCGGCGGCAGCACGCTCAGCGGCACGGGCACGTTCACCACGCAGGGCGTGAGCCTGATCGACATCGCTGGGAGCAGCAACGTTCTCGGCCTCACCGGCGGCAAGACCTGGGTCAACCAGGGCACGCTCACGGTGGGGGGCGATGACTTCCTCTACTTCGGTTACACCAGCGGCGGCACCAACACCCTGACCAATGCTGCCGGCGCCACGCTCAACCTGAGCAGCACCAATGCCGTGCCGATCAATT
>Ga0315278_10004478_pt1 | contig 12593 bp, 9 predicted proteins | sample YL17G06_0_MG_FD_203880 | JGI IMG/M metagenome (GOLD analysis project Ga0315278, IMG submission 203880) | Sediment microbial communities from Yellowstone Lake, YNP, Wyoming, USA - YL17G06_0 | ecosystem: Environmental > Aquatic > Freshwater > Lake > Sediment | place: USA: Wyoming | collected...
AGGACGCACTTGTAGGCGCTCTCGCCCGGGTAGCCGGTGTCGTAGATGATGTCCGGCTGCAGCACCACGTAGCCGTGGCTGACGTAGCGGCTGACGTTGATGCTCGTGCCCGGCGTTGGCGCCACGTACCGGTGGAGCCCGTTGGTCAACTCCTCGTAGATGTAGACCATCAACGGGTACTTCTTCGACGGGTCGAAGTTCTCGGGCTTCGTAAGGAGGGCCCGCAGCATCTTCCCGTCGGCGTTGCGGTAATCGACCAGTTCCGAGCGGCCCCACACGAACTGCGCCTGCTGGGGATTGGCGTCGCTGACCTTCGCGAGGTTCTCGAAGCTCGTCCCAGACGTCCACAGGTTCGGGAACTCGTCGAACCGCTGCGCGGTGAGCACGAACGGCCCGTCCGCGTTCTTCGGCTTCATGGGCGAGCCGAGCAGCTTGTCGATCATCACGAGTTTCGCGGGTTCCGCGTACCCGGCCGGCAGCGGCGCGGGCGCCGCGGGCGCGGGCTTGCCCTTCACCGGCTTCGCGGCCGGCTTGCCGGCCGGAGCGGGTGGCGCGGCCGCCGGCGTCACGCGGTAGAATCCCGTCGCCTTCGTGAGGTCGTTCAGCGCCGACACGAGAAACGGCTTGTCGGTGGGCAGGGTCTTCTCTTCAGGATCCAGCCGGACATACCGCAGCACGATCCCGTTCTTGCGCCCGAATCCGCCGGTGACCAGGCGCGCATCCGTGCCGTCTGGCCTGATCTCCCAGATGTCGAACTTGTCGTACACCAGCACGGAACGATCGCCGGAGGTCCACCCTGCCGATCCGTACGAACGCGCCGGTTCCGGCGTGTCGTTCGACTCGTCGTCGAAGCGGACACCGAGCCTGCCGGTGAGGTTCGTCTTTACGCCATCGCTGACGCGCACGGAGTACCACTGGCTGTCGTCGGCGTCGAAGTTCATCACGTAGGTGCCGCCCGGTGAGAGCGACGCCCCGAAGCGCGCCTTCTCGAGCAGCTTCTTCCGCGTACCGTCTTGCAGCGTGACGGCGTAGTAGTCGGTGTGCCCCGCATCCCACGAGACGAGCTGGCGGTAGGGAAGGTCCGATGCGCCGAGCGCGACCGGCGACTCCTCCACGACCGTGACGTCGGGCATGTCCTCGGACGCGAGGGGGACGAGCCGCTTGTCCTTCAGGTGGACGACCGCGCGGAAGTTGCGCTTCTTCTCATCTTCAGCGCGCACCTTCTGCATCGGCTGCAGGTAGGGATCCTTGTAGTTCCAGATGTCGACCTTGACGGGATCGGTCGCGTCCTCGGCAGGTTCGGGCGGCGGCGGCGGCGCGTACCCGAAGTACAGCCGCGCCCCGTCCTTCGAGAACTCGACGCGTCCGTTCTCGCTGACGGTCATGCCCGCCGGCACGCCCTTCGTCGCGCCAGACACCAGCTCGATTGCGGCCTCGGTCGTGGCCGGCCACTGGTAGAGCTTGTAGACGCCCGGGTTGTCCTTGTAGGTGTCGCGGTCGCTGACAAACGCCAACTGCGTGGCCTTCTCGTCGAACGCGAAGCCCTTGTAGTGCCCCAGGCCCGAGAGCAGCGTCTTCGTCACGCCGTCGGCCGTGCGCCGCGCAAACGCCCCGTCCTTCTCCGGCGTCTTCACCGCCGAGGCGGTGCCGTAGGCGAGCCAGCTGCCGTCCTTTGCCCAGCCGTACTCGACCACCTCGGCGATGGTCGCCTGCGTGCCCGTCGCCAGCTCGCGGACGATGAGCTCGGTGCCGGGGTCCTTCTTCTTCTCCTTCGGCTTCTTCGGCGCGTCGGCCGCCGCGCCAGACTTGGCCTCAGGCTTTACTTCAGGCTTCGCCTCCGGTTTTGCTTCAGGCTTGGCTTCGCCTTCCTTCTTGTCCGCCGCGTCGGCTTTCTTCTCGGGCGCCTCGAGCAGATATGCGACCACCTTGCCTGATTCATCCGGCACCTTGAAGCTCTTCACGCGGTTCGCCGTGAAGAGGTCGCCCGTCGCGAGGTTGTAGACGCCGAACCCTGGCTTCGGCTGCTCCTCGGGCTTCTTCTTCTCTTTCTTCGCCTTGTCCACGTCGGCCTTCGGCGCCGCGATGGTGAACACGACGAACCCGTCGTCGGCCGTGATGACAGCAGCCGTGCCGCGGGCGTGCCGCTTCTCGACGCCGGTCTTCAGATTGCGGATGACGAGCTCGCCGTCTCCGTCCTGCGCAGCCAGCGCATAGACGAGCCACGTGCCGCTCCGGGACATCTTCGTGCCCTGGATGGATTTCCAGTCGTTGTAGGCGCTGTACGGCACGGGGCGCCTGGCCTGAGGCTGTCCAGAGAGGCCCACGGCGGCCACGAGCAGGCACACCACCAGGGCCAGTCCGCGTATGGATCGGATCCGCTGTCGCATGAACACTCCTTGCGTAAGGGAAAGACGAGACGGAATCCCGGGGATTATACGACGGCGCCCGGAGATTGGGGTCAGAGTCGAAACTCCGGTCACTGGGAGTTTCGACTCTGACCCCAATCTCACCTGCCGGCCGGCAATGTGGGCTGTGACAGTCTCTCGCCGGCGCGCACCGGGACGGGCAGCCGGTTGGACGCCGGCGGATACGGGCAATCGTAGCTCTGGTTGTACGAGCAGTAGGGCTGGAACGCGCGGTTGAAGTCGATGGTGTAGATGCCGGTCATCGTCCGCCTGATTTCCAGGTAGCGGCCCGCCGCGTAGGTTTCGGTGCCGCTTGTGAGATCGGTGAACGGCACGAACAGCTGGTCCGGGGGCGTTCCGGCTTCGACCAGCGCGCCAAGCGACAACGCTTGCCCCTTCAGCGTGAACTCGAGCGTGCCGACCAGTTCCATCGCCCTGAGCTGCCCGGTCGACGTCGGGATTTGCAGCGGCGTGCGCGAGGCGGCCGGCGCGAACGACGCGGGCACGACGAAGCTCTGGTCCGCAGGGAAGTACTTCAGCGGCAGGAACTCGCTCACCCGGCCTGCGGGAATCGGCTGATCGATCTGGCGCCGGAATGCCGTGTCCTTGGCGGCGCGCTCCGCCTGCAGCTTCGCCGCATAGTCGGCGTTCGGGTCTGCCGGCCCGCTCGAGCAGGCGGAGAACGCGAGCGCGACGCAGAGGGTCGCGGCGGAAGTCACACGTCTCGTCGTCTTTGCCATCGCTCTGTCTCGGCGCCTGGCGGGCGGTCGCGGAGCAAACCATGCGAGCACGGCGATCACCCGTGCTCGACAAACGCATTGCAAGGGCCGAAAACGGCGCTGGGTTGGGGACCCAGCGCTTCCGCCGCCGGCACCCTGGAGATGCGTTTGTCCGCCGTGTCGAGCGGTTTGCGCAGTGACCGGCCGCCGGGCGCCGCGCGCTCCGTCTGATCAGTATCGCTCGAAAAGCTCGGCGTCACGGATGGTCCGCGTGCCTCGCCGAGAACCCGCCCAGAAGCTCCTCGACCGCTTCGGCCACTTCGGAGCTCTTGCCGTCGAACAGGTGATCGGCCCCGTCGACGGTGACCATCTCCTTCGGGCCGGGCATGCGCGCGTAGAACTCGCGGGCCGACTGGTACGGGCACAGTTCGTCGCGGTCGCCCTGGATGAGGAACGTCGGCTTGAGGCTCTCGAGCACGGCGGAGAAGTCGTACCGATCGACAGGCGGCGCAACACCGATGAGCGCCGTCACGCGATTGTCCGCCGCCCCGACGGACATCGCCACCCACGCGCCGAAGGAGAATCCGGCCGCCCAGATCTCGACGCCGGGGTAGCGATCGGACATGAAGTCGAGGGCCGCGCGATAGTCGGCCATCTCGCCCGGCCCCTCGTCGAAGGAGCCCGCGCTCAGGCCGACGCCGCGAAAGTTGAAGCGCAGCACGGCGGCGCCCGTGCGGCAACAGCCCTTCGCGATCTGGTACACGATCTTGTTGTGCATCGTGCCCCCGCCAGTCGGCAGCGGGTGCGCCAGGACCACGGCCACGCGCGGCGACTGGTCGAGGCCGGCGTCGATCGGGAGATTGTCGGCGCCTTCCTGTCGGACCGGGCCGATGTGGCAGTTCCAGGCGGGGTCGTCGAGCAGGGCTTCGAGGCGTCCTGCGGGGCCCTGAATGTGGCGAATCATCGGCAGACCTGTGCTTCCTTCTACAACCGGTTTCAGAACCCGTTCTCGCGGTCGGAATCCGGCCGCACACGCAGGTTATGAAACCGACTCAATATAACTCCCCACGATCCGGGCGAACTCGTGCGGCCTGGTCACGAGGCCGAGGTGGCCCGTTCGATCCAGCTGCACGAGTTGCGCACCCCGAATCGCCCTGACGTAACCCCGCGTGCTGCCTACGGGAACGACGCGATCGAGCCCTGGTTCGCCGGTGATGATCAGCGTCGGCGCACAGACGCGCGCGCACGCCGCGGCGGTGTCCGAAGGGTCGACCATCCTGAGGCGGTCGGCCATTCTCGCCGGCGACATCGGCGCGGCGATGGCTCGTCCGGCGTGTCGCGCCAGGAAGCTCATCCACGCGCGCGTTGGCGGCAGCGCGGCACGCACCTCGGGCAGCAGCCGCCCCGCGGCCGTCACCGCGAACGCCGGCATCGACCGTACCGGCGCGCGCATGTAGCGCCGCGCGCGGTCGTCGGGCATCCAGTCCGGGCCGGGGGCTGAGACGATGGCCAGTGCCCGCGTGCGCCCGGGCCGCCGCGCGGCGTAGTGCACGGCGACCAGGCCGCCAAACGACACGCCGCACACCGCCGCGTCGGCCAGTCCCGCGCGATCGAGCATCAGGTCGATCTGCCGCACGAACATCTCGAAGCCCGACGCCGGGTCGTGCGCGCATCCACTGGCGGGTTCGCCCGGAAAGGAGAACGCGATCACGCGGCATCGCTCGGCCAGGGCGTGCACCGTGGGCGCAATCCACTCCCAGCGTCCCTGGATGCCGGGTAGCAGCACGAGTGGCGGACCCTTGCCGATGTCGATCACTCCGTTACCCCGTGATTGCCTCACCCGGCTTTAGGCGCTGTTAATGAATTATGTCAGCAGGGTGTGGCTATGGGCCCGCCATAAGGGCCCGTAAGAAAACAAGACTTGCTACCTTTGTTTTCAAACCGGCCCTAATCACCCGTTCTCGCGGTACGATCTGGCCGCTGCACGCAGGTCATGAAAGCTCGTCCATGCAGCATCCAGCGGCGGCCGCGCGGCTGTCAAGCCGGACGAGGAGTAGAATCGACCCTACCGCATGCGGGTCGTCACCACCATCTTCACCGTGTCGTTGTTCGCCGGCTCGATGCTGCTGTTCCTGCTCGAGCCCATGATCGGCAGGCTGGTGCTGCCCGAACTCGGCGGCGCGCCCGCGGTGTGGAACACTTGCCTCGTCTTCTTCCAGGTCACGCTCCTGCTCGGCTACCTCTACGCGTGGGCGGCCACGCGGTGGCTCAGCCTGCGGTCGCAGCTGGCCGTGCACGCGGCCCTGCTCGTCGCTGCGTTCGTCGTACTGCCGATCCGCATCAATCCGAACTGGCTCCCGCCCGCAGAGTCCAATCCGATTCCGTGGCTGCTCGGCGTGCTCGCGCTGTCGATCGGCCTGCCGTTCTTCGTGGTGTCGACGACGGCGCCCGTGCTCCAGCACTGGTTCGCGAACACCGAGCATCCCGACGCGCACGACCCGTACTTCCTCTATCGCGCCAGCAACCTCGGCAGCATGATCGGCCTGCTCGGCTATCCCTTCATCGTCGAGCCCTGGCTCGGCGTGAAGGCGCAGGGGATCGCGTGGAGCGCAGGCTACGTCGTGTTCGTCGGCCTCGCGCTCGCCTGCGCGGCCCAGCTCTGGAAGCATCCGCTCGTCCAGCGCGAGTCCGCCGATCCAAGTCCGGAATCCCGCCTGCCACGCCGAAGCTCAGGAAGCGGAGCCGAAGCGAAGGCGGGAACCCCGGCGCCGGCATCTCCCCGCTGGCCGCAGCTCGCCCGCTGGATCGCGCTGTCTGCCGTGCCGGCCAGCCTGCTCCTGGGCGTGACCACCGCGCTGTCGACCGACGTCGCGGTCGTGCCCCTGCTGTGGGTGGTGCCGCTGCTGCTCTATCTGTTCACCTTCGTGCTCGCGTTCGCGCCGAAGCCGTGGATCCCGACCCGCGTGCTCACCGTGGCGCTTCCGCTGCTGGTGCTGCCGCTTCTGCTCGCGATCACCCTGCGCACGACCGACCCCCCGTGGGCGATGGTGCCGCTGCATCTGGTGGGGTTCACGATCGTGGCCCTCCTCTGTCACCAGCAGCTTGCCGAGGAGCGGCCGCCGGCCAGTTACCTCACGCTCTTCTACCTGTGCCTGTCGGTGGGCGGCGCCATCGGCGGCCTCTTCAATGCGCTGGCGGCCCCGCTGATCTTCCGGATGCCGTTCGAGTACCCGCTGGCACTCGCGGCCGCGGGCCTCCTGAAGCCGTACCGCTACGCGTCCCGGGACAGGGCTCGCGCCAGCGCCGCAGACGTCTGGCTGCCGGCGTTGCTGGGCCTCGGGGCCTTTGGAGCGCTCGAGTTGTTCGGGCGCGAAGGTTCCAGCCTCGGGAAACTCGCGATCCCCGTCGGCCTGGCGTTGCCGATCTTCGTCTGCTTCGTGTTCTCCGCGCGCCCGATCCGGCTCGGCCTCGGCATGGCCGCGTTCGTCGTCGCGACGATGCTGCAGCCGGATCCGACGGGCCAGCTCGTCGACGTCGAGCGCAGCTTCTTCGGCGTGCACCGCGTCGCTGTCGACACCCCGAACCAGCTCCGCCTGCTGTTCCACGGCAACACGCTGCACGGCGCCCAGAGCCTCGATCCGGCGAAGGCGAGGGAGCCGCAGACCTACTACACCCGCCGCGGGCCGGCCGGGCAGATGTTCGAGGCGCTCGCCGGAAAGACCGGGCAGTCGGTGGGCGTCGTCGGCCTCGGGACCGGCGCGCTCGCGGCCTACGCGCAGCGCGGGCAGTCGTGGACCTTCTACGAGATCGATCCCGTCGTCGTGCATCTGGCGCGCGACACCGGGTATTTCTCGTTCCTGAAGGACGCCGCGGTGCCCGTGCGCGTCGTCGTCGGCGACGCGCGCCTTTCGCTGGCCGCCGAACGCGACCGGAGCGTCGACCTCCTGGTGCTCGACGCGTTCAGCTCGGACGCCGTGCCCGTGCACCTGCTCACGCGCGAGGCCGTCAGGCTGTACCTGTCGAAGCTGAAGCCGGGCGGCGTGCTCGCGTTCCACGCGTCGAGCAGGCTCCTGCGCCTGCGGCGGCTGGTCCTGGCGCTGGCCAACGACGCGGGGCTGGTGCACCTCATGCAGCAGGACAGACGCAGAGAGCGCGTGGCGTCCTGGAGCGGCTGGACCCCGTCCGACTGGGTGGTGCTGGCCCGCGAGCACGATGAGCTGGGCTCGCTGACGACCGACGGCCGGTGGGGCCGGATCGAGGAGCCCGCCGCGCGCGTCTGGACCGACGACTACTCCAACCTGCTCGCGCTGTTCAGGTGGCGCTGATCGCTTGCGCGCCGGTGAACGGGCGTTATCATAGGCCCGTGGCAACGCCGGCTCATTTAATCGACACCCTGCCCGAGTGTCTGCGTTCCCTCTTCTGGGACGTCCGCTTCACCGACCTCAGCTGGACGGGGAACCGGGACTACATTGTCGGCCGCGTCCTCCAGCATGGTGGGCTCCCGGCCGTCCGTTGGCTGCGCAGCCGGATGCCGGATTCAGATTTAGTGGCCTTTCTCATGCGCCGGCAGGGGCGCGGACTCGGCGCCAGGCAGTTGCGGCTCTGGCAGGTGCTCCTGCACATCCCTGACGAAACCGCACGCCCATGGATCGACGCGGCGCTATCCAGCCCGTGGGCACGCCGGACCATGGCATGACCCGATTCTTTGAACGAGTACTTTCGTCCCAGCAGCTCGCTGTCTTGAGCGACCTCGCCCCCGCTGTTGCCGCCGGTGGTTTCTACCTGGCCGGCGGAACGGCGGTGGCGCTGCACCTGGGACATCGACGCTCGGACGATTTCGACTGGTTCGTAGAGCGGTTTCTGCACCAGCCGATTGACGTCGCCTCGTCAATCCGTTCGGCCGTGGCGGGTTTTACCGTCGATCAGATCGAGGAAGGCACCGTGATCGGGACAGTGAGCGGGGTAAAGACGTCCCTGCTCGCGTTTCCGTATCCGCGCCTCGCACCGCTGCACGACTGGCAGGACCGCGGGGTGCGCATCGCCGACGTGCGCGACCTCGCCACGATGAAGCTGCTGGCCGCCGTGCAGCGCGGGACGAAGCGGGACTTCGTTGATCTGTACGCTCTGATCGAGAGCGGCCAGCGTCTGCCCGACATGCTATCCGATTTCGCCGCCCGCTTCGGCGTGCCAGACCCGGTGTCGGTCCTCAGAGCGCTCGTGTACTTCGAAGATGCCGAGACCGACCCGATGCCCGACATGCTGACAGCGATGACTTGGAACGCCGTCAGGACTCGGCTGGAACAAGAGGTAGAACGCCTCGTCTGAATCGTGTCCCCGGCGGCGGTTCGCATGCAGGCGCAGGTGCGCGATGCGGCAACTGTTCTTTGCGCGAGGCGCTGTCGACTATCGCGCATGGCTTTGCGCGGCCCGGGCGGCGGTGTAAACGCACACAGCGCTCAGCAGCCCGATCGTCGCCGGCGTCCACAGGCTGCCCGGCCGGTTGCCCAGAGTCAGTTGCACAACGATGACGGCCACGGCGCCGGCAACGATGGACGCGAGCACTTCGCGGCGCCGGTTGGCGCGGCCGTGGATGGCGACCACGACGGGGACGAGCAAGGTCGCACCGAGCATCGCGTAGAAAACGCTCAGCGCGCCGATGATCGTCGGCGTGACCAGCGCAATCAGGATACCGAGGGCGCCGCCGGTCACCGCAGCCAGACGCGCTGCGCCCAGCACCTGCGCGTCGGTCGCCTCCCGGTTGATGAAGCGGCGGTAGAGGTCCTGCGAGAGCGATGTCGAGAGCATGAAGAGCACGGCGTCGGCGGCGCTCACCTCGGCGGAGAAGATCGCGGCGAGCAGCAGGCCGCCGACGGCCGCCGGGAGATCGTGCGCCAGCAGGGTCGGCAGCGCCAGCTCCTGCGGCAGCCCCGGATGATGCAGCCGGGCCGCCATGCCGAGCAGCGCCGGCACGAGCCCGAAGATCATCAGCATGACGCCGTTCGCGCCGATGCCCCAGCGCACGACACCGTCACTGCGCGCGCCGAACATCTTCTGCAGCAGCCCGGGTGAAGTCAGGAACGCCGGCACCATCATCGCCACCAGCGAGAGCGACATACCGCCGTTCCAGAACGAGCCGTACCCGGGTTCTGGTGACGCGTGCAGCACGCCGGACACGCCGCCCGCGTGTTCGAGCACGAACGGCAGGGCCACGGCAAAGCCGAGGAGTTTCACGGCCAGTTGCACGACGTTCACCCACGCCGCCCCCAGCAGCCCGCCCGCCGCGAAGTACGTGGTGACCAGCCCGCCGCCGATCAGGCACCCGGCCCACTTGGGCAGGCCGGCGACGACGTTGAGGATCCACGCGATGCCGATGAGCTGGCCGGCCAGGATCGAGAGCGTGGCAAACCACAGCATCCCCGACACGAGCCCGCGCACCGTGCGGCCGAAGTGATGCTCGATGAGGTCTCCCGTGGTGAGGAAGCCGTACCTGGATGCCTGGCGCCAGATGCGCGGTCCGACCCAGAACGCCAGCAGCAGCGATCCGATGCCAGCCGACCCGTTCCACCACCACGCGCTCAGGCCGTCCCGATAGGCGATGCCGGTCGCGCCGACCGTCGACCCGGCGCCGATGTTGGCGGCGAGCACCGTGGAGAACAGCAGCCAGGCGTTCAGGTTCCGGCCCGCGACGAAGAACGCGCTGGTGCTGCGCACGCGGCGGCTCACAGTGAAGCCCAGCGCGAGCAGGGCCGCCGAATAGCCGGCGAGCAGCAGGAGATACAGGTTCACGTCAGCGTGGCGGCTGTGGCAGGTCGCGCGCGGCAGGCAGGCCGGGCAGGCCGGTCGCCGCCCGCACGCCCCGCAGCACGGCCTCGGCCACCATGTCTGCCGCCAGCGCGCCGACCGTGGTCGGGTCGGCGTCGGCGGCTAGCCGACCGGTGGCCAGGGCGAAGATCGTGTCGCCGTCGTACATCGTGTGGATGGGCGAGATCGCGCGGGCCAGGCCGTCGTGCGCCATCTGCGCGATCTTGGTGGCCTGCGTCTTCGTCAGCCGCGCGTTGGTCACCACCACGCCGATGGTCGAGTTCTCGCCGACCGGCGCCTTCTGCGCCGCGCCCGATCGCACAAGCAGGCGCGCATCCGCCAGTCCCTTGCCGTCTTCCGTGCGGACGCCGGCGATCAGCCTGCCCGTGGCCGGATCGATGATGTCGCCGAAGGCGTTGACGACGACCAGCGCGGCGACCGTGAGGCCGCCTGGCAGCGTGATGGAGGCGGTGCCGACGCCGCCTTTCATCGCGCGCCCCATGCCGAGCAGTTTGCCGACTGTGGCGCCGGCCCCCGCGCCGACGTTGCCCTCGGCCACCGGGCCGGCGGACGCCGCCGCCGCCGCCGCCGCGCCGCAGGAGGCATCGGGCCTGATCTTCGGATCGCCGACGCCGAGGTCGAAGATCACCGCGGACGGCACGATCGGCACCTTCCCATAGTCCGTGGGGAAGCCGATACCGCGCTGGTCGAGGTACCGCACCACGCCGGACGCCGCATCGAGGCCGAACGCGCTCCCGCCGGCCAGCACGACGGCGTGCACCTTGTCGACGAGGTTGAGCGGACTGAGCAGATCCGTCTCGCGCGTGCCCGGGGCCGACCCGCGGACATCGACCCCGCCGACCGCGCCCGCCTCGGCCAGGACGACGGTGCAGCCGGTCGGCCGACCCGGCATGGTGTGGTGGCCGACCTTGATCCCGTCGACGGCCGTCAGGCCGCGCGCGTCGCTCATCGTCATGGTCAGGACCGGAGAGAAGAGCACCGCGCAGGCGGCCAGGAAAGCCGCGGCGGCAGCCGTGCGCGGGCGCGTTGGAACGTGCATGAACGGCACCTGGCGGATGGTACCACACCGGGCTGGAGCCTGACGGGTGGCACCGGAACAGGTGGCACCGGGACCGCCTGTCGGGGTAGACTTTTGCTGTCGGTAGTCTTCATACGTCCCCGTAGACGATCGTCCCCCGAAAGGCGATTCCCCCGATGCGAATCATGAAGCAGGCGTTCATCGTCGTGCTCGCCCTCATCCTCTGTGCCTCGGTGGCCAGCGCGCAGTCCTGGCGCGGCATGGGCCGCGTGTCCGGCAAGGTCATGGACGAAGAGGGCAAGCCGATCGAAGGCGTCACCGTGAAGCTGAACCTGCCCAACGCCGGCGGCACCCAGATCAAGACGAACAAGAAGGGCGAATGGCAGATTGGCGGCCTCTCCCGCGGCGAGTGGCAGATCGACTTCGAGTTGCCGCCCTACGAGCCGCGGCGCATCACCGTGTCGGTGGCCGAGCTGTCGCGCGTGCCCCTGGTCGAGATCAAGCTCAAGCTGGACATCAACGAGGTGATTCGCACTGAGGTCGTGAAGGCGGCCGACTTCATCGCCAGGAACCAGTACGCCGACGCGCGGAAGGTGTACGAGGCGGTGCTCGTGAAGTACCCGAGCGCCTACCGGATCGAGCCGTACCTGGCCCGCACCTACTACCTCGAGAAGAACTACGACGAGGCGATCAAGCACATGAAGATTGCCATCGACAAGGATCCGTCGGATCTCGAGAACAAGCTGCGCCTGGGCAACATCCTGATGGAGACCGGGCGGATGGAGGAGGGGCGCCAACTGCTGGCCACCGTGGACGACAGCGTGGTGAAGGACTCCGGCATCTTCGTCAACGTCGGCATCAGCCTGATGAACCAGAACAAGGCCGACGAAGCGCTGGTGTACTTCGAGAAGGGGATCAAGAATTTCCCGGCCGTCGGCGACAGCTACTACTACCGCGGGCTCATCCGGCTGCAGAAGGGCGATACCGCCGGCATGAAGGCCGACTTCACGAAGTTCCTGGAGCTGTCACCCAACGCGCCCGAGGCCGCGGCCGCGAAGAAAGCGCTCGAACAAATCAAGTAACCGTTACCTGATGTTCTGGAGGCGATCGATCGCCGTCCGGGCATCCGCCTCGTACGGCCCGCCCATCTGCAGGTACTTCCCGTAGTACTCGAGCGCCTTCGTGCGCAGCTCGGGGTCGTCCATCCATCGCGCCTGCGGGCGCGAGAAGCGGCGCATCTGGAAGTAGCGCAACTCATAGGTGCGCGCCAGGTTGAGGTAGGCGAGCGAGTCCTTCGGGCTGGTCTGGACCGCGCGTTCGAAGGTCGCGATCGCGTCCTGGCTCGAGCCGCGCCGCACCTGCACCGTGCCCAGGGCGTTCAGCACGTCGGTGTCCTTCGGCCATCGCTGCTCCGCCACGCGCAGGACGTCGAGCGCGCGAACGGGGTCGCCCATCAGCAGGTACGCGTCGGCGAGATCGAAGTACACGTCGGTGAACGCCGGCACCGCCGCGCGGACGCGCTCCCACGATTCAGCCGCCATCTGGGGCTTCTTCAAGCCGATCTGGGCGAACCCCAGCGCGTAGGACACCCACGGCGGCGCGCCCGGCTCCACCACCGCCTGCGCGAGC
>Ga0315278_10004480_pt1 | contig 12590 bp, 21 predicted proteins | sample YL17G06_0_MG_FD_203880 | JGI IMG/M metagenome (GOLD analysis project Ga0315278, IMG submission 203880) | Sediment microbial communities from Yellowstone Lake, YNP, Wyoming, USA - YL17G06_0 | ecosystem: Environmental > Aquatic > Freshwater > Lake > Sediment | place: USA: Wyoming | collected...
ACAAAATAACATATTCCTAAAAAGCTTAACTGAAAATATTGACACACGAGACAGCGGAGCTTCAGAGTTGATTATGTTAATCTTAATGTGGTTAGCTCGAGAGGAACGTGAGAAGATTAGCAGAAGAACCAAAGCGGGAATAAGCCGACTAAAGAACTTAGGCAACTGGAAGGGCGGACGACCAGTAATAATAAAGGGGGGTAGTTGATTCGTTAGACGATAACCTTCTATCGCTATCAACGGGCGTTTAATTTATGGACGCACGAAAAATAAAAAAGAAAAAGTCTGAACGCCGAGAATCACGAGTTGAAATATTATTGTCTGCGGTTGAACTTGAAGAGTTAGTCAAGAGAGCAAAAGAAAGTCGGTTGTCAGTCAGTTCTTACGTTCGATTAAAATTATTTTCTTAATTTTATCCACCCTATAACTTAATTACTGCGTGGCTATTTTCTTTATAGTTTTTTATCCCTTCGATAAGTGAAAACTTACAACTATACAAATTAAATTAATATGCGGGTGTGGTTGTTTATGGGTGAAATTGGGCTAAAAACGGTGAAAATGTGTTAAACTATCCGTAGAAGTTACGGGGAACTATCGCCAAGATTAAAAACTATTCTAGAATTAAATTTTATGGTTAAACAAAAAATAAAGTTTGGTAGACTGCTTTTATTTCTGCCACAACCAATAACGCCCAACATTACACTAAAAAGAAACCCAATTTATCCCGCAATGAAATGGAATGCTAAAAAAAATCTTGTTGCTAAGTTCAGAGGTGGCAAGAAATGTTAAAATGGTAGACGCATATAAAAACCAATTAAAAAAAATAGGATATGAAAAAGGACAAGCTGAAGCCAGTGAAAGAATTTCTAAACTCGAAAATAAAATTGAAAGTATGAAACAACGCAAAACGCCTAAGTCACGTTATCAAAAAGCAAATCCGAGATTATTATTAGGCAAATCAAGAAATAAAGAATTAAAATCCTTGCGTCAAGCTCAAAAGAAATTTAAACAGCGTCAGGAACTTTCAAAGTTAAGACAAAGTTATTCTTCAAGATTTTCTGAAAGAGCTGGTAGAGTTTTACAATCAGTCGCACAAGCAAGAATACAGCAACTTCAAACTGCAAGAGCAATAAGACAACCCTTGCTAAAATCGAGATTTGTTAAACAAAAGAAATATCCTACTCAACAAATAAGTCCGCAACAAATTCAAGCTAGAAGAGAACAGCAAGAATATAATAATTTATTTTGGAGTTATCCCGCTATTACTAAGCAAGTAGAAAATGAAGTTAGTGGTTTTGGCGGAGTTAGTTTGGAAGGTAGTTCAGTTGCCAATTCAATCAGTCGAGAAGTTTCTAACTTTGGAAATTTCTTAATGCCAAATCCAACTCGAGCAGTCGAAAATGAATCTTTATTTTTCGCTAAGAGTTTTGATATTGCTCCAACGATAAATATGGAGCGAGAGATTAATTTCTTCGCAAATCTTCTTTCTTAATTCTCACCTTTCAATTTAGGCGGAGTTCATTTCTCTCCGCCTTTCATTCTAAACAAACATTTAAAACATATAACTGCGTCAATTAGAATATAGAAAAGAGGTTGAAATGGTGAAAAATAAAACTCTGTATGAGATGGCTGAGCTTAACAAAAGACAAACTAAAATAAAACCAGTCTTTCATGCCGTCCCAAGAAGAGAAACAAAAGTTAAACCAATTTTAGAAGGTGTTTCAAAAGAAATTCAGTTTGCTGGATTGATTTTTGTTCTATTGCTCTTGGCTTGTATTCTCTTGCTTAAATTAACTCCTACGACTTCATTTGTTATTTCAATTATTGGTTTTGTTGTTGCTTATGTTCTTGCTTTGAAATATGAAAAGGGGAGAAAATAATAATGCCAAAGATAATGGATAAGAACTTCAATCCAACAAAATATCTGGTGGGAAATAATTTTGGAAATACAAATATTTACGGCGTTCCGCAAGAAAAGAAAGAGAGAATACCTTTAAAGAAATCAGCCAAAGACGAGATTTTTTTGAAGAATCAAAAAGGTAGATGTGCAAGATGTGGAGTTAATATGGTTGAGAAAGGAATTATACCGCCAGACTTTCACCATAAAGACGGCAACTGCTCAAATAATAAAACTACAAATATTGAAGCGATATGTCCTAATTGTCATCGTAAAGAAACCTTTAAGCAGTGGAGAGCAAGGGATAATCAAAAGAAAAAACCCAAGCAATCTACTAATCCTTATGGTGTGCCTAATTATAAACAACCTAAAAATGCCTTTTGGTAGATTATGAAATCAAAAGAAAAACCAAAACGAAATTGGTGGAAGTGGGCATTTTGGATTTTAATTATTCTTGTGCTATTAGGTTATGGAGATTCTTCTTATAACTCTGATGAAATGGGTTATTGTGTTGATGATTGTGTAAGTAGTAATCATCTTTGCACCGTTAGTAGCACAAGTTGTGAATCTTGTTATTTCAGTTTATCGTCTTGTGTAGATAGTTGTAAGTTAAATTATGGGTAAGAAAAATGAAATCTAAAGAAGTGAATTTCGTTAGTAAGATTTTCTTGAAATGTGAAAAATGTAAAAGTTTGAAAGTTGAATTGAGAGACGGACTTTGTTTTTGCGAGCATTGTAAAAATTATTCTGAACTTCCAAAAGAATTTAAAATTTATTAAAATTTATCAAGCGTTTTATTTTGCTGTTTCTTAATCATAATCTTTAATTCTCTTATTCTTTGAAGTCTTGCATTTATTTCGCCAATTAATTTATTATGAGCATTAAATATTTCTTCTTGCGTTGAATTTTTATTTAATCTTAAATCGTTAAACTCTCTAATCTTTTTTTTAAAACCGCAATAACTATTCGCAAAACTTTTATGACATTGATAACAAAGCGTTATTAAGTTTTCTGGCAGAGGTTTTTCTCTGGTGTGGTGGACTTCTAATCTCTTATTAGAGCCACAAAGAACACACCGCATTAAGTCTCTTTGCTTAACCTTAGAGACTATTTCTTTCCAGTTGTCAGGATATTCAGTCAGCATATTAATAATTTATTTTAAGAGTTTTTAAGTTTCTGCTATCAATATTTAATCCATAAAATAAAAAGCGTTGCTGATTCTATCAGCGTTAAGTAGTATTGCGGTTGGCTTATTGGAATATAAGTCATAACAAAAAGAATTAACCAGAATAAAATACAACTGGCGATTATTTTCTTTTTAACTCGCTGTTTCATTTTCTTTTAATGCTCTTAATAATTCTTGCTCGAATATAGTAAGATTATAATTTTCTAAAAGTTCGAGAGCATGCAACTCAATATAAATTTGATTTAGTATTTTGTTCATTTTATTTTTGCTTGTTGCATTCTCCACTTATTGAAGTTATCAAGAACTTTCCCTTCTATATCTGCGTCAGTTTCTAATGTTAAGTTTGGAGTTAGTTTTAATTTCTTGGCAATCTTATTAACGTCTTCGATTGTTTTTGCTTTGCTGAATGCCATTGCATTCTTATTTTTTTCTTCTTCCATTTCCATTAAAAATTTTATCTTGTCTTTGATTTCTTTTAGTTCGTCTTTCAACGTCTCGTTAGTTTCAACCAACCTAATCGCAGACAAAGGAGTATTACAATAAGTGCAAAACTCTGAGTCATATTCGTTTGACTTCTTGCACTTAGCACAGACAACGGGTTTTCTCATTTCTGCAAGTCGTTCTTTTTTGTCTTTGATTATTCCATTCACTTTAAGCTGTGCGTCTTTCAAGTCCTCGTCTCCGAAGTGTTGATATTCTGAAATTACATTTGACGAGAGTGCATGTCCGATAAACTTTTTCAGAACTGGCACAGCCCACTCTGGATTTTTACTTGCAGTTGTAATAAAAAAGTGACGCAGAATGTAAGGGCTTAATTTATACTTCCAGTTTAACTTTTTCTTTAGTCTGGCGAATAAAATGCTTATCACTCCTTGTTTCATTTGTTTCAAGTCTGAATAATTAACAAACAAAAAGTTATCGTCTGATTTCTCTGCGGGATATTCTTCATTCCACTTTTGATAGTAAGGTTCAGACTTGATTATTCGAATGGTTCGAGTTGCTTTGTCGCCAGAATCTTTAGCTGTTCTTATAGTTATGAAAGAACCATATTTATCTTTTTTAATATCGCCCCATAAAATATTTCTTGCTTCAACTGGACGCATGCCAGAATCAAATGCAAGAAGAGAAATAAAAAACTTGTCTCTTGCGTTGCCACAAGCTTTTATCATTGAATAAATCATTTTCTCGTCTGGCAATTCTTCGGGAAGTTGCAGTTTACTTTTTGACTTCGGCATTTTCAAAACAGCGACGCATTCAGGCACAGTCAAACCTTTTCCATACAACAATCTGAACCCAGTTTTTATTTCGCTGATTATGTCTTGCTTTGTCTTCACGCTAAGATTTGATTTGTTGATTATTGCATTTGCTTTCAATCCGTCGTCGGTTGTGAGCTTGTCAAAGTCCTTTTCAATCAACCAAGCAAAACGATAAAAACTATTTTTGTATTTTGCGATTCTCGTCGGATTTCTATCACTGACTAATTCTAAGAGTCGAGTAATTTCTTTTTTATTCTTCGTTGTGACTGGTAAGTTCTCGACTCGTTCTTTGTAGTTTAGTTTGTCAAAATTGTTTCTCATTTTTTCTTGCTCCATTTAACATTAAGGAGAACTTCTTTTGCTTGTTTCAGTATTTTTTCTTGCGTCTTTTCTACTGCTTCTATCTTTTTGCTGTCTTGATATAGATTAACGGCGTTGGTGATTAGTTCTTTTGCTTGCTCGTCTGTTAGTGCTTCCCATTGATACTGGTTAGGTTTTTCTGGGTTGCTTGGTAAATTGTAATCCTTGGCTTGTTCTTGCGTCAGTCCGCAGTAGATTAAATCAAACGGCACAGAACACCACTCATAAATGTCTTTGAATGCTGACTGATAAATTTGTCTGCCTTTTGCGTCGCAGTCGCCAAAATATAAAATCTTTATTGGTTTGCGATTTTTATTTTTATTTTTATTATATCTGTTATCTACCCACTCTATCGCTTCGGCAATTCTTTTCTTGTAGTGAATACTTGCGTCGCCACCAAAGGCAATTAAGGGTAAATGATTTGTATAATATTCAAATTGCCCAGTCATTGCTTTTGCTTCGTAGCAAATTAGAATGATATAATCTTGATTTTGAAATTTATCCAACTCGCACTCTAAATCTTCTATCCAATTTTCAACAGCCAAATTAAACACACCCTTCCAAATAATCTTTCTTGTTTCGTCTGTCAATGTTTTAGGATTCCAACCATTCCAAAATCTTTTTCTGGCTTTTGATGTATACCCTTCTAACTTCTTGACATCACTCTTTGCAGAAAAAATACCTTCTTGCAACAAACGATAAAACAACCATCTACCAGAAACATCATACTCTACGCTTTTGATGTGAGCCATGGCTCTATTCAAAATATTTTCTACTTCGGGTGAGGGCTGATATTCTTCCATACTTCCCGACGATAAAGCCCCTATATAAATATACTCGTTTTGAACAACTATGTAAATGCGGGTGCTACGATAGGATATTATTGTTAAAATCCTACGGGAGGGTTGTAATTTACCACTTAACTTATTAAGTTCGGCTCGTTACAATAAGAGTTAAGATATTAGTGTTAAAAAGGTTTTGGTTATCGCAGTCCTTGAAAGTCTGTCGGCATCCCGAAATAAATCCATAGTAAGAACAACGCAGTAAAACCAATCACAATAACAATAAGTGCGACAATCCACATTTTCATTTTAATTGGCAAGTTCTTCCATTTAACAAAGTTTTTTCTCATTTTTTCTCTTTTCCGTCGATAAAATAGTAACTCGGTTTACCGTAATTTAAATATAGCGAACACTTAAACAAATTGCAGAGCGAGTTCAAAGAACCCGCCCTACGATTACAAAATGAACGAAGGAATAGAAGTTAATAAAACTTTCTCAAAAGAGAAAGTGTTGCTGGTTTATGTAAATGCGGAAGAGAAAGAAAGAATTTTAAAATCCGCGCGGGCGAGTTCTTTAAGAGTTAGTTCGTTTCTAAGAAATTTAATTTTAAAAAACTTGGAGGTTGCCCAGTAGTTTTCTGGAGAGGTGATTATGGAACTGAACAGAAGATACATCATTCGGGTTTTACTCAACGGGCAATTATTGACTTATACTGGAAAAATAATTTTTGAAGATTTAGAATTTGTATCGTTCATTGATAAATTTGGGAGCAAAGTTTCTGTTAATAAAAAAACTATTCAGAGTTATGAAGAGGTGCGCCATGAGTATTCGAAGTGACGAATCCATTGACTCCGAAATTATTAGAATGCGGAAACTGAAATTTGGATTATCAAGAATACACCGCTGGTTATCAGAGTGGGAAAGTTTTTCTATGCTTGACGAAATTAAATCTGTAGAGGAAATACGACAATGACTAAAAAATTCCTAACACCTGTTAAAGCAATTAGAAAAAAATGTCTCGATTGTTGTGTCTTTCAACCAATAGAGGTTAGACTGTGTTCTGCGGTGAATTGTCCCTTATACCCATATAGACACGGGAAACGACCTTCCACGATTAAAAAACGAGAGATAGCTAAGCAGTTTTCAGAAAAGAGAGGGGCTATTGGGGAGAATAGACAATGATATTTAATTATAATAGTCTTTCGGGAAACCTACCTCTTGTTATCGTAGAATCCGAAAGACCGCTCGAGCGCATAAATTGGGTTTGGTTTAATTATTCTTGTGACAACTCGGGGGTAGTTAGATGGACATTCTAAAAGTTTTTACGCAGAAAGAGATAGAAGAATTTGAAGATAGAGGTGATGGTACATTACGCGGAATATGTCCGGCTTGCGGATTTAAAGAAGGTTACGAGTTTGTTATTTTTTTAGAAACAAATAAAGCATATTGTCGTCAAAGCAAAAATACCTTTTCTGCATTAGAGGTTATCGCATTGAAACACGGTTTGATTAGTTGTTACGATAAACAACCATTAGAGGAATCAAATGGATAAAGAAACTAAAATAAAAGTTTTAGAAATAGCAAAAATAGAATACGATAAAGATGTCTATGACGAAATAAAACAAGAAGTGAAACTTGATATGACGCAAAGTGCACAAGCGTTAGAACGAGAAGAATTAGAAACGGGTGAAGAAGTTGAATTGGGAAGTGAAAAAAATAGTTTAGATTTTAGTTTTTTCACAGAACATTTATTGAACACGAATCATTTAGATAATTATACCGCTATGGATTTAGATTTGGGTTTGGTTGGAAATAGCTACAAGCCATTAAAAAAGGCGTTATGGTATTTTCATAATTCTTTGAAGCAAGAAACAAAAAGTTATAAGATTAATCGCAAAACAAAAATAGACAATAGAAAACACATGTTGGTTTTGACTTCCGCCGCAGCCGGGAAAACTACAATGAAAAACCAAATTAAACATATTGCCGGTACAAATGATGTCTATGAAACTACTGGATTAAGCCACCCCGAGCAATTAGTAGGCACGACACGTCATGTAGGCAAAGGAGAAAATAAAGAAGTTAAAAAAATACCCGGCATACTTTCGTTTAAAGTGGTTTTAAATGACGAAGCTCAAACGATGTTAAATGAAGAAAATGAGATGAATGCAAAATCGCAACGAATCAAAAGAATAAGTATGGATACCTTTGAAGAAAACGAAATAAGTAAAAAATTAGTTGAAGATAGTAAAGACGAAATTTTAAAATATTTTCCTGAATGTAGGATATTTGATTTTGCACACCCGCAAAAATTATCAAGTCCTTTCTTTGACACGGGAAGTTTTAGAAGATATGATATTTTTAATTTAGAGTACAATCCAGTCATAGATTTAAATGACGTTACTGATTTTCAGTTGGAAACAAAAGAAGAATCGGATATGGAATACGATAAAACCTTAAATGATTTTTACGCAAGAAAAAGAATAGATGTTCAGTTTACCCAAGACACACTTAATATAATTTCGCATTATCATAAATGTTTGCTTTTCTATTTATTAAAACATAAAAACAAAAATGCTTTCAGATACGGGCTACTTACAAGATACGCAATGCGTATCAGTTTCTGTAAAAATGTTTTTATTTTAGCGATTGCTAAAAATCAAAAAATACCAACAGACGAAACAGTAATAGAAGCGTGCTGTGATACCATACTCTTCATTTTCAAATCAATAGAAGCGATTAATGACTTAGGTGATATGGGGATTTCTTCAGATGTTTGGGGTGGATTAAAAGAACAAGATGCGGAAGCATGTGAGTTTTTGTTAAGAAATGGTGCAGTCTCTTTAGACAAGTCTGATATAACAATTAAAAAATTCTGGTCTGTATTGGCAAACTTGTATGGTTTAAGCATGCGACAAGCGAGGGCACATTTTTATAGATTAAAGCGGGAGGGTTTTGTGGATGGTAAGCGCGTAGGAAAATCAAGCAGCGCAGTATGGTTGAAGTATAAACCAAAAGATATAATTATTGATGCCAAGGACTTTAATCAATTAGGATTGTGGGAAAAGCAATTTACAAGTGACGGTGTGAAAACACCTGTTTTGTCAGTTGTGAGACAGCTGTTTACCGACGATAAAAGCTTTCAAGAAGCCACAAGTGACGGAAGTGTCGGTGTTTGGGGGTGTGTATTTAATAAAATAAAAAAAATAAATAATAAACTTGTACGCGTACACGTAAGAGAATACCCCCCAACTATGTCACTTGCGTCAGTTGTAGATAATCAAAACAGTTTATCGACGACAAACCCCCAAATTACAACCGACAAAACCCCCAAAACACAACCGTCACTTGTAAAACCAAAACCTCAAACAGACCGTAAGGTGCAGTTCTATGAGGCACCTGAATGCGAGAGCATCAAACCAAACCATACTAAACAAGAGATTTTAGATTTTATTAAATCTAATCCCGGAACTACATACAAAGAGTTATATGATAATTTTGGGGTAGGTTGTATTAATTTTAAAAATGAATTGGTTGCCGAAGGGCTTGTGCAGGTGTTATTGGGTAAGTTGAGTACTGATGGAGATTCTAATGATTCATAATGATATTTTGGTGTTGGATATTGAAACAGATGATATAAACCCAGACAAAGCAAATCTAAGATATTTTGGTGCTTACAGCTACAAGGAAAATAAATACTATCTGCTTTCGAATGCAAGCATAAATGACATTAAAGAACTTTTGAATGAATATAAGATTTTCTGCGGCTTCAATATTAAAAAGTTTGACTTGCCTATTCTTGCGCGTTGTTTGAGTTTAGATTTTAAGTATAAAATTATAATTGATTTGTATGAGATTAGTGCATCAAATTATGAAATGTCAAAGAGCCGAACAAACAAAAATCGTTTATCACAAATGGGTGTAGTTGTTAAAGATTACAAATTGAAAACCATAGCGCAGGAATTAAAATTTGATGTTGGGTTGAAAGGGGATATTGATTATAAAATATTTGAAAAAGAAGAATGGTCTGCGCCAGAGATAAAAGATATTGAAAAATATTTGAAGCAAGATATTGATATAACTCGCGCGTTGTTTGAATGGTATGAATTTCAATTTGCACCATTAAAAGAAATGCTGCCAGTTGAAGAACAAAGAAAATACAACCACTTAAAATCTTCTATTGCTTCTTTGGGATATAAAATAATCTGCAATAAAGCGGGTTTAGATGTTGAATGGCAAGACAAAAGGAATATTAAAAAAGTTTCATTTGCAGGCGGACACCACATTGAGCCGAGATTTAGTAAAGCTGTCGGTAATATTGTTAGTATAGATTTTGCGAGTGCGTACCCGCATGCGATGATGATGGGTAATTTATTTTGTCCATCTGCGGAAGGTTGGGATGGTGCAGATTATTTTAAACTTAAAGGATGCTACGATAATAAAAATCAAGGAGCAGTCGAAAAAGCATTGAGCTACATTTATGATTTGAGATTGCAGGCAAAACAATCGGGCGATAAGATTAAAGATAAATCATATAAATTGGTGGTTAATTCATTATACGGGTTAACTGGCAACGCAACATTCAAAACATTATATAATCCAGTTACAGCTTCGGATTGCACTTCAATCGTTAGAACATGGTTAAAAAAATTAGCTAAGACTTTAGAAGAGAATGGTTTTGTTGTGCTGTATGGATTTACAGATTCGTGTATGGTTAAAATTCCTGAACAATCTTCTAAAGAAGAATTAATGTTTGTTGTTGATAAGTTTATTGAAGATGTCAAAACTCACATGCCATTTCCAAAGGAAACTTTTAAATTGGATATTGAAAGAGAAATGAAATTTGTTTGGTTTGTAGCTAAGAACTGTTATCTCTGGGTTGATAACAAAAATAAAGTCGATTATAAAAGTACATTATTGGACGCAAACACACCTGAAAGTGTTATGAAATTATTTAAGAATTATATGTCTGATAAAATTATCAAGGAGTTAGATGTTAAATTTTATGATGCAGAATTAAGAAAAGAGTTATTAAAAATCTTAGAAGAAAATCCCGGACTTGCTTGTGAAGAATATAGATGTTCGTCGCAAGAAAATTATAAAGTAAAAACAAGTCTGCAATATCAAATTGCAGAACGATACGGTGCGGGGACACATCATTTAATTCCAAATCTTAAAGGTGTTGGTGTTGGGAGAGCAATCACAACCAAAAAGAAAATAGGAGTTAGATATTGCACGATTGAAGAATTTAATAAAAGCAAATTGAAAGTTTTAGATATTGATATTAGTCAGAGTATGAAACGGTTGAAACCATTTATTTCTAAATCACAAACAAAACTGGAGCCAGCACAATGAAAAAAATAAAGTTTTGTTCTTATCCGCATTGCAGAAACTTCGGACAATTTATATTCAAACATAAATCTTATTGCTGGTTGCACTATCTTTCAATGCTTCAGAATGTTAAGCATATTTTCAACGGAGATTTAAAACATGATTGAACAATTTAAAATAGTAATGGAACTTATTGGTTTGTTCGTTTGTGCAGTAATTTTTATAATTATTTTAACACAAGCGAAAGAACTTTGGAATAAATTTATTTCCTTTTGTCTGTGGAAGTTAGGGAGGAAGAAATGAATCTTAATGCACCAAGACTTTTAATTTATACTCGAGTCTGTCGCAAGTGCGGTAAAACTTTCAAAACCCGAGCAAGAGTAACGAGAACAGTTTGTTACGAATGTTCGACGAATAAAGGCAAGAGCAAAGCACTTCCGCAGACAGAAGGGGGGTTCAAAAATGAAAGACGATAAAATTATAGCGACAAGAATTGAACATAAATTATATTACAAAATGCTGAAATACTTAGATGAACCTACTTGTGAAACTCCGAGTTCATTGCTTAGAAGATTGTTAATTCGATACTTGAACAAAAAAGAAAGATTAGAGTTAGAACTTCAACAAAACCAAAGTAAACAGAATAACGACAAGCCCAAAAATGGAGGAATGCAACCCGCAACATATCGATTTGGTTGAAAATTTTGAGTTTTTACTAAGGGAAAGTCGTTTTGAAGGGCTGTTCGCCGTCCCTCATAGTTATCTTATGGGGTTACAACAAAGAAATTTTTGTAAACCTCTTGGAGCAAGACAATGATTAGGATTAATAATATAGACTTAGTTGGCGGTGCTATAATTTTTTTACTTGTTATATTTCATAACCGAGTGTTTAACTTCTTAACTTGGATTCTAAAGGAGCAAAGGACTATAATGGATATTGCTACAATCATTCTCGCAGTATTTATTTTTTATATGGTTGTCCACTTCTTGAAAAAGATTGCAGAGACAACGCAACAACTTAGCGGAGGAAATTAATTTGGAAGAACTAAAAAAACTTTTAGAAAAAGAAAATAAAAAAATAGAATTGCCGACGCCAGATTTGAAATTACAAGAGCAAGAAGAACAAGAACACGAACCAGAAGAATTAGCCCAACAACTTCCCGACGCAAAAATAAATATTCCGCCAATCACTCCGACAGAAGAATGCAGTCTTGACGACAAATCTTCAGGCATTGAAATATTTTTGAAAAGTGTGCAGTTTGATGTTGCTGAATTGCTGTCGATGGTTATGCTGGCTCGTGATGAAATTTTGAAATCAAAAAATAAAAACAACGGCGGGAACTATTATGGATGATTTGGAAGTCGGACTTTATGCACGAGTATCAAAAGAAGAAACAGATGTGCAAGGTAAGATGTATCAAGAGCCAGAGAACCAACTCAAACCTATGCGCGAATATTGTAAGCAGATGAACTGGAATATTAAGTTTGAGTTTGTGGATAGAAAAAGCGGAGCTGATTCTAACAGACCTGAATTTCAAAAGATGTTAAGCGCAGCGAGACAGCATCATTTTGATTTGCTTTTGGTTTGGGCTATTGATAGGTTTAGCAGAGAGCCAATTCTCAACACGCTGAAGTATTTGGAAACTCTAAAACAAAATAACATATTCCTAAAAAGCTTAACTGAAAATATTGACACACGAGACAGCGGAGCTTCAGAGTTGATTATGTTAATCTTAATGTGGTTAGCTCGAGAGGAACGTGAGAAGATTAGCAGAAGA
>Ga0315278_10004483_pt1 | contig 12585 bp, 9 predicted proteins | sample YL17G06_0_MG_FD_203880 | JGI IMG/M metagenome (GOLD analysis project Ga0315278, IMG submission 203880) | Sediment microbial communities from Yellowstone Lake, YNP, Wyoming, USA - YL17G06_0 | ecosystem: Environmental > Aquatic > Freshwater > Lake > Sediment | place: USA: Wyoming | collected...
CCATGGTCCATAGCCGACAAATCGGGCGGCCATAATCCCCAGCCCGCGGGTATCGGTCAAGAATTCCGAGCGGTAGCCGATCAGGCCGCGGGTCGGTATTTCAAATTCAATTCTGATGACGTTAGTGCCGGCGTTTTCTACTGTCCGAAGCTCCCCTTTGCGTCGCGCCAGCTTCTCAATAATGATTCCCTGGTATTCCTCGGGAACATCGATGAGCAGTTGCTCGATTGGCTCAGACGTATTGCCGGATTCGTCTTGACGAGTAATAACTTCGGGACGAGAAACGCAGAATTCCAGTCCTTCGCGCCGCATTTCCTCGATCAGGATGGCCAGATGCAGCTCACCGCGACCGGACACCTTCACCCCATCGGCTCGCCCGAGATCCTCCATCCGTAGCGCCACGTTGACGCGCAACTCGCGCTGCAGCCGATCTTTCATCTGGCGCAGCATGATAGCGGTGCCATCGGCTCCGGAGAATGGTCCGGTATTAACCAGGAAGAACATTGACACGGTCGGTTCTTCGATTTCAAGCGGCCGTAATGCCGCTGAGGGATCTTCAAGCGCCGAGAAGGTATCGCCGATGCCGATTTCACCTGGCCCGGCCAGCCAGACAATATCCCCGGCGCTGATCTTGTCGGCTTCAACCCGCTGCAATCCGCGTGTCACCCAGAGGTGCACGCCCTTCTCCTTAGACGAACCGACAAGATCCCAGCCGGCATCCTGATCGGCTGAATCCTTCCACCGCATTACATACCGAGTGAACTCTTCACCTTTAACTAGCGTGCCGCGCAGCACCCTACCACCGCCGATCTGTCCGATATAATCGCTCCAGGCCAACGTGCTGACTTGCATCAGAAACGGGCCGTCCTGGTCAACTTTAGGCGGTGGAACCTGCTCAATTATGGTCTCAAGTAGCGACTCCATTCCCTCGTGCACTTCTTTCCCCAGGTCTCGAACAAACCAGCCATCGAGTCCCGATCCATACAACACCGGAAAATGCGCCTGTTCGTCGGTTGCCCCAAGATCAATAAACAGGTCAAACGTCTTGTTAAGGGCGTAATCCGGGCGGGCGTTCGGGCGATCGACTTTATTGATGATTACAATCGGACGCAATCCCAATCGGAGGGCGCGCATCAGAACGTACCGCGTCTGCGGCATCGGCCCTTCAACGGCGTCTACCAGAAGCAGCACCGAATCGACCATCGACAGGACCCGTTCGACTTCGCCGGAAAAGTCGGCATGTCCCGGCGTATCGATGATATTGATGAGATACTCGTTCCAACTTACCGTGCAGTGTTTGGCGCGGATAGTGATGCCTCGTTCCCGCTCCAAATCGTTATTGTCCATGAGGCGTTCCGCGACCTGTTGGTTATCTCGAAAAGTCCGGGTGGCCCGAAACACCGAATCGATCAGGGTCGTCTTACCGTGGTCGATGTGGGCTATTATGGCCAGATTGCGAATGCGGTCGACGGGTATCATGCGGCAAATAAACCTCTCAAGGGGCAGATAAGTTCCTGCTTGGCCAAAAACTCCACACTTAACTAACTCTGATCAAACCGGCTAAGGGAAGATCATCGAAAAGAAAACCCGGTCCGACAATCGCCGCCCGAGTCAGTGCAGATAACCCTTAATATAGTATCGACAGGCGGAATCTCCAAGCGCAAAAAACGGGGCAAAAGCGTACCGGGCGGCGGCCGAAAGGCCTACTACTCGAGTTAAAAGTTAGCCTTCGGAGGGAGAGCGGACATCACGATCGCCTCAATCTTGCCTCGTGCCGTCTCCTATTATTGATAGTTTTGTGTCTGCATCTTCATCACAACGAAGTAGTGGGGTCAGTGCATTCCGCATTCGGGAACGATTCTTGCTCTAATAGTGTCCGGAAATAGTCGATCCTGCGCTCCTGTCGCCAGTTACGGTGATGCAGTGCAGAAGACAAAGACCGTTTGCCGTCGGCAAAGGACTAAAGATGCAGGAAACTGCAGTCTCGAAAGCCATGCCCTGGCGGCAACGGAGGTAACTATGGCAAGAGTCCTACTACTCATCGCAGGTTGCCTGGCAGGGATCGTCGGGAGTGTCTGGTCGCAGGAAGTGGTCATCACCGGTTTTCCGGTCGGGGTTGGCGGAAGTATCGAGCCGGAGTTTTTCCAAGAGTATCATGCTGGCCTTCGGGCGATAGCCGATACCCTGCGCTATAATTCCGCGGCGCGAGCGATTATCATTGGCGGAGCGGACGGCATCGAATATCACGAAAGCCACGACGCCAAGAATCCTGGTCTGGCGCTGGGCCGCGCACATATTCTCCGCAACCTGCTCGTTAAAGAATTCGGTGTCGACTCGACTCAGCTCGCTATCGAAACGCAGGAGTCTCAAATTGTGGGGGACGTCTTTCGCTTTGCCAGTGTCAGAATCGTACCCGCGCCTACTTCCGATTTGGGTGCTCGTCTCGATGCGCTGGAGAACCGTCCGCCGGTGGAGAAACACTTCACTGAAGTGAAAGAAGTCCCTGCTACGTTCATCGAAAACCTCGGTCTTCAGATAAGCGCCGGGTTGGCATCATCACCATTCGGAGCGATGCCGGTAGTGGCCGGAGCGGTGACTTGGAAACGAATCGTTTTTGTCGAGGCCATATTCGGTCACACGGTCTGGGACGGCACCTATCACTTTATGGGAGTCGATCTGGAGACCCGACGGCGACAGGCGGGTTTCCTTGCGGCGTTCTACCCACATGAAGACCTGCCGGTTGGGGTGATCGCCGGATGGGTGCGTATCGAAGAAATTTCCCAGCGGTACTATGACTATGTGCGGATGTCCGAAGGTCCGATGTTCGGCGTTCGGGCCATGCCGCTTGATTACCTTTCAGTGACGGCGGTTTACAACCCGTCCAAACACCGGGTGGCCGGTGAAACATTGTCTCAGTCGAAGAACAATCAGTTCCTGGTGTCTATTATGCTTCACAAAACGTTCGGAGGCGGAAAATGAAAAGAACTGCCTTCCTCTTAATCGTCACGATGGCAATTCTGGCATTCCAGATCATATCCAACTGCTCCCAACCCTTGGAAAGCAGCGACCTGAACCCCTCGCTGGGACCGGGTTCGCCAGGGCGGGTCGATACGTTGTTCGTGTTCGACACGGTTGTGATCGTGCACGACGGCCGGGTCGACACGCTCATTATGGTGGACACGATCATACAGGCAGACACAACGGTCGTGACCGATACGATCATCATTCCTGATACGACCATCGTTGATACTATCATCGACACCATCATCGTGCCTGATACAACCATTGTTGATACCATCATCGATACTATCATCGTGCCCGATACAACCATCGTTGATACGATCTTCGACACCGTCACCATACCTGATTCCACCATTGTCGATACGGTGATCATCATCGAGCCCGGCGACGGCCAGATGCTCTGCGACCGATTGTCGTCGAGCCAACAGGAGATCGTCTGGCTGTTCCGCAATCCCGAAGGTCCGTTCCACCTGGAGTTTGCGGCTCTGCCGGAGAGCGAACATCCCAATCACACTCTGACGGTGTCAATTGGCGATCAGTCATACTCCTGGGACCTTTCCGTAAGTCTGGAACTGATTCTGGATACGACTCTGCTGGCGAACGCGACGATTATCATCACCACGAGCAAGCCGCCCTCATTTGGCCACGCGATAGATGTGTGCGTGACGGTGACGAAGATGTAGGCGAAAGTGGCGGGTTCGAAGACGGACCCGCCCTACGGACACTCTGAGCAACTCACTGCAGCGTAAGCGTTCGGTCACTCGTACCGAATCGCCTTCACCGGATTGGCGCGGGCGGCTCGAATCACCTGAAAGCTGACCGTCAGCAGAGCCACAATCAGAGTCGCCGCTATCGCCAGTATGAACGTCACCACTCCCACACTGGTGCGATTGGCGAAGTTCTCCAGCCATCCGCTCATCAGGTAGTAGGCCACCGGCCAGGCGATAACATTGGCGATGGCGATCAGCACAATGAACTCCCATGTCAGCAAACCAACAATGCCGGTGACTGTCGCCCCCAGCACCTTGCGAATACCGATTTCCTTGGTCAGTCTGGTGACGCTGTACGATGACAACCCATAGATGCCGAGCACAATAATTACGACGGCCAGCAGCGTGAACAAGCCGTACACCCTGCCAAATAGGACATCGGCGGCGTACTGCTGATAGTAATAATCGTCGAGGAAGAAGTAATCAAAGGAATTGCCGGGGAAGAACTCGGTGTAAAGCTGTCGCACCTTATCTACGGTCTCCCTGGTGTCACCGTTGTGCAACCTGATCGTAATCATGCCCATCGAGCCGCGACCGTAGGGCATGAAGCGAAACATGTGCGGTTCGTACGCCACCTTCAAAGATTGCTGGTGATGATCTTTCACCACGCCGATGATCGGGAAAATCTCATCCCAGTAGTTTACCTGCTCGCCGATCGCACTGGTCGCATCTTTGAATCCCATCTGTCTCACGGCCGTCTCGCTCAGGACCAGTGCTTTCCCATCGGCCGGGAAATCTCGCGAGAAGTTACGTCCGGCTACGAATTTCAGTTCTAACACATCGGCGAAGTCATAATCGACCCCGATAATCTGATAGTTCTTGCCCTCGGTTGGATCCTGGCCGACCCGGTAAATTCCGCCGTTGTCCCAGTAGATTTGACGACCGGGCACTTCCGTGACATGGCATACCTTAGCTATGCCGCTCTGTTGCAGCAGGGTTTCTTTGAGTGACTCAAACGAACTCCCATAGCTGGCGGCGTCGCGGACTCGCGGCATCCGCACGACCAGCGTCTGGTCCATGGCGAATCCGACGTCCTGGCTGCGCATGAAGGAGATTTGCCTGAAAACCGTGATCGTGGCAACGATCAAACCAGCAGCGACCGCGAATTGAATTACGACCAGGACCTTCCGCAGATTGAAACCATGAGCGGCTCGCGCCAGGAATCCTTTCATCACGGTTATTGGCTCGAACGAAGACAACACTACGACCGGATACAATCCTGAGAGAAACACTCCCACTATCAGCATGCCCCCAAAGGTCAGCCAGAACCACCCCTGCAGCCAGGGGTAGTAGCCGCTCTGAAGTCCGATCAGATGGTTGAAGTAGGGCAAAGACAGAGCGAGAAAAACTACAGCGCACAAACCGGCTAGTAAGTTGGTGACGGCCAGTTCGAAGAAGAACTGGACTGCGAGTTGACGGCGTGAGGCGCCCACCACTTTGCGCAGCCCGACTTCTTTAGCGCGGGCAGTCGCGCCCGCGGTGGACAGGTTCACGAAATTGACCCACGCCATGACCATGATAAACGCCGCTATGATGAGCAGATAATCGACCGACTGACGGTTGCCGTTGGCCTCGTATTCCTGCATGTAATGCGAGGTCAGGTGGATGTCGGCCAGCGGCTGCATCTTCAGGTCGATGGTCATGTTGTACTCTTTGAGCCACGTACATTCCGCCTGAACCAGTTCTTGCAGCTTGCCCTCAAAGGCCAGCGGGTCGACGCCCGGAGCGGTGCGAAGGTAGGTGTAGGAACCGGTATGTCCCCATTCTTCGGTGTATTCCGGCCCGGCCGAGGCGGCCATATTCTCCCAGGGCAGCAGGATGTCAAACTTCAGGTGAGAGTTGGCCGGAATATCTTTGAAAACGCCCGCCACTTTGTAGTCTGTCCTCTTGTCGTAACTGATGGTCTGCCCTACCGGGTTTTCGTTACCGAAGTATTTCCTGGCCATCGTCTGAGACAAGAACGCGTTGCCTGGCTGGGATAGCGCGGTCAACGGGTCGCCTTCCGTGAACTCGAACTTGAGGACATCGAAGACATCCGGTTCGGCGTAGAAGATCCGCTCTTCAAGGAATACTGTCTCTCCGCGAGAAATCGAACCGCGTGTGTTGAGCAGCCGACCGATCTTTTCGACTTCCGGGTACTTGTCCCGGATTCGGGCGGCAGCCGGAGGGCAACAGGAGGCGAATTTCACTGAGAGACCGGAACCGTCGGTTCGCTCGTAGCGAAGGCGATAGATCCGATCGCTGTTCTTGTGAAAATTATCGTAGCTGGTTTCAAAAGTGACGTAATGGAGGATCAACAGGCAGGCGGCCATACCGACCGCAAGTCCGAGAATGTTGATCACCGAGGCGGACGTGGTCCGGCGCAGGCTGCGAAAGGCCACGACCAGGTAGTTCCTAAGCATGATGTTCTCCGACAAGTTGGATGGTGCCCTTGAGTCGCGTTTGGCAACGGTGTCTCTGCTTTGTATTCACTTCCATAGTCTACGAAGAAAGGCCGTTTTCGTTTAGTGAAATCTGCAGCCATGGGTGCCCGGGCCCACCCTTTGAATTTAACTCGAAACTCTTTAGGGTAAGTCAGCATAATAAATTGGAAATGTCAACTTATCGAAACCGAAGACAAATTTGGGTAGAAGCGGTCTTTTTTTGCAGGAAGTTGACTTTGATTGCAATCGCGCATAGCATCATTACCGTGCTTGGCAGTTAACCGTGCCCAGCAGATGCCTGCCCTCGACTTGATCGGGGGCCCTCATCTGCCGGCTTGTAAGCAAAGTTGCGGCAGGTCCTGACCACGACGAAGTCGGGGTTGTGACCTGCCGCCATTGGAGTCCATGGCTTGGCGTCAGTTCACACCCGCCTCCGGCGGGCAGGAACTGACGCAACGAACGAATGCCCATGAAACGCTACGAATTCAAAGAACACACCGCCGATATCATCGCAAGAGCCTATGGCGACACGCTCGAAGAAGCCTTCGCGGCGGCAGGGCGGGCGATGTTCGACATCATCACCGGCGGCTCGAAGATAAGGGCGATTGATAAGCATGAAATCAAGGTCGAGTCTATTGATCGCGAAGGCCTGCTGGTAGGGTTTCTCTCCGAACTGATTGTGCTCCATGAGACTGACAACGTAGTGCTGGATCAATTTCAGGTGGCTTTCGACGGCGACCTCAAACTGACCGCGGTCTGCCTGGGGGAACCGTTTGACCCGGCCCGCCACGGTGGCGGCAGCCCGGTCAAGGGCGTGTCATACCACCAGATGGAGATTGAGAAGGGCGGCCAGGGTCACTCCTGCCACGTGCAGGTGCTGTTTGATGTATGAGTGGGCCTGTTATTTCCGTCCTACATGATCTAAGCCCACCCGTTGGATGGCGTACAAATCTCCGGCTCATTTTCCCGTAGGGCGGGTCCGCTTCGAACCCGCCATCACCCGATCAGAGGAGGTCCTTGATCTTCCCCAGCTTCCCCAGAAACTCGTCCGCCTCAAGCGTCGACAATCCCGCCGCTACCAGCGCGCTCCTATCAAGAGTGAATCCTGACAACGTAGCCTTCAGAATCCTGAGCTCGGTCGCCGAAAACCGCTGTGCGTTCAGAATGTAGTCCTCGAACGCCTCCCAACTGATCGGACAGATCGCCTTGACTATGTCGCCCATGACAATAGCGTACTGGCGAATCTCGTACTGGGCGTGGGGGTTCATCCGCAGCCGGAGAAAATGCAGCAGGTTGTGAAGGTCGATTTTCCAGTACCACTCGGTGTAAAGCGACAACGGCAGGTTGATCCGCGCCAGCTCGCGGGCCAGTCCGGCGGTGATATAATGATTGTATTTTTCGTAGACCCGCTTCTGGATATCCGACGAATGGTTAAGGAAATCCTCCTGCAGATCAGTCGGGACCTGCTCCTCCGAGCGGCCCTGCTTGTTGATGTCGGACTGGAGCCGGATCTGGTCCGCCTCGGGCTGGTAGAACTCCTCTTTCATGACCGAGTAGCGGCCGGAGTACTCGTTGACATTGGCGGTCCGGTGGCGAATCCACTGGCGGGCCACGAAAATCGGCAGCTTGACATGAAACTTGAACTCGACCATTTCGAACGGCGAGGTGTGCTGGTGGCCGAGCAGGTAGCGGATCAGTTCGCGGTCGCGGGAGACTTTTTTGGTCCCTTTGCCGTAGCTGACCCGGGCGGCCTGGACAATCGCGCCGTCGTCGCCCATAAAGTCGACCAGCCGGACAAACCCGTGGTCGAGGACTTTGAACTCTTTGCCGATCAGCTTCTCGGCCGATTCTGATTTTTGCTGTGCCATATTCTTAGCCTGCTAAACAGAGGGTGTGAGGGAATATAGGGCGCGGGGGAGGCGGGGGCAATTGTAAATCGAATAAAACCCTTGACACACCTACCTGGAAGCTTATAGTAAACACACTCGGAACTCATGTAGTCACGGTGCCTTGCACCCCGAGGGAGTCAGCGCACGACACACTTGAAACAAGAGTAGACTTCAGAGTGTCCTCAAAGTTCGAAATAATCAGGGATCCTATCCATGGCTTCATCAAGCTATCGGACGTTGAAAGGGATTTGATAAACTCTGCTCCATTTCAAAGGCTGAGGCGAATCAAGCAGTTGGCGATGACTGACTACGTGTATCCGGGTGCTGAGCATACCAGATTCGGCCACAGTCTGGGGGTAATGCAATTCGCCAGTGACATTTTCGATACACTTCGCTCCAAAGACGAATCAGTCCTCATGAAGGCATTAGATGCCAGAAGTGATGATTTGAATGTCTATCGCCAGCGACTTAGATTGGCAGCTCTTCTGCATGATGTAGGCCATGCGCCCTTCTCTCACGCTTCGGAAGAGATATTGCCAACTGGAATTACTCATGAGCTTCAGACCCTTGAAATCATCCGCTCCAAATACGTCGCTGATATTATTGATGCTTGTAGCGCGACAACAGGAGTGAAGGCTGAACAGGTTGCCAAGTTCTTTGAGCCTAGGACGATTGACCGGAAAGTGCTGTTCCTGAAACCGATAATCGACGGTGAGCTTGACGCTGACAAAATGGATTACCTCATAAGGGATTCCATATTCACAGGTGTTCACTACGGGAAGTTCGACCACGAAAGGCTTGTGGCGAGTCTGTGCGTGATCGAGAATTCTGAACAACAAGGAGGGATGATCCTTGGCATCGAAGAAGGGGGAGTTCACGCGCTGGAGGCCCTTGTACTTGCAAGATATTTCATGTTTACGCAGGTGTACTTCCACCGGGCAAGAAGAGCCTACGACATGCATCTCATTGGCTTACTTAAAGATATGGGGATCAAGTATCCGGCTGAAGTTGAAAAATACCTAGAATGGGATGACCGGAAAGTGATTGATTTGGCATCTCAACACAACGATAATAGGCATGCAAGGGCTATTGTTGAGAGAAAACACTTTAAGGAAGCTCTCCATACGCCTGATCATACTAACGGTGAGCAGCGAAGGTGTTTTCAATTTCTGTGGAAGGATATCTGCAAGACGTTCGATTCTAACAAGTTGTTTCATGACGAAGCAAAGAAAGCCTCGCACAAGTTTAGCAGAATTGATTTCTTTGTACGCAAAACTGACGGCGGCTTGAGCAAGATTGAAGAGATGTCAAAAATCGTAAAGGATCTGGCACCCATCGAACAGTATCGAATATATGCTGACCAGTCCATACGTAGCGAAGTAAAAGAATTCTGTAGGGTTTTTTGTCGTGACAATGGAATTCTGTTCTAGCCGCCAATTGTCGAACTGAGGAAAACAAATGGAAGATGATAGACTTACGCTGATTGCAGAGATTGTCCGAAGGTGCGCTCAGAGAAATTGCAATCTCGGTAAGATTCAGCTTCAGAAAATGGTGTATTTTCTGCAGGAGTCTTGCAGCGATCTTGGTTACACTTTCGTAATCTTCCACTATGGCCCCTTTTCTTTTGATCTGGCAGAGGATATTGAAAGACTTAACACGTTACGTATATTGCACATTGAAAAGGATGACGCGGGTTATGGATATCACATAACGCCAGGAGTCCATTGTGGTGTTTTGACGGATACCAACAAAGACCCCATTATTGCTCATGACCAATCATTGAACGTTATACTGGACTCGTTCGGTACCATGACGGCTTCCGCAATAGAATTGTCCGCAACTATTCATTATGTACACTCCGTACTAAGGGACCGCACTGAGAGTTATACCCTCGATGAAGTGAAACTTGCAGTCAGAGAATTGAAACCTCAGTTCACTACTGATCAAATAGCTCAGGCGATGGCCGACCTCCCCGCTCCCTTCGCGCTAACATAGCCCCCCCCCTTGCTTTCCCTTTTCCCACCCCCTATCTTGCTCGTCCCGGCGGTCGAGTGACGCCGGAACGGAACCAAACAAGACCGAAAAGAACGCAAGCTCATACATAACAGGAGTATCCATGACCCCGCAAGAAGCCTATAAGGAACTCACCCAGCGCACCAAGAAACTCGCCACCCTGCAGTCGTGCGGCGCGGTGCTTGCCTGGGAAGAACGCACCTACATGCCGTCCGGCGGCGCCGAACATCGCGCCAACCAGCAGAGCCTGATCGCCGGCCTGGCCCACGAGTGGTTTGTCGATCCCAAAATCGGCGAACTGCTGAGCACGATCGAAAGCTCTCCAATGGTCAAGGACCCCGACTCAATCGAGGCCGCCAACGTCCGCGAAATCCGCCGGATGTACGACCGCGAAACAAAGCTGCCCCAGAAGCTGGTCGAAGAGTTCGCGCAGACCACGTCGCTGGCCCAGGGCGAATGGGCCACCGCCCGCAAGAAATCGGACTTCAAGCATTTCCTCCCCTGGCTGGAGAAGGTGATCAAGCTGACTCGGCAGGTGGCCGAGTGCTACGGCTACAAGGACGAGATTTACGACGCCCTTCTCGACGGGTACGAACCGGGAATGAAGACCGCCGAGGTGGTCCGGGTGTTCAGCGCGCTCCGTCCGGAACTGGTCGAGTTGAACAAGAAGATCGCCCACGGCCAGAAGAGGCCGGACAAATCGATCGTGCATCGGGTTTACGACAAGGAACTACAGCGCATTTTCGGTGAGGCGGTCGCGGCGGCGATGGGGTTTGATTTCGACAAGGGGCGGCTCGATGTCACCACGCACCCGTTCTGCTCCGGGTTCGGCCCCGGCGACACCCGTATTACTACGCGCTATAATTCGCACCGTTTGAACGACGCTCTGTTCGGCATCATGCACGAGGCCGGGCATGCGCTGTATGAGATGGGAATCGACAAGGCGAATCATTTCGGTACCCCGCTAGGTGACGCGGTATCGTACAGTATTCACGAGTCGCAGTCACGGATGTGGGAGAACCAGGTGGGTCGCTCATGCGAGTTCTGGGTCTATTTCTTCCCGCAGGCGCAGCGGATTTTCCGCGAGGCGCTGGGCGATGTCACGCTCGACGAGTTCTACGGCGCGATCAACTATTCAGAACCGTCGTATATCCGGGTCGAGGCCGACGAGGCCACGTACAACCTGCACATCATGCTGCGCTTCGAGCTGGAGCGGGCGATTATCAAGGGTGATCTCAAGCCGGCTGATATTCCGGGCGAATGGAACCGCCGGTTCAAGGAGTATGTCGGTATCGATGTAGACAAAGATTCCAACGGCTGTTTGCAAGACGTGCACTGGTCGGCGGGGCTGTTCGGCTATTTTCCGACCTATTGCCTCGGCACGCTATACTCGGCGCAGTTCTTCGCCAAGGCGAAGAAAGACATTCCCGACCTGCCGAAGCAGATCGAACAGGGGAATCTGAGCGGGTTGCTCGGCTGGTTGAGGAAGAATATCCATCAGCACGGCAGCCGTTATCGTGCGACGGACCTGGGCAAGCGGGTGACCGGCGAGGCGCTGTCGCACAAGCCGCTGATGGACTACATGAACAAGAAGTACGGCGAGATTTACGGGTTTTAGTTCCGGCAGGCTTCAATAAGGCAGTTCCACAAGTGAGCAGAGTTGCGTCAGGTCTTGCACTCCGACTTTGTCGGAGGGTGTGACCTGACGCCGGGGCTTTTTGGCGATCAGCGGTGTCAGTTCACACGATCCCGATAGAAATCGGGATCGCAAGAACTGACACAACGGGTTTCGGATCTTGTGGGACAGCCCCTAAAACACCAGCCGCACCCCGAACTGGTTGATCGACTCCGACTCGAAAGTCGAAATCACCCGCTGGACATTCAGGCTGACCAATGGCGTTACCGGCTTCACCAATGATAGCTCGACATAATGGTCACGATCTAATCCGGGTGTCAGCTTGAAGTTGTAATCGGCGGTGAACTCGAAACTGAAATCGGTCCAGAGCCTGAAGTTGTTGATCGCGATCACCTGAAGCGTGCGGCCTCGGTCTTCGCCGGAGTCATCGTAATTCTGATAGAGCGAGACCTGGTTGGAGATCGGATAGAACCCGATAGTTTTCGTTTTCGATTCCCACGACGGAATCACACCGGCCACGACCGAGCCGGTAGTTAGTAGCGTTGCTACCACGCATACGAGCGAAACAAGCTTGCGCATGGCAATACTCCTTGATGGTTATGATTCTTGGTCGAAACCAGACCCCGATATTGGCGAGGGCGGTTTCGACAGTATCTCTTTATACTTCTTTCTTAGAGACGGGTCGAAGACCCGTCATACCTGCGGAAGGGCCTGTTGAAGAACCCTGTTTTTGTCTCAGTTGTCAGGTGGGTTGAGTGACAACGCGAAAATATCTCTTGGTTGGCCACCAGTGTCTCAGAATGTCCTCTATGAGGTCGTAGTGACCCCGCCAC
>Ga0315278_10004485_pt1 | contig 12583 bp, 14 predicted proteins | sample YL17G06_0_MG_FD_203880 | JGI IMG/M metagenome (GOLD analysis project Ga0315278, IMG submission 203880) | Sediment microbial communities from Yellowstone Lake, YNP, Wyoming, USA - YL17G06_0 | ecosystem: Environmental > Aquatic > Freshwater > Lake > Sediment | place: USA: Wyoming | collected...
CAGCGCGCCGATCGACGTGTCGGAAACGACGCCGAAGAGCACCATGGGCCCGGACGGCGGAATCAGGATGCCGAGCGTGCCGCCGCCGCCGACCACGCCGTACGCGAAGCGCGGGCTGTAGCCGTAGCGGATCATCAGCGGAATCGCCGCGGAGCCGATGGTCAGCGCAGTCGCGACGCTCGACCCCGAGATCGCCGCGAATACGGTGCACGCGGCCACCGTGGCGATCCCCATTCCGCCGGGCAGGTGGCGCAGCAGCGTGTGCGCCGCGCCGAACAGGTCATCGACGACCTTGCCGCGAATCATGAAGTGCGCCATCAGCGTGAACAGCGGTATCGACACCAGCAGATAGGTGTCGAGCTTGCCGAACACGAGATCGCCGATGCCGCCGAGATGGCCCTCCGCCGTGTAGAGGATCGCGGCCGCGAAGAGCAGCAGTCCCGAGAACACCGGAATGCCGGTGAGCAGCACGAGCACGAGGCCGACGAGGATCAGCGCGAACAGCACGGGCGGCCTATTCGATTCCTGGTGGCCGATGCGGCTCGGCGAAGGCGGGCGTGGCTTCCCGGTCCCGCCATGCGGCGACGAATGCGATCATCGCGGCGGCCAGCATCAGTGCGGCGCCTATGGGGACCAGCAGCTGCGGGATCCACATCGGCACCGCGAGGTAGCCGTTGGACATCAGCCCGACCATGCGCGAGAAACCCACCATGTCGGCGCCCTCGATGGCGAGCAGCAACGCGGAGAGGGCGACCGCGATGAGCCCGCCAAGGACCGTCCACCGCCGGCCGCGCGCGGAAAGGCGCTCGGTCAGGATGTCGACCGCGATATGCTCGCCCTCGAGCAGCGCATCGGCGGCCGCGAGCATGACCGCGGCGACCAGCAGGTAACCGGAAAGCTCGTCGACCCACGCCGCCGGCCGGTTGAGGAAATAGCGCATCACGACCGAGTACCCGATCAGGAACATCGACGCGAGCAGCGCGATCGCGGCAAGCGCGATGCCAAGTCGCGCCAGCGCCCGGACGAGCCGGTCGATGCGCTTCATCGCCGGTTCGGGCCGCGCAACAGACGGGGCGGGTTCAACTCGGGAAACGCGCGGTCAGATCTTGTTCAGCAGCTCGATGATCTTCGGCGCGCCTTCGGGCGCGGACTTCACGAACGCGTCGACCACCGGCTTTTCCATCGCGGCGCGCCACAAAGCCCGTTCCTGCGGCGTCTGCACGTGCATCGTCATGCCCTTGCCGGCGAGGTCTGTCAGCGCCGCCGCGGCGGTTTGTTCGGTCACGAGAATCGCGTCCTGCTCGACCTTGGCCGCGGCCGCCTCGATGGCCTGCCGATGGGCGGCCGAAAGCTTGCTCCACCACGCGGGGTTTGCGTACATATGGAAGTAGATCGTGAAGATCGGGCCGACGGTGCCGAACTTCTGGACCTCGTAGAATTTGCGGCTGTAGGCGGCGGAAAGATCAGTGAGGCCGGCGTCGAGCACGCCCGATTGCAGCGCCTGGTAAACCTCCGATCCGGGCATCGCGGACGGCGCAGCGCCGACCGCCGTCAACGCGTTGTCGGTCAGCGTGTTGAGGCCCCGGATCTTGACGCCTTTGAAGTCGTCGAGAGCGACGATCGGTTTCTTGCCCGACGTGACGATCGTCTCGCGCGTGATGTAGAGCCAGGCGACGCTCTTCACGCCGCGCTGCGCGAGCTTGTCGTCGAGGTACCGGCGCGCCTCGGAGGCCGGAAAGCGCTTGATCCGCTCGAGGTCGCCCATCGCGTAGGGGATGAGCGTCGCGCTCATCTCGGGGATCGTCGTGCCCCACTGGAAGTTCACACTCATCGCCGCCTCGATCGTCCCGCGCGCGACCTGAGGAAAGTTCTCGGCCGCCTTGGCGAGCTGCTCGGAACCGTAGAGCTGGACCTCGACCTGGCCGTTCGTGCGCTGCTTCACGTCGGCGGCGAAGCCATCGAGCAACTTCGTCATGTGGTGCGCGGGCGGTACCTGATGCGAGATGCGCATGATGACCGTTTGCTGCGCGGCGGCGGTCGTCGCGAGGGCGATCGTGATTGCGGCGAGCCATCGGCGGGCGGACGAGAGCGGCATGGTGTTTCTCCTTGCGATTGAGGGCTATTGCTCAGAGGGGATTGCGGCGCGAGACCAGCGCTGCGGCGAATTCCTGCAACTGCGCCTCGCGCTGTCGTAGCGCAGGAAGGCCGACGAGATCGTTGAACGCGTTGAACTCGATGAGCCGAGGCAGGAACTCGGCGGTGCTTCCGGTGCGTTTGATGGTGGCGAACAGATCGGCGAGCGTGTGCGCGACCGCGTACGTCGCGGCGACCGGGAACACGACCGCCGCGTATCCGATCGCCTGAAGTTCCGCCGCCGGCATGAGCGGCGACAGGCCGGTCTCGACGTTATTGGCGAGGCAGGGGCCGGGAATTTCGGCGCAGATGCGGCGCATCTCCGCGGCGGTCGTGGGCGCCTCGACGAACAGCAGGTCGGCGCCGGCGTCGCATGCGAGCTGCGCGCGCGCGATCGCATCTTCGAGGCCGTTCACCGCGAGCGCGTCGGTGCGCGCCATGATCACGAAGTCCGGATCGCCGCGCGCATCGAGCGCCGCCTTGATCTTGGCGAGCCACTCGACGGGCGGCACGACCGCCTTGCCCGCCATGTGGCCGCAGCGCTTGGGGAACACCTGGTCCTCGATGAACAGGCCGGCGACGCCGGCTTTCTCGTACAGGCGCACGGCGCGGGCGACATTGGTCACGTTGCCGAAGCCCGTGTCGGCGTCGGCGAGGAACGGCAGATCGGTGGCGTCGCAGAACCGCGAGTACATGTCGGCGAGCTCGGTCAGCGACAGTTGCGAGGAGTCGGGGCGTCCGAGCAGCGTCGCGGTCGCGCCGTAGCCGCCGGCGGTCAGAGCGTCGAAGCCGGCAGCCGCAGCGAGCCTTGCGCCGAGCGCATCGTGGACCCCCGGCAGCACGAGGATCTCGGGCGCTGCGATGAGCTGCTTCAGTCGAGTGGTCTTGCGCAAGGGGGATACTCCGCGGTTGCGGCCATCAGATCGCGCCGAGCCCGCATTCTCCCACAGCCGGCCGCGGGGAAAACGCGCGGCACGGGTAGAATGCGCGGCCCGTCCTTGTCGCGAGACGCCCATGAATGCCGAACTCCTGCCCTGCATCGAACTCGATACCGGGTCGCACCCGGACGCCGCGGTCATCTGGCTGCACGGCCTTGGCGCCGACGGCAACGATTTCGTCCCGATCGTCGAGGAGATGCGGCTTCCGGACTCGCTGTCCATCCGTTTCGTGTTCCCGCATGCGCCGGTGCGTCCGGTGACGCTCAACAACGGGTTCCGGATGCGGGCGTGGTACGACATCGCCCCGGGCGACATCACCAACCGGGCGGACATCGCCGGCGTGCGTGCGTCGCAGGCGCAGGTCGAGGCGCTGATGGCGCGGGAGAAGGCGCGCGGCATCGCGGCGCGGCGGATCGTCATTGCCGGGTTCTCGCAGGGTGGGGTCATCGCCCTGCACACCGGGTTGCGCCACGCCGAGCGGCTCGCGGGCATCGTGGCGTTGTCGACGTACGTCGTGCTGCCGGACCTGCTCGAAGACGAAGCGAGCCCGGCGAATCGCGACGTGCCGATCTTCATGGCGCACGGAACGTCCGATCCGATGGTGCGTCTCGAATGGGGCGAAGCCGGGCGGGGCGCGCTCGTAACGGCCGGCTATCGCGTCGAATGGCATACGTACGCGATGCCGCACTCGGTGGTATGGGAGGAAATCGAGGCCGTGAGCGCGTTCCTCGCGCGCGTGCTGGCCTGAGCCTCAATCCCCGTCGGCTGCGCGGGTTTCCCTGGGCTTAGCTGGGTTCTTCTTTGGCGCGATGCCGCGCCGCGCGAGCGCGTCGCGCAGCAGGAACTCGATCTCGGCGTTCACGCTGCGCAGCTCCGCCTGGGCAAGCCGCCCGATGGCGGCCCAAACGCCAGGGTCGACGCGCAGCAGAAATGCTTTCTTGTCGGCCATGGCCAATCGAAAAACCGAAGGGTGACATCCCGCGGACGCGGGTTCGGGCCGCCGCCGCGGGCGCGATCAGCGCCGTGCGAGGTAGCCGCCGAGAATGCCCAGCGCGAGCCCGACGGCGAGCCCGACGGAAGCAACGCCCAGCGCGACGCCGATCGCCGTTCCCGCGCCGGTGCCGATCGCGATCCAGAGCCCGCCATTTCTTGCCAGCGTATTCATCGTCAGGCCTCCGTTCGATTGTCCCGGCCGCGTGGCGCGCGGCGACTTATAGCAAAATGATATCATAACAATAGCAGGCGCGGTCAAGCCTTTCCGTTGGCCGCCCTCCGGCACCGGGGAAAATGGGGCTTGTCATGCGTTCGCCGATTCAGCCTGCGGTCACTGCGCTCGCCACGGGACGCGAATCGTCCCCGGGCACGGCGCCCTCGCGACGCCGCGGCCGTGTTACGAACTTCCGCGGGTCAGGGTTTCGGCTCGAATTTGAGCGAGGCGGAGTTCATGCAGTAGCGCAGGCCCGTCGGGTCGGGCCCGTCGTCGAATACATGGCCGAGGTGCGCGTCGCAGGCCGCGCAGACGACCTCCGTGCGGCGCATGAACCAGCTTGTATCGTCCACATTGCGGACGTTTTTCGCGGCGATCGGCGAATGGAAACTGGGCCAGCCGGTGCCGGAGTCGAATTTCGTCTCGGCACCGAACAGCGGCATGCCGCAGCAAATGCAACGGTACGTGCCGGCGGCGTGGTTGTCGCAGTATTCGCCGCTGAACGCGCGCTCGGTGCCTTTCTTGCGCGTCACCTTGAATTGCTCCGGCGTCAATTGCGCGCGCCACTCCGCATCCGATTTCGTGACCTTGTCGACCATGATCGCTTCCTCCTCGATGCACTGACCTGCGGTACTGTCGCTTCGGTTCGCGGCCGCCTTGCGGCGGGGGAACGGCGCGGGGATGCCGGGGGATCCAGTATAGTCGGGGTTCTCCTCAAGGCCGCTCACGTTGGATCTCGCCCGCCCCGCCTCGTTCCGCCATGACGCAAGAGTGATAGGCGTCGTCGGTTTCGCGCACCTGTTTTCGCACTTCTTCCAGCTGGCGCTGCCGCCGCTATTCCCATTGCTCCGCGCCGAATTCGGGACGAGCTACGCCGTCCTCGGCACGCTGGTCGGCGTCTACTACGCTGCGAGCGGCATCACGCAGTTCGTATCGGGCTTCGCGGTCGACCGCCTTGGCGCGCGCCCCGTGCTGCTCGCGGGGCTGGCGCTCGCCGCCGGAGGCAGCCTGCTCGCGAGCCTGGTCCCCGGCATCGGCTGGCTATTTCCCGTCGCCGCGCTGATGGGGACCGCCAACGGCGTTTTTCATCCGGCCGATTTCGCGATCCTCAACGCCAATGTCGCGCCGCGACGGCTGGGCCATGCGTACAGCGCGCACGGGATCGGCGGCAACCTTGGCTATGCCATTGCGCCGATCGTCAGCTTCGCACTCGGCGCGGCATTCGGCTGGCGCTTCGCGCTGGCGGCGATGAGCGCGCTGGGGTTTGTCGCGCTCGGCATGATCGCCACCCAGCGCGCGCTGCTCGTCTCCCGACGCGCCGCCGACGCGCATCTGCAAACGCTGAAAGGCAGCATCGTGCTCTTCGTGCAAGCACCGATCGTGCTGTGCTTCCTCTACTTCGTGTTCTACACGATCGGAGGGATAGGCCTGCAGACATTCATACCGACCGTGCTCGCCTCGGGTTTCGACGTCGGTTTGGCGCTGGCGACTTCGGCGCTGACCGCGTACCTGCTGGGCGGTACCGCCGGGATCCTTGCCGGCGGATTCCTTGCCGGGCGGACCGCGCGCCATGATCGCGTTGCGGCCACCGGGCTGTTGCTCGGTGCGGTGGTGCTTGGCGTCGTCGCGGCGGGAGGGGTTCCGCCCCCGTTGCTGCTGCCGGTTTTTGCGCTCATCGGATTCGTGCTCGGGGCCACCGTCCCTTCGCGCGATTTGATCGTCCGCGGCGCGGCGCCGAAGGGCGCGACGGGCCGCGTGTACGGATTCGTCTACTCGGGATTGGACCTTGGCGGCATCATCGGGCCCGTTGGGCTCGGTTTCCTGCTCGACCAGGGTCACGCGCGCGAGGTGTTTTTTGCCGTCGCCGCGTGCCATGTGGTTGCGATAGGCACGGTTTTTCAGGTGCGGCGTGCGTCCTCCGGGCGATTTCTGACGACATTCATTCGGCATCGGACCCCCGACCATGATTGACCTCTATTACTGGACCACGCCTAACGGACACAAGATCACGATCTTGCTGGAGGAGACCGGACTTCCGTACACGGTTCGGCCCGTCAATATCCGCACCGGCGAGCAGTTCGATCCGGCGTTCCTGGCGATTGCACCGAACAACCGGATTCCGGCCATCGTGGATCATGCTCCGGCGGACGGCGGTGGCCCTCTCTCGCTGATGGAGTCCGGTGCGATTCTCGAGTATCTTGCCGAGAAGTCGCATCGGTTCTTGCCGGGCGACCTGCGGGGGCGTTGGGAGTGTCTGCAGTGGTTGTATTGGCAAATGGGCGGGCTCGGGCCGATGGCCGGGCAGAACCACCACTTCAACCACTACGCGCCCGAGAAGATCGCCTACGCAATCGACCGCTACGTGCGCGAGACCGGCAGGCTCTACGCGGTGCTGAACAAGAGACTCGCCGATCGTGCGTTCATCGCCGGTGAATATTCGATTGCGGACATCGCCTGCTATCCATGGGTGCAGCCGGAGCGGCAGAAGCAGGAAATCGGCGCATTTCCCCATCTTGCGCGGTGGATGGCGGAAATCGCCGCGCGGCCGGCGGTGCAGCGCGCGTACGCGCTCGCGAAGACGATCAACGTGGCGCCGGTGGTCGCCGACGAGAAATCACGCGCCATCCTGTTCGGGCAAAGCAAGGACACTGTACGCTAACAGGCCGCTCCGGCTGCGCTCACCGGACGGAACGGAGGACTAAAATGGAACTGCCGCACAACGCATTCAAGCGCGCCATTCGCGAAGGCAGGCAGCAGATCGGGTTATGGTCGAGCCTGTCGTCGAACTACACGGTGGAAGTGATCGCCGGCGCCGGCTTCGACTGGATCCTGCTCGATACCGAGCACTCGCCCAACGATCTCGAATCGGTGCTGACGCAGGCGCAGGCGGCCGCGCCGTACGCGGCGAGCACGATCGTGCGGGTGCCCTGGAACGACATGGTGACGATCAAGCGCTATCTGGACATAGGCATACAGACGCTGCTGATCCCCTATGTGTGCTCCGTCCAGGAAGCGAAGGACGCAGTCGCCCATACGCGGTATCCGCCGGCGGGGGTGCGGGGCGTCGCGGGCGTGACGCGCGCGACCCGTTTCGGGCGCGTCAAGGATTACGCCAGGCGCGCGCACGAGGAGCTCTGCGTGCTGGTGCAGGTGGAAACCAGGGATGCGCTCGATCAACTCGACGGCATTTGCGCGGTCGACGGCGTCGACGGCGTCTTCATCGGGCCGGCTGATCTGCACGCGTCGATGGGCTACCCCGGCGAAACCAGCAATCCGAAGGTCGTGCCCGTCATCGAGGACGCGATCCGCCGCATCAAGCAGTGCGGCAAGGCGCCCGGGGTGCTCGCTTTCCTGGAGCCCGACATCCGCCGGTACATCGCCGCAGGCGCGCTGTTCACCGCCGTCGGCGCGGATTCGGGGATCCTCGCGCGCGGCGCGGAAGCTCTCGCCGCGAAATACAAGGGTTGAGATGAACGACCCCCACGCCGAAAAGATCGAAGTCCACCGCGGACTGCAGGGCGTTTACTTCGACCGCTCGCGCGTATGCTTCATCGATGGACGGGCCGGCGAGCTCCTCTATCGCGGCTATTCGATTCACGACCTCGCCGAGCGCTCGACCTTCGAGGAAACCTGTTATCTGCTGCTCAAGGGCGAGTTGCCGGCGCGGGGCGCGCTCGAGGCGTTCGATGCCGAGCTGAAGGCAGCGCGCGCGCTGCCGGCGGGAGTCCGTGACATCATCCGCACGGTGCAGAGCGCGCACCCGATGGACGTGCTGCGCACCGCGGTATCGGCACTCGCCGCGTTCGATCCCGAGGCCGCGGACAATTCGCCCGAAGCGACGCTGCGCAAGGGCGTGCGTCTTGCGTCGCAGGTGCCGATGATCATCGCTGCGCACGATGCCATGCGCAACGGCCGCGAGCCCGTGGTGCCCGATCCCGGTCTCGGGCACGCCGCCAATTTTCTCTACATGTTGAAGGGCAAGGCGCCGAGCGCGGACGCGGCGCGGCTGATGGACGTCGACATGATCCTGCATGCCGAGCACGGCTCGAACGCCTCGGCGTTCGCGGCGCGCGTCGTCGCCGGCACCAAAGCGAACCTGCATGCCGCGATCACTTCGGCGATCGCCGCGCTCTCCGGCCCCTCCCACGGCGGCGCGGCGGAGAACGTGATTCGCATGGCGCAGGAGATCGGCGATGCCGCGATGGCGGCCGACTATGTGAAGGTGAAGCGCGCCAACAAGGAGGCGGTGATGGGCTTCGGGCATCGCGTGTACCGCGCCGAAGACCCGCGCGCGCGCCACATGCGCGCGGGAGTCGAGAAGCTCTCCCGCGAAATGGGCCAGCCGAAGTGGTACCAGATCCTCGAGGCGCTGGTCGACGCGATGAAGCCCTATGCGCGCCACGGCGTGAACGTCAACGTGGATTTCTACGCCGGGGTCGTCTACTTCCTGAACGGCATCGCCGAGGACCTGTTCGTTCCGGTGTTCGCCGCCGGCCGCGTGCCGGGCTGGACGGTGCAGGTGCTGGAGCAGATGGAGAACAACATCCTGATCCGGCCGCTCACTCTCTACGACGGACCTGCGCTGCGCGACTACGTGCCGATCGGCGAACGCTGATCCGGGTCGGGGCACTGGGCCAAGACGACGGCCGCGGTCGCGACGATATCCTCGACGCAGGCGCCGCGCGAAAGATCGCTCAGCGGGCGTGCAAAGCCCTGCAATATCGGCCCGACGGCCATGGCGCCGCCCAGGTGCTGGCTGAGTTTGTAGGCGATATTGCCGGCGTCGAGGTCCGGAAAGATCAGCACGTTCGCTCGTCCGGCGACGTTTCCGGCCGCCTTAAGTTTCCTGGCCGCGACCACGGCACTGAGCGCCGCGTCGGCTTGCAGTTCGCCGTCGATCGCAAGCGACGGGGCGCGGTGTCGAGCGATCTCGAAGGCACGCACGACCTTGTCGACGCGAGGGTGCGCAGCACTCCCTTTGGTCGAGAACGAAAGGAGCGCGACGCGCGGCTCCTCGCGCAGCAGCGTCCGGCACGTTTCGGCTGACGCGAGCGCGATGTCGGCGAGTTGTTCGGGCGTCGGATCGGCATTCACGGCGCAATCGGCGTAGATCAGGACACGGTCCGGAAACATCATCAGGAAGAAGCTCGAAGGCGTTGCGCAACCCGGCGCGAGGCCAACCGTCATCATCCCCGCCTCGATTACGCGCGCGGTCGTGCTTGCGACGCCCGCCACCATGGCGTCGGCGTCGCCCGCGTGCACCATCAAGCCGGCGTGGAACAGCGGTTTGGCGGCCAGCCGACGCGCCACCTTCGGGTTCGCGCCCGGGCGGTTCGTGAGGTACGCCGCCGCATACGCGTCGAGCCGATCGCTCGATGCCGGATTCGTGAGCAGGATCGGCACGGCGAGGTCGAGGTCGCGCAGGCGCTGCGCCGCGGCGACGATCCGTTCATCCGCGCACTCGGGGAACACCACCCGAAGTCCCCGGCCACGGATCCGCGTGAAACAGCGCTCGAGGACGTTCACTGCGCTCCCGCCCCGCCTGGAAATCCTCGTGCCGGATGGGCGACGCTCATTGCGGCGTCGCCCGCTCGTCCTTCCGGAGGCGTGCAACCACGCGGAATCCTCAATTCGCTCCGGGCCAGATCATTTCGCCTTCGCATTCGGCGAGCGCCGGATGCCGATGGTGTCGAGGGCGAAGCCGCGCCCCGCCGCGGCGAGGTCCGCCGCACGCTCGAGCGCCGGGTCGACGTCGAAGACGATGTCGCCGCCCGGTTCGTCACGGCCGGTGGCGCGCACGGCCGCGAAATCGAACAGCGCGCGGTCCATCAGGTGCGACGGGACGACGTTGGAGATCGCGCCGTAGATGGAGTCGATCCGGCCCGGGTATTTCTTTTCCCACTCGCGCAGCATCACGGTGATCTGCTTCCTCTGGAGATGCTCCTGCGATCCGCAGAGATTGCACGGAATGATCGGGAAGGCGCTGAGTTGCGCGTACCGGGCGAGGTCCCGTTCGCGAACGTGCGCAAGCGGGCGAATGACAACGTGCCGGCCGTCGTCGGAGACGAGCTTCGGCGGCATGGTTTTCAACTTTCCGCCGAAGAAGAGATTCAGGAAAAACGTCGCGAGGACGTCGTCCCGGTGATGACCCAGCGCGATCTTGGTTGCGCCGATTTCGGCTGCGACACGATAGATGGCGCCGCGGCGCAAACGGGAGCACAGCGAACAGAGCGTTCCGCCATCGGGAATGACGCGCTTGACGACGCTGTAGGTGTCCTGCTCGACGATGCGGAAAGGGACGCCGCGCGCTTCGAGATACCGGGGGAGCACATCGGCGGGGAAGCCCGGCTGCTTCTGGTCGAGGTTCATCGCGATGACCTCGAACGGGAACGGTGCCCGTCGCTTGAGGCTCAGCAGGATGTCGAGCAATCCAAAGCTGTCCTTGCCCCCCGACACGCAGACCATCACGCGGTCGTGCGGCGCGATCAGTCCGTACGCGCCTATTGCCTCGCCGACCTGCCGGCGCAGACGCTTCTTGAGCTTGTTCGCCTCGAACTCGGCCTTCCGCGGGTCGGCGCGGGTCGCGCTGGAACCGGTCGCAATGGCGACGGGCGGATCGTGCCGGGTATCGGTAGCGGGGGCGTCGTCCATGGGGTCCGTCCATTCTACCGGCGCGCAGCGTTATTGGCGCTAAGATTGGGCCTTTTCCGGAAATCACGGTCCAGGGGGCTCCGATGCAGACGATCCTCGTCGCCAATCCCAAAGGCGGCAGCGGCAAGACAACGCTCGCGACCAACGTCGCGGGCTGGCTCGCGGGCAAGCGGCAGCGCGTTGTGCTGCGCGACCGCGACCCGCAGCGTTCGGCGACGGAGTGGCTCGAACGGCGCCCGGCATTGTTTCCGCGCATTGCCGGGCTCGCGCGGGACGCGAAGCATGGTCCCAAGGATGCCGGGCACGAGTGGCGTGTGCTCGATACGCCCGCCGGTCTGCACGGCGACGATCTCCGCGACGCGGTGCGGCGCGCCGACGTGATGCTCGTGCCGCTGACGCCGTCGGCGTTCGACATGGCGGCCACGCGGCATTTCCTCGCCGCGGTCCATGAGCACAAGGTCGTCAGGAAGGGCGAGCTCGCGCTCGGAATCGTCGCGATGCGCGTCGATCCCCGCACGCGGAGCGCGGCCGAGCTCGATGCGTTCCTCGAGGCGTTCGAATTTCCGGTCGTCGCGCATCTGCGCGACACCCAGGTCTACGTGCACTGCGCCCGCGACGGCGCGTCGATCTTCGACCTGCCGCGATCGCGCGGCGAGCAGGATTGGCAACAGTGGAAGCCGTTGACGCGCTGGATCGCGCGTCATGCGGCGCCGAAGGGCTGAAGAGCCGCTCCGCCGGTCCGGCGCATTGGGCTCGCGCCGCAATTCCCGGATTGCGATCGCCGCAGAAAAACGCCGGCATGCGACCGGCGGGTTACACCGAATTATCCTCGCCGTCGGGGTAACTCGCCTTCCGCCCGGTCGCCCTGGCGTCAAGCCGAGCGACCCAGCCGAAGACGATCACGAACAAGGCCGCCGCATAGGCAGCCATCGTGTACACGAGCGGGTAGACGGTTCCGTTGTGCGTGGCGCCGATCCAGACTCCGGTCAGCGCTGCCACGGCCATGACGGAAAACCCGAACAAGCCGGCGGCCGCGCCGGCGTGACGCGGAAACGGCGCGACACTCGCGACCTGCCCGCAGGGGAAGTTGATGCCGTGCGCGAGCAGAAAGCCGAACGCCGGAAGAAGCAGCGCGGCCCAGTGGTGAACCCCCGCGGCGGCCAGCGCAGCCATCGTCAGGCCGCTCGTCAGCGCGAGCGTGGCGCCCACCCGGAGGGCCCGCGGGACACTCATCCGCGAGAGCAGCCGGCGACATGCGAGGGTGCCGATCAGGTAGCCGCACACGCAGAACGCAAAGGCGAGTCCGAAGTACGCGGTCGGCACGCCGAGCACGCGGATCAGCACGAACGACGAGCCCGCAATGAACGCAAAGAGGCCGCCGTACGATGCGCTGCCTACCATCGTGAACGCGAGAAACTCGGGCGAGCGAAGCACGAGCGCGTACTTGGCCACGAGGACGCGCGGCCGAGTCGCCGCGGGATCGGGATGCCGGTTGGTTTCGATCGGTTTCGCCAGGACCGCCGCCAGCAGCAGCCCGGCGAGCAGCGCGAGCACCACGAACGCGGCGCGATGCCCGAACCGCACTTCGAGGAAACTGCCGAGAACCGGTCCGAGGATGGGGCCGATCGCGAGCACGGTCGACGCTTGCGCCAGC
>Ga0315278_10004486_pt1 | contig 12582 bp, 9 predicted proteins | sample YL17G06_0_MG_FD_203880 | JGI IMG/M metagenome (GOLD analysis project Ga0315278, IMG submission 203880) | Sediment microbial communities from Yellowstone Lake, YNP, Wyoming, USA - YL17G06_0 | ecosystem: Environmental > Aquatic > Freshwater > Lake > Sediment | place: USA: Wyoming | collected...
TTGCGGGCCCCTTGCCCCTTTCAGGCGTTGAATAGACCTCAACGCCCTTTGATTCGTAGCTTTTTGCAATTTCCAGCGTCCTGTCAGTTGAGCCTGAATTCTCAATAACCATTATCTGGAGCTTTTCCTTCGGGTAGTCAAGATTCAGAAGCGACTCAACAGTTTTTGCAAGCCCCTTCTCTGCATTCCATGCGGGAACTGCTATTGTAACTGAGGGCCATTCCGCAGGTTCGGACACAATGTCCTTTTTCCTGTTCTCAAAGAATGTGTAGAAAAAGAATATGCTTGCGAAAAGTGATATGTAAACTCCTATGTAGGAGAGCGCGCTTATGAAAGTTATCATGTTTTACCTTTGGTAAAGCTAGCGGAACTTGTTCCGCTTTGTTTTTGTTGTACTAACGACGGACGACTACTACGAGGGTAACAAAGCCGAAATGCGATTTCGGCTAGCACAACCGAAACAAGGTTTCGGCTTGTGTCGCCTTGTATTTGAGCTTCGCGGAAATTTTTCTGCAGGTCTTAGTTCTTGCTTTTGCTTCTCTCAATCAATAACCTTTGAACTCGTTAGTCGTCGTATCAGAGCTTTATCCCGATAAGGTTCATTCCCAGTTTATCTGCAGCTAATATCAGCTCATCTGCATCAATTGCCGAAATTTTTATGCAGCCTTTATCGTTTGTTATGCTGGTTGACGTTGAATTATCCACGCCAAGCTCTATAACTGTTGTAAACTCCTCTACATTCTTGCATGTCCTTATTGGCACGCTCGGGTTTGGAGGGCTTGAATCCTTTGTATAAGCGCCGATTGTTTCTATGCTGTATAATCCCGTGATTCTTGATATTTCTATTGCCGCAACAGTCATCTTTGCGGCATCTGCAATGTTAGGGTCAGTAGTTATGTACAGTTTTTTTGCTGATGAAATCTGCTGGGCTGAAGATGTGTCCAGAGTTATAGTGCTTGCATTTCTCGGGTCAAGCCTGAATGCAATCGGCACCTGCTTGCCGCCGATGTTTGTGTATGTGCCGAAGGTGCCGTCAGCCATAAGATAAAAATTATAGCCGCTGACAGTAATCATATCTCCGTTCTGATTTCCATCTGAATTATCGCTGGGCAGAACATAATATATGAAAACCCAGCCCACCATGACTATGAAAATAAAGATTGCCACTACTTTGCTGAAAAAGCTTTTTCGCCTTTCCCTGCGCTGTGCATTTGAAAGCCTTTGCGGGGGCGGTGTTTGAACGCTTTGCTGCAGTTCGCGAGCAGGCTCTGGTTTTTTCTGTTCCGGCTGCTGATTTTCCGGCTTAATTGTGTCCATATCTAGCGCAACAAATAGGTAAAGGATAAAAATGTTGCCATGGAAGTTTAGAGCATGAAATGGGCCAAAATTCTTGTCATTGCTCTGGTATTATTCGGGGGATTTTTCGCCCTGAACCATCTTCAGGACTATTCCTCAAAAAAAGCTTACGTCTCAATAACGTTTGACGACGGCTATGTCTCCCAGTACGAGGCTGCAAGGACTCTTGAGAGTTACGGCTGGCGCGGGACTTTTTATATTCCGGCAGGACTGCTTGGCTGCCAGTTTGAAGGCAACGATATTATGAGCATAGAGCAGATTCAAAACCTGCAGAAGCAGGGGCATGAAATCGGTGCGCACACCTTCAACCATACCCGTGCAAAGGATGTTTCCGAAGAAGTTTATGCCCTTGAAGTTTACAAAGGCAAAACCGGGCTTGAGGAAAAAGGCATTTCTGCAAGTAATTTTGCATTCCCCTACGGCGACGATTCGAAAAAAGAAGCTGCTTTGAAATATTTTGACACTGCCAGAACGGTCAGGCCATGCGTAAACAATTTCACTGGCAGGGAGCTTTGCGGGCTGGCTTTATTCCATGCGCTTGGGGAATACGAAACTCTGCCGTATTATCTTGAGCAGCTAAAGGCAAACGGCGGATGGCTTGTCATAGTTCTGCACAAGATTGATGACAATCCGAGGCCGACAGTTGATATTTCAAAGGAAGAGCTTGTCTGGATTCTAAACCTGATTAAAAATTCCGGCGTTCAGGTCAAGACAGTTGCAGAGGTTCTGAATGAAAATCATTAAATCAATCGGAGAGGTTTGCAAAATCTTTGATTCCATCCCACATAAATTGGGGATGGAATCACTAGCCCAAATTTATGCCTCATTTGAAAAGGCATAAATTTGGGAAGATTTTGCGTTTACATAAAATGAAAAGGCTTGAGTATATTGACGTCTTCCGCGGCGTGGCTATTCTGGACATGATTATTCTTCAGATATTTGATGTGCTTTCAAGGCACAACATTTACGCCGACAAGCCATTTTATTACGCGCCCCTGAACTGGACAACATTTCCGCCCCCGCTTCTGTTCACGTTTGTTGCTGGCATGTCTGTCTTCCTGCTGTCCGAGAAATTTTCGCAGCGAATGGAAAAAGGCATATTTTTCAAAGTCCTGAGAAGATACGGCTTCTATGTTTTAATCAGCCTGCCGTTCACGTGGTTTATGTGGGGAATTACTACGTACTTGGGCTGGAACGAGGCAATACAGGGCATCGGCTTGACAGCGATTTTCCTTTCGCTGATTCTGACGGCGAAGCCGAAGAACTCGCATCTTTTGGCAATGATTCTGGCTTTTTCAGGACTGCAGGCAGTCTTGTTTTTCCTGACAAAGAACATTTCCCCCGATCCGATTGCAAACATAATACTGAATGCATCTGTCCGCGGATGGTTCTCGATTGCAAATCTTATGCCTTTGATGCTTGGAGGCGTATTATTTTTCAAGCTCATCAAGACAGAGAAGCTGAAAGGCGCTTTTGCCCTTGCATCAGCATTCCTGATTGCGGGAATACTGCTTCACCTTGCTGGCTTGAAAATAGATTACTATGGCAGGTCATTTGCTTTCAGCATCTTTGCAGTAGGGCTTGCAGCAATCGCTGTACTTGCGGTTTATGCGCTTTGGAAAAAGTTCCCCTCAAAAGGCTGGCATCCTGCGGCAGTTCTTGGGCAGGCATCATTCGCAATCTATATCGGGCATTACCTTTTCATAATAAAGCCGTTACGACTGATGGGCATAGCAGATAAATTGGGCGACTGGATATCTCTTGCGCTTACGATAGTTCTTGTAATAGCAATTTACCTTGTTGTTGAATACTACCTGAAACTGAAGATGAAATTTAAGAACTGACTACGACGACTACGACGAGGGATATCTCTTTGTATTTGGGCTTTGCCGTAGCTTGCAGCGAGGCGCAGCGAAACTTGTTTCGCTTCGCAGAGGTGTTTTGCAGGGAACTTCTTGCCGCTCACAATCAATAACCTTTGAAATAGTCGTAGTAGTCAGTCATTAGTCGTAGAGAGATATAGAAAGGGCTTTTTTGTTTGTTATCTTAAAAAATATAGAAAAAAAAGAAAACCCAAGCCGAACGAAGTTCGGCTGGGCCCAGCCGAAATCTTATTTCGGCTAGGGAAAAGAAAAAAGCCCTTTCGGGCTTTACACTCTTACGCGGTTGCTGGTGCTGCTACAGTCGGTGCGCTAACGCTAATAACGCCGCCTGATGACTTCACTATCGCTGTGTTTCCAACTAATTTTGTCTTGTATGTTGCGTAGTCCTTCAGTACTGTTGCTGCGTTTCTTGTGTCAGCTGCGTCGTAACCAACTACTAACAGTGCAACTTTTGTTCCGCTGAATGCGTTCTCAACTATCTTGAGAGTTGCTTCGCCGGATACAATTGTTGGTGTTGGCATCAATTCTTTTGTCAGTGTGTTTACCGCTGGTCCGCCGACAATTATCTGGTTGTATGCTGTCTTGTCAGCTACTTCTGTGTCCAGTTTTGCAACTGGCACGCCTGAAACCGGCGATATCACTACTGAGCCGCCTACTGCAGTTGTAACTGTTGTGCCTGTTCCGCTTACCACTGTCTTAATTGCAAAGTTTCCTGCCGAGCCAAAGACTTTCGATGGTATGGACAATTTCACCTGGTCGCCGTCTGCGTTAGACTTGACGCTGTTTACAATTATGCCGTCCACAGTCCTTCCGCTTGCATCCAGTGTCGAAATGTCTACTGGTGTCGAGCCTTGGTAGCTCATTACAGTTACTTCGCTTGCAGCTGATGTTCCCTGCGCTGAACCGAGGTATTTTATATTGTTGCTGCTCAGCGATACATTTGTGTATATGTCCTGCGCGCCGTCAACAATTACGTTAACGTTCGAGTTTAGGGTATTCATCAGTGCCCTCAGGTTCAAGTTGCTTGTGTCGTCAGGCGTTACAATCTGTGCCATCAGCGTCAAACCAGTTCCGTTTCCTGCATTGTTCGAGTACGTGCCTGCTGGTGATGCTTCCTGGTAGTGGTTTCCCTGGTCTGGGTTTGACCAATAGGTTCTTATCACATTGCTAAAGCCTGTGGCGTTTGTTGTAACATAGATAAATATCTTATCCGTGTATTTTGCGCCAGTGTTTCCCACTCCACCCGATACTAAAAAGCCGTTCTTTCCAGCGCCGGATGCAGTTATTTCCAAACCATATGCAGCTGATGTGTTCAGCGTGTTTGTGCTGTTGTACAGGTCTGCAATTCCCAGGTAATTAAACGTGTAGTCCTTGTAGCTTGTTGTTGTCGCCACTGTCGGGGTTATTTTAAAGAACCCGTTTGGCCCAGTCATGGACTCTCCAAGTTTTATTGGCTTGTAGCTTCCTGCAGGGTTTATGTACGACTGCGCATTTGTTACCGCAATTGTTGGTGTTGCTGAATTTAATCCCGCCAACGACCATACCCAGTTCGGGTTGTTTGTGTCTTCGCCAATGTATGCGTCCCCGTTTACATATGTCTTTGTTGCGTCTGTTCCAATCAGCAATGTTGAAGACCTTTCAGTCCTTGTGTCCGAGTAAAAAGTGTTCTTTACTTTTATTCTCAGCCCGTTTACAAGCGTTGTTCCGCTGATTGTCTGCTGCACTCCGTCAACATCAACAACTACTGCTGCTGGAGATGTTCCGGATGCCACATTTACCAGTTTAATCGTCTTTCCGTTGATTACAACTGAGTCGTCTACATTCAGGAATGCTTCCTGTCCCACATCTGCGGTTATACTTGTTTCTGTTGCACCTGTTATTCTCAGCGTCTTTCCCAAAAAGTTTATTGTTGTCGGGTATGTGTCTGATGACTGGTTTACATAGTACGCCAATGCCAAGCTTGTCTTAAACTTGTAAACGTATGTTATTTTTCCGCTTGCTGATGTCGTCATCCATACGTCGCTTCCCCAGTCCTTTGCTGTGCTTCCTTCAATAATACCTGTTGTTAATCTTGGGCTGTCAGAACTAAGGTCAAGTTCGTCTTTTATGTTGTATGTCTGCGATCCGCTAGACCTGTCTATTGTTATTGACGAGTCCTGGAATCCCCCCAAGTCTGTCGCTGTTAAAGCGCTTCCAAACTTGCTTGCCAGCGTTGTGTTTAGTGGCACGTCCTGGGCTTTTCCGCCGGATACGCTTACGCCCGCAGCGCCTGAACCAGTTGCTGCGTTTTGTGCTAGTGTTGCCGCGATGTCAGTTGCACCGATAATGTCTCCTGCTGCTGCAGCAGAACCGACAACAATCAGGCCGACCCACTTTCCACCCGTAATAAACGGTGCTGGATAGTCCGCCAAGGTTGTTGCTGATACGGCGCCAAACATTGTTGCGCCTGTCATCAATGCACCTGCAGAAATCGCTGCTATTTTTCTTATTGCATTTTTAAATCCGTTTTGCATTTTTTTCACCTTTTAACCTGTTTAAGATAGAATTGGAAGTCCTTGTTTATGATTTTGCACAACCTCCTTTTGCTATCTTTAGTTAGGTATAAACAAACCCGAGAAAATTTGTTTATATATGTTATGGTGGATTTTTTGTTATTGTTAAGCAAAATCAATTTGGGTAATATGGTAAATAATTTTACTTTATATAAATTATTAAAAATTATCGCTTATTGGTTTTAATCGTGATACCTGAAGAATCCGATAATGTTGTTAATGAGGGCAAAGAAGTTGGTGAGCTGGCAGAATCCTGCCCTGGCGCTCCGCAGGGAAAGGCAATAAAAAAGAAAAAACCCAGGCGAACAGCAGCAAAATCAAAAGCCGAAAACCAAAAAGTTGAAGTCGCGCCAATTCTCAGGGAAGCTGTTGCAGCCTCAAATATGAGCTATGTTCTGGCGACCAAAAAAATTCCCGAGGTTTCTGTTGAGATTACGCCTGAAGGCAAGGAGCCGACATTCACGCAGTCCCCTGAAGCGCAAAAGGCTTCGGGGTCAGAATCAAAAAGCCCTGCCCCTTCGCTTACCGCGCAGGACAAAGCCGAACGCGGTTCGGCTAGCCTTGTGCTAACTGCGCAAGATATTCTTACAAAATCTGAAAAAGAAATTAAAGAATTGGGCTCATCAAAAAGAGAAGCTAACAATCTTGCAAAAAACCTGCGCATCATAACTGCGATTCTGCTTGGAAAGAAAAAAAACAAGGAGCTTTCGCAGGCCCTGCAGACTGACAAATCATTCACGTCAAAGCAGGTAAAGGAGCTTGAAGAGCAGGGCCTGATTAAACGCGAGGGCGAGGGAAAGGACGTTTCCTACGAAGTGGACTCGTGGAATGTTCTCAAATTTTTGCAGAGCAAAGTTGTACTTAAATGGAAAAAGGGTGATGAGGAAAAAGATAGTGGGAAAGATGATAATAAAAAAATGGATGGTGAGACAAAATGAATGAACTTATGCCGGAAATAACCCAAGCCGAACGAAGTTCGGCTGGGCACAGCAAAACCGGAGGTTTTGCTCGTGAACCGCAAAGCAGGGAGCAGAGATATGAATTGCTGATGGGCCAGCTGATTATAATTGTAATCGTTGGCATTTTAATCGCAGTCGGCTCAGGCTTCTGGGTTGGGAAATATGTCGGATACGCGCAGGGCACATCAACAGCAATAGTTGAGAAGCCTGACTACTGCAGCACAGACAAGGTTGACAACAAAATAGTTGTCAAATGCAACGAGCTTGGCAACGTGAGCCTGGACAATCTGTGCCAGTGGGCAAGTCCTGAACTAAAGAATAAAATAAAGCTTGTGCTTGTGACCACATAATCATACTGTACAGCTGACGACTACGACGGACGATTTGAAACCTCATTGATTAAGAGTGTGCAAAGGCTTCACAGGATTACTGCAAGTTCCACAAGCAGGATAGCTTGCTTCCCGCAAACAATAGAGACCGAGCAAAATCTTCGATTTTGCGTGGCACAGCCGAACGAAGTTCGGCTAGTGTTGCCTAGTCGTCCGTCGTCAGCCAGTATATAATATAACATACAAATTCTTTTAATAAATTGAACAAATGATTTTACACCTGGAGGTGCAGGGATAGCTATCGCAGTTTTATCTGAGGAAAAAGTTGACAGGTTCAGGAAATTTGTAGAGAAATATTATTACGAATCCCTTCTGAACAACGTAAAAAAGGGAATCCGCAGCCTGCAGATAGATTTCTCATCGCTTGCAAAATTCGACCTCGAGCTTTCAGAACAGCTTATTGAAAATTTTGATGAAACAATCCTGAGCGCGGAAGAAGCCATAAAGCTGCTGGACATTCCCGAGGCACAATACCCTCTCCGCGTTCGCGTGGTGGGGCTGCCAAAGTCAGACTACATTAAAATCCGGGACGTCAGGGCAAGGCATCTTGGCAGATTAATTTCAACTGACGGCATAATCCGGCAGTCGTCAGACATCAGGCCGAAAATCACTCTTGCGACCTTTGAGTGCGGTGCGTGCGGCGCACGCATACTTGTGGAGCAGAACGAATCCAAATTCCGCGAGCCAGTCAAGTGCTCCTGCGGCAGGATGGGCAAGTTCAAGCTTTTTGACAAGAAAATGGTTGATATTCAAAGACTGGTTATAGAAGAAGCGCCTGAGGCTCTGGAGGGCGGCGAGCAGCCAAAAAGAATTGCTGCGTTTCTGCAGGAGGACCTGCTGGACCCCAAGCTGGAGAAAAAGCGCTATCCCGGAAACAAGATTAAAATTGCCGGCGTCATAAAAGAAGTTCCTGTGCCCCTGAAAACAGGCGGGCAGAGCACTACGTACGACTTACTGATTGATGTAAATTCTCTTGAGACTGTAGAAGAAGAATTCGGAGAAATCGAAATTTCCTCAGAGGATGAAAAAATAATCCGCGAACTTGCAGCAAGGCCGAATATTTACGAAAAGCTTGTTGCAACCATCGCACCTTCAATTTACGGCTATGACAACATAAAGAAGTCAATTGTTTTCCAGCTGTTTGGCGGCGTCAGGAAAAAACGCGAGGACGGAACAAATATCCGCGGAGACATTCATATATTTTTGATTGGAGACCCCGGCTCCGGAAAATCCCAGCTGCTCCGCTATGTAAGCACGATAGCACCAAAGGCACGTTATACGGCAGGAAAAGGCTCGACAGCTGCAGGAATGACTGCAACTGTAGTTCGCGATGAATTCCTGAGAGGCTGGGCGCTTGAAGCGGGCGTTCTGGTTTTGTGCAACAAAGGAATTGCTTGCATAGACGAAATGGATAAGATGTCTCCCGAAGACACAAGCGCAATGCATGAGGCGCTCGAGCAACAGACTATAACCATAGCAAAGGCAAATATTCACGCAACATTAATGGCTGAAACTTCCGTACTGGCTGCGGCAAACCCGAAATTCGGAAGATTCGATCCGTACGAGCCTATTCCGAAGCAGATAAACATGCCGCCAACACTGCTAAACAGATTTGACTTAATTTTTACAATCAAGGATATCCCAAATCCTGAGAAAGATGAAAAAATTGCGGCGCACATCCTCAAGCTGGCGCAGGAGCCCGAATCATTGAAAGCGGACATTGATACAAAACTCCTGAGAAAATATATTGCATTTGCCCACCAGCACTGCATGCCAAAGCTAACGACTGGCGCGCTGGAAGAAATAAAGGACTTTTACATAAAACTGAGAACCAGCGCTGCGGCGGAGGAAGGCGAAGTAAAGCCTATTCCCATTTCAGCAAGGCAGCTTGAGGCTTTAGTCCGTTTATCGGAAGCATCCGCAAAAATCAGGCTTTCGGATAAAGTCACGAAAAGAGATGCCCAGCTGGCTATTGAATTGCTGAAAAGTTCGATGCAGGAAGTTGCGATGGACATGGAAACCGGAAAGTTTGACATAGACAGAATCACCACCGGAATTACTGCATCGCAGAGAAGCCAGATAAGCATAATAAGAAGAATAATTGATGCCCTTGCCGAACGCGTGGGAAAATCAATCCCTGTCCAGGATATTGTAAAGGAAGCTGAAGGCGAAGGCGTCCAGCGCGGAAAGGCAGAGGAAATTATTGCGCAGCTTGTAAAAAGCGGTGAGATTTACGAGCCGAAACCCGGACTGGTTTCGAAGGTTGGATACTGATATGATTACTGACGACGAACTACGATGGCAAAGTTCATTGATTGTAAGCAGCCAAGAGCATGCATGTGAGGAAACCGAAGCTACAATCCCTGAGAGATTCCCCTGCAATATCAATGCCGAAGGCAGTCGTCAGTCGTGAGGATAAAACATGGCAATGAAATTAGCAATTAAAAAAAGGCAGACTTCGCAGAAAGTCTGGATTACAGATTTGATTAACAGCCCCTATGTCAAAAGCAGCGGCTGGGATCCCGCTTATGTTGACTTCGGCGGCAAAAAAATATCCCGCGCGCACCTGACTGCGACCATTGTGGGAAAATTCGCATCGGAGGACGGCAATTACGCTGCCATAACGCTGGATGACGGCACTGAAACAATCAGGAGCAAGGCATTCGGCCCGGACGTCCCGAAGCTCAGAAAAGTAAAAATCGGCTCTATTGTCCGCTTCATAGGAAAAATAAAGGAGTATAATGACGAACGCTACCTGTCGCCTGAAGCCGTCCGCATACTTGAGGACCCTAACTGGCTTATCGTGCACAAACTTGAGCTTGGCAAGCCAGCCTGCGAAATTCGCGAGTCTTCTGAGACGAAGCCTGAAGTTCCCGAGCCGCTTGCAGAGGAAGTGATAAAAAATGAGGATATTTCAATGCAAAAAAATATTCTGGATATTATACGGGCGCTTGACTCTGGGCAGGGCGCGGAAATGGATGAAATTGCGGCAAAATCAGGCGTCCCTGCGGATGAAGTCAAAAACATTGTCATCGGCCTGCTGAAATCCGGTGATGTTTACGAGCCGAGAAAGGGAAAGATTAAGCTTCTTGACTGACGACTACGATTTGAAAGCTCATTGATTGGAGGATGCAGAACTATCTTGGGGCTGAGAAATCTTGATGGCCTTAATCAATAGAGATTACCCTAGTTAGTCGTCAGCCGTAATCAGTCCTTAAGTTCTCCGCCTTTTTTCAGCTGGTCGCGCAGAATGTAAACTGATTCTATAATTTCGCGCTCTGATTTTGCGCCTGTCACAACTATTTTTCCTGTTCCGAAAAGCAGGAAAGTTATGTGCGAATCGCGTAGCTTGTAAACAAGTCCGGGAAACTGCTCTGGCTCATATTCTGTGTTTTCAAATTTCGTTACAATTTCGTTTAAGTTAAGTTTACTGGCGACTGCGCCGGATGCAACCATATTCTGCACTTCAACGTCCGGCTTTCCCGTAACTTTCAAGCCGATGGATTCCAGTTTTTTTACTATTGCGCCGATTGCTGCTTTGGCTTCGCGCAGCGATTTTGTCCCGGTGCAGATTATTTTTCCCGAACTGAACAAAAGTGCCGAGAACTTTGGCACTTCAGACTTGTAAATCAGGCCTGGAAACTGCTCGGGATTGTATTCCGCGCCTTCAAGTTTTGTTGCCAATTTTTCTAACGGCAAGTCCCTGTGTATAGAAGCTGAAACTACGACATTTTGCGTTTTCGCATAAACGCCCTTTACCTTTTTTATTTTTAGTTTTTTAGAACTTTTTTTTGCCATAACAAGCCCTCCGCCGAGCTTTATAAAGGGTTTATAAAGACATTAGCTTTATAAAGGCTTTTAAAAGCTCAATAGGGACGAATTTAGCCGATGCAGGCTGATTTTAGGCGTTTTGTGACGTATTTATACGACTGCGACTAGGGCAATCGCCATACATTATGGCTTCGGAAACGCTCAGCAAGGCATGAATATTGGGAGATTTCCATAGTAGTCGTCAGCAGAACTATACGACATCAAACCCAAACTGCATCACCTTATTCCTGATATGAATGTGCTCTTTGTGCCTGCACTTGTTGATTTCCGCCTGCCCAGCGAATTCTATATCCCGCGCTCCGACTTTCTCCTTTAGTTCTCTCAAACTCGGGGCAAGCATGTCCTCCTGCTCGGACTCAACATAAACCGTAAGATTAATTCTGTCTGGTTTGTTCAGCCCTGCTTTCTTCCTGAGCGCCTGTATCGCCCTTACAAGTTCACGGGCAAATCCCGATGCTATTATCTCAGGGGTTTCCTCGGTTTCTAAATAAATAGAATAGTTTCCAACCTGCTGTCCTACTACGCCTGCAGGCAGTTTTTCCTCAATGATAAAATCACTTTCATCGAGTTCAATATCTTTTACAACAATCTTCCTGTCTTTCCTCAGCTTCTGCAGTATCGATTCGGGGCTTAAACTTGCAAAGTGCGCTATAACAAAAGTGGTGTCTTTCTTTGCCTTTGGCGCAATAGTGCTGTGATTTGGCTTTACAGAATGCTTTATCCCCTCAAGCTTGTGCGTCAGCTGGATTGAATTTATATTTGCCAGAGTCTTAATCAGCTCTTTCTGCTTTTCAACCCCTGATTTTATATCGTGATCTTCTGTAACAACAATAAGTGATTTTACTGGCCATCTTACCGAGCGCTGCATCTTTTCGCGCAGTGCAAAAACTCCCGATGTTACTGCCTGCACAACTTTTATTTCTGCCTCAAGTTTTCCATCAACTTTCTTTTCATTAAACTCGGGCCATTCTAGCAAGTGGACTGATTCTTCCTTTTCAAAACGCCTGAAAACATCCTGGTAGATTTTTTCCGTTGTAAATGGGATAAAAGGCGACAGCAGCGCCAATAGTTCGAGCATGACTTTATACATAACCTGCAGTGCTACGTCTCGGTCTTTCCCTTCCTCCGATAAAATATCCCTTACAAAATGAATGTACTCGCGTGAAAATGTATTCAAAAAGAAATCCTGCAATTCCGAGGCAGCAAGATGCGGCTGCAAAGCTTCAAGGTTTGCTGTAACGCTTTTCTTTAATGACTCAAGTTTTGACAAAATCCATCTGTCTGCCGGAGAGTTAGCTTTCGGCTGCGATGGCTTGAAGCCTTTCCCGAAATAAACCTGCAGATAATTTGCCAAATTCCAGAGAACGTTGAGATTTTTCTTCTGCTCTTCAAGCCCTTTCCAGCCAAACAATAGCTCTTTTGAAATGTCCTGCGTTGAATATTTCCATCTCATTATGTCTGTTCCGACTTTTTCCGCAGCCTCATCAAACCAGACAGCGTTGCCCCAGCTTTTGTGCATCTCCCTGCCGTCCTCGCCCTTAACCATCTCATTAGTCATTACACTTCTCATAGGGGCTTTGCCAGTCAGAAAAACTCCGTGGAGAATCATTGA
>Ga0315278_10004488_pt1 | contig 12579 bp, 12 predicted proteins | sample YL17G06_0_MG_FD_203880 | JGI IMG/M metagenome (GOLD analysis project Ga0315278, IMG submission 203880) | Sediment microbial communities from Yellowstone Lake, YNP, Wyoming, USA - YL17G06_0 | ecosystem: Environmental > Aquatic > Freshwater > Lake > Sediment | place: USA: Wyoming | collected...
TGGAGCAGAGGCCTTTCGATTTCGAGGCCGTCCTTCGAGGCCGCCAACCGGACTGGCCACTCGAGGTGAACGACATCATTTTCGTGCCGGGCAGCAACATGAAAACGGTTGGATACGGTTTGCTGGGGATGCTGCCGAACATTGCGATAGCCGGCGCGCAGGAGAAGGCGCTGGTCCGATGAGCGGGAGAGTCGTCGCAGAGCGCGGACGACGTGCTTCTGTTGGTGCGCTCCGCTCTGATCCGACGCACATCGCGAACCGGGGCGTTCGGTCGATTCTGCGGCGGTCGGCTTTGAGAACGCGCGTGGCCGCGAGTTGACAGCGAAGATGAAGGGTCTCGTTCTGTGCTGGGCCGCCCGTTCGACGTCGCAGCCTTTCCGTAGACAACGCCGCGCGCGATCCCATTCCAGGGCATCCGTAGTCCGCTTTACGCTGGGCCGGTGGGTCGATCTGACCAAGGGGTCGCGTGTCGCGGACGCGACCTTCGCGGGGAGCAAGGACATCACAACAGTCAGGACACGGCAGTCGATACAGTGCCTTGCCTGCCGCCTGCAAGACGATCCCATCAATCCAAACAAGTCCGAATGATGCATCCCGCCGTTCGATTTACGGACGTTTCGAAACAGTACCTGCTGGGCGTGACTCGTACGAGCTTGCCCGATGCTGTTACCCAGTGGGCCAGGCGCCTCACACGTCACAGCACAAGGCGCGCATCTCGTAGCTTTCATTGGGCCTTGAAAGAGGTGACCTTCGATCTCCCTTTCGGCGAATCTCTGGCGCTGATAGGTCCAAACGGAGCGGGCAAGTCGACCTTGCTCAAACTCCTTGCAAAAGTGACAGAGCCGACTGCGGGCCGAATCGAGGTGCACGGACGGGTCTCGGCTCTGATCGAGCTGGGCGCCGGTTTTCACCCCGATCTGACGGGTCGGGAGAACGTGTATTTGAACGGCGCGATATTGGGTGTGCCGCGCCGGCAGATCGAGCGACGTTTTGACAGTATCGTGGCCTTTGCGGAGCTCGACGGGTTTATCGACACGCCGCTGAAGCGGTACTCTTCCGGAATGGCGGTTCGCCTCGGCTTTGCCGTCGCGTCCTGCATGGACCCGGAGATCCTCCTCGTCGACGAAGTGCTCGCTGTGGGCGATGCGTCCTTTCAACGAAAATGCATCGATCGGATCCGCGAGTTGCAGCGGCAAGGCACGACTCTCATCTTCGTCTCCCATAACACGAGCCTGGTCAAGGCGGTGTGCAACACCGCTATTCTACTGTCTGACGGTTCGGTGGCGGCGAGCGGTACCGTGCCTGTTGTGATCGATAGATACAACGAGATGCTCGAAGCCCGGGGATCGGCCTTGCTCGAAGGTGCGCGAGCGGGGGCAACACACAACGCCGGAGTGGAGATTGTGCAGGTTGATGTCCTGACCAGTTCGGGGGAGCCTGCAGACGGCAGGGTCAGCAGCAACTCGGCCGTCGCGATCAGGGTTTCTTACAAGGCCTATAGTCGCATAGGCCGGGCGGAGGGCCTGGTGCGGGTCTACCGCTCGGACGGCACCTCCTGCTGCGTGATGCGCATGGTGGACGATGGAGCACCCTTGTGCATCGAAGAGGGCAGAGGCGCGTTCTCGGTGACGCTCGATCCCGTGCAGCTGGCAGGAGGCACCTATCACGCGGTCGCTTGGATCCTCGATGACACTGGGGTGAACGGCCTGGCCCGTGGCTCTTCGGACTGGTTTCGCGTGGCGGGCATGGTGCAGGGACGTGACGCGGACGATTCGGTGTTCGAACCTGTCCGTCGCTGGACTTCTTGTCAGCTGTCTGCGGCTGGCCCGCGGCCGTAGAGTCATCGCACGAGGGCCGGTCGGCTGGTTGTGAGGAGTGCGAATGAGGTGGAAGGTTGTTGGGCAAGTGAGAACCCTCGTCCGGTCGAGAGACCTCGTGTTCGTGTGGACGGGCCGAACGATCAAGGCCCGCTACCAGCAGTCGGCCCTCGGTTGGCTCTGGGCGGTCGTCCATCCGGCCGCCACCGCGGCGCTCTTCACGGTGGTGTTCACGCGCTTCGTGCCGGTCAACACGGGGAGCACACCATATCTGGCCTTCTCGTTCGCTGCGGTCGTCCCCTGGACCTTCTTGGCGGTATCGCTGGCCGACATGTCAGCATCGCTCGTCGCCAACATGGGGCTGATCACCAAGGTCTATTTTCCGCGAGAGGTCCTTCCTATCGCAGCGATGTTTTCGCGTCTCATGGATTTCGGCCTGGCGTTCGTCGTGCTGGGAGTGTTGCTCGTTCTGTACGACCTGCCTCCGTCTCTTCCCGCGTTGCTGTACCTCCCGGTGGTCGTTGGGATCCAGATGTCGCTGATCTTGGGAATCGGAATCGCCTGCGCCGCCGCGAACGTCTTCTACAGAGATACCGAACCCCTGCTCAGGCTTGTCGTTCAGCTCTGGTTCTACGCGTCCCCTGTGATCTACTCCATGACAGCGGTCCCGACCAGTATTCGAGGCGCCTATTTCATGAATCCGATGGCCGGTATCGTTGAGAGTTACCGGGACATCCTCTTGAAGGGTGTCGCACCAGGCCCCTACCTCTGGCTTTCGGCCGGTGCAGGTGTCGTTAGCCTTTGTGCTGGCTACCTGGTGTTCAAGCGGCTCGAAAGCCGATTCGCGGACGTCGTCTGAGTAACCCTGGATTGCGGGGCTCGGAGCAGGGAGCGACGACGAGGCGCGAGCATAGCATCCGCACGTATGATGAGGATCTGGCACGTCTTCCATACCCTGAACGATTTCGGCGGCGCGGAAGAGCACCTTACCGCTCTTGCGGTGCCTCACCTTTGCGATACACGGGGATGGGCACCTGCGTGAAGACCTGCAGGAGCAGATTGAGCGTGCTGGGCTTGGAGCGCATGTGCATCTCAACGGGACCTTCAGGCGTCACGACTTGCCGATGCTCATGACTGGCGCGGACCTCTGCGCACTACCCTCGCTGACCGAGGGATACCCGCCGTGCATCGTTGAGGCCATCGCGTGGGGATTGCCGATTGTTGCCACCGGAGTCGGCGGAGTGCCGGAGCTCCTTCAGGACGGAGTGACGGGGCTGCTGCGCGCCGCCGGCGACGCGGACGCGTTGGCTGCGGCAGTGCTCGAGCTCGTAGATGAACCCGTCCGATCCCGCGCTCTGGGAGCAGCCGCGCGCGAGTTCTACGCGACGAGTCTCAAGCCAGAGACACGTGTAGGACTGTTCGCAGAAGCCTGCGCAGACGCCCTACAGAGTGGGTGAAGGTGAGAATCTAGATGAGCACACTTCGTATCGCGTTCTGCATCCCGGCGCTATCCTTGGATGCGGCCGCGAGCGGCCAGCTGACCGAAGCAGCGTGCATACAGCAAGAGTACATTGCGGCCGGGCTGCGTGGTCGCGGTCACACTCTGACAATGGTGGCGCCCAGAGGCTTGAGCGATGTCGCATACACCCGGGACTCGCGAGAGATGATTACCGCGCCGCGCAGCTGGTCGCACGCGTGGTGGTTCAGGGCAGCGAGCAGCGGCGCCTGGCGACTTCAGCGATTGGCCCGCATCCCGTATCTCAACGTGTTCTCGAACTACAGGTTGTTCGACGGCTACTTGAGATGCCTGCCCAGCCATGATCTCGTTCACGAGCGGAATGCCTTGTACAGAATCGGCGCCGCGATGGCGTGCAGGAGACTCAGATTGCCGTACGTGCTGTTCTTCGACGCCGACGAGATACTCGAACACGACGTGATGGGCTCCCCCCTCGTCGGCTTGCTGAGGTGGCGAGCGCGGAACTGTGTACGGTACAACCTCCGCGCGGCGGATCGCGTGATATGTGTGTCAGCTGCGGCGAAGACGCGCCTGGTGGACACGTGGAAGGTAGACGCACAGAAGATCGCCGTGTTTCCCAACGCGGTAGATGTTGACCGATTCCGGCCTGGCCTCGATTCGACGAATGCGGTTCGGCGTTCTCTCGCCGGCGACGGCCCCCTGATAATCTTCGTCGGTGGTTTCTACGAGTGGCACGACGTCGGGACGCTGCTGGCCGCCTTCGCAAGCGTCGTTGGCGTCTTCCCGAAAGCCCGTCTGGTGCTCGTGGGTGATGGGGCGCGGCGCAAGGCGATGGCGACACGGGCTGCGGAGCTCGGGATTGATGCCGCGGTGATCTTCAAGGGCCTCGTTGCCCATGCCGACGTCCCTCGGCTCATGGGCGCGGCGGATATCGCCGTCGCACCGTACAAGGATTCCGGCCATCAATTCTGGCTGTCGCCGCTGAAGCTGTTCGAGTACATGGCGGCCGGCACCGCCGTGGTGGCCACTCGGATAGGGCAGATCGAAGAAGTCATCAGCCACGGCCGCAACGGCGTCTTGGTGCCACCTGGGAACGCGCAGGCGCTGGCAGAGGCGCTGCGACACTTGCTCGACCAGCCCGGTCTGCGTTCGGAACTGGCACGTCGGGCGCGAGAGGACGTCGTGCGGGAGCATTCGTGGGATGTCTACGTAGCGCTTCTCGAAGAGGTCTATCGACAGGCAATTCGCGACCGTCGAGAGAGGGCGAGAGCGGCACGTGAGCGGCGACCGAGGAAGGCCGAGGAAGCAGCGTGACCGCCACGCACGTACGAGTGTCGGTCGTGATTCCCGCGTTCAATCACGCGCGGTCCCGGTGGGGCCAGATGCCACGCGCGGAGAGGAGATGAAGCTTCTCGTCGTCTCGACGTGGCTGCCGTATCCACCCGACGACGGCAGCCGCGTGCGCGCCTACCACCTTCTGCGGCACCTCGCGCGCCGGCACACGGTAACGCTGCTGTCCTTCGGCGTGCCCGGCTCTCCAGACCACCTGGCGGCCCTGCGCTCGCTCTACGATCACGTCGAGGTTGTACCGCCCACTCGGCTGAACGGGAATCGCCTCCGAAAGCGCGGGCTCCTGTCTCCGATGCCGCGGTATCTCGTGCAGACTGAAAGCGCCCGGATGAAGGCGCTCGTCGCCGCCCACGTCCTTCAGCACGATGCGGCAGTCTCGCTGCAAGTGAACGCGGCGCCGTACCTGGCTGGATGGCCGGAAGTCCCCCGCATCTTCGAGGAGGTCGAAGTTGGCGTCTATCGGGACGCCTGCCTGCAGGAAACGACGGTTCTGCGCCGCTGGCGCCGCCGCCTGACGTGGTGGAAAGTCCAACGATTCGTGCGTGGCCTGGTCAACAGCTTCGATCGCAGCACCGTGGTGTCCGTGATGGAGCGCGACCATCTTGTGGCGGTCGGCTGCGACCGCAACCGAATTGCGATCGTTCCGAACGGAACGAACGCGGCCGACGTTCTGCCGCCCCGCGCGTGTCGCGCCAGTCAGCTGATCTATCCAGGTTCGGTGACGTATTCGGCGAATCTCGATGCCGTTCGCTACTTCGTTCGCGAGATTCTTCCACTCGTGCGGCGCGTCCGTCCGGACGTCACGTTCGTCGTCACCGGCTCTACCGACGGCGTCGACATCGGCGATCTTGCCGCGCAGGAAGGCGTGTCGTTCACCGGCCGGTTGCCGGATGTCGATGCGGTCCTGGCCGAAAGCGCCGCCTGCGTCGTCCCCCTGCGGATTGGCGGCGGCACTCGCCTCAAGGTGCTCCAGGCGATGGCGCTCGGCACGCCGGTTGTCTCGACGGGGAAGGGGATCGAAGGGCTCGAGGTCGAGCCCGAGCGGCACGTCCTGGTTGGAGACGGAGGTCCGGCTTTTGGGGCGCAGGTGTTGCGCCTGCTGAGCGAGCCGGCGCTCGCCGGCGTGCTGTCGAAGAACGGCTACGGCCTCGTGCGCGAGCGCTACGGCTGGGAAGCGATCGGCGGCATGTTCGAGCGGGTCGTTGAGGGCGCCGTCGCGGACCACGCGTCGCGGCAGAGCAACGACTTCCGAGTTCGATAAGAAGCGACCTTTTGTCGGCGCTTGGGGTACTTTCTTGCGCCCACGACCGGCTTTTGCGCCGCTTTCGGCGCAGGCGCGCTGGCGCGGTAGTTGCTTAGGAGACAGATCATCGTGAATGCTCCCGTTTCTCAGCGAAGCGTCCGGCGGCGGAGCGGACGCTGGAAAGCCCTCTCTCATGTTCAGCGTTAAACGGTATCTCGACGAGTACTTGGGACTGCTTTCGCACCTCGACCCGACGGCCATCGAGCGGCTCGCGCAGATCCTGCTGGGCGCCTGGAGGACCAACCGTACGGTCTTCTGCTGCGGAAACGGGGGAAGTGCGACGAACGCCTGCCATTTCGTTGCCGACCTGACCAAGCTGACCGCCCCTGCTCGAGGGCGTCGCCTTCGTGCCCTGGCGCTCACCGAGAGCGTCGCGGCGATCTCCGCCATCGCCAACGACATCTCTTACGACGAGATTTTCGTAGAGCAGATGCGTTCGTTCATCGCGCCGAACGACGTGCTGGTCGCGTTCAGCACGAGCGGGGCGTCACCGAATGTTATCCGGGCGGTCGAATATGCCAACAGTGTCGCCGCCGTCACGGTCGCTGTCACCGGGCGACAGGGAGTAAGACTTCAAGGGTTGGCTCGGCACGTCCTCGTTGTGCACTCCACGAGCGTCCAGCAGGTCGAGGACGCCACGATGATGATCGGCCACCTTCTGTGTCTAAGAACCAAAGAACTGATCGCGCACGAGAGCCTGGACGTGCCGTTCAGGGAGAAGGCGGCCATGCTGCACGTGCTGCGGGCTGAGGACCGGCCAGCCGTGTGAGGGGGAACCTGCATCTCGCAGGTGCCGGCATTCTCGCGCCCACACGGTTCGCTTGCGCGGCCGACCACGCGCGGATCACCGGCTAGTCACGCGGCCGGGTGCAGTCGGTTCCTCCTCTCTCAATCATCGTCTTTCCGATTCGCCCGAGCCCTGACGCTTCACTCGTCCGACAAGGCTTTCCAGCCCTGCCAGCACACAAACAAGACGATGAAACTGCTCATCACCGGCGGTGCCGGCTACATCGGCTCGATTGTCGCGGAACTTGCCGTCGCAGCCGGTCACGATGTTGTCGTGATCGACGATCTCCGAGCGGGCAACCGCGCCGCCGTGCCCGCGGCGTGCCGGTTCGTTGTCGGTTCCGTTGGTGATCCAGCCGCCCTGCGCGAGACGTTCGGCCGGGGGACGTTCGATGCGGTTCTGCATCTGGCCGCCGAGGCCGCCATTGAGGCTTCTGTCAGCGATCCGGCTCTGTACTTCCGCGCGAATCTGACTGACACGCTGACGCTGTTCGATGCGATGCGCGCGCACGGGGTGCACCGCCTCGTCTTTTCGTCGACCGCCGCCACCTACGGGGAGCCGACGACTGTCCCCATCGACGAGGATCACCCACAACGACCCGTCAATGCCTACGGCGAGTCGAAGTTGATGGTGGAGACCTGCCTGCGCTGGTACCACCGGGCCTACGGCTTGCGGACCGTTGCCTTCCGGTATTTCAACGCGGCCGGCGCGACCGCAGAACGGGGTGAGGCGCGGCCGCGCGAGACGCACCTGCTGCCGCTCCTGTTGGACGCTGCCGCCGGGCGGCGGCCGCCTGTCAGAGTATTCGGCAGTGACTACCCGACGTCCGACGGCACCTGCATCCGCGACTACGTGCACGTGATCGACATCGCCCGGGCGCACCTGCTCGCGCTCGAGCGACTCGACGATCTCGGCCTCGCCTTCTTCAACATCGGCAGCGAAACGGGTTATTCGGTCCGCCAGGTGATCGAGGCGGTCGAGCGCACCCTCGGCTGCCCTGTGCCCTGGGAACCCGCCGCCCGGCGGCCCGGTGACCCTGCCGTGCTCGTCGCGACTGCGACGGCGGTGCGCCACGGGCTGGGGTGGTCACCCTCCTCTCCCGGCCTCGATGGAATCATCGAGTCTGCCTGGCGCTGGCGCGAGCGCCACCCTCTCGGATACTCATCTTCCTCGTGATGTCATGAAGGCATTTCTGCTGGCGGGTGGACGGGGCGAGCGGCTGCGACCCCTGACGCTGACGTGTCCGAAATGCCTGGTTCCGATAAACGGGGTGCCGCTTCTCGGGATCTGGCTGGATCGTTGCGGTCAGGAGGGGATTGACGCGGTTCTCCTCAACGTGTCGCACCACGCCGATCGCGTACGTGAATTCCTCGCGAGCCGTTCGGGCCCACCACGCGTGGAACTGATTGTCGAAACGGAGCCGCGGGGCACCGCCGGGACGGTGTCGGCGAACCGCTGGTTCGTCGAAGGTGAGGAGAGCTTCTGGATCATCTATGCCGACAACCTGACGGACCTTTCACTGCGCGCCATGCTGGCTGCCCATCGCCGTCACGAGGGCGCATTGACGATGGCGCTCTTTCACGCGCCCGACCCTGCGGCTGCGGGAATCGTGGAAGTGCTTCCCGACGGCCGGATCGTCTCGTTCGAGGAAAAACCGAAGCTGCCGCGCAGCGATCTGGCGAACGCCGGAATCTACCTGGCTCGGGCGGACCTGGTCGGCGAACTGCCGCAGGCGGCAGGTCGCATCGCCGACTTCGGATTCGACGTGTTGCCGCGCCTTGTCGGAAGGATGTACGGGCACGTCATCGACGGGTTCTTCGCGGACATCGGGACGCCGGCGGCGCTGGCCAGGGCATCGACAGCCTGGGCCGGCGGTGTTGAGAGGGCCGAGACATGATCATTTCGCGCACTCCGTTTCGCGTGAGCCTGGCCGGCGGCGGTTCCGACTTTGCGGAGTACTACCGGCAGCGGCCCGGAAACGTCGTGACGACGGCCATCAACCGTTACATGTACGTGACGGTCAACCCGCGCTTCGACGACAGCATCCGCGTGTCCTACACGCGAACGGAAATCGTGGATCACGTGGATGACCTGCAGCACGACCTGATTCGCGAATCGATGAAGATGACCGGGCTGACGAGAGGTCTCGAAATCACGACGATTGCCGACCTGCCAGCGGGGATCGGGCTGGGCTCGAGTTCGACGCTGACGGTAGGTGTGCTGAACGCGCTCTATGCCATGAAGGGCGAGTGGCGATCGCCGGCCGAACTTGCGCGCCAGGCATGCCAAGTCGAGATCGAAATCCTGCGCAAGCCAATCGGCAAACAGGACCAGTACATCGCGGCCTTCGGCGGGCTGCAGGACATCCGTTTCCTGCCCGACGGTTCGGTAAGCGTCCACCCGGTCATTTGCAGCGCCGGCCTGCGCCGGCGGCTCGTCGACCGGTTGCTGCTCTTCTACACGGGTGTGCACCGCGACGCGGGGTCTGTCCTCAGCGAGGCGCGCAAGCGGCTCGAGGCAAGTCCGGACAGCCGGGCGGTCGTCGACGGACTCGTCGGCGTCGCGGCCAGCGTCCGCCAGGCCATCGTGTCAGGACACGTCGATCGCGTCGGCGACCTCCTCGACGAGAGCTGGCGACTGAAGAAACAGATGGCATCAAACGTGTCCAACGGCCACCTGGACGCGATCTACGAGGCCGCGCGCCGCGCGGGAGCGGACGGCGGGAAGATATCAGGGGCCGGTGCTGGCGGTTGCCTTCTGCTCTTTGCGCGGCGACAGCGACAGGAGGCGGTGCGTGCTGCCATGTGCGCGTCGGGCCTTCGCGAGGTTCCCTTCGCCGTCGAGCCCGAAGGAACCCGCATCATCCACTTCAGCGAAGACGAAGCACATCCCGTGCGGCGCCGCGCTCGAAAGCCTGCGAAAGAACGCGGCGCGAAGACGTAGCCCGGCAAGGTCGGAATGGCGCGCGCACGACTCATGGCGGCGTGGCGCAACCGCACACTCGATAGTCGACTGGAGAAACCACGTGATCGTTCCCGCCTTTCTCAGGGCGGCGAGGAGAACCGTTTTCCTCACGTTCATCGTTTATGGGTTGGCCGTCAGCCAGGTCGCCGCGCTTCAGATTACGGGCATCCAAGCCACGCATTCGCGATTCGTTCCGCGCTTCACGAAGCTGGAGATCACCTTCCAGATCTCGGGGTCTGTTGCCACCTCCATGCAGTGGCCTTACGACGCGGCGCCGCCGCAGGGCATACCGGCGCGCACGGGAATCACGGTAAACGCCGTGTTCACCGACCCTGACGGGCGGCAATTCACCCAGCCGGCGTTCCATTCACAGGAGTTCCTGGACGAGGTGAGAGAAGGTCGCGACTGGCACCTGCCTACCGGCACGTTCGTCTGGAAGGTGCGCTTCTCCCCGAACCGCGTGGGCGCGTGGACCTACAAGATTGTCGCCGTTGACGGGGGCGGCACAGTCGAGAGCGCGCTTCACAACTTCACCGTCACGGCCTCCGCCAAGAAGGGGTTCATCAAGGTGAGCGCGGCCGATCCCCGGTACTTCGAGTTCGACGACGGCACGCCGTTCAACGCGATGGGCTTTCAGCTTCCGGACTACCTCGGGAATCCTTCAACACAAGGGACAGCGGCGTACGAGAGGCTCGCCGCGAACGGCGTGAACCTCGTGCGGGTCGCGATCAGCTCCATATACGGGTCGGCGTGGAACAACTGGATCGGCGGGCGCAACCAGTACCGCGGGTACTTGCCCGTCACGGGCTTGGTGCCTTTCTATGATGCGGTTACGGCTCGGACCACGCTGACCATGAGGCTCGACTACGAAGCCGGGGGTGACACCGGATGGTTCGATGCATGCCGCATGCAGTTGTGGTGGGAGGACCAGTCGGCGTCGATCAAGCCGAACACCCGGTATCACATTCGTGTCGAGTACCACGGGGAGGGCATCAGCGGGCCGAGAAAGCCCGCCTTTCGTAACTACGGCTTTGTCGCCAAGATCGACAGTGGATGGTACCCCACGTGCTACGAGCCTGGACTGGCCGCGCCGGTCACGAGTTACGGCCGCAACAACTCGGGCTTTGGCTACGTGGAAGGTACTTGGTACTCGGGAAACGCGAGCTTCCTGCCGCGGATGTACCTTGCGCTCGAGAACGTCCTGCAGGGAGCGGCATACGTGCGGTCCGTCTCCCTGCGGGAGGATCTCGGCAACGGGAATTATGGTGCCGAGATGATGGACCGGCCATCGATGGAACACCATCTCTACGTGCCGGAAGAGAAGGCGTACTCGCTCGACAAGATCGTCGAGAACGCGGAGCGCAACGGGGTGTATCTGAAGCTGGTCTTGATCGATCTGAACGACAAGATCTATTTCAAGATGGCAGACAACGGGGCTTGGGCGACCACGGACAACCTGGACGGGTTCTACGGGCTCGGGCGGGCAATGAACAAGACACGCTGGCTGCAGCAGCTGTGGTGGCGCTACCTGCAGGCACGATGGGGGTACTCGCCGAACATTCACTCGTGGGAGCTGACGAACGAGGGCGACCCAGCTCTGACCACGCATTACCAACTGACCGACGAGTTGGGGAAGTTCATGCACTGCCGGGCATTCGGTGTCGAGCCTGGGACCGGTGATGGCGCCGCTTGTCCATTGAGCCACCCCAACGCGCATCTGGTAACCACCTCCTTCTGGCGAGGATTTCCTGCCCGGGAATTCTGGATGAACTCCAAGTACCCGAACGTGGACTACGCCGACGTCCACGCCTACGTGAGCACCAGCTTCGCCCCTTACGCCGACAGACAGCTGATGCAGTATGACGCCGCGTACTACCACATCTGGCACGGTCAGTACCTCGCTTCGATTCATGTCGGTAAGCCGATCGTGCGGGGAGAGGGCGGGCTCGATTCTCCTCACGAGCAAAGCGCGTCAGTGCTGGGTCTCAATCGTGATTCGACGGGCGTTTGGCTGCACAATTTTCTCTGGTCAGGCCTCGATTCGGGCGGGCTGCACGAAATCTACTGGTGGAACGAGCACATCTGGGTCAATCGGTCCGACATCGTCGGAGCGTACAGGGCTGTGAGTGCATTCCTCGGCAACGTGCCCCTGAACAAGGGCGGCTACGTGGACTGGTGTGGGACCGTGACCAACCCCTCGCTCCGCGTCGTCGGGCAAAAGAACACGGCGACAGGCTCCTTGCACCTGTGGGTGCAGAACCGGGCTCACACGTGGAAGAACGTGGTTGACGGCGTCGTTGTGTCGCCCATCTCCGGCAGCATCGTCGTTCCAGGGTTCAAACCGGGTACTACCTACGCGCTCGAACGGTGGGATACCTACGTTCCCGGCGGGCGCGTCGCATCGGTTGAGAACGTGGTCGGCGATTCGACGGGTAGGTTGACCATTAGAGTGGCATCGCTGCCTACAGACGTCGCGTTCAAGATCCAGACGGGAAGCGCCAACGTGCCGCGGGTGCCGACTGGCGAAATCGTCAAGTAGCAGGAACAGCGGGAGGGCGACCGTGGATCGCCGCCGGTCCGCAGGCGACTTACTCTATTCGCGGTTCACGGCCACGGCCGGTTGAACGGACGGCGCATCAGTAGATCATGACATCGACGAATAGCCTGTCAGGGGTCGAGCCGCGAATCGCGGGCGCGGGACACCGCTCGGACGCCCCCGGCTCCGCCACAGTGTCTACGGACAGTCCCCATAGTCCCCCCCCCCACCCGCGAACAGTCTCCACTCCGGCCACAGTATCGCCGCGGCCCCGCGCGGGCCAAGCGCCGCCGCCTTCGATACTCCGGATTCTCAGAGACGCTCGCCTGATCATCCGCACACCGC
>Ga0315278_10004489_pt1 | contig 12578 bp, 7 predicted proteins | sample YL17G06_0_MG_FD_203880 | JGI IMG/M metagenome (GOLD analysis project Ga0315278, IMG submission 203880) | Sediment microbial communities from Yellowstone Lake, YNP, Wyoming, USA - YL17G06_0 | ecosystem: Environmental > Aquatic > Freshwater > Lake > Sediment | place: USA: Wyoming | collected...
GTCCCAGCATAAGAACAAGGACCAGGCCATGAAGCAACTGCGCGCGAAACTGTATGAGTTTGAAATGCAGAAGCGCCATGAAGCCAGCCAGAAACTGGAAGACAGCAAATCGGACATTGGCTGGGGCAGCCAGATACGCTCTTATGTGCTGGACCAGTCACGCATCAAGGATTTGCGTACACTGGTCGAAGTCGGCAATACCCAGGCCGTGCTGGATGGCGACCTGGACCAGTTTATCGAAGCCTCTTTGAAACAGGGTCTGTAAGAACATGGCGATGAAAGAAGAACCAGCAAGCGGCGCCCAGGAAGACAGGGAGCAAGGAGCTGAGCAAGATGAAAACCGCCTGATAGCGGAGCGCCGCGCCAAACTGAATGTTCTGCGGACAGAGGGTGGTGGCCCCGGCAGTTCCGTGCCCAATCCCTTTCCCAACGACTTTCGCATCTCCGTGACATCGGACCAGCTGCATGCGCGCTTTGGCGATCAGGACCAGGCGACGCTGGAGCAGCACGAAGAACTATTTGCCGTGGCCGGGCGCATGATGGCCAAGCGTGTCATGGGAAAAATTGCGTTTGTACGCTTGCGCGATCGCGCCGGCGATATCCAGCTCGTGGTGCAGCGCGACCGTTTGCCTGAAGGCGTGTTTCAACAGTTCAAGCACTGGGACATAGGCGACATAATCGGCGGAACCGGGCATGTTTTCCGCACGCAAACCGGCGAGCTTTCCATCAAGCTGGATACCCTGCGGTTGCTGACCAAGTCCCTGCGCCCCTTGCCGGAAAAATTCCATGGCCTGACCGACACGGAGATGCGTTATCGCCGGCGCTATGTTGATCTGGTGATGAATCCGGAATCACGGGAGGTTTTCCGCGGTCGTTCCCGCATCATCAGTTTCATCCGTGCATTCATGGAAGCCACTCCACGGGAATTCCTGGAAGTCGAAACGCCCATGATGCACCCGATACCGGGCGGTGCGGCCGCACGTCCGTTCAAAACCCACCACAACGCCCTGGACCTGGACATGTACCTGCGCATTGCGCCGGAACTCTACCTCAAGCGGCTGGTAGTTGGCGGCCTGGAACGGGTGTATGAAATCAACCGGAATTTCCGCAACGAGGGGGTGTCCACCCGGCATAATCCGGAATTCACCATGCTGGAATTCTACTGGGCCTATGCCGATTACACGGACCTGATGGATCTCACGGAACAGATGTTGCGCGAACTGGCCATCCACATCACCGGCTCTGCCACGGTGCACTACCAGGGCCTGGACATAGATTTTGGCCGGCCCTTCGAGCGCCTGGCAGTGGAGCAGGCCGTGCGCCGCTACGACAGCGCACTATCCAATGCGGATTTGCATGATCAGCAGGTGCTGCGCGCCGCCTGTGCCGAACGCTCCATCCATACCGAGACCAACTGGGGGGCCGGGCGCTTGCTGATGGAGTTGTTCGACGCTGTAGCCGAACCCAAACTGACCGACCCGGTGTTCATCACATCGTATCCAACCGAAGTCTCGCCCCTGTCGCGACGCAATGACGAAAATCCGTCGATAACCGATCGCTTCGAGCTGTTCATTGCCGGCCGGGAAATTGCCAATGGCTTCTCTGAACTGAATGATCCGGAAGACCAGGCTGAGCGGTTCCGCGAACAGGCGCAAAGCAAGGATGCCGGGGATCTTGAGGCCATGCATTACGATGCGGATTATGTGCGTGCGCTGGAGTATGGCATGCCACCGACTGCGGGCGAGGGCATAGGCATTGACCGCCTGGTCATGTTGTTGACCAATTGCGCGTCCATCCGCGATGTCCTGCTGTTTCCCCATCTGCGGCCGGAGAGTTGACCCGGCATGGATGAGACCCCGATGTTGCGCACCCTGCTGGTCCAGGCCCGGCTGAACTGGAAAAATCCGGCGGAGAACAGGGGGCACCTGGAAAGCCAGTTGGCGCATTGCGAGCATGTGTTTGACCTCGCGGTGTTTCCCGAAACATTCACCACCGGATTCCTCGGCGACCCCGACCTGCCGTCCGAAGCTATGGACGGACCCACGGTTGACTGGCTGCGACGCCAATCACAATTGTATGACAGCGCCCTCGCTGGCAGCGCAGTCATCACCGAGGGCGGCAAGCGCTACAATCGCTTTCTGTTCGCCACGCCGGACGGCGAGGTACGGCATTATGACAAGCGCCACCTGTTCGGTTACGGGGGTGAAACCGAGCGTTACTCGGCTGGCCACCACCGCGTGGTATGGACATACCGCGAGTGGCGTATCTGCCCACAGGTTTGCTACGACCTGCGCTTCCCGGTCTGGTGCCGCAACCGGGGTGACTATGACCTGCTGCTGTTCGTGGCCAACTGGCCACGCGGTCGCGTGCAGCACTGGATTTCTTTACTGCAGGCCCGGGCGATTGAAAACCAGGCCTGGGTGGTCGGGGTGAACCGGGTCGGTGAAGACGGCAAGGGCGTAAATTACCCGGGGCACAGCCAGGTGTATGACCCGCTGGGAGTCCTGACGGCAGATCTGGGTGAAAAGGAAGAGTCGCGGTTGCTTACCCTGGATCGTGGCGAGGTGGCGCGCAACCGCGCAACGTTTCCTTTTCAGGACGATGCCGATCCATTCGACATGGCGCCCATTTAACGCGGTTTTTGTTTAACCGCGGGGTCCAGGTGATACGGCTTCGCCACAGCCAGCGCCATAAAGCACCCGCGCGCATGATCCGACCGGTTGCAGCTTGCGCGAACTCAATCTTTCTGCCGCGACCTGAACAGGTCCTGGCCTTCCGCCATCGGCAGCGACACGCCGAGCAAACCCGCCAGCGTCGGTGCGATATCACGCATATCAATCCGGTCAAAGACCTGGCCTTTCGGGATGCCCGCGCCGGCAATAAAAAAACTTGAGTCCATTTCGGGCAGATCACGCCACAGCCCATGCGTCCCGCCAGGTTTTACCGCCCGCAGGGTTGCGCCATCAAGGACGCTGTCGATCTCGAAGCCGGGTTTCACAAAAACCACGAAGGCCGCTTCAGGGAATCCGCCCATTTTTCGTGCCTCCTCGTTGCCAATGATTTTCACTATGCCGTTGGCCGGGTCCGCCGCGAGCCGATCGAGCACCTCGCGCGTTTTGTTGTGAGTCTGCGTGTCGTTTGGATCCTTGAGCATCACGGCGCCGCCTCCCCAGGAGATGGCGCGCCAGGATTCCAGCATGCCTTTGGCGTCGACCTTGAGCAAACCTGCTTCGCGAAACGCGGCATTGAGGGACAGCGATTGATCGTAGCGCGCAAAGCCGTGATCTGACACAACGCACAGCGTCGTGAGTGGGTTCGTCTGGAGTGCTGCCTGCCAGATGGTGCCAATCATTGCGTCCACGGCTTCAATGGTGGTGAAAGCTTCCGGCGTGTATGGCCCGAATTCGTGCTGCACTTCGTCGAGCACGCTGAGATAGCCGGTATGAAAAAGTGGTTTTTTCTGGACGATAACCCACGCGTTGAACCTGGCGCGCTGGCTGTCCGAAACAACCGTGTAGTCATAGCCCGCCGGATAGGTCCCCAACGCCTGCTCCGCTTCCGCCAGCAACCCTGGCGTCGAAAGCGCCTTGAGCAATTTGTGATCGTGCTCGGCTGTTGCGCGCCATATCTGCACGATATTGTATTGAATCGGTGCGCCCACAGTGACCGGCCAATCGACACTCGAGGTCACGCCGCCCGCCTGGTTGACGGCTTCCCACAGCGTGAATGCCTTGTTGTCCTCGGCGTACCACATCCAGCCCCCCACGTTCAGGCCAAACGGATCAAAGGGTTCGTTGTAGAGGATGCCGTGCTTGATCGGTGCAACGCCCGTGACCAGCGTTGTGTGGCTCGGATAGGTCACTGTCGGCAATACGCCGGTTACGGCTTTTGCGTAGCTGCCCTCGGCCAGCATTCGTCGCAGGTTCGGTACTTTCAACTGGTACTTGTCGGCCTCCAGGATGTAGTCGGGTTTGAGTCCATCAATCGAGATCATCACCACGGGAGCGCCACCCGGTTCGGCAAGAAGCGTTGTGGCAAACAGCAGGGAGCACAGTAAAACCAGTTTCCGTGTCATGGACAATCCATCCTTTAAAGAACACCGTGGAGTATAGGCAGTTCAAACGCTATATTGGCAGAGGCGTCTACTTGCCGCTGCTCCGCCGCAGCCAGCGCCATAAAGCGCCTGCGGGCATGATCCGGCCGGTAGCACTGCCGAACAATGCGCCAGGCTCGCTCAGCGACCAGGCTATTTCATCCTGTGCCGACTCCCGGCCGGCGAATAACAGGCGGTCACCCGCGTGCAGGTCGTGGCCGGGTTCGGGTAAGAACGTCCTGGACGCGCCGCGTTCGAGCAGAAGACACAAGCAGGGCAGGTGTTGTTGCTCATCTTCCCGGGAATGATGCAGCAGGTGCATCAGTTGGATGCTTACACCTTCGAGTTTGGCCTCGGCCAAACCTGTTGCCAGCCTGCCTTCCAGGTGTACGGTCCAGATTGCCGGTGCCTTTCCGTTCAATATGGACTGCAGGCGCGCAGTCAGTCTTTGCGCGAAGCTCTCGTCCTGCCGGATCAAGTGCTGCAGAAACGATTCGAGTAAGGGGGTCGTCGCCACCAGCAGGACCCGCCGGGCAATGATCACGCTGCGCCGGGCTACTACGTTGGCTTTGGACGCATTGAACAGCAGGTCGTTTTCATTGCGCTCCTGCCGCGCCACCACGGAGAGACCCGGATTCAGGTCCCGTGCAGTCATGATGATGGACAGGTTGTCTACGTCATCCCCGGTACAGGCGATGATGCCAACTGCCTCGCTCACCCCGGCCTCGATCAGGGTTTGCGCTTCCGTTCCCCGGCCCCGCACGGCACCCGTCCGCCCGCGCACCCGGTCCGCGTGAACATCAATCACCGTATAAGGCACGGCCGCTTCATCCAGGCGTTCTGCTACGCGACTGCCGAACCGGCCCAGTCCGCACAGCAACCAGCGCCCGGCGGGCGGTTGCAAGAGCTCGCGCAAATCACTTCCCGGCACGCTGGTGAGCCAGTCCAGTGCGCGATACTTCACCGGAGAACTGAAATCAAGGAACAGGGCTTGGGCAAAAATGGCAAAGGGGTCAATCACGTAGTCCGTGCCAAACGAAGTCATGTTGGCTGTTACCCGGGGTGTTTCGCTGCGGGCCAGCACGGGCAACCCGGGGCGCAGAAGCTTGCAGGTGATGGCTATGTTCAGGTTGACGTGATCGTCATTGGTCAGCGCCATGATGCCCAGGCATTTTTCGTGGTTCAGCCCGGCCCGCTCCAGCAGACTGCGATTGCTTACGTCGCCGGCCAGAGCCGGGACACTGGCCAGCTCATCGCTCAATAACATGCCGTAGATGATGTCCTGCCTCTGTTCGAGTACCACTGCCCGGTACCCCCGGTGCAGCAGGGCATGCACGACCATGCTGCCGGTATGGCCAAGCCCGCAAACGATGAAGAAACCCTCATGCAGATCCTTCACCCTGCGGGTAAAGCGGGAACGTTCCACCACGCTGCGGAACTGCGGATCAATGAACAGGCTGAGGATCGTGCCGATGGAGTAGAGCCAGGCAACAACGTTGGGCAGCAGGATTATCAATACATACAGGCGTTGTGCACCGGTAAAGCCCGCAGGTATTTCGCCAAATCCGATGGACGTTTCAAGGATCGCGATGAAATAGGCGGCATCGAGATAGCCGACGCTGATTGCATTGCCTTGTGCGTCGTGGCCGGGAATCAGCACCATGCCCAGCACAGAGACTGAAAAAACGAGAATGATGGTGATCAGGGGCCTACGCATGCGCCGCATGGTGAGCCAGACGATGTCGTTCATGACTACTGATGTCCTCTGCAGCCTGAAGTCCCCACTGCTGTTGCCTAACGCCGGATGCTGAGTGTTTCTCCAACCAGCAGGGTCACCGACACCAGGTTGGCCAGCAAAGCGCCGCCCGAAAGTGAAGAGACACCAAAAAGCACCTGGGAGGTGACGCCTAACTCCGTGGCGTAAGCAGCATAGCCCCAGACCAGCGCCGCAATGACCAACTGCAGGTCTGCCACCAGGCTGGTTGCCAGCATGACAGCGCCCAGCTGGGACCGGTCGCCAAATTTGATGATGGTGGCTATCAGGCTGACCGCCAGGGCAGCGCCGAGGCCGACCGGTTGGAGGCTGCTGACATCATTCATTCCGCCGAGGAAAAAACCAAAATTGATCGTCAATGCGAGCACAATGAAGAACGCGAATACAACTTTTTCCAGGTTCATGGCGTGGTTTCTCCCAAAGACCGATAAATCTGTTTGATGTAAAAATCTGTTTGCTGCAAAAATGCCTTGTGGCGAACAGGCTACTCCAGCTTGCCGTCTGCGCCCATCATTTCAACCGGGGGAAGGTCCAGTTCTTCCAGGCTGGCGCGAATCTGTTTGCTGTCGCCCACGATGACCCAGGTCAATTGCCCCGGGTGCAAAACCTCCGCCGCTGCTCCCTGCACATCCTCCAGCGTGACACTTTCGTACTGGCTTTTCAGGCTGGCCACGTAATCATCCGGACGGTCAAAGCGGTCATTGGCAAGCAATGCGCCCAGTACCGCGTTATTGGTTTCGTATTGCCCGGGCAGGCTGAACGAATTGCTGTGAACGGTCCGGACCAGTTCATCCTCGCGGGCCGGCTTGCTCGACAGGAACACGTCAAATTCGGCCATCAGTTCGCGCATCGCATCTGCTGTGCGATCGGTTTGCACCGGGGCATACACCAGCCAGGGTCTCTGCCCACGGGCTTCCGGCAGCACGGTATAGGCGCCATAGGACCAGTGTTTGTCCACCCGCAGGTTCTGGTTAACCCGGGCGGAGTAAGCGCCTCCGATGATGTCGTTCATGGTTTCAATGTCGATGGTATTGGGTGCGCTGCTGGGAGGCGCCACGTGTGCCGCCAGGATTAATGATTGTGGCGATCCGGGCTTGTCCACCAGCAACAGGCGCCCGCCCTGGGGCAGGTCGACGTGCCCGACGTTTTTCTCAGGTATTGGCGAAGCGGGCGCTTGCCAATCGCCAAAGGCTGCTTCCAGCATGGGCAGTACTTCGGCCATGCGGGTATTTCCAACAACGAACAGGGTCGCATTATCCGGGCGCAGCCAGTCCTGCTGGAATCTGACCAGGTCGGCGCGGGTAATGGCGCGGTTGGATTCTTCTGTGCCGCTTCCGGTAAAGGGAATGCCATAAGCGTTATCGGATCCGTAAATCAAGGGCGGCAAAGTACGCAGCGCTATGCCAATCGGCTGGTTTTTCTCCTGCTCCACGCTGGCAATGCGCCGGATGCGCATGCGCTCCATTTCTTCACTGGCAAAAGCGGGATTGCGCACCACGTCGGCAAACAGTTCAATGGATGGCGCCAGGTTGGCTTTGAGTGCTGCCAGGAAAGCAGTAGACATGTCGAGATTGGACCCGCTGCTCAGCTGCGCCCCCAGCAGTTCCGCAGCGGCGTCTATTTCCAATGCTGACTGGTTGGTCGTGCTCTCATCCAGCATTCCCAGCGTAAAACTCGCGGTTCCCTGTGGACGGCCGGCATCGGCGGCATAGCCTGCGTCAAACTGGATGGCGACAGAAACTATGGGCAGGGCATTTCGTTCAGCAAGGACTACTTGCATGCCATTTTTGAGGCTGGCGCGTTCGATCTTTGGAAACGTGATGTCTGGCAGCCCGCTTACCTGCGGCAGGCCCTGGCTGCGGTCCAGCGAGGTCGTTGCAGCGGAGAAGTCCGGCGCAGGGTAAACGTCCAACTGGTAGCGCCCGTCCGACAACCAGGTGGCCGCGGCGTTTCTTACATCCTCTGCCGTGGCATGATTGATCCAGTCCAGCACCGTGAGGATGAAGTCAGGACGGCCATCGTACAACTCGCCCTCGGCGAGGATGGCTGCTTTACCGGAAAACCCTCCCACTTCTTCCATGCCGCGAATCAGGGTGGCATTGATCTTGGCGCGCGCGCGCTTGAGTTCTTCCTCGCCCGGACCATTTGCGATGAACCGTGCCATCTCAAAATCGATGATACCGTTGACGTCGTCCATTGAAGCCCCGGTATTGAGCAGGGTGTCAATGGTGAACAGGCTGCTCAGTTCCAGGGGTTCGACCTGGACCGACACGTTGACGGCGTGCTGGGTTTGATGGATCAGAGCCTGGTAGAGCCGCGAATTCTTGCCATCTCCCAAAACGTAGGCGGCAAGCTCAAGCAGGACACGGTCGCGGGTAGTGCGACCAGGCACTGCCCATACCCGGTAACTGCGCGTTTGCGGTACGTCGTCGTACATCACTTCAAAGGTGTTGGCCTCGCGGTCCGGCACCCACGACTGCATTTTTTTCATTGCCGGACCGGGCGGAATATCACCAAAATACTTTTCTGCCAGGGCCTTGCCTTGCGCCGGGGAAATGTCGCCAGCCAGCACCAGCACGGTATTTGCAGCGCCGTAGTAATCATTGAACCAGGTCGTGACGTCTTCCAGCGATGCGGCGTTGAGATCGTCCATCGATCCTATGGTTTCATGCCGATAGGGGTGGCCCTCCGGAAAGAGGCCTTCGAGTATCCGGTAAAACGTCATGCCGTAGGGCTCGTTGTCGCCCTGGCGTTTTTCGTTTTGTACCACTCCGCGTTCCTGGTCCAGTTTCTCCTGGGTCAATACTCCCAGCAGATGGCCCATGCGGTCGGACTCAAGGAACAGGGCCAGCTCAGTGGCAGGAGTAGGTACGGTCTCAAAGTAGTTGGTGCGGTCGAACCAGGTGGTGCCGTTTTGGTCTGTTGCACCGACTTGTTCCAACGGTTTGCTGAACCGATCGTTATAGTTTTCGGAACCCTCGAACATGATATGTTCGAACAGGTGCGCAAAACCCGTGCGCCCGGATGCCTCGTCCTTGGATCCCACGTGGTACCAAACACTGACGGCGACGACGGGCGCTTTGCGGTCTTCGTGGACAATGACACGAAGACCATTCTCCAGAACAAATTTTTCAAATGGCAGCTGGATGCCGGATTTGGCCTCGGACCGGGCTGCTCCAGTATGGCCAATAGTCAATGCCACAATCACCAATAGTGGCCACATTCGGTTCACTGGACTGCCTCCGCTAAGGGTTCAACACGGGACACCACCGCCAAAACAGCGATCACCGGTCCGTCGAAATAGTGCAGGTCCTGGATCTGCACCTGGCGGCTTTGCCGGATGGCGTATACCGCATAGGCCATCGGGCGCGGGGTATCAGCACCAGGTTGCACCGTCTCTTGTTGTGGCACCGCATCGGCGGGCTCACGCAATTCGATATCAAGGTCAAGGTGCAGGAAGCGGGATACTCGGAGCTTGGCCGTGCCGTCCAGGCGGAAGAACTCGACAAGCCCGGGGGCCCCGCTTTCAGGCTTGAGATCTGCACGTACCGCTTCCGCATCGGCATTTCCGCTGTCCGCCTGCGCCCTGGCGGCGCCCGCGGGTTGGAATGCGGCAGCATCCTGCAGGCTGGCGTAGGGGTCTTGCTCAAAGATTAAATCTTTATCGTGAATTCGTATCTCGGGCGAGCCGGCACTGGCTGCCTGCTCCCAGGAAAAGTACAACTCCGGCCGGAGTCCATTGGCGCTGCGTAGTCGCCGCCAGGCTTGTTGCATGACTTCACCGGGCGTTTCCTGGAGTGCAACAGGCGGCTGAGGCCCATTCCCGGATTGGGCCCCCGATTGATCCGCTGAGTGAATCCCTGCTGGAACCCCCGGCAGATCCGCCTGCCCCGACGGGGAGTTTTCAGCGGGCGGCGCCAACAAATCCAGTGCCGCAGAAAAATCCTCCAACGCTGCTGTGGGCTCTTTGGCGGAATACCCGTCCAGGTGGCGCAACACCAGCAGCTCGACGCGGTAGCGTTGCTCCTGCCCATGGGCCGCCTGGCTGCTGAGCAGCAGCATGCTAAATAATATCAAATATGTTGTATATCTCATTGAATAATATATCTAAAATATTATGATAAACGGTCTGGCGCTGCGGTCACCAGCCATTCAATCTGCACAGTGTAAAGCAGTGCACAGCTTCAGGCATCCGGCAAAAGCTCGTCCAGCAACTTGCGCGCAGCAGCGATGCGTAACTCAGCGTCTTCTTCCTTGTGCAGGATGCGTAGTTTCTGCGGCCCGTCCAGGCGGTACCGTTGCGGCTGGTTTTGTATCATCCGGATCACGACAGCCGGGTCTGCCCGCGTAGCCGCGGCAAATTCCACGCGGCCGCCTTGCGGGCCCAGGTCCAGCCGGGCAATCCCGATGCGGTTTGCCAACAGGCGCAACTCGGCCACTGCGAACAGGTTTTTCACCGCCACAGGTAACAAGCCGAACCGGTCTATCATTTCTACCTGCAATTCCCGCAGTGCGCCGGTGTCAGCGGCGCTGGCAATGCGCTTGTACAGCATCAGCCTCGCCGGAACGTCGGCCAGGTAGGTTGCGGGAATCAGGGCCGCAAGGTGCAGTTCAATATCTATGCCTTTATGCGCGGCCAGGTCCAGGTCCGGCTCTTTGCCGTCACGCAATGCATCTACTGCGCGCGCCAGCATATCGCTGTACAGGCTGAAACCGATTTCATGAATCTGCCCGCTTTGTTCAGCGCCCAGCAGTTCACCGGCTCCGCGGATTTCCATGTCATGCGTGGCCAGGGTGAATCCCGCCCCGAGCTCCTCCAGCGAGGCCACCGCATCGAGGCGCAGGCGCGCATCGGTGGTCATGCTCTTGCGGTCGGGCACCAGCAGATAGGCATAAGCGCGGTGGTGTGACCGTCCCACGCGGCCACGGAGCTGGTGCAGCTGCGCCAGGCCAAAGTGATCAGCGCGGTTGATCACGATGGTATTGGCGGTGGGAACATCAATACCGCTTTCAATGATCGTGGTGCACACCAGCACGTTGTAACGCTGGCGGTAGAAATCCAGCATCACCGTTTCCAGTTCCTTTTCCGCCATCTGGCCGTGGGCAATGGCCAGGCGGGCCGCAGGCGCCAATTCCTGCACTTCGCGGGCAATTTTTTCGATGTTGCGCACTTCGTTGTGCACGAAAAAAACCTGGCCGCCACGTTGCAACTCGCGGTGCAGTGCTTCGCGGATCACGCCTTTGTCCCAGCCGGAGATCAGGGTTTTCACCGCCATGCGGCGCGCCGGAGGGGAGGCGATGATGGACAGTTCGCGCAGGCCGGACATGGCCATGTTCAGTGTGCGTGGAATCGGGGTGGCAGTAAGCGTCAGGAAATCCACTTCGGCGCGCAGCTGCTTCAGGCGTTCTTTTTGCTGTACCCCGAAGCGGTGTTCCTCATCGATGATGACCAGGCCCAGCCGGCCGAAGGAAACATCTTTCTGGATCAGGCGATGGGTGCCAATGACGATATCGATGGCTCCGGACTTGACCTGTTCAAGCACCACCTTGTTTTGGGCTGCGTTGCGAAAACGGGAGAGCACTTCGACCCGCACCGGCCAGTCCGCCAGGCGGTCACTGAACGTGGCGAAATGTTGCTGCGCCAGCAAGGTGGTTGGCACCAGCAAGGCCACTTGTTTGCCCGCCTGCACCGCCACGAAGGCGGCACGCAATGCCACTTCGGTTTTGCCAAAGCCTACATCGCCACAGATGACCCGGTCCATGGGCTGGCCGGACACGAGGTCGCGAATAACCGCATCAATGGCGCTTTGCTGGTCCGGAGTTTCCTCGTAGGGGAAACCGGACACAAACTCGGCATACATCTTCTCATCCAGCGGAAACGCAAAACCTTCCCGGGACTTTCGCCGTGCATACAGCTCGAGCAATTCGGCTGCAACGTCGCGAATTTTTTCAGCGGCCTTGCGCCGCGCCTTTTCCCACTGTTTGCTGCCCAGTCGGTGCAGCGGCGCGTGCTCCGGGTCGCTACCGGTGTAACGGCTGACCAGGTGCAGGTAAGAAACCGGTACGTACAACTTGTCATCACCGGCGTACTGCAATACCAGGAATTCCGCCGGCCTTTGGTCTATGTCCAGGGTCTGCAGGCCGAGGTAACGACCGACCCCATGGTCTTCGTGCACTACCGGCGAGCCTGCGGACAGGTCGGCAAGGCTGCGGATGATCGCCTCGGGATCACGCTGTTCCCCTTCGCGGCGGGTCCTTTGCCGGGTCCGGCCCCCAAAGATTTGCGCCTCGGTAAGCAAGGCCAGTTCGCCCGGGATGAGGAAACCTTCCTCCACCGGCAACACCACCAGCCCGATGTGGGAGCCCGACGCATGGAAAGCGGCGAAACTCTCAAAGGTGCGCGGGCGAATGTCAAATGGCGCCAGCGTGGAGCTAAGAACTTCGCGGCGTCCCGGGGTGTCGGCTGCAAACAGCACCTGCCCGGCAAAACCGTCAATAAATCCTTTCAGGTCAAGCGCTGCTTCCTTGCCGCGTTCATGGATATGCACATCCGGCGCGGATTCGGTGCGGAATTCGCAGGTTGCGGGAGGATTCTCGGGCCCTTCCTGCAGCACGGTAGCAGGCATCCGGTCCAGCATCCGGGTCAGCTCTGCGGGCAGGAAGAACAGTTCCTGCGGGTCAAGCACCGGGCGTTCGATGTCGTGGCGGCGT
>Ga0315278_10004491_pt1 | contig 12577 bp, 16 predicted proteins | sample YL17G06_0_MG_FD_203880 | JGI IMG/M metagenome (GOLD analysis project Ga0315278, IMG submission 203880) | Sediment microbial communities from Yellowstone Lake, YNP, Wyoming, USA - YL17G06_0 | ecosystem: Environmental > Aquatic > Freshwater > Lake > Sediment | place: USA: Wyoming | collected...
CCACCGATAGGTGATGTCGGCCTTGGCGTCGCCGTCGTTATCGATGTTGACGTCGTAGTTCGTGTGCTCTGCCCAGGGGTAGAAGTTCGGTCCGCCGGCCGGTTCCTCGAAGGGGATCCAGGAACTGACGAGCGTGACCGTGTTGGGCTTGTCGGGGCTCACGAACGCGTAGACGTCGGTGTTGTCGATCTGCGGGTCGGCCGCGGTCAACGGGGCCTCACGGTGACTGGACGCGTTGGACGCTACCGGTCCGAGGCCCGCGAGGACCCCGGCACCGAGCGCCAGCGTGGCAGTCCCCGCGACGACCGCGTTGCGGATGCGGTGACGAGACACGATGAACTCCTTTCGATGGTGCGATGGGATAGGAACGATCGTCCGGCCGCCCGGCCCCGGAGACCTCCCCTCGAGACCGTCCGACATCCCTCCTTCTGCGGCGCCGGTACGCGAGTGCTTCGCGAGGGGTCGGTCTCCGGATCACCAGATGCAGAGGTTTCAGGCGCTCCGACGTTGCAGAAGGAGGTAGTGGCGGATCAGGTGGAAGGCGCGGCTTCAGCGACCGGCGCGGTCACCGGCCGCGACGCGCGCAGGAACCCCGCGAACATCACGGCGATCCCCACCACCAACGTGACGCAGAATCCGGGGAGGTTCCCGAGCGCGGCGAACGTCGCGCCGCCCGCCACCACGGTGGCGCCAAGCGCGATGAACAGCGTGCCGTAGAACCGATCACGCAGCGCAGGACGCCCGCGCATCTTCCAGGCCGACCACAGCGTGCCGAGCAGCAGCACGGTGTACGAGGGGATCGAGATCAACTGCGGGAGTCGGTGTGCGGCGGTGCCATCGCCGAACACCACCTTCCCCGAGGGAAGGCGCTCGGCCAGCGCGGCGGCGTCGGTTCCGGCGCGACGGAGCACGGACAGCGTGTAAGCGACGAGGAACAACAGCACGAGATCGACGATCACGTCCACCGTGCGGTTGCGAGCCAGCAGCTGGACCTCACCACCGGCGAGGAACGGCACGTTCAGCACGGCGCCCAACGCCCAGAACACCCCGAACCAGAAGGGGTTCCATCCGCTGAGCACGCCTACCACCACGGCGATCGACGCGACCCCGTACATCACTAGGGAGATGGCCCACAGCAGCTGATAGCTCCGGCGACGCGCGGCGAACTGCCGCAACAGCGCACCCGCGAACATGAACGCCACCAAGGCCGCGACCAGCGGGAAGACCCACATGGCGCCCAGCATACGCAGTGGAGCGGCTCAGCCATGGTCCCGCGGCCGTACGATGGTCCCATGGCCGCACCACCCGTGTTGTTCTCCTCCGCTGCGTTCTTCGCCCGCCCCCTCGCCGAGACGTTCCGTTTGGTGGCGGAGGCTGGCTACACCGGTGTGGAGGTGATGGTCACCAAGGACCCCGCCAGCCAGGATCCGGTGGAGATGCGGCAACTCGCGAAGCAGCACGACCTCACGATCGGCGCGATCCACGCGCCCTCGCTCCTGCTCACGCGGAAGGTGTGGGGCACCGACCCGGTCGGCAAGATCTACCGCTCGCTCGAGGTCGCGCACGACGCCGAGATCCCCACCGTCGTCATGCATCCCCCGTACAAGTGGCAGCGCGGGTACCGCCACTGGCTCGAGGATCGGCTCCCCGGCTTGGAGGAAGGCACGGGGGTGACCGTGGCCATCGAGAACATGTTCCCCGTCCGCGTGATGGGGGAACGCAGCGTGACGTTTCACGCGAACCAGGATCTCGACGAACTCGAGGGCCTGCCGGATCTCGTGCTGGACACCTCCCATGCGGCCGTCGCAGGTCACGACCTGATCGATGTCCGGCGACGCTTCGGCGACCGGCTGCGCCACGTGCACCTGTCCGACAACGCGGGTAAGGGATGGGACTCGCACCTCCCGCCCGGCCAGGGCATCCTCGACCTCGATGCCTTCTTGATCGATCTGGCCGGCGACGGTTACCGCGGATCCGTCTCCCTCGAGGTGGACCTGCGCCGCTACCTGACGGACGCGGATCGCCTTAAGGAGATCATGGTGACGATGCGGGAGCACGTAGAGGAGCGCCTTTCCGCCGGCGCGGCATGAGCGCTGCTAGCCTCGCTGCATGCGCCGGCCCACGCTCATCATGATCATCATCCTCTTCGGCCTACTCGCCGCGGCCACGGTGGCCCAGATCGTGCTCGCCTCGGGGGGAACGCCCCCGCTCCCTGGACCTACGAGCCCGGGTCAACTCCCGTCCAGCTCTCCCACGCCGTAGCCGGGGACTCGGGCTACTCCAGGACGACGGCGGAGCCTTCCTTCACGTTGAGGAGCTGAGCCGCGCTTCCGTGGTTCACCACGAGCGCCAGGTAGCCCTGGGAGTCCACGATGCACGCAAGCACGCCCTCGGGGACGTCCGCGAAGATGCTCACGCGCGGGAGCGCGCGTCCGCCCACCTGCAGGAGTGGGCCGATACCCGCCTCCTCCAGATCCGACGCCCGGGCGTTCAGCTGCACGTTGCCGAACCCGTCCACACCGATCACGCGGCAACCCAGCGCGCCGTCGGCCACCATGGGACCGGGCATCTCCAGGGTTCGCAGGTCCGCCGGATCGAGCGAAGACCCCACGGCCTCCAGCGGCGTGCCGTTCGCGAGATGCGCGCCCGCGGGGGCGAACACGTCGCGGCCGTGGAAGGTCTTGGACACCGGGAACAGCAGCACGCGGGAGTCCTCGATCGCGGCGGCGGCCTCCGCGCCCCCCAGGGCGGCCCAAGCCACAGAGAGCAGGCCGTTGTCCGGACCCACGAGTAGCGCGCCGGTGGCGGCGCGCACCGCGATCGAGCGGCGCTCCGAGCCAACCCCCGGGTCGACGACGGCCACGTAGACGGCATCGGACGGCATGTACTTGGTGGCCCGGCCGAGGGTGAGTGCGCCGCGCATCACGTCCTGCCGAGGCAGGTCGTGCGTGAGGTCGATCACGCGGGCGTCCGGGGCGACCGAGGCCATGACGCCGTGGCACACGCCCACGAACTCGTCGGTTCGACCGTAGTCCGTCATGAACACGATCGGCCTGGTCACGGGGCGTCGCTCGCATCCGACACGGGCAGGTACCGGGTCAGCCAATCCTGGAGCACCGTGCGCGCGCGCTCGCCTTGGTTGCCGCCGAGGAGATCGGTGCCGTGGTCGGACGTGGTGAGGATCTCGAGTTGTTTGGGTTGGAGACTCTCGTCGTAGAGCGCCTGCGCCGAGGCGGCGGCCCCCGTCGGGTCCTGATCCCCCGCCACGAACAGCTTCGCGCCGGCGATGACAGCCATCGCTTCGGGGTCGGCCACGAGACCGCCGATGGACACCGGCGCCGACAACGTCGCCACGCCTTCGATCCCCTCCCCATCACGCGAGGCGGACACGAGCGAGGCGGTGCCGCCCATGGAGGCCCCAACCAGGGCCAGCCGGACCGGACCCTGGGAGAGCAGGAACGCTCGAGCGCCGTCCACGTCCTGCCACGCGGTCGCGGGGGCCTTCTGGCCCTTCGAGCAACCGGACTCTCCACCCGGGCAGTAACCGCGGAAGTTGAAGGTCAGCACCCGATATCCCCGCTCGCCCAGCCGGTCGGCGAAATCGAACCACGAGCTCTGGTCCGCAGGCAACATGTGCGCGAGGATCACGCCGGCCGACGCATCCTGGGGGCCGAAGATCCGTCCCGACAACCGCACGCCGTCGGCGGTTCGGAACGTGACCGCGCGCGAACGCTCGAGCGCCTGTCCACGGATCGCGTCCGACTGGTTGCAGGCGGCCCCAAGCAGCACGATCCCGATCAGGAGCGGCGCCAGGCATCGAACCCTCACGCGCGCTCGCACGGCGGCCGCTCCGGCTACTTGCCCAGTTTCATCCGCTGGTGGCGGGTGCGCTTGAGGAGCTTCTTGTGCTTCTTCTTGCGCATCTTCTTGCGGCGCTTCTTGACCAACGAGCCCAAACGATCAGCCTTTCATTCGGTTCCGAAGAGGTTCCGGAGGTCGACCCGCTTGGCTCGGTAGTGCTCCTCCAGACGAACGGAACCCAGTCTAAGCGCTTTGGGAGGGTCTGCCACCGGCGAAACCAGCCGGAGCCCTTGATCCTCGGGCACGTACTCCAGGAATCCCAAGCCCGTGAACCCGCCGGCACCATCGGACAACCCCACCAGGAGCCGATCGAGCACCGACAGATCGAACAGCGGCGGCAGGGTGGGCATGAAGACCGTGGGCTTGACCCTGAACCGTTGAAGGTCCCCTTCGAAGTAGCGTGCCATGGCGTGTTCGCGCTGCTCCATGCGCTCCTCGACGCTGGTGGTCTCGACGTTCGGGTGCACGGGAAGCGCCTGAACCTCCATCCCGAAGAACCGCTCCAACACGCCGAGGATCGGCTCGAGCTCCCCGCCGCGCTGCAGACCCACCACCAGGTCGGGCTCCAGCATGTCCACCTTGTAGTACTTCACCAGCTGACCCCAGATGCCGCTCACCATGCCGCTTGTGTCCACCACGACGAGCTCGGCGCCCTCACGATGCGCTCGTTCGTTCAGGCGCGTGAGTGCGCCCACCAGGGGGAGGAGGTGGTCCTGGGGATTGGTCGAACCTACGAACCCGAGCGCGTCGGCGTGGGCCATCCGCTCCAGGGTGAGGTCGTCGGGTTCGCGGATGTGCTTCATACCCACGGTCGCGGGCGGACCAACGATCTTCTGCGAGACGTCTGCGTCGAGGTAGGCCACCGTTCGGCCCACCCGCAGCGCGAACGCCGCCGTGGCGCGGGCGAGGGTGCTCTTCCCCGAATCCAGCCCGCCGATGAACAGCACGGTACGAGCCTCGCGGGCGGCTCGATCGACGAGCCGGTCGTGTTCGTTCACCTACGCCCCCTCTGCGCCCTCGCAGAGGCCCGGCAGGCACGTGTGGGCGGTGGCCAGATCCGCGACCGGCTATCCGGCCTCGGTGTACCGCTCCATCAGGTAGCTATGGACGTCTTCCTCGCGGAGTCGATAGTTGCGGCCCACCCTGATGGCGGACATCTCCCCGGTCTTGATCAGTCGGTAGACGGTCATCCTGGATACGCGCAGAAGGTCAGCGACCTCGTTAACGGTCAACAGCCGGGCCTCGGTGAAGGGATTGCTAGTCACGATGGGCGATTGTAGAGGGTGGGGGGTTCCGTGGATAGCCCCAGTTGTCTTGCCGCAGGTCGGAGGCGTTGCGAAGGGGGTTGCGCGACGTCAGAACCGCGACGCGATGGCTTGGAAACACGGCCAGTAGTCATCGGGTGCGACGTGATCGTCCATCACGATCACTATCTGCGTGCGGCCCTGCGCTTTGGCGACGATCAACGCCGGATCGTTCACGTCGGCGATGCTGAGGGTTTCCACGCCCGCTTCGATCGCTGCGCCTGCGAACCCATGATCGGCCACCACGAGGTCGGGGGTCGTCTCGGCGAGCATGCGCTCCATGGCGTCGGGCCAGTGGGTGTGCCGCGGCTCACGGCCGTCGGTGAGCATCCCCAGGCCCTCCCAATGCTCGATCACCCAGTCGTGCGGCAGGGCGTCCTCACGCCAGTGCAGACCGTTGGCGGGGGTGAGGACTCGGGCACCCCGCGTCGCGATGAGCCGATCGAGTTCTCGATAGAACAGGGCGAGCCCGATCGGATGCCCCGTCGCCAGGATCACGCGCTCTTCGTTGCGGCAGGCCGCCGCGAGCCGCTCCCCCGCCTCCTCACACGCGTCCACGATCGGCGCGGGCGCGATCTCGACCACGCCGTATCGCGCATCGTGGTCGATCGGGATCCCGGCCTCAGACGCCACCTGGTCCAAGATGTCGTCGAACGAATACCCGCCCGGGAGTCCCGAGAGACCGAACTGCTTGTCGGGATCTCCATCGATGAGCATCAGGATGTTGCCGCGCACGTTGTCGAGCGCGTGCGAGGCGGTGCCGGCCACGCCACCGATCACCAGGGCGCGCTCGAGTTCCTCCCGTGAGCAGGGGCGCGGCGACCATCGTTCATCGATCGGCGGCAGTCGCCGCACGTGCGCTTCGATAACGTCCATGCATGCAGAGCGTACGGGAGCGGGCGTGCAGCTGAAGGGCGCGGTGGTGATCGTCACCGGGGCCTCAGCGGGGATCGGCGAGGCCACCGCCGTGGCCTTCGCGCAACGCGGCGCCCGCGTGGCCCTTGCGGCCCGGCGTATCGAGCGGCTCGACGCGACCGTAGAGCGGATCCGCCGCGCCGGCGGGACCGCGCTCGCCGTTGCGTGCGACGTGACGGACCACCACGACCTGCGGACCCTGCGCGGCGTCGTCGGCGAGGCCTTCGGGCCCGCAGACGTGTTGGTGAACAACGCCGGGATCCCCGGCGGCGGCGATTTCGAGACGGCGGAGTATGAGGCGATCCGCCGAGTCGTCGACGTGAACCTGCTGGGGGTCCTGTACGGCACGAGGGCGTTCCTCCCCCAGATGCTGGAGCGCCGCCGCGGTCACGTGGTGAACGTCGCCTCGCTCGCCGGACGCTTCGCGGCGCCGGGGGCGGCCGTCTACGCCGCCAGCAAACACGCCGTGGTCGCCTTCTCCGAATCGCTGAACATGACGTCGTCCCGCAGAGGGGTCCTCGTGACCTCGGTGAACCCGGGCTTCGTACCGACCGAGGGCTTCCCCGCCACGGACCGACCCCGGCTGCTTTCCCTGACGGTCGACGAAGTGGCCCGCGCCATCGCGCACGTCGTCCTGCGAGAGATCGCTCCCGAGTACTCGATCCCGCGGTGGGCGGCCGCCGGGCAGATCGTCCGCGTCCTGGCGCCGGGACCCTACCGCTGGGCGATGGGCGCGGGCGAGCAGATGTACCGGGCGCGATCGGACCGGGGATCGGACCCGTAGGCTGCTAGCGTGTCGTGGATGGGCGACCCCGCTAGCTCCCCGACCGACTTCGATTTTTGGATCGGAGCCTGGGATTGCGCGTGGGAAGGCGGGTCCGGGCGCAACACGATCACCCGAGAGTACGGTGACCACGTGCTCGTCGAGCGTTTCGAGGCCTACGCACCGTCGGCGTTCCATGGGACGAGCCTCACCGTGTTCTCGGCTGAACTCGACCGGTGGCAGCAGACCTGGGTCGACGACCAGGGTAGCTACTGGCACTTCGTGGGCGGCCCCGAGGGTAGCGAGGTCGTCCTCGCCACCGTTGAGCGGGAGAACGGCCGGGACATCGGCAAGCGGATGGTGTTCAGCGACGTCGAACCGAACGGCTTCAACTGGCGCTGGGAACGATCCGAGGACGACGGCGCGACGTGGACGCAGGCATGGGCGATCCGCTACTCGCGCCGCTAGCTGCTCGCTGAACCGAGCCGTCGGCTGCATCTCGCCGCTGACCGATCGCATCCGGGCGCGGTGCGGTGGATCCATCCGCCACGGCGCCCCTTCGTGCGTCGCGGTACCGTTGGAGCGTGCACATCTTCACCGCCGTCCTGACTTCCGCCGCGGGCGAGCCGGGCGACGCCTGGACTATGGTGGTGATCCCCGGCGAGATCGCGGGCTCCTTCGGGGGCCGATCCACGGTCCGGGTCCGCGGCACCGTGAACGGGGTCGCATACCGAAGCTCGCTCATGCCCGACGGAGATGGCGGCTTCCACATGATGGTCAACGCCTCCACCCGCGCCGAGGCCGAGGTCGAACCGGGTGACGAGGTCACCGTCGAACTCGAGATCGACGACGCGCCCCGAACGGTGCGCACGCCGCCCGATCTGAACCGGGCCTTGCAGGATGATCCGCGAGCCAGAGCGTTCTGGGGCGCGCTCTCCCACTCCAACAAGAGGCTATACGTGGACTGGATCCTCGAGGCCAAGGAACCAGGCACCCGGGCCAAACGCGTGAGCGAGACGGTTCAGGGCATGCGCGACGGGAAGAAGCGCGAACGATGATCCTGGCCGAGACGCGCACCGCGCCCGTCGAGGTGGACGAGCCCGGCATCGACGAGTCGGTCGAGGCGGACGTCCCGTGGATCGTGATCGTCTGGAACGATCCGGTGAACCTGATGTCTTACGTGACGTTCGTGTTCCAGAAGCTGTTCGGCTATCCGCGGGCGAAGGCAGAGCAGCTGATGATGGACGTCCACCTCAAGGGCAAGGCGGTGGTGTCGAACGGACCCAAGCACCGATGCGAATCCGACGTCGCTCGCCTGCACGCGCACGGCCTGTGGGCCACGATGCAGAAGGACGACTGACGGTGGCTGTTCGACGCCTGGTCCGGCGTCGGCGAGATGGGTACGAACTCCGCCTCGACGGCCCCGAGCGCGCCCTCCTCAAGGAGCAGCTCGGATCGATGCGTTCGCTGCTGCTCTCGGAGAGCTCGGCGAGCGACCCCGGCGTGGCGCGCTTGTTCCCGCCGGCGTACCCGGACGACCTGCTGCAGAACCTCGACTACGAGCGGACGTCGGGCAACGGTCTGCTCGCCGAGCGGCTCGCCGGCCTTGACGAGGCCGAGGACGCCCTCACGGATCCGCGCGTCTCCGAGGAACGCCTGATGGCCCTACTTCGCTGCATCAACGACCTACGGCTCGTCTACGGCGTCCGACTGGACGTCAAGGAGGAGACGGGGCGCGCCGACTTCACCAACCCCGATGACCTCGCGACGTTCGACGTCTACCTGTGGCTCGGCTGGTTCGTGGAACACATCGTGGGAGCGCTCGGCGAGGTTTAGTTCGGAGGCTGCCGGCGGAGGCGGGCCACGAGCCGTTGCCACCAACTCGGGTTCGCGGCACGAGCGATGTGCTCCTGCTCAGCGCGCTCCAGATCGTGTTGCGGGTTCTCCTGACCTCCCTTGCGCAGTTCGGAATCGGGAAGGTTCACAGCGCGTCTCCTCGCGTCGACCGGCGATCGAGGATATGCCCGAGTTCACTGGGTATGCAACACCGAGGGGTCTAAGTCGGCGGGTCGTAGAGGGTCACGGGGACGTCCCCACCCGAGAGCGCGCGGGCACGTATGAGCCACGGCGCGGGGATCGCGTCGGGCGGCCGCGCGCCCGACATCTCCGCGAAGTAGATCGTCCACGCGCGCGGCACCACGCTCGCCCACCGGTAGCCGCCGCCCCCGGTGGCCACCCAGCGGCCGCCGGCCACTTCGTGGGCCAGGCGATGCAGGCGCTTGGCGGTTTCACGGTACGCGGTGGTGGTGAGCTGCAGATGCGCCAGCGGATCCGATCGATGCGTGTCGCACCCGAGCTGGGTCACCAGCACGTCGGGTTGGAAGCGACCGACGACGTCGGGCACCGTCTGATCGAACGCCGCGAGCCAATCCTCGTCGCCCGTCCCGGGTCGCAGCGGCACGTTCACGCAGGTTCCGAGGGCGTGCGATCCGCCCCGCTCGTCCGAACCGCCCGTCCCGGGGAAGAACCCAACTTCCGGCGCGTACTGGTGGAGCGAGACCGTGAGCACGCGCGGGTCGTCGTAGAAGATCGCCTGGGGGCCGTCGCCGTGATGCACGTCCACGTCGACGTAGGCCACGCGCTCGGCGCCCTTGGCGAGGAGCCAGGCGATCGCGACGGCCGGATCGTCGTACACACAGAACCCGGATGCGCGAGCCGGCATGGCGTGGTGCAGACCGCCCGCCGCGTTGAATGAGTGTTCGACCTCTCCGGCCCACACGGCGCGCGCTGCGGCGAGCGTTCCGCCAACCACCCAGGCGCCCGCCTCGTGCATCCGATCGAAGATCGGGTTGTCGCCCGGACCGAAGCCGAAGCGGGACCATGGACCTCCCTCGCCGGCGCCCGCCCGCTTCGTGGCATCGATATAGGCGGGCGTGTGCACGAGCTCCAGGGTGGGGTCGTCGGCGAGCCGATAGGGCAGGTCGACCACGTTGGGTGCGTCGGCCAGGCCGTAGGCATCGATCAGCTCCCACGTGAGCAGCACGCGCTCGGGGCGCAGGGGATGCTCCGCTCCGTGGTCGTAGATCGCCGCCTCGAGACAGCGCACCAGGCCGACGCGCTCGCTCACACGACGGAGCGGATCGCCGCGGCCGCGCGCTCGATGAGCGTGTCGGCGTCGTCGTCGGTCAAGCAGAACGGAGGGCCGAAGACGAGCAGGTCGCCGTTGGCGCCGTCCACGTGTCCGGTGGAGGAATACAGCAGGAGGCCCCGCTCACGCGCCGCGGCCACCACACGTTCGGTGACCCGATCCGCGCGCGCGAACGGCTCCTTGCTGACGGGATCACGCACCAGCTCCAGGCCGATCATGAGCCCGAGCCCGCGCACGTCACCCACAGCGGGGACGTCGGACAGCTCCGTGCGCAGCTCCGCGCGCAAGCGCTCGCCCATGGAAGCGCTGCGCGCCACGAGGTCCCCCGTCTCCAGCGTTTCGAGCACGGCGAGGCCGGCCGCTGCCCCCAGCGCGTTGTGTGACCACGTGAAGCCGTGGACGAACCCCGTCTCGGCCACCGCTTCGAAGACGGGCCCGCTGACCGCTGCGAACCCGAAGGGCACGTACCCGCTGGTGGTGCCCTTGCCCGCCGTGAGGATGTCGGGGCGCACCCCCCAATGGTCTACGCCGAACCAACGTCCGGTGCGCCCCATGCCGGTCATGACTTCGTCCGCGATCACCAGGACCCCGTGCCGGCGGCACACGTCGACCAGCTTCGGCCAGTAGTCCTGACAGGGCACCGCGGCGCCGAGCGTGGCTCCCGCCACCGGCTCGGCGATGAACGCCGCCACGGTGTTGGGACCTGTCTGCTGGATCATGCGATCGAGTTCGGCCGCGTGCCAGTCGCCGCATCCTTGCGGGTGCCCGGGGTTGAGGCAGCGGTACTCGTAGGCCGCCGGCGCGTGTAGGTGCCGCCCGAGCCAGGGCGTGTAGGGCTTGCGCAAGGGTTCCTTGCCGCTGGCGTCGAGCGCTCCCAGCGTGTTCCCGTGGTACGCCCCCCGGCGACCGATCACGGTGACGCGAGCGTCCTCGCCACGCGCCAGGTGGTACACCCGGGCGATCTTCATGGCGGTCTCCACCGCTTCGCTGCCCCCGGAAACGGGGTACAGGCGGGGCGCGTCCATCGGCAGGCGCGCGGCCATCTCCCGGGCATAGCCCTCGACGGCCTCGGTGGTGAACATCGTGCCGTGCACATACTGGGTCCTGCGGAGCTGCCCGATGATGGCGTCGATCACGGCCGGCACCCCGTGCCCGACGTTGACCACGATCGCGCCCCCCGCGCCGTCGAGGTACCGCTTGCCGTCCGCGTCGACGATCCACGCCCCCTCGGCCGAGACAGCGGTGGGCAGCGTTCGGTCCAGCACGCGAGGGAAGACGTTGCTCACGCGATCCCCGCTCGCGTCCACGCCATGCTCCGCGGGCCCATCAGACGGGCGGCCGTGTCTCTGGGTCGTCGTCATCGAAGGTGGCGAAGACATCCTTGAGACGCTCGCCGCGAGCCTTGCGTCCCGCGCGGATCGCATCGGCCCACTCGGGCTCGGGTTCGGCGTCGGCCTGGGCCCGGTCCCAGGGAACCTCGGGTGCCTGTGCCCGGTCGTTCGGTCGTTCGCGTTCCGCCATCGCCAGCGCTCCTCGCGTCTACTTCGTGTACACGCCGCCGGGATCGAGTTCTTCCCGGATCAACCGTAGCTCCTCGGGGCTCGGGGCGGGCGTCTCGCCCACGTCGTCCGCGAGGCGCGGCTCCCAGCCCATGTTCGCGCGGACATCGTCGAGCGTGACGCCGGGATGCAGCGTGCGCAGCGTCATCTCCCCGCTGGCCTCGTCGAACCCGTAGGTGCCGAGGTCCGTCACCACTCCCGTGGGGCCGCTCCCGTTCCAGCCGCGCGCGGCGTCGTGCGCGGCATCCCCGCTGTGCCCCGGTGACGTGCGGAAGTCGATCGTCTCGACGAACGAGCGCTGCGCCTGGCGCATGATGACCAGGATCTGGCGGGCGTGGATCGCGATCTCACACGCGCCGCCGGAGCCCGGCAGCCTGACCTTGGGTGCGGCGTAGTCGCCGATCACCGTGGTGTTGAGGTTCCCGAACCGGTCGATCTGTGCACCGCCCAGGAACGCTACGTCGATCAGCCCGGCCTGCAGGTAGAACGCGAACAGCTCGAACATGGACGTCACGGCCGTGGATCCGGTGGCGAGGGTGGGATCGCCGATCGACAACGGGAGCCGTTCCGGACGGGCGCCGAACACCCCCGACTCGTACACCAGCTGCAGGGAGGGGGCGACCGTGCGCTGCGCGAGGTTGCACACGATGTTCGGAAGCCCCACGCCCACGAAGCAGTTCGTCACCCCGCCGAGCTGCCGGGCGCTCGCCGCGATCATGATCTCCGACTTGGAGTAGCCCGGATCCGGGAGGGCGCCGGCGGAGCTCACGCGTACCGCCCGTAGTCGACCTCGCCCGAAAGCGCGGGCTCGGGCCGCAGCCGGTCCCAATACGCGGCGCCGAACTTCTCCACGTACTCGCGGTGGTTCGCCAGGCCGTACACCCACTCATCGAGCCAGGCGTCGAGCGTCGCGGGTTCGCGTGCGATCTCATCCCACTGGAGGTAGAACGCGTTGTCGCGGTCGTAATAACCCTGAGCGAAACTCGGGTGGCACGCGAACGGTTCCTCCACCACGGCATCGACCACG
>Ga0315278_10004492_pt1 | contig 12576 bp, 8 predicted proteins | sample YL17G06_0_MG_FD_203880 | JGI IMG/M metagenome (GOLD analysis project Ga0315278, IMG submission 203880) | Sediment microbial communities from Yellowstone Lake, YNP, Wyoming, USA - YL17G06_0 | ecosystem: Environmental > Aquatic > Freshwater > Lake > Sediment | place: USA: Wyoming | collected...
GCCTATGCGGGCTTGTCCCGTGGGTGAATCAGATAGAGGCAGCAGAGCCAGCCGCACCTCTCTTTATTCCCTCCGACCCCCTCGCATTGTCCTATCGAGGGGGCGGGGGAAAAAGAAGAGGGGAACGCGCGGCTTTCCTGACTCGCCTGCCTCTATCTGATTCACCCGCGACACGAGGTCGCGGGGGTCTTCTATATGCTCCCCGGCGGCCGTGCGCCACCGGAAGCGGAGATCTGCCCGCTCCTGCCAGCAAGCTGGCAGGGGGGCGGGCGCCTTATACAGGAATTTCAGGTGTTTCTCGGTGTTTTCTGCGGCATGATGCCGCGGCTACATTGGCAGCGGAATGCTTCCGACAACTGGCCTCTTGCCGCTTCGGCACTTGCTTCGTCAGACAATGTCTGCTTCGACCACGTACAGCTTCGACTTGAACCTGTCCATGGAGAACTCGTTCATGTCGACGAAGTCGACCGAGCCTCGGGTGATCAGGTCGGCAACAATCCTGCCCGAGGCCGGGGCGAGCATGTAGCCGTGGCCGCTGTAGCCCGAGGCGATCAGCATGTTCCCGACACCGGGACACGGCCCGATGATGGGCTGCCGGTCGGGCGTCATGGCATAGTGGCCGGCCCAATGGCGGACAACGCGGACATGGCGGAGTATGGGCGCGAATTTCATCACCTTCCTCGCCAGTTCGAGTTCGAACAGCCAGTGGCTGCGGTAGTTGAAGCCCGGGATTTCATGCTTGTCGGTCTGGCCCATCACAAATGCGCCGTTCTTCGTCTGTGAGAAATAGAGGCTCTCATACAGGTTGATGAACATCGGGTTGAAGCAGTGGGCAACCCGCTCGGTCACAAGAGCCTGGTGGCGGTACGGGGTAATGGGCACAATGGCGCCTGCGAGCGCGGCAATGTTCGCCGCATAGGCGCCCGCCGCGTTGACGACCCAGCCCGCATCGATCCTGCCGCGGCTGGTCACGACCGACTCGATCCGGCCATGGGCCATCTTGAACCCGGTCACGGTCGTGTCGGTCATAATCCGGGCACCCAGAGCGCGAGCACGCTCGGCATAGCCCTTTACCGTCAGGAACGGATTCGATTTGCCGTCCGTGGCGCAGTAGGCGGCGCCGAGCATGGTATCGGTCTCGATGATGGGAGCGAGTGACCTGATGGCCTCGGTCGGGACGAAGGTGGACGGGACGCCAAGCGCGTTCTGGAGGACAATGTTCTTCCGGAATTCGCCGGCCATCTGCGGATTGAAGGCAGGCAGGAGGTACCCGCCGAGATGGAGCTCGATGTCCTGGCCAATCTCGTCGCTGAACCGGCCAAAGGCATCGAGGGAGTACTTGGCAAGCTGGATGTTGCAGCGGGTAGACCATTGTGCGCGCATGCCGCCGCCGCACCGGCCCGTTGCGCCGGAGCAGAGATAGCTCATCTCGAGCAGGAGGACATTCTTCACGCCCGCGGCACAGAGGTGGTATGCCGCGCTGGTGCCCGTGCAGCCGCCGCCGATGATGACAACATCCGCGCGCTCAGTACTCATTGGCATCCTCCATGGATGCAGCGGCAAGGACATCGAACGGAACGGGCTTCAGCGGCGGGCGGACAGTCGAGGGCTGAAGCGAATCCATCGGCACACCCAGTTTCCTCGAGAGGATCTGGAGGATGAGGCGCTGGCAGGTCTTGCCCTGGCACGGCCCCATGCCTGCGCGGGTGATCCTCCTGATTTCGTCGTAGGAGCGGTACCCCTGGTCAATCACTTTCTCGATTGCGGACAACCGCACATCCTCGCACCGGCAGATGATGGGATCGGTGTCGAGAAGCTGGGGAGTTGCTTCGATCAACCGAGGCGAAGGAGGCGCGGGCACAATGTGCCGGGCATCGTGTGCCTGCTGCTTCGGCACGGAGAACGACACGAGATGCTTCCGGTCAAACGCCGTGGCCGAGACGACACGGGTGACGAGAGCCGGGCCAAGCACGGCGCCCTGGCGGTCGAGGGCGGTCCAGGTCTCGCCCTTCTGCGGCAGAGGGCATTGCTCGAACGGGATGGTTACTTCAGCCATGTCGGCTGCATAGTCCATGTTGACCATGAAGATGGCCAGGCCCGGGCACCGCATCATGCAGACACCGCACGCGGTGCATTTGTCCGCGTCGAGTTCGGGAACGGAGGTGATGTCCGGACCAATCCTGATGGCGCCTTGGCGGCAGGCCTCCTCGCACGGGTTGCAGGGAATGCGGTCGTAGCACTCGATGACGAGGCGTTTGCCGGAGGTGAACCGCTGGACGGCCTGAGGCAGATCGGAGGCCGGGGCATACTCGAGGGCAGGCTCGTCTTCGAGCTCGATGCCCCACAGTTCCGACTTGCCCTGCCGCGCCTTCTTGCCATAGGGGCCGCCGCGGAGCGTTTCGAGCTGCCGCTTGTGCTCGCCGAGGCGCTGCTCGACGTTCCAGCCAAGAATCCGCGCCGCAGCGCTGCAGCCGGCAATCGTGCCCTCGACCATGGCGATGGATGCCTCCTCGATCCCGCTCACGTCGCCTGCGATGAAGATCCGGTCGTTCGAGGTCATCATGTTCTCGTCGTGGTACGGCACATAGCCGCCGAGAGCCGGGACGAAGTCCATGCGGCAGCCGGCCATCGAGCACAGCTCGGCAAGGGGCGAGAGGCCCACGCTCAGGCAGACGGAGTCAACGGCGAGGGTGAAGGCGCTTCCCGGCACTTCCTTTCCCTGCTCGAGCCGGACAATCGTGGCGGCATTCACACGGTCGGCGCCATGGACGGCCTTGACCGTGTGGGCAAGATGGAGGGGCACACCCATCCGCCTGATCTTGGACGCATGGACGCTGTAGCCGCCTGTGCGGGGCATAGCCTCGACCACGGCCGCCACGCGGCCACCCGCCTGCATGAGCTGGTACGCGACAATCAAACCAATGTTGCCCGCGCCGACCATGAGGACGTTCGTGCCCGGAAGGACACCGTCAAGGTTCATCAGCGTCTGGAAGCCGCCTGCACCGTAGACGCCCGGCAGGTCGCAGCCGGGAAACAGGAGCATGTTCTCGAACGCCCCCGTCGCCACGACCATGGTCCGCGGGATGATCCGGACAATCTGGCTGTCGCGGTGGAGGGCGGTGACCGTGCCGTCGTCAAAGACGCCGATGGCCATGGTCTCGGCCATGAACGAGCAGCCAACCGCTTCGAGCTCGCGGCCAAGCTCGACGGCGATGTCAATGCCGCGGACACCTGCGCGCTCGTTTTTGGAGCCGAAGAACATGTGGGTCTGCTTCACGAGCTGGCCGCCCGGGGACTTCTTGTCGTCAATGAGCAGCGTGCGGACGCCCAGCCGTGCCGCCTCGATTGCGGCAGCGAGCCCAGCCGGCCCTGCGCCAACCACGAGGACATCCGTGCGGATGATGGGGTGGAGTTCAGCCATGGATGCTCCCAAGGCCGTGCTGGGTCTCGACCACCATCCCCTCCTCGACCAGCGTCACGCACGCGCGGACGTCGGGGATGCCGTTGACGATCATGCTGCACGAGGCGCAGCGGCCGATGCCGCAGAAGAAGCCGCGCGGCCGGAGTTCCCCGACGCTGTGGCGCAGGACGGGCACGCCGTTGGCAAGCAGGGCAGCCGCAACCGTCTCATGGCTGAATGCCTCGAGCTCCCGACCGTCAAAGGTGAATCGAACGCGGCAGCCGCGGTCGAACGTGAGTATGGGATGTCGTTCTATCCGCATGGCAAGGTACTGTACCAAAAAAGGGCAGTGGTGTCAACCGGTGTGGATGATTCCTGAAATCCCGATATAAGGTGGAGACCCCCGTGACCTTGTGTCACGGGTGAATAAGATTGAGGCAGAAAAGCCAAGGAAAGCCGCCCACCTCCCTCTTTTTCCCCCGCCCCCGCGCCACTGATGCGCGGGGGCGGGGGAAAAAGAGGGGGGCGGCTGGCCCATCTGTCTCAATCTTATTCACCCACGAGGCAAGCTCGTGGGGGTCTCGGGCTCGCCCCATAAGCGCTCAAACAAGGTTTGTCGTGTGCTCGTGAGAGCATAGTCGGTCGGGGATACCGTCTTGCGACGCCACTACGAACGCGCCGGCTCGGCCAGCAGGAGTGCCGAGCGTGGTGCGACCTCGACCGTCTGGTGGAGGGGCGGCATGACCGCAAGCGGCTCGGTGCCGGCATGTGCGCCTGAGACATGGATTTGCCAGCCATGCGCCGAGTCGGGAACCGCGCAGCGGACAGGCGCCCCGGTCGGATTGACAATCGCCACCACGCGACGCCAAGGATCATCGAGGCCTGTCCCGTCAATCTCGCATTCGAGATACGGGGCGCGGAGGACGCCCCAGAAGAGGCGGCGCTCGACCTCATCCCTCGAGCCGAGGCGGAACAACGGATGCGCGGCACGGATCCGGCACAGGCCGGCATAATAGGAGCACAGCGCCGCCATCTCCGCCTTTCGCTGCCAATGGATGTTGTTCACCGCGTCGCCGAGGTTGTAGCTGTTGCCCACGTTGCATTTCGTGCGCGCAAACTCCTGGCCTGAATGAAGGAACGGGACGCCCTGTGCAAGCACCACCAGGAATGCGGCGATCCTGTTCGCGGCGAGTTGGTCGTCGGGACCGATGCCGGGGGCAACGGCGTGGGCCACCGCGGCAATCCGGTCGAACAAGGTCCGGTTGTCGTGGCACTCGACATAATTGATGCTCTCGTGAGGAGCGTCGGTAAACCAGTCGAGGCTGCCACACCAGCCAATGCGGATGTCGTGGCGGCCATGGCCGTCGAGGAGGTAGCCTGGGGAATCGTTGAAGACATTGCCTGCGAGGGCATTGCGGTAGAGGTCGTTGAAGCAGCTGAAGCCCGCGCTGCGCTGGTCGCCTTTTGTGGTGGGCATGATGGGCGATTCGCCGCCGGTCCACGGCTCGCCATAGATGAAGACATCGGGCCGCCTGGCACGCAGTGTTGACACCACCGCCGCCATCGTGCTCCGGTCGAACAGGCCCATGAGGTCGAGCCGGAAGCCGTCAACCTTGTATGCATCAAGCCAGTAGGTGAGGGAATCGAGTAGGAAGGTCAGTGCCATCGGCCCCTCGGGCCTGAACTCGTTGCCGCAGCCCGAGCCGTTCCAGTACAAGCCGTCGGGCCGGACACGGTAGAAGTACTCGGGAGCCAGGCCGTTCCAGTGGGCGGCATGATGCGGCCCTTCGGTCGAGTGGTTGTAGACCACGTCAAGCACCACTTTGAACCCCGCGGCATGAAGGCGGCCAATTGCCTGCTTGAGTTCGGCAACGGCCGAGACGCCGCTGTCGTCAGACGCATAGGCCGGCTCGGGCGCGTTGTAGTGGATGGGCATATAGCCCCAGGCGTGCCTGGTCGAGTCCTCATCGAGCTCGAAGGCATGGACGGGCATGAGCTGGATGGTGTTGACGCCCAGCGCGCGGAGGTGGTCGAACCCGGTTGGGAGGGTGGGATCGGCACGAAGACGGGATCCTTCCTGTGCCAAGCCCGCGAAGGAGCCGGATGCGGCAACGCCCGAGGCAGGATCGTTGGTGAAATCGCGGACATGGAGTTCATAGATGATGGCGTCCGAAAAGGGAAACCGCGGCGGGTCGGCCACGGGCGTTGCATCGCTGATCAGGATGCAGGTGCCATGGCGGCGGTCAATGGCGCGGCCGTACGGGTCGCGGACGGAGACAACCGAGTCGGGCTGATGGGTGAGGAGGGCATCGAGCCGGTAGTGCCAGCCACGGAAGTCGCCAAAGCATTTAAGCTCCCAGACGCCGCGGCCCTTGTAGTCCATCGAATGGGCGCCGACGGCCGGGTCGGCAACGGGGCTCGCGGGCGGCAGCGGCGGTTCGCGGCCAAGCACGGCGCGCAACTCGCGCGCGGCGGGAGCCCACACGCGCAGGAACAGATGCTGGGCATCGACGTACGGCCCGAGTGGCAGGGCGCATGAGAAATACGGATCGTCCAGGATGTAGCGGGGCATGACACAGCCAAACGACGAGCCATTGAACCGGATCGAGAGTGCACCCGTCCTGAGCTTCTCGAGATCAAGCACATCGGGGATCCTGACAAGGAAAGCGCGTGCGCAGCCGTGTGCGAGACTATAGGGGGTGATGGCCTCGATGGGCACCGGCGTGTCATCCTGGAGAAACTCGAGGGAGGCGGTGGTCGCCTCCGCCGCGGCCAGAGGCACGTTGAACCTGAGCGAGACGAGGGTCCGGCTGTCTATGCAGGCAAGACGAGGCTGTGCCTGGCGCGACGGCATGGCTGTGTAGACAGAATCGTCCCCTTCGATGATAAAGACCTCGGCAGGCAGGTCCGGGCGCCACCAGCGGTCTGGCCCGTCCTTGTCGGCCCACTCCTTGAACTTGGGGAGGAGGCCGAGAAGGCTTGGACAGCCAAGACTGTCAAGGGTAATGAGGAAAATGGCACCGAAACTGTCCTGGCCGGCACAGGGGATCTCGCGGGCCTTGTCTCCGCCCCGGCCGGGCCACACCCACAAGGCCCAGCCGTCATACCCGCCGGAGAAGCGGTGGTAATGAACCGTCAGGATGCCCGTCATTATTTCCGTTGCCGGTTGCTGTCAAGGCTGGGGGCCGGGCTGGCCTGTGCGGCAAGCGGCGCGTTCGTGGCCGCCGGAGGCGCCGTTGAATGCTCCGCCACCCAGTCCGTCAGGATCTGAACAGCTTCGAGGATCACCACGTCGTTCGTGATGGGCGGCCTGGTCAGGCCGGAGGGGGCAACCACGTCGTCCGCATCCTTTTCAGGCGATGTGGCGGCGGAGCCGTTGCCCTGCTTGTTCGTCGAGGCATTCTGAAGGAGCGAGGCGATGACCACGCGCTCCTTTGCCCGGTCTTCCTTGATCTTCCTGACCGACTCGGAGACCTTCTTGAACTCGGCCGACTCCTTGACCCGTGCCTGTGAAGAGCCGGCAACATGGGTCACGATACTCGTCGTCACTGGCTCCCAGCCCGAGCCACCCGCGCCAATCCGCTGCGTGCTGGACAAGATGTTGCTCACGCTCCGCGCGGGCAGCGCATTGGGCTCGTACCGCTCTCCTATATCGAACGCCGCCAGCTCGGACGGCACCACGATGTCCGAACGCACACCCTCGTTCTGAGTCGAGCGGCCGCTGGCAATGAAGTATTCACCCACGGTGATCCTGAGCATGCCCAGTTTGCCTGGCAGGGGCATGATCTGCTGGATGGTACCCTTGCCGAAGGTGTGGTCTCCGCCAATAATGAGCGCCCGGCGGTAGTCCTGGAGAGCGCCTGCAACAATCTCCGCGCCGCTCGCGGTGGCACGGCTGACTGTGAGGACAAGCGGGCCGCTGTACTCGACCGCGGCATCTTCGTCCTCATAGATCCTGCCGACGCTGAACCGGTCGCGGGAGACAACGACATTGCCGCGGCGGATGAACAGGCCGGCAACATCAACGGCCTCGTCGAGCAGGCCGCCGCCGTTCCGCTGCAGATCAACCACCACGCCGTCCACCGCAGACGTCTGGCAGGCGCGGAGGAGCCGTCTGACGTCCGAAACGGCCGAGCGCGTGCTCTTGCCGCCGAAGAACGGCTTCGCCCCTGGATCCGCATAAAACGAAGGCAGCTCGATCACCGCAACCCGGTAGTGGCGGACAGAGCCAGGAGCGTTCGTGCGGGCAACCAGGACATACTCCATCCGCGCCGCCTGGTCCTCGAGCTTCACCTTCTCCCGCGTCAGGACGACGGTGCTGCTTTCCGTGCCCTTCACCGTCGTGCGCACGATCTTGAGCCTGACGACCGTCCCCTTTTTTCCCCTGATCTTCTTGACGACATCGCGCAGGTCCATGTCGTAGATGTCATCGAAGGCTCCGTCCTTGCCCTGGGCAACGGCAAGGATCTTGTCGCCCGGCTTGACCAGGCTGCTCTTCTCGGCCGGGCCGCCTGGAGTCAGTCCGTTGATCACCGTCACGCCTTCCTCGGAACCGAGGAGGGCGCCTATGCCCTCGAGGGCGAGCGCCATGTTGATCTGGAAATCCTCGGCATCCTCGAAACTCATGTAGCTCGTGTGCGGATCGAGGGCACGGCAAAAGGCGTTGAGGAAGAAGCCAAGCCGGTCCTGCTGGGTAAACTCGTGGAACTGCTTGCTGGACCGGAGCCGGCGCTGCTTCACCTTCACCACCGCGCCGGTAAGCGGCTCGCCGATCGAGACAAGATAGGCGACCTGGTACTGGAGCTGGTCCTCGATCCGCGCCCGCGCCTCGGCTGCCGTGGCGGGATAGCCGGTCTTCTTCGGATCGACCACGATTGCGCGGTTGGTGTCAAGGTTGAACCGCGGGCTGTCCAGGAGGGCCACCACGTTGCTGGTCTGTTCCTCGACCCGCTGAAGGAAGCGGGCGTAGACGCCCGTCACAAACTGCCAGGTCCCGTTCTCGTATGCCTGCGGGAACTTAAGCCGGCTCGCATAGGCATCGTCAACGTCCGGCTGCAGGAGATACACCTTCCCGTAGTCGAGCATCTCGACATAGTTGGACAGTGTCGCCGCAGCCAGCTCAGGCGTCAATTCGTTCCTGGCGACATGCGGCATCAGACACTTTGCCATGATGTCCGAGAGATGGCGTTCGCTCAGCGTCTCGCCGTCGGTGATGCCCGGCAACGGCACGGCATTCGCGGCCGCGACAGCGGCCATCGTCATTGCCGCCCTCATCACCAGCACACGCAGCATGCATCGTCCTCTCATACGGGCATCAATCCTTGTTGGGGTTCCTGTCGATCGAAGCCGCCATCTGGAAGCCCATCAGTTCGGCCAGCGCGTTGTCCTCGATCGCCTGGACATAATGCATCATGTGAGGATCCTCGGCAAGATTCATCATGATCCAGTCCTTGGTGTACTGCATCAGCAGCGTTTTCCTCTTCTCGTGGTCGTGTTCGTTCTCGACAAACGCGGGCACCTCGTAGCCCGACCATCCGGCGTACCTCGACAGGTCTTCGACCAACAGCGGCACCACCAGTGTCTTGAGCACCTCGAGCCCGAGCTCCTTCGATTCAGCCATGCTGCCAACGTACTGGGAGGGAGTCAACCGCTCGACATGCTCGAGCTCCATGATCACCGCCAGAAGTGTCTTGGCCTTAAGCCCGTTGCCGATCGAGCCGCGTTGGACCACCGCCCGGTACTGCTCGCACCCGCGGACGAACCCGGGGAAGGTCTGGACCCGGTAGCCCGCCTCGCCTGAGAGGAACTTGCCCAGAAGCCGGAACACGCGCAGGTCGTTGTCGTCTGCGCCCCATTTCTCGTTCAGCTTCAGGTCGCCGAGAGAAAGGCTATGCGCGGCCATCGCCTCGCGGCCTCTCTCGAGCATCGGCTGTTCACTATAATCGTCGTCCTCCTCAGACCCTGCAAAGAGTGTGTGTTCGTCCATGACGTCTCCTCAGTGCTGCTGCAGTCGCGGCCTATGCCGCAGCCGCAAAGTTAGCGCGCTTGATCCGGCACTGCATATTCTTCGTCAGGGAATTGATCTTGCGCATCAACTCGTCCCGCCGTGCCTGATCGTTCGTTTCCTCGTGCTCCTTCTTGAGGTGCGCTATCTCACGCGCAATCGATTCGTTGTGCAACGTCGTGATACACTCGTCGAGCGCCACCTTCCAGTTGTCGCCGTCGTCTGGCACCCGGCTCAGCAGACCGGTGGCCAGGCTGGCCTCGTCGTCGGGAAGCTCGTTGAGAAACAGCTCGACACCCCGCCATTCGCCCTCGCGCATGCGGTCGTAGGCGCGCGAGAGAAGGTCGTGCGCACCCGGATGAGTCACATAGCTCGCATCGAGGTTGTCCAATGCGCACTTGAGCGCATGGTCGTTCCTGAGCACAATGGCAAGAAACCTCTTCTCCGAATCGGTCAGCGCGACCGCGGGCGGCGGCGCAGCCGGTTGCCTGCGCGGCGCGTCACGCAGGGCGCGTTGCCGCCGATACTCGTTGAACTCGCGCATGAGCCTGGCCGGATCGATCCCAAGGAATTTGCCCAGTTCCTCGATGTAGCCGTCCTGGACCAGCCCGTTGCTGAACCGGCCGATCAACGGGAATACCTCCTGGCATATCTGCCGCTGCCCCTGGGGAGTCCGGCTGTCAATCCGCTTCCGCAGCGCGCCAAGCAGGTACGGGAAGAAGGGCACCGCCTCATCCACCAGTTTGCCAAATGCCTCCGCGCCGTGCGCACGAAGGAATGAGTCGGGATCCTCGCCGCCGGACAGGGGCGCGACAAACACGTCAATGCCCTGCTCGATCAGGACGCCCACGCTCCGCTGTGTCGCTTCCTGGCCCGCTGCGTCGCCATCGTACGCCATGATCACCTTCGTGGCAAACCGCTTGAGCAGATGGGCCTGGTCGTCCGTGAGAGCCGTGCCGCACGACGCGACGACATAGGTGAACCGGTGCTCGGCAAGGGCGATGGCGTCCATGTAGCCCTCGCACAGGATGGCAACGCCCTTCTGCTGGATGGCCCGCTTGGTCAGGTTGATCGGATAGAGGACCTTGCTCTTCAGGTACACGGGCGTCTCGGGCGAGTTCAGGTATTTCGGCTCGCCTTCGCCAATCACCCGGCCGCCAAAGGCAATCGCATCTCCCGTAAGGTCCCATATGGGAAACATGAGCCGGTTCCTGAACCGGTCGTACAGCGAGGCTCCGTCATCGCCTTTAAGCGCAAGGCCGGCCAGGACAAGCTCGTCGTCGCGGTATCCCTCACGGCGGAGAACGGTGGTGAGTGCATCCCACTGGTCCGGTGCGAAACCGAGGCGGAAGGCGCGCGCGGCATCGTCCGAGACGCCGCGACCGCGAAGGTACTGCTGGACAGTCCGGCCTGCGTCGGTGGTGTGCAGTTGGCGCTCGAAGAACTGCTGGGCGCTCCGGCAGAGCTGGAGCAGGCGCTGCTTGTGCTCGCGCCGCTGGGCGGCAATGTCCGGATCTCCTCCACGGCCGCCCTCTCCCTCGATCGGCAGCCCGGCCTGCTGGGCAAGCAGCTCGACCGCCTCGCCAAACGACACGCCCTCGAAGTCCATGATGAACTGGAATGCATTGCCGCCCTTGTGGCAGCCGAAGCAATGATAGAACCCTTTCGTAGGCTCGACGGTGAACGACGGCGTCTTCTCGTTGTGGAACGGGCACAGGCCCTTGAGGTTCTTGCCCGCCTTCTTGAGCTGGACGCGCTGGCCAACCACCGTCTCGATCGGCACGGCCTGCCTCACCCGGTCAATGAACTCTGGACTGAACCTGGCCATGCAGCTATCCGGTCGCCTTTGCCCGCCGCGCGCGCTGCGCGGCGAGACGATAGCGCTTCTGCCGCTCATACGACGCCATCTGGCTTTCGTACTCGCGGCATGCACGCGAAAAGAAACCACTGTACACTTCCTTGCTCCGGGTGAACAGGAGACGCCCCTTCAACGCCTCGAACCGGTACACCGGTTCGGCACCGTTCAGGACGCCGGCGTCAATCTCGGCATCGCGCACCACGGTCGCTGCCGCATCCCAAATCCTGGAATAGGTGGCAAGCGTTGGCCGGCGCGCAAGGTACACGGCAAGGTCAACGTCACTGCCCGGCCGCACCACACCGTCCCGGGCGGAGCCATGAAGCAGCGCAAACTGGACATCCGGGCATCCCTTCTTGAGAGCCCGGGCCAGTGCAGTCACACTGAATCTGCCGCTATGTTGCCTTGTCAATTTCATCCCTGAACCTCAGTACCGGTAGTGCTCCGCCTTGTACGGCCCGTCAACGGCAACGCCGATATACGCCGCCTGCTTCCGCGTCATCCGGGTGAGGTTGACGCCAAGCTTGCCGAGATGGAGCCGGGCCACTTCCTCGTCCAGCTTCTTCGACAGCGTAGTGACCGAGAGTGCCTTCCCGCCCCGCGCGATGTCGAGCTGGGCAAGCGTCTGGTTCGTGAACGAGTTCGACATCACAAACGCAGGATGGCCCGTCGCGCAGCCAAGGTTCACCAGCCGCCCCTCGGCCAGCAGGTAGATCGAATGGCCGTCCGGGAACGTATACTTGTCCACCTGCGGCTTGATGTTCAGCCGTTTCACCCCCTTGCATTCGTTCAGCCGGTCAACCTGGATCTCGTTGTCGAAATGGCCAATGTTGCACACAATCGCCTGGTCAAGCATCTTCCTCATGTGCTCGAGCGTAATCACGTCGCAGTTGCCCGTGGCACTCACGAAGATATTCCCCTCGACCAACGCCTCCTCGACCGTGGCAACCTGGTAGCCTTCCATCGCGGCCTGCAGCGCGCAGATCGGGTCGATCTCGGTGACAAGCACCCGCGCGCCAAAGCCACGCATGGACTGGCAGCAGCCCTTCCCCACGTCGCCATAGCCGCACACCACCACCGTCTTGCCCGCCACCATGACGCCCAGTGCCCGCTTCAGGCCGTCGGCGAGCGACTCGCGGCATCCATACAGGTTGTCGAACTTCGACTTGGTGACCGAGTCGTTGACATTGATGGCCCGGAACAGGAGCTTGCCTTCCTTCTGCATCTGGTACAGCCGGTGGACTCCCGTGGTGGTTTCCTCGGACACGCCCTTGATCTCCTTCACCAGCCGGTGCCAGTGCTTCCGATCCCGCCTCA
>Ga0315278_10004494_pt1 | contig 12573 bp, 8 predicted proteins | sample YL17G06_0_MG_FD_203880 | JGI IMG/M metagenome (GOLD analysis project Ga0315278, IMG submission 203880) | Sediment microbial communities from Yellowstone Lake, YNP, Wyoming, USA - YL17G06_0 | ecosystem: Environmental > Aquatic > Freshwater > Lake > Sediment | place: USA: Wyoming | collected...
AATCTCTCGCTCGAGGGGGCGTAGTGTGAGAGGATGGGCTACCGATCATGCACATTTACGATCCATTCATCGAGCGGCGGCGGTTTCTGAAGACGGCGAGTTATGCAGCGATTGCGGTCGCCACTTCTGCTCTGGTTCGAGATGTCGGGGCCCAGACGCCCTCGACCAGGCGTCCGAATATCCTCCACATCCACGCCGACGACCATCGGCCCGACGGCCTTCATGCGCTGGGCAATCCCGTGCTCAAGACGCCACACCTCGACACGCTCGTCGATCGCGGCATGATCTTCACGCGCTGTTACACGCAAGGCTCGATGGTGGGCGCGGTCTGCCTGCCGAGCCGCACCATGATGCTCACCGGTCGTTCGTGGCTGCGTATCAAGGAGGCGACCGATCCCGCCGCCTATCTGCCAAAGGCACTCAGCGCGGCGGGCTACGAGACGTGGCACATGGGCAAGGGCGGCAATGATTTCAAACCTGGCATCGCGGCCTTCGACACGAATCTCATCGACGAGGGCAAAGGCGAAGCCCGCCGCGGTTCCAGCCGCCGTCACGCGGATGCCGCCATAAGTCTCCTCAAGAAACGGAAGAACGACCGCCCGTTCTACATCTACCTTGCACCGCCCGTGCCACACGACCCTCGTATCGCGGAACCGGAGTTCATGAAGATGTATCAGCCCCAGAACATTCCGCTGCCGGCTGCCTTCATGCCGCAGCATCCCTGGGACAACGGCGAGATGACCGTGCGCGATGAGAAGCTCGCCCCGTGGCCACGAACGCCACAGGACACTAAGCAGCAGATCGCCGACTACTACGCGTGCATTTCCTGCCTCGACCACCAAGTGGGGCGCATCCTCGCACAACTGAAAGAGTCGGGCGAACTCGACAACACCATCATCATCTTCACCGGCGACAACGGATTGTCGCTCGGCGAGCACGGCTTGTTCGGCAAGCAGAACCTTTACGAGTTCGGAGGTATGCACGTGCCGCTGGTCATCGCCGGCCCCGGCATTCCCAGGGGCAAGAGCGAGGCGCTGGTGTATCTGATGGATCTGTTTCCCACGTTTTGCGACCTGGCCGGAGCACAAGTGCCCGCCAGCGTGGAGAGCAAGAGCCTGCTGCTGGTCATACAGGGCAGGACGCCCCAGGTTCGCGACGTGCTCTACACTGCGTACAGAAACTGCCAGCGGGCCGTGCGCGACGACCGCTGGAAACTGATCCGCTACCCGCTGGTGGACAGGACGCAGCTCTTCGACCTCCGCAGCGATCCGCACGAACTGACCAACCTCGCCCAAATGCCTGAGCACGCGGGGAAGGTCGCCGAGATGACCGCATTGCTCGAAAAGGAAATGGCCCGCTACGGCGATACCGTGCCGTTGAGAATCGCCAATCCGAAACCTGCGGAATGGATACCACCCCGCGACACCGCCAAGCCGCTGCCCCCGGCCAGAGCCAAAGCCAGACGCAACGCCAACAGGACCGCGCCATGAGATACGTTTCCCGCCTCCTCATCGTCACTGCCGCGCTGCTGGCTCCGTCGGCAATACTCCATGCCGCTGCGCCAAAGCCGCTGAAGGTCTTCATCCTTGCCGGGCAGTCGAACATGGACGGCAACGCCAATGTCTCAACCATCGACTTCCTTGGCGAAGACAAAGAACACGGCTACTTGCTGAAGAAGTTCAAACCCGATGGCAAGACGTTGGTTACCCGCGACGATGTCTCGGTCGCCCACCGCGACATCTATGGCAAGCTCGGCCCCGGCTACGGCGCACGCAGGAGCGACGACAAACTCGGCAATTGCATCGGCCCGGAATACGCCTTCGGATACTTCATGGGCGAGGCGATCGAGGAGCAGGTTCTGCTGATCAAGTACTCCGTCGCCGGCCAGAGTCTTTACCAAGACTTCCGCCCGCCCAGCGCCCGCCTGCCCGAGCCACTGCCGCCAAACACCAAGCCGGAGGACTTTGGCAACCCGTATCGTGGCCTGGTTGCCTACGTCCATGAGACCCTGAACAACCTGAAGAAGCACTTCCCGGAATACGATGAACACCCCGGCTACGACATCTGCGGTTTCGTCTGTTTCCAGGGCTATAATGACCTGTTCGTTCCCGAAAAGGACCGCAAGGAATATGGCAAGACCCTCGTCTGCCTGATCAAGGACCTCCGCAGGGAGTTCAAGTCGCCGCAGATGCGCGTTGTGGTCGGCGTCATGGGCGTCAACGGCCCGCGGAACGAGTCCAACCCCAAGCAAAAGGATGTGCGGGACGGCCAGCGGTTCGTCAACACCGTGCCGGAATTCAAGGGCAACGTCAAGGCAATCGAGACCGCCCCGCTGTTGCACCCGAAAGCTCTTGAACTCAAATGCGCCGGTTGGCTTTACCCGCAGCGCGATCTGAAGAAGGACCCGCTGACCGAGGAAGAGAAGGCGTTGCTCGCCCACGCCACCTCCAACCAGGGCTACCACTATTTCGGCGAGGGTCGCTTCTTCATCCTCCTCGGCAAGAGCTTCGCCGTGGCGATCCTCGAGTTACTTGAGAAGCACGGAGGATTGCAGTGAAAAGTCGTAACGAGGCAAATAGATGCTGACACAAACCATTTGGAAATGTCGGGCTACGCGGTGGGTCTCGCTGCCAGTCCTCTTACTGACGATGGTCATGCCAGCCTGGGGGTTGGACAGACCACCCTGGGACAAATTGACCACGAAAGTGGGCCCCGACGCTGAGGTTCCCGGCTGGTACATCAACCTTGGCATCACCGGCGCACGGGCCATGATCACGCCGGAGGAGCCAACGAAGCTCCTCGTCATGTTTGTGTTCAAGGATACACCGGCCTTCGGAAAACTGGAGAAAGGCGACAAGATCATCGGTGCCAACGACCGTGCGTTCCTGACGCCGCACAAGTTCGGTTACGGCATGGGCAAGTTCGGTTACGAAGGGCCGATGATGGACTTTGGCAATGCCTTGGAGGAGAGCCAGGGCAGGCGAGCCGGCAAGCTGGTGCTTGAGGTCCTCCGCGGCGACCAGAAGCTCAAGGCCCAAGTGCAGCTCACGACCAGGTACGGCAGCTTCTCCCAGACGTACCCGTTCGCCTGCAAGAAGACGGACATAATCCTCAAGGAAACCTGCGCCTACCTGCTCAAGGAGCAGAAGCCCGACGGAACCTGGAGCGGACGGCCACACATCAACGCGTTCGCCGCCCTGGCGCTGCTGGGCAGCGGAGACAAAGCGTATTTGCCTGCCGTCAAGAAGGCCATGGAGGCCATGGCCCGATCCACAAACGGCAAGATCCAGTATGGCGGCCTGCCGTGCTGGCAGTACGGCCTGTATGGAATCGCGCTGAGCGAGTACTACCTGATCACCCGCGAACCCTGGGTGCTGCCGGAATTGCAGGAGATCAATCAGTGGCTGGCACTGGCTCAGCATCCCCAGACAACGGCGCCGGAACGCGTACACATACCGGGAGGTTTCGGCCACGGCCCCTACAACCGCGAGGGTGGCAACGGGTACGGCGCATTCAACGTAGTCACGGCGCAAGCCATGATGGCTTGGGCATTGATGCAGCGCTGCGGCCTCTCGGTCGACCCCCGGCAATCCCGGGCCGCGCATGAATTCATCGCCATGGGCACCAACAAGATCGGCTACGTCTGGTACGCGGATGGCGTGGGCGGTACCGGTTACGCCGACATGGGGCGCACGGGCGCATCAGCCCTGGCGCACTACTTGTATCCCACCGATCGCGAGGCATACAAGGCATTCAGCCGGCTAAACGCCGAGTGCATTGGGAACCATCCTGACACTTTCATCGATACCCACGGTTGCCCGCTTCTCGGAATGGTGTGGACCGCTTTCGGCGCGGCGACCGATCCACCCAGCCTCCGCAACCTAATGGACCATAACCGATGGGCGTTCAGCCTGAGCCAGTGCCCCGATGGCACCTTCTATTACCAGCCGAACCGGGACAACAACCCGCAGGACTACGCTGCCGCCCCACGCCTATCGGCAACCGCGGCCACCGCGCTGGTTCTCACAATCCAGCAGAAACAGTTGCAGATGACCGGCGCAAAGCCGATCGTGTGCAAATCAAACGACAAAACTCCATAAGCCCGGCTCATCGAACCATCCGGGAGATGCCCATGAACAGACGTTCAGACTGCTGCGTTGTTTTGCTTGCATTGTCAATGTCGCTGCTGGGTGACGCGCGTGCTCTTGCCGCCGCGGCACCTCCCGATCTGACCAAGACCACGCCGGCCAAGACCGACAAGAGCTACAACCTCGGCCCGACAGGGACGCTCGGCTGGATGTATGTCGAGGCGGGCATGACAGTCAAAAGCCGCCAGATCCTCATTACCGCAGTCGAAAAGGGCTCGCCCGCCGACGGCGCGCTCGAAGTGGGCGATGTCATTCTCGGCGTCTTCGGCAAGCCGTTCACCGAAGATGCCCGCAAGAGTTTCGGCTGGGCAATCGGGCGGGCCGAGACTGAGGATGCTCACGGCATCCTGCCGCTGATCGTCTGGCACAAAGGGAAGACGCGGAGCGTAGATCTCAAGCTCCAGGTCATCGGCGACTACAGCGACACCTCGCCCTACGACTGTCCCAAGGCGACGAAGATTCTCGAGCACGGTCTCGCCCTCGTCGCCAAAGACATCGGGAAAGAAAATCGGTTCTTCATCAACGAGCTGGCCTTGCTGGCCTCAGGGAAACCCGAGTACCTGGGACTCGTGCGCAAGACCGCTCACGAGGTGGCAGCCCGCACGCCAGATCTCGACAAGCTGTGGCAGGATTCAACCCCCGGCGGCATGCACACCTGGGGCTTCGCCTGCCACAACCTGTTCCTGACCGAGTATTACCTGGCCACCGGCGACAAGGCTGTCCTGCCGCCCATTCGGGCCTACACCGCCCGCATCGCTCGCGGTTAGGGCATCTACGGCACGTGGGGGCACGCCCTGTTCGGCCCCGGCGACAATGGCCAACTGCACGGCCCCATCCCGCCCTATGGCCCGGTCAACCAAGCCGGCCTTCCCTGCTTTGTCTCTTTGGTCCTGGCACTGAAGTGTGGCATTGACGACCCGGAACTCAAACCAGCCATCGCCAGGGCCAACAAGTTCTTCGGCTACTACGTCGGCAAAGGCTCGATCCCCTACGGCGAACACAGGCCCGGCATCGGCCACGATGACAATGGCAAGAACAGCCTCGCCACGATGGCCTTCGCCCTTCACGGCAACCGGACACAGACGCGGTTTTTCGCAAAGATGGTGACCGCCTCCTGCGAGTCCCGCGAATGGGGGCATATGGGCAACGGCTTCAGCTATGTCTGGGGGCCCCCAGCCGCCAACTGCGGCACCCCGAAAGCCCTGGCGGCCTGTTGAACGATAACGACCGCTGGCTTCGCGTCCAGGCCGCCGAGGCGCTGCGGACCATCGGGGAAGATGCCAGGCCGGTCCTGCCCCAGATGCTCAAAGCCGCCGCCGTCAAGGATGAAACCGATCACATGCAGTTCGCCGCCGGCGCGCTCGCCTACGCCCTCTTCTATCCCGGCGGCGCATACGGGCCCAGAGGAGTCCTTGCCAGGTCGATCGACGGCATCGCCACCGACCTGCTCTATCCGGCCATCCGGTCGATCGCTGCCAATCCCGACACGGAAAAGCAACAAGGCTGAAGCCGAAAAACAGCAACCGCTATCAACACTCTTCGTCTCAGAATCGTCGGCATCGCTGCGCTTCTTAGCGGCCTGCCTTTCGGCATTCCCACTGCAGCAGATTGGCAACCGGCGCCCGGCCACATCATGACTCGCTGGGCAAAGGAAGTTTCGCCAGGCAATGCCTGGGCCGAGTATCCGCGTCCCCAAGTGGTCCGTTCCGAGTGGCAAACCCTCAACGGGCTGTGGGACTACGCCATCGTAGGCGAGGGCGGCGAATGGAAGAAGCCCAATGTTGGGAATGCAACCTATGATCCATTGCTCAACAAGTTGCCCAAGCCGCCGGCACAGTGGGATGGGCGAATCCTGGTGCCCTTTGGCGTCGAAGCGGCGCTGTCCGGCGTGGGCCGCCTCGTTCGGCCCAATCAACTCCTCTGGTATCGCCGAGCGTTTGATGTGCGGGCAAAGTGGCTGCGCCGGCGCATCCTGCTTCACTTCGAAGCGGTGGACTGGCACTGCGTCGTCTGGGTCAACGGGCAGAGGGTCGGCCAGAACAAGGGCGCCTCTGTCCCGTTTACCTTCGACATCACCGACGCACTCAGGACAGGTGGTCCGCAGGAACTCACGCTGGTGGTTTGGCACCCGAACAACGCCGGTGATCAGGCTGTCGGCAAGCAGGCCCTGCCTGAAATCAAGAAGGGCTGGCGCTACACGCCCACGACCGGCATCGGGCAACCAGTGTGGATCGAGCCTGTGCCCGACACTCCCATCACGCCGCTTGCCCTTACACCCAGATCACCGATGTGGAACACGAATGCAACGCCTGGCTGACCTACAATCGCCAGGTCAGCAAACTTCCGATTGACCGATTGAACGCACTGCACCAGCGCCTCTACGCTCCGCCGCCCGCCCTGAAACCCATCGCGCCGATGCGCCCGGCCGACGAAGCCGAGCCCGCTCAGCCTGACGCGAAGAAACGCGTGCAGTGCGCCTTGACCATCGAGAAAGTGCCCCAGCGCCCAGTCGTGTGCGCCTCCGGTGCGGGCTCGGCCAAGCTTCATGTGAACGGCCAGCTCATCAAGCACTTTGGCGACCGACCACGCCAGGGTTACGCGTGGGTGTCAATGGCGTTGCTGACCTCGCAATCCATGAAGGCCCTGCATCCGGGCAGTAACGTAATCACGCTGGAGTTGTCCGCACCATCCAGCGCCCCGTGCGAACCGCTTCCGGAAGTGTTGCGGAAAGCCGGTTACCCGCCAGCATGCTTCGGCAAGACGCATTGGTTGGCGACGACTTGCTTGACGCGCGGATTCGAAGTGCGCTATGCCTCGACCGACCCGGAGGAGGCAGCGATCTTGATGAGCCAGGTGCCCGAGGCCGACCATCGAGATGGGTGCGCGTTCAACCGCTGCCTGCAGTTCCTCGACAAAGGCCTGCACGTGAAACGTCCCCTGTTTCTCTATCTCCCATTCTTCAAACCGCCCGCCGTTTACAATGTGCCCGCCGGCTTCGAAGAGATCGATGATCTTGACGCCATGCCGGCGCCCGAGCAGCCTTCCCTGGAGCAAGTCGAGCCCTGCCACGCCAGGGGCGCCAACCGGGAAATGATCGATCGCTCTTTCTGGAACCAGCCGACGAAACAGCAATGGCAGCAAATGATCCTTCGCTATCGCGCCAATTGTTCCTGCATTGACAGCATGGTCGCCCGGGTCATGGACCAACTCCGGGCCAGGGGCGTGCTGGACAACTGCCTCACTGTCTATGTGTCCGATCATGGCGACATGCTGGGCGACCGTTGCCACACGTTTGACAGGTATTGCGTGTTCGAGCATAGTGTGAGAGTGCCGCTGACTCTAACCGGCTCGGCAAGTTCGAACGAGAAGAAGGGCACGGTGGATCATCGGCCCGCGGTACTGGTGGATATTCTTCCCACGATCCTGGAGATGGCAGGCATTCCCACAATTAGCGGAACACCGGGCCACAATCTGCTCGGTTCCACTTCCCGAAAGGCCAGCGTTTGCGAGTCCAACGATCAGCCAACGGCGGTTTCGCTCATGTGGCCAACGAGCGAGCGCAAGTTGATACTGACTTTTCCCACGGCCTCTCTCCAGAAAAGTAACGTCCGAATTGCGGATGTGACGGCTGGAGAGCTTCATGATCTGAAGACGGATGCCAAAGAATGGAATAACCTCTACGCCAAAGCCGAACATCGCGCGCAGTGGGAACGAATGCGTGATGAACTCATGACCCACCTCGATCGCGTCGCTCTCAAAAAAGTGAATCCCTCGAAAAGAACCCGAGGAGCCAAGCCTATGAATCGACCAAGAATACCGAGAACCACCCTGAAACCGAGGACATCCATCCTGCTCACCCTCGCCGCATTGCTAGTGGCCCCGCTGGCCCGGCTGGACGCCGCGGAGGACAAGCCTACCCAGACGTCTCTTACCGCCGCCCCCACGCCGGAGGCGGGACTCACCCGGGAACAGCGCATCCAATGGTGGCGCGAGGCCAGGTTCGGCATGTTCATCCATTGGGGGCTGTATTCAATCCCCGCGGGGGTCTGGAAGGACAAGATCCATGCGACGGGGTATTCCGAATGGATCATGTTCGCTGAGAAGATCCCCGCCAGGGAGTATGAGTTGCTGGCTGCGAGGTTCAACCCCGTTAGATTCGATGCCAAGGCCTGGGCCGCGATCGCGAAGACGGCCGGCATGAAATACATGGTTGTGACAACCAAACACCACGATGGCTTCAGCATGTTCAGGTCCCGATTGACGCCGTACAACGTCGCCGACGCTACGCCGTTCAAACGGGATGTCACCCGGGAGTTGTCGGATGCGTGCCGTGATTCCGGCCTCCGGTTTGGCTGCTACTATTCCATAGACCGGGACTGGTATCGGCCCCAGGGCCCAGGAACCAATTACAGGCAGAACAATGTCTGGGATTTCCCCGATTCCAGGAAGCAGGATTTCGACCGCTACTTCGAGAAGTTCGCCAAGCCGCAGGTCCAGGAACTCCTGGCCAATTACCGGCCGGACCTTCTCTGGTTCGATGACATCGACATGAAGAGCGACGCCCAGGTCGAGGATCTTTACCGGGCCATCCGGAAGTTGCGGCCGGAATGCGTGCTGAACAGCAGAATCAAGGGCTGCCGCTTCCCGAGCCGGATTCCGCCTCCCCATTGCGATTATATTTCCACGGGCGACAACGAGATCGCGGACAAGGCCCTCGGATTTGAATGGGAAAATCCCGGCTCGATGAACACCAGCTACGGCTACAATCAGAACGATCACAATTGGGTGGACGCCAAGGAGATTGTTTTCCGGCTGGTGGACATCGTCAGCAAGGGCGGCAATTACCTGCTGAATGTCGGCCCCACCTCCGAAGGACTCATTCCCCAGCCAAGCATTGACCGGCTGATGGAGGTCGGAGCGTGGATGGACACCAACCAGGAAGCCATCTACGGAACTTCGCCCTGGAAGGTCTTTCACGATGGACCGCTATGGGGCCATGAGGCGCCCAAGGCCGGGGAAAAAAGCACCGGGTTCCCCGTCGATATCCGATTCACGGCCAAAGGGCATTCGACCTACGCCATCTGCCTGGCCTGGCCTGAAAAGGAGGTCGTGGTAAGGGCGCTGGGCAGTAGAGCAGTGCCCGACAAGACAATAGCCGCCGTAAGCATGTTGGGCTCAAAAGACGAGGTTAAATGGCGTCAGACCGATGATGCGCTGACTCTTTCGGTTCCGCGGGAGAAGCCGTGTCGCTACGCCTTTGTTGATCGGATCGACTTCAAAAAGGGAATGAGATAAGGATGTGTTAAATGAATCAAATCGCTTGCGGCGTGATTCTGCTAACGGGGCTTTTGCAGGCGGCGTCTGCCCAATACTCGGGCTGGCAGCATGAAGGCTCCATATTCATCCTCACCACGCCCGAGGGGGCGAATCTGCCGGCCACGGCCTCGGAAGACGGCTTTCCGTTGTTGGTGCGTTTGAACAAAGGGGTCTTCGATTTCAGCCAAGCCAGGCCGAATGGCCAGGATATCCGCTTTTCCGCGCAGGGCAAAGCCCTGGCCTATCAGGTGGAGCAGTGGGATGCGGCCAAAGGCACCGCCAGCATCTGGGTGCGCATCCCCGTCATCAAGGGCAATGCGCGCCAGGAAATCAAACTGCATTGGGGCAAGGCCGAAGCCGCGAGCGAATCCAAAGGGGCGGCGGTCTTCAATGCCGACAATGGCTATGCCACCGTCTTGCACATGGACGAGGCGCTGAAGGATGAACTCGGCACCCTTACGCCCAAGGATGCAGGCTCGACCACGGCGGGCGGGATCATCGGCAAGGCCCGCCATTTCGTGCCGGGCAAGGGGATCAATGGCGGCGATCACGTCACTGATTATCCCTACAGCGACAACCCGTTCACATCCGAAGCCTGGGTCCGAGCCGAGGCCCCGGGGACGCCCATCTTTGGCTTTGGGAGGTATGCCACCCGGCTCAACGGCAAGACGGGAGATGGCAATGAGGTGGTGATCTATATGGGATCACCGCCCCGTCTTTCCTGGGCTTCCGATGGTCCTGGTGGCGCCGCCGCCGGCACGACACCCGCGATGAGGCACTGGAATTATGTGGCTGCCACCTATTCAAACGGGACCAGCCAGATCTATGTGAACGGCAAGATCGAGGGAAGCAATTATCATCGCGCCGCGATGTCGACGGTGAGAGACATCGGTATGACCATTGGCGGCATGCGGGGTAGTTATGACTTTGCCGGCGACATCGACGAAGTGCGCGTTTCGCGGGTTGCGCGCTCCGCCGACTGGATCAAGCTGGCATACGAAAACCAGAAAGCCCTGCAAACCCTGGTCGGCACTTTGGTGCAGCCGGGCAATGCCTTTTCGGCCTCGCCGACCGAGATCAAGGTTGCTGAGGGCAAGAGTGCGACCGTCACCGCTCAGGCCGGGGGCGCCCAAAAGGTCTATTGGATTCTCAAACGAGATGGCACGCATGGCATCGTCGCTGTTGACCAGTATTCGTACACCCTCGATGCCGGCCGGGTGGTGGCCGACACGGCCTTTGTTCTCCAGTTTAAGGCGGTTTGTGCCAATGAGGTCAAGACCCGCAACATCCCCGTGACGATCAAGGAGGAGATTCCCGAGCCGGTGTTTTCTCTGAGAGCGCCCGCAGTTTGGAATGGCCGGGACACCATTGAAGTCATGCCTGCGATCAGCAATCCCAAGGAGATGAGGGCCAAAGGCGCTGGGGAATTGAATTACAGGTGGCTCGTCTCCGGTGGCGCCGTGATCAAGGAGGTGGTCCCCGGCAAACTGCTGCTTAAGCGATCGCAGTGCGGCGGCAAGATCACCGTCACGTTGGCGCTCGATAACGGCGGCGCGGATTCTGCCGCCACGACGTCGATTGTGGTGACTGAGCCGAAAAGTGATCCCTGGGTCCAGAGAATTCCCGGGAAGGACGACAAACCCGAGGACAATCAGTTCTATGCCCGCGACGATAAGAACGAGGGCACGCTTTATTACAACGGAACCCTGGGCCGGGCCGCCGACTCCGTGTTTCTCAAGCTTTATGCCGACGAGCGGGTACTTAAGACCGAAAGCCACGAACTCCCCGCAGACAAGACCTATGCGTTCACGCTCACACTCAAGCCAGGCCTGATCAAATACAGAGTGGAGTTCGGAACCAAATCCGGTGACACTGAAACGGTATCGAACACCGTTAAGAATCTCATCTGTGGCGACGCCTATATCATCGACGGACAGTCCAATGCTGAAGCCACCGGTCCGAACAATGGACCCGGGGTGGACCCGGAGACCCCCCTCAGCACCTGGCTCCGCAGTTATGGCAATCAGCATGACGGAACGACCCGCGGAGCGTGGGGGAACGCCGTACGAACGCATATATGGGGAAGACCGGATTATGGAAACCATCAGATCGGCGCCTGGGGCATGGTGCTCGCCAACAACATGGTGGAGAAGTATCAGATTCCCATTTGCATCATCAACGGCGCTTATGGCGGCACCCCCATTTTCCAACACCAGCCGAACCCAGCCAATCACTTTGACTCGAGCGGCGAGTTCTATCGCGACCCCTACAAGATTTACGGCAGCCTGCTGACGCGCGTGGCCGGTGCCAAACTGACGCACGGTATTCGCGGCATCCTTTGGCACCAGGGCGAGAACGACCAGGGCAGTGGTGCGCCCACCGGTGACTACAACTGGAAATCGTATCAACAGTACTTTGTCGAGATGTCCGCCGCCTGGAAACAGGACTACCCCAACATCCAGCACTATTACATCTACCAGATCTGGCCCAGCGGCTGCAACATGGGTGGCACTCACGCTGGCGACATGTTGCTCGAGGTTCAGAGAACCATGCCCTTTCTCTATTCCAACATGCGGATCATGTCCACCCTCGGCATCGTCAGCGGATCGAGCGGCCGCGGATTGGCTCATTTTGATTTGGAAGGCTATACGCAGCTCGCGCAGTTGATGAGCCCCCTCTGGGAGCAGGACAATTACGGCCTGGTCCCGCAACAGGCGATCACCGCGCCAAACCTCAAACGAGCATGGTTCACCAGTGACGCTAAGGATGCAATCGCTCTCGACTTTGGCCAACCCATGGCCTGGAAGGACGAGATGAAGCGATATATCTACCTCGATGACGTGGCGGCGCCGATCGGCACAGGCGCAGTCTCAGGCAACGTCATCACGCTCAAGTTGACAGCGACTTCGAGCGCAAGAACCATCTCCTATCTGGCCGGAAGAGACTGGGATGGGACTCCCAAACATCTGCTCTACGGCGCCAACGGCATCGCCGCGCTGACGTTCTGTTCGGTCGCAATCGCGCCCTCGGCAGCGGCCGAGTCGGCCCGGGTTGCTTTTGAACCCACGGTTCAATCGCCCAGACAGTATCAGACTCCGGAATGGAACGC
>Ga0315278_10004499_pt1 | contig 12565 bp, 12 predicted proteins | sample YL17G06_0_MG_FD_203880 | JGI IMG/M metagenome (GOLD analysis project Ga0315278, IMG submission 203880) | Sediment microbial communities from Yellowstone Lake, YNP, Wyoming, USA - YL17G06_0 | ecosystem: Environmental > Aquatic > Freshwater > Lake > Sediment | place: USA: Wyoming | collected...
CTACTACGATACGCCTACGCTCTTAGGACCGAAAGAGCCTCCACTCCAGGCTGCCATGCCGCATCCCATAAATGTCCTGGATCGGCGACCACGAACTCATGGGTGTCCCTGTGCTCATTTCACGGCTGATGCGGTCGATCAGCGGAAGCCATTCTCCGAGCACGCGCTGCCCTTCACGCTGGCCGATGGGGAGGAGCCGCATTGAGGCCGATACGAATCCCACGGCCGTCTGGTACAGGAAGGCCGCGACGGTCTCTTCCCCGTTCCACCCGCAAGCTCCAAGTGTCAGCCCAAAACTGACCGCCAAGTGACCGGGAGTTCGGTCGCCCCCTATGGCATCGAGATAATCTTTCAGAACCGTTTTGCCGCGGAGCTGATCCGCCGCGACTTTGATCACCTGCCGTCCCATCTGGCGACTGGCCAGGCGTGATTCTCGGCCGAGCTTTGTACAATCTAATTCACGGTCTACTTTCACTGCCGCTTCAAGCCGACCGGCTGATCCAGCCCGGTTCGCCAATTTCACAGCGAGCGCCTCCCGCCGGCTCATCCCTCCACGCAACAGATCTTCGACGTACCGGGCCAGTTGCTCCGAATCTTTGACGGCGCCACCCTGCACGGCCGCCTCCAAACCCGACGAAAAGGCATATCCGCCTGAGGGGAAAAATGTGTCGGCAAACCGCAGACCTTCGAGTAACGCCCGCGTGTTCATAGAAAAAGGAAGAGGCTAGCAGCCAGACTTCCCGCCGCTAGCCTCTTCGTCCTACTCTTTAAAACAGGAAGTACCGTTGGGCCATCGGCAGCACGACTGACGGCTCACACGTCAGCTTCATGCCATCCGCCGTCACCACGTAGGTCTCCGGATCGACCTCGATCTCCGGCAGCGCATCGTTCAGTTTCATATCGCGCTTCTTTATGCTCCGGCAATTTTTCACCGCGACCACGCGCTTCTGCAGTCCGAGCTTTTTCGGAATCTCCCGATCCAGCGCCGCCTGGGACAGGAAGGTAAGGCTGGTGCTGCTCAGCGCCCGCCCAAAGGCGCCGTACATCGGACGGCTGATAATCGGTTCCGGCGTCGGGATCGAGGCATTTGGATCACCGATCTGTGCCTGGGCGATAAACCCGCTCTTGAGCACCAATTTGGGCTTCACCCCGAAGAAGGCCGGCTTCCAAATTACCAGGTCCGCAATCTTCCCGACTTCCACGGACCCGACCTCATGGGAAATCCCATGCGCGATGGCAGGATTGATTGCGTACTTGGCTATGTAACGCTTGGCCCGGAAGTTATCGTTCTGAGCAGAATCCTTGCTGCCGCTCGGGGACAGGTGCCCCCGCTGCACCTTCATCTTGTGAGCGGTTTGCCAGGTCCGAATGATGACTTCCCCGATCCGCCCCATTGCCTGCGAATCGGAGGACATGATGCTGAGCGCGCCCAAATCGTGCAGGATGTCTTCTGCCGCAATGGTCTCGCGCCGGATACGCGATTCGGCAAAGGCCAGGTCTTCCGGAATCCGCTTACTGAGATGGTGGCAGACCATCAGCATATCCAGATGCTCATCGAAGGTGTTCACCGTGAACGGCATCGTCGGGTTGGTCGAGGAGGGCAGGACATTCGGCTCGCCGCAGATCTTGATGATGTCCGGCGCGTGACCGCCGCCGGCCCCTTCGGTATGAAAGGAGTGAATGGTTCGGCCCGCAATGGCCTTGATGGTGTCTTCCAGAAATCCGGTTTCATTCAGCGTATCGGTATGGAGGGCCACCTGCACATCGTATCGCTCGGCCACACTCAAGGACGTGTCGATTGCAGCCGGTGTCGTGCCCCAGTCTTCATGCAACTTCAAGCCTATCGCGCCGGCTTCGATCTGTTCATTCAACCCTTCAGGTTGCGAGGCATTACCCTTCCCCAGGAAACCGAGGTTGACGGGAATTCCTTCCGACGCTTCCAGCATCCGATGAATGTTCCAAGGCCCCGGCGTGCAGGTTGTCGCCTGGGTTCCTGAGGCGGGGCCGGTGCCGCCACCGATCAGGGTGGTAATCCCAGCGGACAGGGCGTCCCAATATTGTTGCGGACAAATGAAGTGAATATGGGTATCCACACCGCCGGCCGTCACAATATGGCCTTCAGCTGCGATGGCTTCTGTCCCTGCGCCGATTTCCATCCCCCGAGTGACGTTCGGCATGAGATCGGAGTTGCCCGCCTTGCCGATGCCGACAATCCGCCCGTCCTTGATCCCGATATCCGCCTTGACGATGCCCCAGTAATCCAGGATGAGCGCGTTCGTGATGACCGTATCGAGCGCGCCGCTCGCGCTGGTCGCCCGTGGGGATTGGCCCATCCCGTCTCGAATAACCTTACCGCCACCGAAGGTCACCTCGTCGCCGTATGAGGTGAAATCCTTTTCAACTTCGATCACCAACTCCGTGTCAGCGAGCCGAACGCGATCGCCTACGGTGGGGCCAAAGAGATCAGCATATTGCTTTCTAGGAATTTTCATCTGGCCCCTCCTTTTCCAGAGAACCCGAGCTCAGCTGCACGGGAAAGGGCTTTCGCTCTTACCTGCGCGTCATCCAATGACCCATTGGTCAATCCGTTGATTCCGTGGGCAACCCGCTTGCCGGCCAAAGCCACGACCGTGACCCGCTTTTCTTCGCCCGGCTCGAAGCGCACCGCCGTGCCTGCGGGAATACAGAGCCGGAAGCCCAAGGCCTGCTCGCGGTCGAACCTGAGTGCGTGATTGGTTTCGAAAAAATGACAGTGGGAACCGACCTGAATGGGCCGATCGCCCGTATTCTTCACCAGCAGCTCCTTTGTCGCTCGGCCTTTGAACGCCTCAATGTCTCCGGCGGCAAGCAAAAACTCACCTGGCACGACCGGCTTGGATAACTCTGCTTTGATCACAGCGGCCAGGGAGCCCCCCTTTTTTTGAGGAGCCTTCTGAACCTTGGCCGGAGCTCGCTTGGTCTTCGTTGGCATATGTCCCTCCTACCCAGACGCGCAAGTTAGGTTATAAGATCGAGCGCACGCCTACTGAATCGGGTCGTGCACAGGTACAAGTTTGGTTCCGTCGGGAAAGGTCCCTTCGACCAAGAAATCGGGAATCATCTCCGGCACCCCAGGCATGACGTCTTTTCGCGACAGCAGCGTGGTCCCATAGGTCATGAGGTCCGCCACTGACTTACCGTCACGAATGCCTTCGAGGACGGCGGCGGTCATGTAGGCAATCGCTTCGGGATGGTTGAGTTTGAGGCCCCGCTTCTTGCGGTCGGCGGCAAGTTGCCCTGCCGTATAGATCAGCAGCTTTTCCTGTTCTCTGGGCGTCAATTGCATGGGTCCCCCCCTCTTCTTAGGTTGACATGGTTCCTAAGCCTGTTTGACAAAATATACGAACGGCGAGCAGATACTTCTTCTTACGTAATCTCCGAGAATCCTAGTGCGAGGGTGGCATTGTAAACAAGGATGCTGCGATCTGTCAATAGAAAGACCGGGTTCCCGGTCTTCCCGACTGGCAAGCACCGATGAAGCCATGAATTCTCTTGATACCTGATACCTACTCAGCTAGGATTCCGCCAATCATCGAGTCGCAGTGCATAACTGTTCAGTGATACGGAGGGCTTCCATGACTGCTGTCGCATTGACGGACCAATTCCGTGACCATCCCACACTTGGATTCGTCGACTGGGTCCTGCGCGGCATTGGACAGGTGGTCTTCCAGAATAATCCCATCTCGGGTGCCGTGATTCTGGGAGGAATCTTTTACAACTCCTGGATTTACGGTGTGGTCTGCCTAGTCGGGACCATCATCAGCACGCTGACTGCCCTGCTGTTCAAAGCCGACAAAGGAATGATCAAGGACGGCCTGTTCGGATTCAACGGCGCGCTGATCGCGATTGCGTTCGTGGTCTTTACAAGCCCGACGTTCACCAGCGGCCATATCCCCAATGCGCATACCTGGTTCTACATCGTGCTCTGCGCCGCGTTCACCTCTTTAATCATGCCGGCGTTTGGGGCTATTCTCGGTCCACACAAGGTCCCGGGCCTCACCATGCCCTTCGTATTGGCCACATGGTTCTTCCTGGGCGCCCTGCTCCAGTACTCCACGATTGATGTGTCCAACGCGCTCATGCCGAAGTCGCCTTTGCACTTTACAGGTCCAACTCCGGTCTACACCTGGCATACTTGGTTTTACGGAATCACGCTGGGCATCGCGGAGATATTCTTTCAGAATAACTGGGTGACCGGGGTCATCTTCCTGATCGGCATCGCAATTAACACCCGCATTGGCGCGCTGATGGCTCTCATGGGATCCACGCTTGCGGTCGGCAGCGCGATGCTCTTCGGCGCCCACGAGGAGGCTATCCGCTTCGGGCTGTTCGGCTACAGCGCCGCGCTGACCGCAATGGCCCTCGGCGGCCTGTTCCTCGTATTAAATCTCCCGGGCTTCGTCTACACGGTGATCGGCGTCGTGGTCACCCAGAAGGTCTGGGCCTCGATCGGGGTCTTCCTGGACCCGTCCGGGATGCCGGTCTTGACCGCTGCCTTCGTATTTGTCACCTGGCTGATGCTCCTGGCAAAGAACGCCTTCCCTTCCCTGATCCCGGTCGCACCGGCAGATGCCACGACACCGGAGGACAATCTGCGACGGCACCGGGCGAGTCAGAAGAGATAGTTGATGCCCGGAGACAGAGTGGGCTGATCGCTGGTCGTGTAGCCACCGCACCGGGAAGACTTTCTGATTCGACTTTCCATACCGATCGCTGATCGTGCTGAAACGAATCTACTTACCTCCGAATGGAGATGGTGGAGGTGGCTGTACGACGCCCCGCGCGATCGGAATCGCCGCCAAACGGCTCGCCGTGATGCTCGCATTACTATTCAACAGCGACATGAACTCCCCATCACCGGAGAACGGGTAATCGACGCACCTGTGGGAGCGAGGATGTTGGCGGCCATGATGAGGGCAGGCTTGTATGACACGTCCGCCCTCTCCGGAGGGAACGACGCCGGTAATAGCGTATGCGCGGCGCTCGCGATCCAATACTGGCAGAGACGCTCGGCAGCAACGTCCTCGGAAGCGGCTATTGACTGACTATGACCGAGGTCATATTATTCGGTCATTCGGTAACCAAGCTCCTGGTCAGTAAGGAGCCGGCACCGTAACGGCCTGGTGAGAGTATCTCGAAATCACAATCGCAAGCGGCGTGTGAATTTCTAACTCAACAGCAGGCTCTACGGGAAAAGAGCCAATGCACGAGGATCCGTGGATCAATCCATCGGGGTAGCCATCGCCTCGCGAACCTGGAAGCTAATCACGCCGGCGATAATCATACTGGTAAGTGGGATGTGTTTCCTTTCTTCAGTTTTTGGGCAGGAGCCTGTCAAGATGACACAAGGACCGGAGGTTCCCTCGCAGCAGTCTGACATGGAAGAGCTGAAAGCCAAAGTCAAACAATTGGAGCAAACGGTAGAAGAGATCAAACGAAAAGAGCCTGCACCTGCCGGAACGGCTACGGAATCAGCAACAGCTGCACCGCTCTCGCCGGGAACCAGCACAGAGGTCCCCGCGATCGACCGGGAGCGCGGGGACCTGAGGCAGGATGCTTACGCAGCCGCTCGATTGGACAATGCCCCGTTCGATCCTCTCCTGCGCGGTTTCTGGGTTCTTCCGGGGGCGCACACCATGATGCGGATCGGTGGATATATCAGGACGGATGCGATTTACGATTTCAGCGATCTTGGAAACAGAAACCAGTTCAGACCGGAATCGATTCCAACTCCGAACCTGGGCACCAACAATTCCAACATGAGCGTAAGAGCATCTCGGCTTAGCTTGGAATCAAGAACGGATACCAGCTTGGATGTCTTACGGACCTACATCGAGGTCGACTTTGTCGGCCCCGGGAACAGCGTCGATCTCCGGATTCGCCACTTCTACGGGCAGTTGAAGAATCTACTGGTCGGACAAGCCTGGTCTACTTTCAGCGATTCGGATGTGATTCCTGAAACAGCTGACTTTAACGGCCCGAACGCTTGGATCTTCCAATTTAATCCCCAGGTGCGCTACACCTATGCCCTCAATAAAGAGAATAACGTTGCGGTCGCCGTTGAGCAGCCTGACGGGGGTATTCCAACTACAACGCCCGTTACCGGGCAGCCTATCACTTCGACCAATCCCATGCCCGACTTTGTCGTCCGGTACCGGCATGAAACCGATAATTATCACTTCAACACAGCAGGGCTCTTTCGCTCAATCGGTGGAGTGATCAGCTCCGGGCAAACGGATCATGTATTCGGGTACGGCGTGATGGGGTCGGGCTTGGTGAGAATACAGGACAGAGATAACTTCCTGTTTCAAGCCGTATATGGTCAAGGCATTACTCGGTATTTCAACGACACCGGGGGCCTTAACCTTGACGCGGGATTTACTTCTGGAGGCGACCTCAGGGCCCAACCAGCGTATGGAGGCCACGCCGCGTTGCAACACTTCTGGAGTGAGAAATGGCGGTCCACGGTCACCTATGGCTTCCTTCAGGTCAACACGACGGACCTTTCCCCGGCGAATACCTACAAAAGGACGCAATATACCGATTGGAACCTCATGTACAGCCCCGGTGACAGATTCACGATCGGAGGAGGAGTCGTATGGGGGCAGCGTGTAGACAAGAACGGTGAGTCTGGAGAAGGCTTCCGGATAAACATTGTGGTGCAGTATGACCTGGTGAGTTTGCAACAGGACCTTAAGAAGCTGACGCCGTTTTAGTTTTCCGGGGCAAGGGCGTGGCGATCTGAATCTGGAGATTGAATCCTACGCTCGGCGCACTCACCAAACTCATCTAGCTGCCAAGGAGTGTCTGATGCCCGTTGTGAACATACGCTGGTACTTCGGCGCGAAGCTCGCCGTCTCACGACCCCTCCTGCTCCGTATCGCCTTTGTCGCGCTGTTCGGCGTCCTCGGCTTTCTCCTGCGCATTTTGATACCTTACGAATTCAAAGGTCTCGGCGCCGAAGCTTCCGCGGTCGGCGCGTTCGCCCTGACGTTCCTCATTGGATTTCGAAACAACGCAGCCTATGATCGTTGGTGGGAAGGGCGCAAGACATGGGGAATTCTGACAAACAATTCGCGGAATTTCTGCGTGAAATTCGTTACGTGGTTCCAGACCACTCCGGAGGAGCGGCAGGAATGTCACCGCCTCTTGGCCGGCTTCGCATTCGCCTTGCGGGATCATTTGCGAGACTCGGCTGATCTGTCAAAATTACCAGGGTTCGCGTCCGAAACGGATCGGCCCAAACATGTTCCCGCTTATCTGGCCAAGAAGATTCAACAACTGGTCATGTCGATCGGCCCTGAACGTCGACAGGACCCTCTGGCGCTCCGCATTATGGACGAGCACATCCGTTCACTACTGGAGGTATGTGGAACTTGCGAACGAATCAGGCACACTCCATTGTCGACGTCTTATCGAGCACTGCTCCGGCACGGTATGTTCTACTATCTTGCGCTCGCCAGCGTGCTTACTATCTGGGACCTCGGTCCGGTGGCGCTGCCCGCAGTGATACTTCCCGCTTATTTCATCATTGGTATCGAGTTGGCTGCGGAGAGCGTTGAGGAGCCGTTCGGCATGCTCGGCGATGACTTACCCCTCGATAGCCTATGCCTGTCGATCAGTCGTTCAACCGCTGAGATTCTCGGCGTCGCCGAGAAAGAATGAGCCCGGCGGCTTGTGCCTACCAATGACTTCGCTAACCCTCATTGTGACCAAGCGGGCCTGGCTTTCGCTCGGGATCTTCTTTGAGCAGCCCAGGATGCCGGTCTTGACCGTTGACTGCGTGAGTGTCAGCTAGTTGACGCTCTTGGAGGCACACGGATCTCCTTCCCTGATCCCGGTCGCACCGGCAGATGCCACGACACCGGAAGGCAATCTACGGCGGCGCCGGGCAAGTCAGAAGAAATAGATGACGTCCAGAGAGAGTGTGGGCTGCCAGGTGGTCGCGCGACCGCCGCCCCCGGAAGACATGCTGTTTCGACCTGTCATGCCGATTGGGTTTGTGCGGGATCGAATCTTTGTACATTTCACATTCAGCGCTTCGCATCGCTGGCGGATGGCGCCCAACAGGTGAGCGCCTCGGCATCCAACATGAGTCGCAAGACCAGTCGCCCGCGGTTAGAAGTTGTACCAAGTTGATAGCGTAATCATATCCGCTTGAAAGCTCGGTTGGTTGAACCCTACAGGTCCGGCCCAGTGGGTCCAGAAATGCTGCCACTCAAAACCCAAGAACAGGTCAGACCATACAGGATGGATTGCCGTGAAATAGGTCCGCTGGTTCGACAGATACTGGACGTTGGAGTTCACCGGTGCACCAGTGTTTGCAAAGGTGATGCTCCCGTTCAAATCTGAGTTGAGGGGATTATCCCACCCATACCCGGCCAAGAACGTATAGTCTCTCGAATGGGCATAGCTCAACTGCAGCCAGCCGGTCAGCGCTCGAATTTCATTGCCGGTCGTCAAATTCAAGTCCTGGTTCCACCGGAACCACTCATTCCCCAGCGCTTGCCCGTAGGCCAGCTCACCCATGACCTTGAGTTGTTTGGTGACTTGATGCACGGCTTCGAGACCGAGAACATATGAGTTGATGTCGTTCCCGGACTGGAACGTCGGTTGTCCTGGAATCGGCGCCGAACGATACCAGCGGTAGGCCAGGTTGGCCGCCACCATCGTCCCCTGGAGATTCCCCGTTCCATTGTAGGCGAGCCTGGTTGCAACATACGGCATCTGCACCGGATCATTAAATGGCGCCAGGTTGGTCGGACCTCCTCCTGTGCTTCCTGAGTCGTTCGGCCGCACCTGCGTCCGACCGCAGCAATTGGACAGACCTCGCTCGAACCGCATCACGGTGAACAACCCCTCGACGTTGTCTGTAAAATTGTGTCTGACCGTGATCTGCGGAATACGCTGCCAGAGATTACCGGTATAGCCCATGATCGAAAAGTCGATATTGTCCGACAGCAATCCCATGATCGGGTTCCAGTCCTGCCCGATCGTGATGCTGGTCGTGTTGTTGTTCGGAGAGAACTTGAGATAGGCCAGACGGAGACGAGGCAACAGGTTGGTGGCATTGTCCGTTTCCCCGTAGAAGTCTACCTCCACCGTACCGGTGAGGACATGCTTTCCGTCAGTACGGTCAGCCCGAATACCAAAGACACTGTAGCGGGGGTTTAGCGTGCTGGTGTGGTTATCGGATGTGCCGGCTGCCGTGCCGTACCCGTTGAACTGGCTCGGATCGAGGGGGTTCGTGTTCCTCGTACTGTAACTGGCGTCCAACTCGATACGCCCGTAGGGTGTGATGGTACTCTTGCTCCCTTCGGTAAACATTGGCGCCAGACACCCTGCGCACAAATTGACGGCCTTGTCCGTGTCTGCCTCTTTCCGTATCAGCTGTCCACCACCGGCAGCTTCCTGCGCGGTCTTCTCTGCAGCAAAGACTGGCGCCGCGGTCGCGAGGACCGCCACGACCGAGACAATGAAGAACGCGCCATTTCTCAACCTAGTTCTCATTTCCTCGTCTCCTTCCTGTTAGACGACGATTCACAGCGCACCACGGCTAGAAAGGATCTCCAGGCATAAACACGCTCTTCCGGTCCACTTCCTTGGACCAAAACGACGCCGTCGTCCTTTCGCTCTGAACCGTCCAGCTGCTATCAAGACCCCCTTGTCCTGTACCACTGTGCCGCACGTTGCGACACGCTTATAAGGCCTTCGCCCAATGCCTGTCAAGGGATTGTCCTGGCGTGAGAATCGTGCCGCCTTAAGTGGTTGGATGTGGCTTTTGTGCTCCCTGTGCTACACTGCCGGACGAAGCGCGATTGGAGGTTGTGAGAGAAGGAATGAGGAAGGAACGCGGCGCAATAGAGCGCAGATTACTGCCGTTCCTCACGCTCGGCTGCTTCCTCGCCGGCGGCTGCGCCACCGCGCCAGAAGTCGATACGATGATTCAAGAAGCGCCGAAGGGCGCCGTGTACTTGGAGCGCCTTCCCACCCGCGCGGTTCAGACCAGTCACCCCATTACACTCGACCGGGAGCTGATTGCCCGCATGCTTCGCGGTGTCCTAGTCCGGGAAGACACGACCGCCGTCCAAAGCCTCATGTCCAACACGCCCGCCCTGGTTCATGCATTTTCTGAGGAAGACATCGCCTTTCTCGCGCCATTCGTCACCAGCGCCCTCGCTCAGGCAGCCCCGGATCAACAGGTCGGATTTCGAGTACAGAACTATCCCGCCACCCTGTCCTATTCACAGAGAGCGGGCGCAGCGGTGGGGTCCTCTGAGCCGCCCTTGACCCAATCGAGCCTGCTCGAAACCACCGCTGGATATATGCTGGTGCGGGACCGCGCGCTCTCTCTCACTCTCACTCAATTCCGAACCAGGCGTGAGCGCGCGGACACGATCAATATGGCCAACCGCCGGCTGCCGGACCCCTCAGGCCAAGCGGACCGTGAACTCTATTTCATGCCCGTGGGCGCGCTGCGACAGGATCCTGAAAAGAAGTCCTTGCTGTTCCTCGGTAGTTCTCTTGAAACGACATTTACCATCGACTATGAGGTCCTCGCGAAACTCCTTGCCTCCGAGGATAGGGCCACGCCCACCACGACGCCAATCGGCCAGCCCGGTGGCCAAGCCGTAAAAGACACCTCGAAACCGGCAGGGGCGGCAGAGATGCGGGATCAAGACCTTCGGCAGCTCAAGGATGAGATCAACAAGAAGAACGCAGAGGTCGAGACCTTGAGGAAGGACATGGAGGACCTCCGACGTGAGCTGGGGAAACCGGCTCCAAAATCACCGTAGTGGAGAATCGCGCAGTTGCCTTGTCTGTTACACCACTGTCGTTCCACCCGCTCTTTCATCTCACCAGCTGAGCGAATCGCCTCGGCTATCTCGCGCATCGACTTCCGCAAATCTATGCTTTGCCGCTGAATGAGTTTGAAGGCCTCTTCTTCAGTCAGCTTCTTCGAGCGCATCAGGTAGCCCTTGGCCCGTTCCATGAGCTTCCGAACTGCCAGTGCTTCCTGCATCTCCACGGACTTCTCGACCAGGGCCGCATGCTCGATGGCGATGGCGGCATGATTGGCGATGGTCGAGAGCAACGCCATCTCATCCGGCTGATAGCGCTTCGGGCGCTTATGTTGGACATTGATCACGCCGACCACTTCTTTTTTGGCCATGATCGGTACGGAGACAGAGGCTTGATGGCGGTCTTCTTGAAGGTTATGAAAAAACTTGGCTCATGACAGATTTTCGTGAAGACTGGCGGCCGAACACGGAGCATCGAGTAGGGTATAGTCCCGCTGTTCTCTTGGCAAAGGACAGACGGGAGGCCCCACTCGGTGCCCCTTCCTTATCTCAGGAAACTGCCCGGATTTCCAGGGTACTGCATCACACAGATGATGGTGGAGCCGTCGCGACTTTGATGCTGCTGCATCGGGCCACGGTGAAGACCCTCGATAAGGAGGCCCTGCTGAAGGTCCAGGCCGAGCGGCCTTTGGATGGCATCTCGGTCTTGGGCGCCGATGAGATTGCCGTGGGCAAGGGCCAGAACTATTGGACGATGATCAGCGCCCTGGAAGGGCCGCGCGTTGCGCGAGCAGGAGAACACTCCCGTGCCCTGGCCACAAATTACACCGTCAAATGCTTCTTTACCGTTTCCGCACTCAACTCATTACTCTTGCCCGATACCACCACCGCCCCTTTGGCCATCACTACATACTTCTCCGCCAGACGAGCAGCAAAGTGGAGCCCCTGTTCGACCAACAAAATTCCAAAGCGTCTGGAGTTTTTGAACCCGATAATCACGTCTTCGATCTGGTCCACGATCGAAGGCTGAATGCCTTCGGTCGGCTCATCGAGTAAGAGCACCTTGGGATTCGACAAGATCGCGCGGCCAATCGCCAACTGCTGCTGCTCGCCGCCGCTCAGGACCCCGCCTGGACGATTGAGAATTTGTGTGAGCTTGGGAAAGAGGTGGTAGACCTCGTCGAACATTGTCTTCTCGACCGTCGCGTTCGGCTTGTCCGACCTCGCCCAGAAGCCGAGCAGAAGATTCTCCCGGACCGTCAGATGAGGAAGGATCTCCCGGCCCTGCGGCACGTAGGCCAACCCTCGGCGTGCCCGCCCGTCGGTCGCCTCCTTCGTGACATCGGCTCCATCAAATATCACCCGTCCTGACCTCGCGGGCAGGAGACCGGTCAGTACTTTGAGCGTGGTCGTCTTACCGACACCGTTCCGGCCCATGAGACAGACGACCTCTCCGGAATCGATCGTGAAGGACACATCCCGGAGAATGTGGCTTTCGCCGTAGTAGGCGTTGATTTTTTCAATCTGGAGCATGGCGTATTCGTCGCTCGTATCTCGCGTTTCCACGGAATGTTCAATGTGCAATTCTCAATGCTCAATTGAACATTCAACATTGAACATTGAGCATTAAGGTTACTGCGGTGTCACGTCCTGCTAATGCGCGACCTTCTGTCTGCCCAAATATATCTCTCGTACCCGATCGTCTGCCTGCACCTTCTCGACGG
>Ga0315278_10004502_pt1 | contig 12564 bp, 10 predicted proteins | sample YL17G06_0_MG_FD_203880 | JGI IMG/M metagenome (GOLD analysis project Ga0315278, IMG submission 203880) | Sediment microbial communities from Yellowstone Lake, YNP, Wyoming, USA - YL17G06_0 | ecosystem: Environmental > Aquatic > Freshwater > Lake > Sediment | place: USA: Wyoming | collected...
AGCAGCATTGGCCGACTGCGCAGCCATCGGGTCGATCTTAATTCCTGCCATGAAGGAAGCCGGGTATGACAAAAAGTTCAGCGTTGTCATAACGGTCTCGGCCTCCCTTTTAGGGCCCATCATACCGCCCAGTGTAGCAATGATCATTTATGCTTATGCGGTCGGTGGAACGGTAACCGTCGGCGGGCTTTTCATGAGTGGAGTCATCCCGGGAGTGATCTTAGGCCTCGGAATGATGGTCCTCAGTCATTTCTTTGCGGTTCGCCGCAATTACCCTGTCAATGAAGAGGCTTTCAGCTTCAAGGAGTTTTTGATCCGAGGGAGGAAGGCGATCTGGGGACTCATGATTCCCGCCATTATCCTAGGGGGAATCCTTCTCGGCGTTTTTACCCCCACAGAGGCCGGGGCCGTTGCCGCTGCCTATGGCCTCTTTCTCGGGGCCGTTATCACCCGCAAACTCACCTGGAAGGACTTCAAGGAGTGCCTGCTGGAGGCCTCCAAAATCAGCGGCGTCATTTTTCTAATGCTGGGGAGCGCAAAAATCATCACCCACACCCTGACTCTTTACGATGCCCCGGTCAAGCTGGCCGCCATCATGCAAGGTTTGACCTCCAGCCCATATGTGTTTATGTTTTTGGTCATCACCCTTATTACGCTGTTCGGCTTCGTCTTGGAGGGAGTGGCCATCATGATTATGTTGGTTCCGGTTTTGGCCCCGATTGCAAAAATCTATGGCATTGAACCCCACCATTTTGGCCTCGTCGTGGTGATGGCCATCCAGCTCGCCTTGCTCACCCCACCGGTGGCTTTAGGTTTATTTGTTGGTTGTGGCATCGCGAAAGTGAAAATTGAAGAAGTGGTGTCGGATGTCTGGCCTTATCTGTTTCTCCTTTACGCGATGATTATCGTTATGGCTTGTTTTCCCGGCATGACTCTTTGGCTTCCCAAAATGTTTGGATATGTTAAATAGGTTTGATTCTTATGAACACTTGTTCAACTTCAGTTCGATTAATAAGCTTCGATAGGTGTATTAAAAAGATAGGAAGTGAGAAGACTTAATCTTATCTGATGAACAATAAGTATATTATTCTTGATCCGGGTAGAGTGAACTCTACCTCTACGGGTGGCAATCCGCTATACCCATTATCCCAGTGTCGATCTTTATTTGGATGAACATGGAATGCGAGAAATACCTTATTCACTATTATCGTATTGTGTGGTAGATTTGGTCTCCATTATAATAGGGAATTATAACGTTGCCCGAGGTCCTTCCGGAACATCGGGCAATCTTTGAGGCCCTGCGCCAACAGAATCCCGATGTCAGTGAGGAAGCGATGAGGATTCATATTCGTCGATCCGCGTAGAGGTTGAAGAAGGATGCAGAGTCTGAGGGTGTATTAGATATGAGAGCTTCGAAGGATGAAAAGAAGTAAGAGATCCTTTCGGAGAACTCTAATAAAACCTGGATCGAGTGAAGATCATTTATGAATGCTATGATATCAATTAATACACTCGCATATGAGGGGTACGATCTGGGTACTGCAACGACAGAGATATCCAAAATGGGAGCAAGCTATATTGAACTTGGATTCACGAGAGGCTGGATGAGTTCGTTAACAGAAGGGCTTTTTAACAAAGTGAATGCTAAGAGGATGAGCAAACTTTTATCTGATGCAGGGTTGTCTTGCGTAGCGCTTGCTGCCCATATGGACTTAACAACGGAAAGTTCGATCAGTGAGTTTAAAAAAAGAATGAATTATGCGAAAAGGATTGGAGCAAGGATTGTCCATACAAAGGTAGGACCCGTATCAAGAAAGAAAAAATTTATGAAAAATATCGAAGAATTAGCTCTTATGGCGGAGCACATGGACATTATTATCGGGCTAGAAAACCCTGCGGAAGGGGAAAACGAGATCATTGATTCTGGAAAGGCAGGTGCCTCGATTATCAAAGAAATTGGATCTCGTTTTGTGAAGCTAAATTACGATTTCGGGAATACGTTCGCATATTCACGCGGGCAAGTGAAACCGGAAGACGACTACAAGGAAGCCCTTCCTTATGTAGCTCATTTACATCTTAAGGATGTAAAAAAAAATGAATCTGGCTGGTATTTCTCACAAATTGGAAAAGGTGTTATTAATTACGATGCGATCATTGAAAGCCTCATAAAAGAAAAAAAGTTACTTCCGATGAGTATAGAACTTCCTTTTATCTTCTACATATCTCATGACTTTATTGTGCGAAGATCTGAAAAACCTATGGAACTTTCTCAAATCACAAAAACACTTCAAAATTCTCTTAATTATGTTAGAGAGACAATTCAAAAACACAGTGAAAAGTTGTAAGGGATCGAAAAATACCAGAGATTAGTAATTATGGGTGCCATCAATCTCCAACACAATAATTCGAGGAGAGGAAAAGGTTATGAAGAAGTTTATCAACGATCCGTTTGACGTCGTGGATGAGATGTTGGAAGGGTTTCTCGATGTTCATAAGCATCATGTGAGGAAACTCGAAGCGGCAAGAGCCGTTGTGCGAGCGGATGCCCCGGTAAAGGGTAAAGTCGGAGTTGTCACCGGAGGCGGTTCCGGACACAAACCCGCCTTCATCGGGTTTATTGGGAAAGGAATGCTCGACGCAGTAGCCGTGGGGGAAATTTTTACCTCTCCTCCCCCCTTGGCCATTTTTGAGGCAGCCAAGGCCACGAATGGCGGGCGGGGGGTATTGTTTCTTCTCGGAAACTACTCCGGGGATGTCATGAATTTCGGTCTTGCCGCTGACATGTGTCGGGATGAGGGAATCCCCATTGAGCAGGTGATTGCGACAGATGATGTGGGCTCCGGGCCGAAGGAGAAGGCCTCCAATCGAAGAGGGGTCGTAGGCGAATTTTTCGCGTGGAAATTTGCCGGGGCCAAGGCAGAGGCTGGCGGCAGCCTTGAGGAATGCAAAGCCGTGGCGGAAAAAGTCAACCGATACACAAGGACGTTGGGGGTAGCCATCACGCCTTGCACGGTCCCTGCTAAAGGAACCCCCACCTTTACCCTTGCCGAAGACGAGATGGAATACGCTGTCGGGCATCATGGAGAGCCAGGAACTGCAAAAATCAAGATGCGGTCGGCGAACGAGATCACCGAGAAGATGCTGGATGATGTCCTCAAAGATCTTCCCTTTGAATCCGGAGATGAGGTAGCCGTTCTCATCAATGGTTTGGGTGGGACCCCTCCTCTTGAACTCTACATCTGTTATCGACGAGTGAAGCAACTTCTGGATCAGGAGAAGATCAAGATCTACAAGCCCTTCGTGGGCGAGTTTTTCACGGCACTTGAGATGGCCGGATTTTCAGTGACCTTGATGAAACTGGACGAAGAGATGAAGAAACTTTTGGATGCCCCGGCGGATACACCCTATTACAGACTTTAGGCAAAGGACAACTTATCCTGACAGTTGCAAAACGGACACGCCTGCGTGCCGAAACGCCTGCCTGCGCGAGGCCGCTCCGGCGAAGGCAGGCACTACGGCGTGCAGGCACGGGCAAACCGCCCTTCAAGGCTTCGGAAGGCGGTTGTTTTGAGAATTTAAGGGTATCGGAGGACATCACCCCAAGTGAATTCCAGCAGGGGAAGGGGACGAGAGTGCCGATTCGGCCAAAGGTTCGCCTCGAAGCCTTTCCGAACGGCTTGCCCATGTCCGTATCGTCAAAAGTTTATCAACGTTAAGGTTATGACTCCCGCCTGAAAGGAGGAAATCTGTGCGTTCGACGCTTTCGTCTCCCGATTTCGTTAAAATCATCGACGCCATGTGCGACACGTTAGAGCAAGAGAAGGGCTATCTTTCGGAATTGGACGGTGCTATCGGCGATGGGGATCACGGTGTCAACATGGCCAAATGTTTTCGTGAAGTGAAGAAAAAACTTCCGGAAAACATAGATAAGGATACAGGGACGATTTTAAAAAATGTGGGGATGGTTATTCTCAACTCTGTGGGCGGGGCCATGGGTGCCCTTTATGGAACCTTCTTTCTCAAAGCCTCAAAAGAGGTGATGGGAAAAATGGAAGTCAACCTCGAAGACCTGATTAAGATGTTCGAGGCAGGGGAAAAAGGTATTCAAGAGATGGGCAAGGCCCAATTGGGAGACAAGACCTTGCTCGATACCATCGACCCCGCTGTCAAAGCTTTGAAAGAGGCTCAAGCCAAAGGAAGATCGTTGATCGACGCCTTAGCCGATTTTTCTGAAGCAGCGAAAAAGGGCGCGGAGTCTACTCGAGAGATGATCTCTAAAATAGGAAGGTCCAGCCGGTTAGGAGAAAGGACGATTGGCCATCAAGATGCCGGTGCCACCTCGTGTTACTTCGTCCTTAATGCTTTCTATCAGGCAATTACTGAGGAGTCCATAATTGAAAAGACATATTGTTGTGAAAATCTCCCCTAACCCCTCTTTGCCAAAGAGGGGAAATTCCTCCCTTTAGTAAAGGGAGGGGAGGAGGGATTTGGTCTCCAGTGTCTATACAATTACGGCCTTATTAGTAAGTAGAGTCAAGGAGAGTAAAATGTCGATTGCCATTGGATGTGATCATAATGGATTCAGATTAAAAGAGCTGATTAAGGAACATTTGAAAGCATTGGGTAGGGATGCCGAAGATTACGGTGTTTATTCCGAAGACCCTGTCGACTATCCGGATATTGCATTAAGATTAGCAGAAGCCATCTCCCAGGGAAAACATGAAAGGGGAATCCTCATCTGCGGCACGGGAATTGGAATGGCAATTGCTGCGAACAAAGTACCAGGAGTCTATGCGGCGACCTGTCATGACGCCTTTTCAACGGAGCGGGCGAGAAAGAGCAACAATGCTCAGATCATGACCATGGGTGCACAAGTCATCGGCCCTGAATTGGCAAAATCTCTTGTGGCAATCTGGTTAAAATCGGAATTTCAGGGTGGGAGGTCGCAGCCCAAAGTGGATAAGATCAAGAAGATCGAGGAGAAATATATGAAGAGGTAGGTTGAAACTGTCCTCTAATCTTCAGCGATCTTTGTCTTCCCCACTATTTTCGGATTGGTGAACCCATCCTGTAAATCCCTTGCCTTGCTTGAATAGTCATCGATGACAGCCCCTTCCTTCCTAGCCTGGAGCCAATGGATGGTTTGAGGCTCGATGAAATACTCGTGAAAAAATTGACAGACCGTAAAAAAGTTTTTAGATTAGATGTAATCTTGTTCAAAGAGGAGGTTCATTAAGATGAAGTATCGTTTTCTTGGATCCTCTGGCTTGCTCATTTCACGTCTCACTCTTGGAACGATGACCTTTGGTGTCGCTGATTGGGGTTGCGACGAAAAAGATTCACACGCGATCATCAGGAAGTATCTCGATGCCGGCGGTAACTCCATCGATTCTGCTGATGTCTACGCCGGGGGTAAGGCAGAGGAGATTATCGGAAGCTTTCTTCCGCAGATTAAAAGGGATGATGTCATTATTGCCTCAAAATGCTATTTTCCTATGGGAAACTTACCCAATCATTATGGGGTTTCGAGAAAACACATTATTGCCTCCTGCGAAGCGAGTCTGAAGAAAATGAAAACCGATTATATAGATCTCTATTATATTCATGGCCCCGATCCTATTGCACCTTATGAGGAAAGCATGCGCGCATTAGACGATCTCGTCAGACAGGGAAAAGTGCGTTATCTGGGATGTAGCAATATCTTTGGGTGGCAAATAGCTAAGGCTGTGGGTATATCGGCACGGATGAACTTAGAAATCCTTGTTGCAGGTCAATATCTTTATAATCTGATTCACCGTGAACCGGAAAGAGAAATCATACCGGCAGCAGTAGATCATGGATTAGGAATGGTCTGCTTTAGCCCTCTTGGAGGAGGCTTGCTCACAGGGAAGTATAAGGGCATGACCGAACCGGTTAAAGGGTCCCGACTCTCATTCCGTACCCAAGTGGATGGCCCTCGGTTCTGGCATCCGAAGGGGTTTGAAACGGTTAAGATTTTGGAACAGGTTTCCTCGAAGTCAGGGGTCCCCATGTGGAAGCTTGCCATCGCTTGGCCATTGAGACGTAAATTCATTACTTCGGTTATCATCGGAGTTAAGAACCAAGAACAGCTTGAATCAAACTTGGAATTAGGTGAATGGGATATGCCGGAAGATGTCTGGAATGCTTTGGAAGAGAAGACCAGGCCGGAGGAGGAGTATCTTAGCTGGTTCAATAAAAAGAATTACGAGAGGTTTTTTTCAGCAGCAGAGTTTCATGATGGAAGGTCTGAGCTTCCTTAAATCTCAGAAGCTGTGAAAAAATTAGGGGCAGCGGACCGGCCAGAGGGATATCTCCAAAACTGTAGAATGCGGACTTTGAAAATGTATGGGTCATGAGTCAGTTTAACTTATCAATCTTACATGGTTTTCAATCCCTATCATTAAGCCTGAAAGAGGTAGCCGCTCTACAGTTTTTCCGACATCCCCCTGTCCGCTCTGTGAGTCTTGGGATTTTTTCACACCTTCTCAGAGTTATGTTTTATAAAAAATTTCCGGATTAAATTCCAATATAAAGCTGTATAAGTTAAGGATTTATTTTTTGAGGAGGATATCCCCGTAGTAGGCTGATTCACCCGTATTATATGTATCGGTCATAATGGCCACACCTGAGATGTCTCTTCTGATCAAGTTTTATTTGGAGGATATGAGACAAGCCCGAAAACGTGAGGCTGAGTAAAAGGCCACTTCTTGGAAGGGGATAAACTTTTTTTATGAGGTTAACGGTATGACCCGCTTAGAGGTGGTGGGGCTTCTTCCAGGATAAATCGCTCCGATTCGTTCACACCCCTGCAAATTGAGAATCCTGGCTATCTCCTTGATGGAACCGGAGAAAGATTCAACATGGATGCGGAACCTTGTCAGTGAAGGGATCATCAATGGTTTCATCTACCATGGGCGGTCTCCGGAGCCATCTTGACAGTTTTGAGAAATCGATTGAAAAAATGAAAGATCCTTGATAGTCTTATAGAAAAAATTGGGGGTGAAAGGGCGATGATAAGATTTTTATTGGGAGTGACCGTTGGCATCCTCATTTTCTTTTTCTTCCTCTATTTCGGTGGTGGGAAGACCGTGAAGAGGATCGGAGAGGGTTTAACAGATACCGGTAAAAAGATGGAGGTCTTGGAAGAGACAATTAGAAAAGAAAAAGAAGATGTTGGGAAGGGAATACAGAAAAAATTCTTCAAAGAGGAAAAGGAGATCCAGAAAAAAAGTCAGTAATTGATCGAAAAATCCTCAAATTCCCCAGTATAATTCTCCCAAGTGGCATAGACCTTTGTCACCCTCGCCTCAGGTGGGCCTCGATGGCACCATTGGATGATCTTCTCAACCTTGTCCTTATCTCCTTCAAAGACCGCCTCAACATGACCGTCCCTCCGGTTTTTGACCCAGCCATTGACTCCCAGTCTAAGAGCCGTCTCGTGAGTATGGTGGCGAAAGAAGACCCCCTGGACCCTTCCTTCAACGGTCACGTGTGCCCTTGCTTTGTCCATATCGATTTGGAAATTATCGCAGAATCACCATTAAATCAATGATGAAAATGCAGTTTGACTCGCAACCTTAATTACTTATCCGCTATACGTGCAGCTGGCGGCCAATCCTTGCAAGGTCTTGTTGTCTGAGATGATGTCATGCGGAACAAGCAGGTATAACCACGGTTTCCCACCGTGTTTCTGCTCATGGGCTGTAGCGTTCTTGCACCATTCCAGAGCAGCCCTGGCTTTGGCCTGCACTTCTTTGTCAGTCATCTCGGCAGCGCTCTTCGCTTCACAGAGAAACTTGGTCGATTTTGTTTCTGCCACAAAGTCAGGTTCGTAGGATGCATCGCTCGTGTAGTGAATCTGGAGGTTTCCTTTGGCTGGCTTGAACCACTTCATCACTTCCTTGTCGTTCTCAAGGATCACAGCAAATCGGCGCTCTGAATCCGAGTCGAACTTCTGAATCCGGTATAGACATTTTCTGAACCCGCTAAAAAGCATCTTTCGGATGTCATGTTTATCAGACACTGGCGCCCGGAAGTCCCGCTCGCTTTCCCCGGCAGGGGCGGAATAGTTATTGGGACGAAGTGTCGTAAACCCTTTACTTATGTGTGCCTCATAAGAGGCCGCTTTTTCCTCGTAATGCTCTTGCATCTGCGCGTGGATCAGGTTCACCAATGACTGCTGATGGTATTGCAGGACATTGACCACCTCGTCTTCGCTGTTGAGGTAGGACCGAAGGTGGGCGACAGCCTGCCCGGCCAGTTTATAGAGTAATTCGGCATGATCGTCGTAGCAGATATCGTTGAAGTCGATGAGACCTCGGATAAGGTAATCTTCGGGCCGTTCTTCCGGTAAAATGCCGGTGCCGCTCATCAACCGGTGTTGCTCCCGCCGGTGGAGTTCCTGGATAAGAATCTCATTATCCACTGGCAAGAGACGTATGGAGGATAGATTGAGACCGAATTCCCGGTACCCGCGAGTTACATCGCCGACGGGCTGAACGATGATGCGTGGGATATCAATGGAAAGCTCATTACGAAGGGTAATGGTTGAGGCGACCACCTTAGCCACGTCCACTTTTTCACCGATCCCTTCGAGTTCCTCCTGGGCAGGAGTGATGATTTCTTTGACCTTTTCGGCAATTTGCTGTTGGATTTCGGGCTTGGTCAGGTCAGCGGAACGAGGCAACCGCTCGAACTCCCGCCGGATGACTTCCAGTGTAGCCTTTGCAGCTTCCTGCTCCTTCGGGTTCTCAAAGAGCAATCTCTGCTCTCTTGGACCTTCGGACCTCTCGTAGGCATCTAAGCCCTCCGAAACTCGGCTCATGATTTCAGGCTCAGCAACATAAACCTTATTTCGCTCGTCGGTGATGTGGATCACCTTCAAGCCGCCCCGAATGATGGAATCCGGGCTGTTTGCATAGTCAACGATCTCCTGAAACTTGTCATGCGAGACGATGGTCAGCCGGTCTACCGAGCCCACCTCCGTCCTCTTTCCGTAGGGAAGGCGAAGTCCCCGTCCAATGGATTGCTCCACAAGCGTCTTCGAGTTTGCGGCCCTGAGAGGGACGATGGTATAGAGGTTGGTAACGTCCCATCCTTCTTTCAGCATGTTTACGTGGATGACGATTTCGGTGGGGTTTTCCGGCTTCTCCACGTTGATGAGCTGCTCGATGGTTTCATCCCTCTCCTCCCCGCTCTGCTTGGAATGGACTTGAATTACCTTACCCTTGTAACGGCCCTCAAAGAATGTTTCGTCTTCGATCATCTTCATAAGGGAATTGGCGTGTTCCGTGTCTCGCGCAATTACCAATAGGAAGGGCTTCACAATGGGTTTGCCATTCTCCCGGGCGTAAATCTCCAGCTCAACTTTGGTGTTCTCGTGGATGCGTACCCCATCCTCCAATTTCAATCTTTCCAATCCGGCATCATCGTAGTTGCGGACATCAAAGTTTTCACGGGTGGCAACAGCTGGTTCCTTGACGAATCCGTCTGACATTGCATTCGAGAGCGGATAGCTATAGATGACGTTCCTGAACGCCTCCGGGCTTCCGCCTTTCTCAATCTGAGGCGTTGCCGTAAGCTCAAGGCCTAAGATCGGCTTAAGCTCACTGATGGCCCTCATGCCCGCTGATGCCCGGTAACGGTGCGACTCATCCATCAGGAGCACCAGATCATTTAGATTGGATAGATATTCAAAATAGCTCTGGCCAATGTATTCCTGAAGTCTTCGGAAACGGGGGATGGTGCTCTTGATGGCTCCTTTCGGTGTCTCCGTACTGGTGATCTTGGAGATATTAAAGATGTTGATATGAATTGGGGTTTCCCATTCTATACCTGGCAGGTAATCCTTTTGTCGGATACCGCGACCGGTCTCGTAGTTGTCTCCGGTGATAATCTCCGGTGGTGTAACAGCGAACTCCGCGACGCCCTGGAAGACATATTTAGGCGTATTGGGAGTGAAATCCGTGGTGAGCTTGTTATAAATAGTGAGATTTGGCGCGAGAACAAAGAAATGCCGGATATTCCTGGTCTTGAAGAGGAATGCGATAAATGCCCCCATGAGACGGGTTTTGCCCACACCGGTTGCCAGTGCGAAGCAAAGTGATGGAAAATCGCGCTCAAAGTCCGAGACCGAAGGGAATTCCGACTGAATTACCTGGAGTGCCTGCACGAGGTCGGCATTTTTCTCAAGTGGGATAATATCGCAAACCCTGGCGAGAATCTCCAGTGATTCGCGTTGCGGTGGGCGAAGACTCAGGCGATTTGAAATTGTGTTGACGATGTTATCCATAGTGGTCAGTCCTCAGCGGTCAGCTTCAGTAATGCTTTATAAAATCTCTCCTCACCTCCCTTTTTCTACGGGAAGAACAGTAATACCCCTCTTTGGAAAAGAGGGGCGAGGGGAGATTTTGTGATCCATGTCAATTCAATTCTGAGACCCTTCATTACCTATTTTACAGACTTTTTGTCGGCGGCAACTGTCAAGTATTCCTTGACAACTGAATCTATTCTCTTCACGTTTTTTCGGAAGATGATCAGTCATTTCTCTTACCGCCTTTCCCTCCGGCTAGGTCAAAAAGAGTAGCCTGCTTTGGATTATGTCCGTTCTTAACTCTGGCGTTCGGAGGGGATTCAGCTTGGTCTTCAGCCGGTTCCACCTGTTTGACCTGAAGGTTTTCAATCTCGAGACTGTAATCATCTTTTCCCCATTCACAACGGCTCATTACTGCCTTAGGAATTTTTTTGACCGTGAGATTAGAGAAATCATCAAGGTTCTTTACACGGAACGCGCCACACATGACAAGTAAGCTCCGGCCCTCACCTACCTCGTCCGAGAGCCGCTGGAACTGCTCACGGGTGAGCGTCTGCGTGGTCACATAGATGAAATCATTTTCAGTGGAATGGCCGTGCTGCCAGTAGACCTCATCACTTGGGGCGTAGATGAAGCCCTCCAGTTTGCAGATGGCTTCGGCAAGCATGGCGGCATTATACTTCTTGTTGATGATCCAATTGCCAAACTGGTCCTTTTCGAGAAGCGAGGGACCAAGCCGGTAGTAGCGGAACCCCCCGCCCCCTTTCCAGCCCACGGCTTCCGTGATACCTCCCTTGTCCATGCCATCAATAACCTTCTTCATACGCGGGATAATGTGCGTGTGGCAGTGTTCGCCCAATTCAACCATGATCCACCGCCGCCCCATCTTGTGCGACACCGCGCCGGTAGTACCTGAACCGCCGAAGGAGTCGAGAACCCAGTCCCCAGGGTTCGTGCAACATGCGATCAAGTACCAAATTACCCCTTCAGGTTTGGGAAATGCGAACTTGTTTTGTAAGCCGAAGATATCCATGCTTTCATATGTACCATGCTGTGTGTAATAGCCATCAATGATCGAATATGGCTTGGCCATGCGTTCTTTACCATCAGGATCACGAAGGTACTGTTTATACGACACTGTATATTTCCCATTTTTTTTTGTGATGACAAGCTCATCATTCTTCACTGCTTCCTTCACTCTATCCTCTGACCATTGCCACTGCTTCTCGGGCCATATTTCTGTTCCATCTGTGGATATAATGGGATACCTTAGATTTGGGCGCTCATCCATGCTTGTTGTTGCAAGAGGCTGAAGGCGATAGGGTCCTCTTTGCTCAAAGTGCTGATCTTTATACTTGTAATACTTGATTGCCTTCTGATCTGGTGGAAGGAAAAAATTGCCTGTAAGGGCTAAGTCTTTAGCATAGCAGAGTACATATTCATGAAGATTCACGACATACCGGGACTTTGCTCCACCCCCATAACTCTTTTTCCAGACAAATGTTTCAATTCGATTGTCACGACCAAATATCTCATCAAGTAAAATGCCAAGATAAAACAATTCGTTGGAATCAATTGAGCAAAAGAAGATGCCCTCAGGACATAAAAGACGATAAAGAAGCTCCATTCTATCTCTAATCATTGACAGCCAAATCGAATGTTCTACCCCGTCTTCGTAATGAGTTAATGCAGCGCCCGTATTGTACGGTGGGTCAATGTAAATACACTTGATCTTCCCCGTGAATTCTTGCTCCAGTGCCTTTAGGGCGAGGAGGTTGTCCCCGAAGATAAGGCGGTTGTCGAAGATATCGTGGTCTGTGACGCGATGCGGAGCGTGGTAGGACTTTTCGGAATCTTCAAGAAGGATGCGCGGCTCCAGTCGTGGCCGGTTCTCCTTCCCAATCCACGTGAGTTCAAGTTTGGTCGCCTTGGTCATGTGTGGTCCTCAAAACTTCGCTAACTTTCATTCAAGTTCAACAATTGCCGTAGGCATAGTCACAGTTGCCTCGACCACCAAATGTGAAGTATTGGAATATGCCCTTGCGAAGAGAGTTTAAGCATCGATCCCACAGCACTAATGGCATGAATGGGTAGTCACTCCCGAGTCAGGCTACGAACTGCACCCATCTTTAGTTCCCTTTTAGGTTAATTGAAGGAAGCGCTTCTTTTAGCCAACTGCTTGCCCGGGCATCCTTTTCGTACTGTCGGCCTACCCGGTCCATGACTTTTCT
>Ga0315278_10004503_pt1 | contig 12564 bp, 6 predicted proteins | sample YL17G06_0_MG_FD_203880 | JGI IMG/M metagenome (GOLD analysis project Ga0315278, IMG submission 203880) | Sediment microbial communities from Yellowstone Lake, YNP, Wyoming, USA - YL17G06_0 | ecosystem: Environmental > Aquatic > Freshwater > Lake > Sediment | place: USA: Wyoming | collected...
AGGAGCAGGACGATGCCCGGGGACGATGCGCCCAGGACTTTGCGGACGCCGATTTCCTTCGTCCTCTGCTCCGCGGTATAAGACGCCAAGCCGAACAATCCAAGGCAAGCGATCAATACGGCCATGGCCGAGAACACCTTCAGGATCGTCCCCATCCGTTCATCCTTTCGATACATTTGTTCGAAGTCCTCGTCGAAGAAACGGTACTCGAGGGGGTACTGGGGAAAGACCTGCCGCCAGGTTTCCTTGACGTTTTCCAGGGAGGCAGGGATCTGTCCCGCGGTGAGGCGGACGACGGCATAGCGGAACTCTTTCGGGTCGACGACGACAGCCAGGGGCTCGAGGGCGTTGCGGACCGATTGATAATGAAAGTCTTTCATGACGCCGACGATCGTCCCTTCATACCCGCGAAAAACGAATCTCTTCCCCACAGCCGCGGCGGCCGGGAGCCCCATCAGATTCGGAACTCCCTCATTGACCATGAACGCCCGCCGGACGTCCGAAGGAAAAGCCCGGGAGAACGGCCGCCCGGCGACCATCTCGATTTTCATGGTTTCGGGAAAATCGAAATCGACGGAAGCAAAACTGATCTTGAATCGCAGATGGGGATCTTTTCCTTCCCAGTCGGCGTACGTGTCGTTGGCTTCGATGGCCGTCGGCGGATGGCGGGTCGCCGTCACCCCTAGAATCCGAGGATTTTGGAGCAACTGTTCCTTGAAAACCGCGTAGGAGGAGGCGGCTTTATCGCGCATCGGCAAGTAGATCATTTGCTCCTTGTCGTAGCCGAGCTTTTTATTTCTCATGTAGTCGACCTGACGCGAGACAACGCCCATGCCGATGAGAAGAAGGATGGACAAGCCGAATTGCAGAACGACCATGGTTTTCCGGAAGAGGGCGTTTTTTGCGCCGCCGCCCATTCGGCCTTGGAGGACCTTGACGGGTTGAAAGGAAGAAAGAAAAAGGGCGGGATAGCTTCCGGCGACGATCCCGGTGAACAGGGTGACCGCGAGCATACCGAGCAGGAATTTTCCGCTCCCGAGAGCTTGAAGGGTCATCGATTTTCCGGACAGCGCGCGGAACGGAGGGAACAGGACGATCACCAGAATGAGAGCGGCCGCCCCGGCCAGGACGGCGGTCATGATCGACTCGCCGTAGAACTGGCCGACGAGACTTTTCCGCTGGGCGCCGACGACCTTCCGAAGCCCGATCTCCTTGGCCCGGCCTGCCGAGCGGGCCGTGGCCAGATTCATGAAGTTGATGCCGGCGATCAGGAGGACGAAAAGAGCCAGCACGCTGTAGAGATAAACGTTTTTGATGGCCATACGGCCGCCGAACAAGTTGATGTCGACAAGGGGCATGAGGATAAAAATGCGGGATTTTTGAAAGGCTTCAAACCGGCGGGCCATTTTGGGATCGCCTGCGAGAAGTTTCACCATTTCGGGATTGGTCCGGCTTTCGGCGGAAATTCGGTCCCTGATCAATCGCGTGATCTTCGCGCCGACTGCGGTCAGGTCGCTTTGCGCCTGGAGCCGGACATACGTATTGATGTCGTTGCTCGTCATGGAGTCGGAATACTGGCCCAACGTACGGACGAAGTCGAAGGGGACGAGCATGTCGAAGGACAAGGTGGAATTCGGCGGAATATTTTTCAGGACGCCGGTAACCATGAAGGCATAATCGTTGTTGAAAGTCACCGTTTGACCGAGAGGATCGGCATTGCCGAAATATTTTTTGGCCATGTCCTCGGTGATGACCAAGGAGCCTGGTCGGCTGAGTGCGGTGGCCGGATCGCCCTTGATTAGGGGAAAGGTGAACATCTGTAGAAATTGGGGATCGACGGCGGGGACGTTGTTCTCGAAGAAGGCTTTATCTTTATAACGAACGAGAAAACTACCCGCTCCGTCGATCCGGACCTCATCCCGGACTTCCGGAATCTCGGCCTTGAGGACGGGTCCCAGGGGATACGGCATGGACGAGTGGCGGAATTTGCCCTGGCCGGTGTCCGACTCCTGCTCGAGCCGAAAGAGCGTCTTGGCATTGGCGTGGAAACGGTCGTAGCTCAATTCATCCTGGACCCAGAGAAGAATGAAAAGGGCGCAAGCCATCCCGATCGCCAATCCGGCGATATTGATGAAGGAATAACCCTTATGTTTGCGAAGATTTCTGACGGCGATCTTCAAATAGTTCTTCAGCATGGCGTCGCTCCAAATGATGATGTTTTTCAGATATCCGGGGAAAGCGGCTCCGACCTGCTTCCAGCAGGCCCGGCGCGCGCGCCGGATTCCCTTTTCCACCGCGAGGGTGCGGAAGTATTCTTCGAAGTCGCCGGCGACCCCGTAGTCGTCCTCCCAGCCGCTGAACAGCTCCAGCAAGCGGAGGGCCAGCCGGGGAGGAGAAGCCGGTTTTTTCAAGTGGCTTTCCTGAAAGCGAAGGGAGAGATACCATCCCAGGCCCGGACATTGACTTGTTGGATCATGGTCATTCGTATTTCAATGAATTCGCCGGATTGGCCGAAGCCGCCCGGAGCGCCTGGTAGCCAACCGTCACGAGGGCAATCACCAATGCCCCGGCGCTCGCCGCGGCGAACAGCCACCAAGCAATCCCCGCGTTATAGGCGTAGCTCCGGAGCCAGCTCCTCATCAAAAAATATGCGACCGGCCAGGCCAAAAGATTGGCCGCCAGGACCCACTTGGCGAACTCTTTCGAAAGGAGCAGGACGATTCCCGGGGACGATGCGCCCAGGATTTTGCGGACGCCGATCTCCTTCGTCCTCTGCTCCGCGGTATAGGACGCCAAGCCGAACAATCCGAGGCAAGCGATCAATACGGCCATGGCCGAGAACACCTTCAGGATCGTCCCCATCCGTTCATCCTTTCGATACATTTGTTCGAAGTCCTCGTCGAAGAAACGGTACTCGAGGGGGTACTGGGGAAAGACCTGCCGCCAGGTTTCCTTGACATTTTCCAGGGAGGCAGGGATCTGTCCCGCGGTGAGGCGGACGACGGCATAGCGAAAATCCTTCGGATCGACGACGACGGCTAGGGGTTCGATCGCGTTGCGGACCGTCTGATAATGGAAATTCTTCATAACGCCGACGATCGTTCCTTCGTATCCTCGAAAATTGAACCTTTTCCCCACGGCCGAGGCGGCGTCGAGGCCCATCAGCTTCGGCACTTCCTCGTTGACCATGAACGCCCGCCGTAGGTCCGTCGCAAAAGTCCGGGAGAATGGCCGTCCGGCGGCCATCCCGATTTTCAGGGTTTCGGGATAATCGAAATCGACGGAAGCAAAACTGATCTTGAAACGCAGGTCCGGATTCCTGCCGTCCCAGTCGGCGACTTCGGAACTGCCGAAGATGGATGTCGGCGGATGACGGACCGCCGTTACGCCGAGGATCCGGGGATTCCTAAGGAGCCGGTCCTTGAAGACGGCATAGGACAAGGGCGCTTTATCGCGCATCGGCAGATAGATCAACTGTTCCTTGTCGTAGCCGAGATTTTTGTTTCTCATATAGTCGACCTGACGCGAGACGACGCCCATGCCGATGAGAAGGAAGATGGACAGGCCGAATTGCAAAACGACCAAGGTTTTCCGGAAGAGGGCGCTTTTTGCTCCGCCCCCCAGGCGGCCTTGGAGGACCTTGACGGGTTGAAAGGAAGAGAGAAAAAGGGCCGGATAGCTTCCGGCGACGATCCCGGTAAACAAGGTGACCACAAGCATCCCGAGCAGAAATTTTCCGCTCCAAAGAACGGGAAGGCTCATCGATTTTCCGGAAAGCACATTAAACGCCGGGAAAAGGAGAATCACCAGAATGAGCGAGGTTGTTCCGGCTAGGAAGGCGGTCAGGATGGACTCGCCGTAGAACTGTCCGACGAGGCTTTTCCATTGGGCGCCGATGACTTTCCGAAGCCCGATTTCTTTGGCCCGACCGGCCGAGCGGGCCGTGGCCAGGTTCATGAAGTTGATGCAGGCGATGAGAAGGACAAACAGCGCCAGGGCGCTGTATGTATAAATGTTTTTGATTGCCATGCGAGAATCGAATAAGTTGATGTCGACGAGGGGCATGAGGATGAAAACCCGAGATCGGCTGTAGTCTTCAAAACGGCGGCGGATTTCGGGACTGCTCTCGAGCATTTTCATCTGCGCGGGATCGGCCTGGATTCCAGCGAGAGCCCTGTCCCCGACCAACCGCGTGATTTTGCCGCCCACCACGGCAATGTCGCATCGCGCTTGAAGCCGGACATATGTCGGGATGGCGTTATGCATCAGGAGGTCGTCATATTGGCCCAGGATTTTCATGAAGTCAAAGGGGACGAGCATGTCGAAGGACAAGGTAGAGTTCGGGGGAATATTCTTCAGGACGCCGGTGACCGTGAAGGCGTGGGCATCGTTGAAAGTCACGGTCCGGCCGATGGGATCGACACTGCCAAAATATTTTTTGGCCATGTCCTCGGTGATGACCAAAGAGCCTGGCCGGCTGAGGGCGATCGCCGGATCGCCCTTGAGCAAAGGAAAAGTAAACATCTGGAAAATCTGGGGGTCAACGGCGAGGACCTTGTTTTCGAAGAAAGCGTTCTCGCCATAGCGGACGAGCAGACTGCCCGGCGCCGCGGTTCGGGTCGTATCCCGGACTTCCGGAATCTCGGCCTTTAGAATCGGTCCAAGAGAATACGGCATTGAAAAATGGCGAAATTTGCCATGGGGAGCATCCGTTTCCTGTTCAAGCCGATAGAGGGTCTCAGCGTTGGCGTGGAACCGGTCATAACTCAGCTCATCCTGAACCCAGAGGAGAATGAAGAGGGCGCAAGCCATCCCGGCCGCCAATCCGGCGATGTTGATGAAGGAATAGCCCTTGTGTTTGCGAAGATTTCTGACGGCGATCTTAAAATAGCTCTTCAGCATGGCGTCGCTCCATATGATGATGTTTTTCAGATATCCGGGGAAAGCGGCAATGACCTGCCTCCAGCAGGCGCGGCGCGCGCGCCGGATCCCGCCTTCCGCCGCGAGGGCGCGGAAGTATTCCTCAAAGTCGCCGGCGGCCCCGTAGTCGTCCTCCCAGCCGCTGAACAGCTCCAGCAAGCGGAGGGCCAGCCGGGGAGGAGAAGCCGGTTTTTTCAAGTGGATTTCCTGAAAGCGAATGGGGAAATGCCGTCCCAGGCCCGGGTATTGACTTGCTGGACTTCGGCCAGGGCTTCCCTGCCCGATTCGGTCAACCGGTACATGATCTTGTGCCGTCCGCCGCGCTCCGGCGTCGAGCGGCTGGTGATCGTCTGGACATAGCCGCCTTTATGGAGGCGGCTGAGGAAGGGATAGACCGCCCCCAGCGGCCATTCCTCCCCGGTCGCTTTGCCGACCTCCTCGCGAATCGTGATGCCGTAGGCGTTCTCGCCCAGGCGCCAGATCGAGAGGAGGATGATCTCCTCGGTCCGTGTCAACAGTCTCATGAGGCCTCCTGACATATATCTATACGCTTCGCAGACATAAAAGGTTCCTTGAGAGTGATTTTTTTCGATATTAAGAAATTGTCGAGATCTTCCGGCGCTGAAAAATCATCAATAGAATGACTAGACCAAAAAAAACATGTAAAGATTATTGACTCAAACGGAATAACATGCATTTAATGCTCCGGTTCTTGGACCTCGTTCAGAGAAGGACGACCGCCCGGGGAGCCTTGATAATTGGCCCATATCTTGCTGATTTTACGGATAAGAATCGGATCGACAAAGGAGAAGCCATGAAACGCCGTCTTCCCCTCCTGATTTTTCTCGCCCTGTTCATCGCCGGGCAGCCGGCGCTGGCGGCTAAACCGGCCGTTCAGTCTTATCAGAATGAATCGCGCTTCATGTACATTGAACCCGTGACATTTTATTTCCATTACGGAAGCTACTCCAACCGGCTGGTCCTGACTTCTTCCCAGGCCCGGATCTGGTACAGCTTCCAGGCCGCCGACCAAGACAGCCCCGGCACTCCCCTCTTCATTTTTTTCAACGGCGGGCCGGGCAGCGCCACCACCTCCGGGTTGATGAGCATGAACACCGGCCGCTACACCCTGGACAGCCGCCAGGACCAGGGCGGCAATGTTTTCATCCCCAATTCCCTCTCCTGGACGAGCCTGGGCCACTTGCTCTACATCGACGCCCGGGAGGCGGGCTTCTCCTATAATATGATGAACCAGGCCTCCGACGACGGCCGTCGGTTTCAGGAATTCAACGCCCAGAATTTCAACTCCTTCTTTGACGCCGCCGATTTCATCCGCTTGCTGCTCCGCTTCATGGAAAGCCACCCGGCCCTGCGGAGCCGGCCGGTGATCATCGTCGGGGAGAGCTACGGCGGGACGCGGGCTACGGCCATGCTCCACCTGTTGTTGAATTACGGGGATTACGGGAACGGGAAGGAAATCTATCAGGACCCGGCCCTGTCGCAGGAAATCCAAAGTCATCTGGAAGCCGTCTTCCCCGAATATACCGGCCGGGTCGTGCCCGCGGAAATCATCGCCCGACAGTTCGGCCATCAGGTGCTCATCCAGCCCTGCGTCAGCTTCGGCTACCAGATGGAAATCCAGGACGAGATGTTCCGGCAGCCCGGCTCGCCCCTCTTCAAAATCGCCCAGGAAGTCGGAATCCCCTTTGACCCTCAGGCCTATTCCGATCTGTACGAATTCGTGGAGAATGTCGCCGGCCGGGACGCCTACATCTATACTAAGCCGGTCGGCTGGCTGAACGGATTCTTCAACAACGCTGGCGTCCTGCTCCGAACCGTAAGAAACCTGGCCCAGATAACGGGAGTGGATGTCGCTTCCATCCCCGAGATGTATGCCTCGTCCCGGCTGAACGCCTATCGGGTCGTCAATGTCTCGTCGAACACGGCGGCCCAACCAACCCATCAACTTTCCGGTCTGAACGCAGGGGCGGGCGCATCAGCCCGCGCCCCCCATCCGCGCCTTGAAAGGCGGGGCTTTGTGGAGGCGAGCCAATCCGGCGGCAGCTCCGACCGCCTCATCCGAGAGCTGTTTGAAATCCCCACTCAGGCAGAACCGCGGAATGCGCTTGCCGAGCCGGGCGATATGAGCCTGGCCTTCGGCCAGCTCCAGCCCTGGGACCTGTACTACCTGACCGGCAACAGCATGGCCAACTGGGCTTTCCATGTCTTCAACATAGCCCTGGTCCGCGGCTATGATATTCATTTCTACGCGCCCCGCTATGGCCGGATGTTCCTGAAGAACCTGGCCTATGTCCACACCTTCATCACCAACGCCGCCCTGGACCTGGTGGTTTATTCGCCCGCCGTGGCGCCCTGCCTGGCCCGCCACACCGAGCTGGTCTCCTCGGTGGAGCGGGTGACCACAGGGCCCGAGGCGAGGCCGGGGCAGATCATCGTCCGCTATCTTCCCCATGCTTTTGCCGAGCTGCCCGACCTCACTTCCCGGACCATTCGTTTCCCAATTTATGCTCAAAGCTGTCATGCCGTCTCCCTGACCCAGCCATTGGATCTTTTTCAAGACGTCAGCGCCTGGCTGAAAGAGCATGGGATCGACCTCCTTTAGGATCAAAGAGAGAAAGCGATGCACAAGCAACAATTAAATGGGCGGTGGGCCGGACGCCTCCATCCCCTATGGAAGGCGGTGACGGCCCTGCTGGGTTTGGGATTATTGGGAACGCTCTCCTACGGGGCCGGCTCGCCGGAGTCAGGCGGGAATATTCCGCGGTTCCGCTTGGATCTTGCGGCCGGATATGCTTTGCTCGACCCTGCCGGCCTGAACCTCCTCGTGGATTCCGACAACCGGTTCCAGGGATTTTCTTATGAGACCTACTACGATTATCTGCGCCAGAACAATCTTCTGCGCTCCTGGTCAAAGGAAGCGACCGGCGAAAGGCATAAGGTCAATGGCGCTTTCCTTCCGGGCCTGCGCCTGAAATACTTTCTTAATGATTTTCTGGCCGTATCAGCCGGGTTCCAGTATCTGAAAGGCGGCGGCTCTCGAGACTTGACTTTTACTTATGCCCGGAATGAATTGACCAATGAGCAGTATATCGAAACCCTGACCGCCGCTCCCTATCGATTGACCACGGAGGCCGGGCTGGCCTCGATCGGCCTTCACCTATCCATCAAGATAAGCCGGGCGATCGAGGCCGAGGGCTTCCTGGCCGCCGGCCTGATGTGGGCATCCTGCCGGTATCAATCCTCCTGGACCTACTCCTGGGTCATCAGGGGGACTAACTACACTTGGACACCTTATGAATCCTCCGGCAGCTTGGAGATGGACGGCTCGGGAAAAAGCTTCTTCTGGGAAACGGGCGCCCGGCTCGAAATTCCGGTAGGAGGCGGGATCAGGGCCTTCCTCGAGGGTGGATACGCCCACCAGGCGGTCAATTCCATTTCGGGCAGCGGACGCGAACTCCAAGGGCAGTCGAGCGAAAGCTGGGATGGACAATGGCGGATCCAAAAAGAGCAGGTGGTTGCTCCCTGGGGGACCCTCGACTTGCGCACACCGTCCAACCGTCAGCGGGATGGGGTGGAGACGGAAGATTTCCGGCTCGACCTTTCCGGGTTCAGGCTCAGGCTCGGCCTGTCGCTCGCTTTCTGAAGCGGGCCGGCGAGCAAGACCGGCGGACTTTAGGTCCACCTCTTCCTTATTTAATATGGAAGGGAGAGGATTCTTCCGCGTATTCCCGGTCGCGTATGGCCGCGAGCACTTCCACGGCCGTCCGGCAGGATGCCAACGTCCGGAGAAGATGGCGGTTTTGGGCCGCTTTGCTGGCCAGGCCGAGGAGTTTCACCTGCGTCTCTGGCGCGTCGGCGGGAGACAGGATGAGGAACACGATCCCGATCGGTTTTTCCGTGGAGACGTCGGAAACGCCCGCGTTGGTCAATCCAAGAGCGAGAACCGGCGCGGACAAGCCATCGACGCGGACGTGCGGAAAGGCGACGCCCTCATTGAAGAAAGTCGAACCCTTGTCTTCCCGCTCCATGATCGCTCGGAACAAGCTATCGGGATCCCCAAATCCGCTTTCCGTGCTCACGGCTTTGGCCAGCGCATGGAGGACATTTTCCTTGCGAACGGGGATGTCCCAAAGAACGATTCGCCTGGAGGAAAGCCAGGAGCTCAACAGGGCGCGCTCAGACGGCGACGACGGCTTAATGGCCGGCTGAGCAGGTGCGGCCCCCTCCGGCGCCACCGCGGGCGGCCTGGCCGGGACCTGGGGAGCGGGATCGCACGTATCAAGGACGATCATCGTGATTCCCTTGGCGTTTTTCACCAGATTCTCGACGACGGCTTTGTTTTTGCCAAGCCTTTTCCAGATCGGCTTGGGGGTGGATCTCCCGACGACGACGTGGCCAACCCGATATTCCCGGGCGAAACGGAGGATGGTATCGACGATGTCCTCGCCCTTGTACGTGAAGACCATGGCGCCCAATTGCTTGGCCAGCGTCAACGTTTCCGATAGAAAGCGCTGGGTTTGGGCGTCGATGACCGTGGCTTCCTCGGCGGGCGTCTGGACATAGAGGGCGTACCAGTTCCGATTGAGCTTCCCCGCCAAGCGCGATCCGTAACGCAGCAATTTTTCGCTGTTGGGGCCGTGCGAGCTCAAACAGACCGCGACCTGGTCCGAGGGAACCCCGTTTTCGGCCTCCCGCATTTCCCGCCGGCGAAGGTCGATTTGCGACGCCAGCTCCCGGAGGGTCAGTTCCCGGAGTTTTTCGAGATTCGAGGAAGTGAAAAAATTGGCCAGGGCGGTCGCGATACGGTCGGAAGGATAGACCTTCCCGTCTTCCAAACGCTTCCGGAGATCTTCCGTAGCCAGATCGACGTCGACGATCTGGTCTGCGCCGGCGAGGACGGAATCGGGAAGCCGCTCCCGAACCTTTACGCCCACGGTATTCTCAACGATATTGAAGAGGCTTTCCAAATGCTGGACATTCAGCGTGCTGATGACATGGATCCCCGCCGCGAGAATGTCCTGGACATCTTCGTATCTTTTCGTGTTCCGGCTGCCCGGGACGTTGGTATGGGCCAGTTCGTCGACGAGGGCAACCTGCGGCTTGCGGGCCAGCACGGCGCCCATATCCATCTCTTCCACAGCGATGCTGCGATATTCCTGTTTCCGCCGGGGAATGACCTCCAGGCCCTGGGCGAGCTTGGCGATATCAGCGCGGCCGTGCGTCTCGAGCAGACCAATGACAACGTCGATGCCCTCGTTTTTCAATCGATGGCCCTCCTGGAGCATCTGATAGGTTTTCCCCACGCCCGCGCTGTAGCCGAGATAGATCTTCAGCCGTCCGCGCTGGGAGCGCCGGATCATCCGGAGGAAATCGTCGGCTCTATCTTCCGGCATTCGAGACTCCGTCCAAAGTCAGGTTCAACATCAGGACATTCACGCGCGGTTCCCCAAGGACGCCCAGATCGCGGCCCTCCGTATGCCTCTCGACGCATTTAAGAACGGAAGCCAGGCCGATTCCCCTGGCTTTCGCGACGCGCGGGGCTTGCAGAAAAGCGTTCCTGACCGAAATGTGGGGGTCGAGGCCGCTGGCCGAAGCCGTGACGGCGTCGGCGGGAACAAGAACGTCGGCGGCAAGATCATTTTCCTTCCGGTATTCGGTGACGCGCCGGCTAATCGCCTCGAAAAGACTTTTCGACGTGGGGCCAAGGTTGCTGCCCCCGGAAGCGGCGCCGTCATAACCCCGTCCCGCCGCTGACGGGCGGGGATGAAAGTATTCCGCGCCGGCGAATCCCTGCCCGATAAGGCTCGATCCCGCAAGTTCTCCGCCCTGAACGATCAAGGAGCCGTTGGCCCGGGCTGGAAATCCTCCCTGGGCCAAGACCCAAATCGTAAAGGGATAAATCCCGCATAAAAGGACAGCCAGCGACAGAACCGCCCGCACGGAGACTCGAAGTTCCGACATCCAGTCCTTCATGACCGTCCATCCTTTCTCATTTTATATAAGATGAAGCGCGTTCACCAGCATATCGACCAGCTTGATTCCGGGAAACGGCGCGATGAGGCCGCCCAGCCCGTAGACCAGGAGATTCCGCCGGAGCAAGGCAGCCGCTCCCATGGGCCGGAATCTCACGCCGCGGAGCGCCAGGGGGATCAGGAGGACGATGATGAGCGCGTTGAAAATGACGGCGCTCAAGACCGCGCTCAGCGGCGAGCGAAGGCCCATGATATTGAGAGGGGCGATGACCGGGAAAACGCCGACCAGCATCGCCGGAATGATGGCAAAATATTTGGCCACATCGTTGGCGATACTGAACGTCGTCAGGGCCCCCCGGGTGATAAGCATTTGCTTGCCGATTTCGACGACCTCGATCAGCTTCGTGGGATTGGAGTCGAGATCGACCATGTTGCCGGCCTCTTTGGCGGCTTGCGTCCCCGTGTTCATGGCCATGCCTACGTCGGCCTGGGCCAGGGCCGGCGCGTCGTTCGTCCCGTCCCCCGTCATGGCCACGAGGTGTCCGGAGGCCTGTTCCGTTCGGATCAATGTCAGCTTATCCTCGGGCTTGGCTTCGGCCACGAAATCGTCGACGCCGGCTTCCCGCGCGATCGCGGCGGCCGTCAGCCGGTTGTCCCCGGTGATCATGACCGTTTTGATCCCCATGGCCCGGAACCGCTCGAACCGGTCCTTGAGCCCACCCTTGACGATATCCTTCAGATGAACGGCGCCTAAAATCCTAGCCCCTTCGGCCACCAGAAGAGGCGTTCCACCGGAGAAGGCGATAAGATTGACCGCGTCGTGGATTTCAATGGAGAAGTCGGCGCCAATGAAAGCCCGGATCGCATCGGGCGCCCCCTTCCGGATTTTCCGGCCGTCAATGTCAACCCCGCTCATCCGCGTCGACGCGGAAAAAGCGATGAAGATCGCGCCCGGCATCTCGGAGATGGATCGGCCCCGCAGGCCGTATTTCTTGGCCAGGACGACGATGCTCCGTCCCTCGGGTGTTTCATCGGCAAGAGAGGCCAATTGCGCGGCGTTAGCCAGCTCGTCGATGGTCACTCCCCGGGCCGGAAGAAACGCCGTCGCCTGGCGGTTTCCCAAGGTGATGGTCCCCGTCTTGTCGAGAAGCAGGACATCCACGTCGCCCGCCGCTTCGACCGCGCGGCCGCTCATTGCCAAGACGTTTTTCTGGACCATGCGATCGATGCCGGCGATGCCGATGGCATTGAGAAGACCGCCGATCGTGGTGGGGATCAGGCAGACGAGCAGGGCGACGAGCACGGTCGTCGTCAGCGTGACGCCGGAGAACGATCCGAAGGGCTTGAGGGTCATGACGACGACAAGAAAAATGATCGTCAGGGCCGAGAGCAGAATCGTCAGGGCGATTTCGTTGGGAGTCTTCTGGCGCTCGGCTCCTTCGACGAGGTTGATCATGCGATCGAGAAAGCTCTTGCCCGGCTCGGCGGTGATGAGGACCTTGATCCGGTCGGAAAGGACCCTCGTCCCTCCGGTAACGCCGCTCCGGTCCCCTCCCGCCTCGCGGATGACGGGCGCGGACTCGCCGGTGATGGCGGACTCGTCCACCATGGCCGCGCCCTCGATGATATCGCCGTCCGAGGGAATGATCTC
>Ga0315278_10004506_pt1 | contig 12560 bp, 8 predicted proteins | sample YL17G06_0_MG_FD_203880 | JGI IMG/M metagenome (GOLD analysis project Ga0315278, IMG submission 203880) | Sediment microbial communities from Yellowstone Lake, YNP, Wyoming, USA - YL17G06_0 | ecosystem: Environmental > Aquatic > Freshwater > Lake > Sediment | place: USA: Wyoming | collected...
TCGTGCGCGATTTCCGGGCGGCGCAGCACGCCGCTCCGCGCCCGAAGCACGAGGAGCGACGGCCGGCACGGGTGCTCAAGTTCGGCGGCACCTCGGTCGCCGACGCAACGCGGCTGCGCCACGTTGCGGCCCTGGTGCGCGACGCGAGCCGCGACGAGCCGGTCGTGGTGGTCGTGTCGGCGCTCGCCGGCGTGACCGACACCCTGGTGCGGCTCACGGAGGCGGCCGCGGCCGGCGAGGCGTGGCAGGCCGATTTGGAGCGGCTCGGAGGCAGGCACTGCGCCTGCGCCGCCGAGCTCGGCGAGCGCGAGTTCATGCCGTCCGACCTCGCCGCCGTGCTCGGCGAGCTCTCCGCTACCCTCCAGGCGATCGCCGGCGCGGGCGGCGGGACGACAGAGCAGCGCGACGCCCTGCTCGCCTGCGGGGAGCGTCTGTCGTTGGTCCTTGCCTGTGCCGCGCTCGCCGGCGCGGGGCTTGACCCGGCGCCGTGGGACACCCGCCGGCTGGTCGTCACCGACAGCACGTTCGGCAAGGCTGTCGTCGACGTCGCGGCGACCAACGAGAGGGTGGCCGCCGCCTGGCGCTCGCTGCGTCCGGGCGCGACGCCGGTCGCGACCGGGTTCATCGCCGCCGACCACGACGGCCGCACAACGACTCTCGGCCGTGGCGGCTCCGACTACACCGCGAGTCTGCTCGCCGCCGCACTCGACGCCGGCGCCGTGGAGATCTGGACCGACGTCGACGGCGTGCTCTCCGCCCCGCCGGCCGCCAAGGCGGGCGGACACACCGTACCGTGCCTCTCCTACGACGAGGCGACGCAGCTTGCCCGGTACGGCGGCAAGGTGCTTCACCCCGCCACGATGGCGCCGGCCGCCGCGAACGGGATCCCGATCTACGTCCGCAACACCTTCAACCCGGAGGGGCCGCGAACGGTAGTCTCGAACCGGCTAACGGTCGAGGGCGTGGTCGCCATCTCGGCCGTCGCCGCATCTGGGCTCGTCGCGGTGATCGGCACCGCGCTCGCCCCGCTGACGCTCGGAGTGCAGCGCTCGCTCCACCAGGCGGGGATCCCGGTGCTGGCGACCGTCGGCACCGGCTCGCCGCACGCGCTGGCCGTGCAGGTACCGCCGACAGACACAGCGCGCGCCGTCGCCGTGCTCCATCACGAGCTCGTTAGCCGGACGAGCAGCGCTGCGGCGCGCGCCGCGACAGGGAGGTGATCAATGATCGACTACCGATTGAAGGTGGGGATTCTCGGCGCGACCGGCGCGGTGGGGCAGAAGCTCGTCGCCCTGCTCGCCGGTCACCCGTGGCTCGAGGCGACCGCCGTCGCCGCGTCGCAGCGGTCGACCGGGCGGGCATACGGCGATGTCGTTCACTGGCTGGAAATGGCGCCGCTGCCGGCCGAGATTGCCGCGCTGCCGGTGGTCGCGGCCGAGCCGCCGCTGGAGTGCGACCTCGTGATCTCGGCGCTCGACACCGACGCGGCGCGCGAGATCGAGCCGGCGTTCGCTGGCGCTGGCTACCCGGTATTCTCGAACGCCTCGGCGCACCGCATGCGTCCCGACGTGCCGCTGCTGGTGCCGGAGGTCAACGCCGAGCATCTGCGTCTGGTCGAGCGGCAGCCGTTCGCCCCGGGGTTCATCGTCACCAACCCCAACTGCTCGACGGTCGGGCTGGTGCTCGCCCTCAAGCCTCTCGCCGATGCCTTCGGTCTCGACGCCGTGCAGGTGACGACGATGCAGGCCGTCTCCGGCGCCGGCTATCCCGGCGTGGCGGCGCTCGACATCGTCGGCAACGTGCTGCCGCACATCCCCGGCGAGGAGGCGAAGCTCGAGAGCGAGCCGCGCAAGATCCTCGGCGCGCTCGCCGGCGCCGGCATCGCGGAGCACCCGGTAACGATCAGCGCCCAGGCCAACCGCGTGCCTGTGCTCGACGGCCACCTGCTGTCGGCGTCGGTGCGTCTCTCGCGGCCGGCCGACATCGAGGCGGTTCGCGCCGCGTTCGCCTCGTTCACGAGCCCGCTCGCCGGGCTCGGCCTGCCGAGCGCCCCGGCGCGGCCGCTGGTGCTGCTCGCGACGCCAGAGGTGCCGCAGCCGCGCCGCCACGCCGCGCTCGGCGACGGCATGGTCGTCCACGTGGGCTGCGTTCGGGCGTGCCCGGTGCTCGGCGTGCGCTTCGTTGCGCTCGTCCACAACACGATCCGGGGCGCCGCCGGCGCCGCGATCCTCAACGCGGAGCTTGCCATCCGTCAGGGGTTCGTGACGCCCCGCGTCGCCGCGCCGGCCGGCAGGGAAGCGACGCTCGCAGCCAAGACATGGTAGGCGCCATGGAATTGCGCCGGCGCCTGCAGGGGTCGCGCCAGGACCTTGCTGTGATGGACGAACTGGGTCACACCGCCTCCGAGGCCGACTGCGCCGCGACCAGCCGGCGATACGGCCCCTCGCGGGCGATCAGCTCCTCGTGGCGGCCGCTCTCCGCGACGCGCCCGTCCTCGAGCACGTAGATCACGTCGGCGCGCCGGATTGTCGCGAGACGGTGGGCGATCACCACCACGGTGCGGCCGGCGCGAAAGCGCTCGAGGGCGACGCGAATCGCCCGCTCGGTGACGGCGTCCACCTCGCTGGTCGCCTCGTCAAGGATCAGCAGGTCGGGGTCGACGAGCAGCCCGCGGGCAAGCGCGATGCGCTGGCGCTGGCCGCCCGACAGGCGCACCCCGCGATCGAGCAACGGCGTGTCGTAGCCCTGCGGCAGCGCCGCGATGAACTCCTCGGCCTGCGCCAGGCGCGCAGCTCCGATCACCGCTGCGCGGTCGGCCTGCGCTCGCGCGAACTCGAGGTTCGCCGCCACGCTGTCGTGAAACAGGAATGTGTCCTGGTCGACCACAGCGATGCGCGAGCGCCACGCCGCCAAGTCGAACTCGCGCAGGTCGATGCCGTCGACGAGGATGCGACCCGACGTGCACTCGTGCAGTCGGACGAGGAGCTCAACCAGGGTCGACTTCCCTGCTCCCGAAGCGCCCACGACGGCAGTGAGCCGTCCGTGGGCGAACGTGAGCGTGCAGTCGCTGAGGACGGGTGGCGCTCCGGGCGAGCGGGTGAATGTCACCCCATCGAAGACGATCGCCTGCTCGAGCCTTGGCGGCAATCGACGGCCACGGCCGGGGTACGGCTTGTCGTCCCGGCGCAGGAAATCGAGCACCTCGGCGAGCGCCGGCGCGACCTGCAACGCCATCGCCTGCACCTCGTTCAGCTCCGCGATCGGATTGGCCAACCGCATCGCGACGGCGAGCAGGACTGCCACCAGGGCGATCGTCGCGCCGGCGCGGGCTGGCGCCGCGACGGCCACCGCCGCCAGCACCCCGGCAATCACGAACGCGTTCGTCATGTGAAACAGCGGCCTCGCGAGACCCATCCACACGCTGCCGCGGTATGTGAGCCGGTGGTAGCTGCGGAGGCGCCCCATGAAGCGGTCCACGCTCCAGGACTCGCGGTTGAACAAGTGGATCTGCTTGAGGCCGGCAAGGTGCTCCTGCGCCACTTCGGTCGAGGCCCGCAGTTCGCTCACCGCCTGCTGGCTGGCGCGCCGGCCCCGAGCCAACAGGAGCGGCCTCACCACCAGGCTGGAGAAGCCGATGAGGGTGCCCGCGACGACGGTCAGGGGCCACGAGACGGCGAATGCGGCAGCGAGATACACCAGTGTGGTCGTCAGCCCGAGGATGGCGCCGGCCACGGCGGCGACCAACTGACCGACCTGGACCGTGTGCTGCTCGAGAACCGCCAGCAGCCCCCCGGCCCGCTGCTTCTGCACGTAGGCGAAGTCGAGCTCGTGGATCTGCCGGAACACCAGCTCCTGCAAGCGGGACTCCACCGCGACCCGCAACCGCGCGCCGAGCACCTGGCGAAAGAACAGCGCCAGCGCCCGCACCGCGGCCACCGCGATCAGGGCCGCGGCAGCAACCAGCGCCTGCGTCGGCGGAGCCAGCGAGCGGAGCATCGCGGTTGGGCCTGCTACGGCGAGAACGGCGGGCGCGCCGGGCAGCGCGAAGACAAGCACCAGCACCGCGAGCCCTGCGGCCTCGCTCCCCACCAGCAGCAGCGCCGTCACGAACAGCCCGACGAGGAGCGGGCGGTGCGGCCGCAGTAGCGGCCACAGCATGCGCACCAGCGGCCCCCGACCCCGGCTCACGGCGCCTCCGCACTGGCGCCGGTCCACCGGCCGCCCGCGCGCCCGCATGCCAGCGCGATCACGCGGGTCCGGTCGCGCACCCGCTGGTCGTCCAGAGGAAGCTCGTGCGCCACCGGTCACCCTCGCAGCGTTTCGACGGCGCGGCGCAGGCGGCGGCGGCACACCTCGCGGCCGAGCACCTGCATCGTCTCGAACAGCGGCGGCGTCGCCGCCTTGCCGGTGACGGCGATGCGCACCGGCATGAACAGGTCGCCCGGCTTCCAAGCGATCTCTTGAGCGAACGCGCGCATCGCCGCCTCGAGGGTGGTGGCGGTCCAGTCGAGCAGCGGGTCGAGCCGGTCCTCGAGCAGCCGCGCCAGGGCGTCGGCGGTCTCGGCGGCGGTGTGCTTCTTGGCGACCAGCTTCTCGCGCGCCTCGCTGTCGTACGCCACCTCGCCGACGAAGAAGAAGCGCGCGTACTCGATGAAGTCCTCGAGCTTGTCGACGCGCTCGTGGGCGAGCGGCAGCACCTGGAGCAGGTACTCGTCGGAGAGCACGGTCGCGCGCAGGCGGGCGAGCAGTTCCGGCGCGGAGAGCTTGCGGATGTACTTGCCGTTCAGCCAGGTGAGCTTCTCGAGGTCGAACACCGGGCCGCCGAGGGTGATGTCCTTGAGGTCGAAGCTGGCGATGAACTCGTCGAGCGAGAACTCCTCGCGGTCGGCGGAGATCGCCCACCCCATCAGCGCCAGGTAGTTGAGCATCGCCTCAGGGAGGTAGCCGGCGCGACGGTAGAAGTTGAGGCTCACCGGGTTCTTGCGCTTGGAGATCTTGGACTTGTCGGCGTTGCGCAGCAGCGGCAGGTGGCAAAACGTCGGCTCCAGCCAGCCGAAGGCGCGGTAGAGCTGCGCGTGCTTGGGCAGCGAGGAGATCCACTCCTCGGCGCGGATCACGTGGGTGATCTCCATAAGGTGGTCGTCGACGACGTTGGCGAGGTGGTAGGTGGGGAACCCGTCGCTCTTGATCAGCACCTGATCGTCGACAAGCGTGTTGTCGAACGACACCTCGCCGCGCAGCAGGTCGGTCACCCGCGTCGCGCCCTCGCGCGGCATCGCCAGGCGGATGACGTGGGGCTCGCCGGCGGCGCGCCGGCGCGCCGCCTCGGCGGCCGGGATCGAGCGGCACAGGCCGTCGTAGCCGGTGGCCTGCGCGAGCTTCTTGGCGAGCTGCTCCTTGCGCAGCGCGTCGAGCCGCTCGCGGGTGCAGAAGCACGGGTACGCGGCGCCTTTCGCCACCAGTTGCTCGGCGTACTCGCTGTAGATCGCGAAGCGCTCGCTCTGCCGGTAAGGGCCGTGCGGGCCGCCGACGTCGGGCCCCTCGTCCCAGTCGAGACCGAGCCAGCGCAGCGACTCGACGATCATCCGCTCGGCGGTCGGGCTCGAGCGCTCGCGGTCGGTGTCCTCGATGCGGAGGATGAACTGGCCACCGTTCTTCTTCGCCCAGGCGTAGTTGAACAGCGCGACGTACGCGGTCCCGACGTGCGGGTCCCCCGTTGGGCTGGGCGCGATCCTGGTTCTCACCGTGCTGGCCATTGACGTGTCTCCACCGCCGACAGTCTCTCATGGAATAACCGCCGCCCCTTGGAGTGCTCTTGCTGGTGTGCGTTCCACCGCAGCGTTTCCGGCTGCGGAAATGCGCCGGCCCGCTTCCTGGGGTTTGCATCCGCGAGGTTTCTTGCCGCGCCGCGGCGAACCGCTTAGCATGAGTGGCAGCAAGCACAGTGCACGACACCGATTCGGCTTCAGGCCCGGAGGACCACGATGCCTGGTTGTTTCGAGTTCCGCGCCACGACGAGGCAGTATCCCGACGTCTTCACCCCGGCCACCGTCGCCGCGCTGGAGGCGCTCGCGCCGCTCAACCGCGACCGCCGGGAGGTGATGGCGGCGCGCATCCGCCGGCGCGCGGAGCGCATCCGTGACCGCCGACGTATCGCTTTCTTGCCCCCCGACTCGCTGATCCCGCGCACGTCCATCCGCGTCCGGGACGCCCGGGACGGCAACTTCGACGGCGGCGAGATCCCCCACGACCTGCGTCGCCAGTGGATCCAGGGGACGGGCCCGGCGACCAGGCCCCGCGCGGATACCCGCGGCGGGCTGCGCAACGTGGCCTACGCCCTGCTCTCCGGTGCCGACGGCTGGATGTTCGACGGCGAGGATGCCCTCGGCCAGGTCGTGACGATGGCGCTCGACAACCAGCGCAACCTCAAGCTCGCGAGCGCCTCCGACCCGCTCTTCCTCGAGGTCGCCGAGGAGGTCGCCGCCGAGATGAACGGCTGGGCGCGCTCCTTCTTCGGCCGCGAGATCATCGCCAACTGGCGCTCGCAGCTCGACTTCACGACGAAGATCTTCCGCTGCCGGGGCCTCCACCTCGACGACCGCCACGTCCGCGAGGCCAGCGGCGCCGGGTTCTCCGCCTCGATCGTCGACCTCGTGCTGTACGTGGTCAACAACCACGAGCGGCTGCGGGCGGCGGGCTCGTCGGTGGTGCTCTACCTGCCGAAGATCCAGACCGCCGAGGAGGCGGCGCTGTGGAACGACATGCTGACCGCGCTTGAGCGCCACCTCGGCATCGCGGCGGGCACGATCAAGGTGTACGTGCTGGTGGAGCAGATCGAGGCGGCGTTCCAGCTCATGGAGATCCGCGCCGCGCTCGCGCCGCACTTCGTCGGCTTCAACACCGGGCGCTGGGACTACATCAACTCGGTCGCCGATGCGCTCTCCTGGGACCCGGCCTTCATCAACCCCAACATCGACATCATCGTCATGACCTACGGCTACATGCGCACCTACGAGGACCGCGTGCGCCGCGCCGTCAACACGCCGGACCGCGGCGGCCGCTGCGCGCTCTGGCAGGGCGGCATGGAGACCAACATCCCGGTGGGGACGCCGGAGGGCGTGGCCGCCGGGATGAAGCGCGCGGTCGCCGGCGCCGAGCGCGAGCAGCGCGAGGGGGCGAGCGGTAAGTGGGTGGCGCACTGGAAGATGGTGCACATCATCCGGCCGGTGTGGGAGCGGGCCGGGGCGGACAACCAGCTCGGCCGCTCGTTCCCGCGGCTCACCTACACCGACGCGGACGCCACCGGCCTCGCGCTCCTCGAGCCGGCGCCCCGCACGGTGCGCGGCGCGCGCGACCTGCTCTCGGTGGCGCTGCAGTACGGCAACGCGTTCGGCCAGGGGTTCCAGGCGGCGGCGCTCAAACCGGCCGACTTCTTCGGCGACGACAACGTCCTCTACCTGATGGAGGACATGGCGACCGGCGAGATCCGGCTGTCGATCCTCTGGGAGTGGCTCCACAAGGGCGCGACGCTGACCGAGGCGGACGCCGGGACCGGCGCCCGGGCCGGCGACACGTTCGCCGGGCCGCTGCTCGAGCGGCTGCTCGAAGAGGAGTACGTCAAGCTGCGCAAGGCGAGCAACCGAGACGTCCACGACGACTCGAAGGACACCACCCTGCCGATCGCCCGCGCCATCGTCGCGGCGTACGTGACGGACACGGTGAAGACGCCGTGGTACGTCGACCTGCTCAACATCAACCTCGACAACCACGACCTCGCCACCGCCCGTGGGCGGATCGCCCGCTACCAGGAGGCGTTCCGGCGTGACGGCACGCGCATCACCGAGAACCTCGACTTTGGCACCAGGGCATGAAGAGGAAGAGCGCATGAGCACCTTCGAAAACGACGTCGCGGCAATGCAGGAGTGGTTCGACAGCGACCGCTTCAAGGGGATCACGCGCCTGTACTCGGCGCGCCAGGTGGTGGAGCAGCAGGGGACGATCCGTAGCGACTACCCGGTGGCGCGCGAGGCCGCCGCGGCATTTCACGCCCGGCTGCGCCAGCTCTTTGCCGAGAAGCGGAGCGTTACGACGTTCGGGCCGTACTCTCCCGGGCAGGCGGTGACCATCAAGCGGATGGGGATCGAGGGGATCTACCTGGGCGGCTGGGCCACCTCGGCGAAGGGCTCGACCACCGAGGACCCGGGCTCCGACCTCGCCAGCTACCCCTTGAGCCAGGTGCCCGACGAGGCCGCCGCCATCGTGCGCGCCCTCCTCACCGCCGACCGCAACCAGCACTACCTGCGGCTGCACATGACCGAGAAGCAGCGCGCCGAGGCTCCAGTGGTCGACTACCGGCCGTTCATCATCGCCGATGCCGACACCGGCCACGGCGGCGACCCGCACGTGCGCAACCTCGTCCGCCGCTTCGTCGAGGTCGGCGTTCCGGGGTACCACATCGAGGACCAGCGGCCGGGCACCAAGAAGTGCGGGCACCAGGGCGGCAAGGTGCTGGTGCCCTCCGACGAGCAGATCAAGCGCCTCAACGCCGCGCGCTTCCAGCTCGACGTGATGCGCGTGCCGGGGATCATCGTCGCCCGCACCGACGCCGAGGCGGCGAACCTGCTCGAGTCCCGCGGCGACGAGCGCGACCAGCCGTTCGTCCTCGGCTCCACCAACGTCACCATGCCAACGTACAAGGCGGCGTTCCTCGCGCTGATGCGGCGCCTGCACCGCCAGGGCCAGACGGAGATCAACGGTCACCTGCTCTACGCCACCTCCGACGACGAGCTGGCGGCCGCCGACGCCTGGCTCGACCGCACCGGGCTCGCGGCGCTCCTCGGCGAGGCCGTCGCGACGTTCAGGAAGCAGCCGGAAACCGGTGTGGACGCTCTCTTCGACAGGGTCGCGTCGCGCTTCCTCGAGGTTTGGGAGGCGGAGGCGGGTCTCGAGACGTACGCCGACGCCGTCGCCGAGGTGCTCGAGTTCCGGGCCAGCGAGGGCGAGACGCTCGAGATCGGCGCGGAGGAGTGGCGGCGCTTCGCGCGCGACGCCTCGTTCTACGCGGCGCGCCGAAAGGCGAAGGCGCTCGGCGTCAACATCGTCTGGGACGCCGAGCACGCCAAGACGCCGGAGGGTTACTACCAGGTACGCGGCGGCATCGACTACGCGATCGCCAAATCGCTAGCCGTCGCGCCGTTCGCCGACATCCTGTGGATGGAGACGGCCACCGCGAACATCGCCGAGGCGCGGCATTTCGCTCAAGCCATCCACGCCGCCTTCCCCGACGCGATGCTCGCCTACAACCTGTCGCCGTCGTTCAACTGGGACTCGACCGGCATGAGTGACGACGACATGCGGCGCTTCCCGGAAGAACTCGGCAAGCTCGGGTTCGTCTTCAACTTCATCACCTACGGCGGTCACCAGATCGACGGCGTCGCCGCCGAGGAGTTCGCCACCGCCCTGCGCCAGGACGGGATGCTTGCCCTCGCCCGCGTGCAGCGCAAGCTGCGCCTGCTCGAGTCGCCGTACCGCACGCCGCAGACGCTGGTCGGTGGGCCGCGCCTCGACGCGGCGTTGGCCGCCTCCTCGGGCCGCACCGCCACCACCAAGGCGATGGGCAAGGGGTCGACACAGCACCAGCACCTGATCCAGACCGAGGTGCCAAAGAAGCTACTCGAGGAGTGGCTCGCCCTCTGGAGCGCGCACTACCAACTGCCCGACCCGCTCAAGGTCGAGCTCAAGCCGTACCGCGCCGGCTCCGAGTTGCTCGAGCTCGCGCTCACCGGCAAGGGCGGCGACAAGGTGGCCAACGTCGTCTTCGCGCCAATCCACGATCGCCACGGCCGCAGCATCCTGTCGGTCCGCGACCAGAACACCTTCGCCCAGGAGCTGCGCCAGAAGCGCCTGATGACGCTCGTGCACCTCTACCTCGTCCACCGCTACAAGGTCGACTCCGTGCACTACGTGACGCCCACCGACGACAACCAGTACCAGACCGCGAAGATGAAGGCGCACGGGATCTTCACCGCCGTGAATACCGAGGTCGGGCAGATCATCGTCGCCGACGTCAACCACGCGCGCATCGCCGAGCTGCTCGCGCCGAACCGCGCCGCCCTGGAGCGCCTGATCCGGAAAGAAGCGTAGGCGCGCGGAGGCTCCCGCGCCCCCCCCCCTCGCAGAGCGGAAACGCGGCTCGGCGCCTACGACGTCGTCGCCAATTCGGCCCCGGCCAGCTCCGACCCGCCGGCAACGTCTTCGGAAAGGTCGGCCCTTACGAGGTCACCGCCACGCTGGGCGCGGGCGGCATGGGCGAGGTGTGGCGCGCCATCGACACCCGACTCGGCCGCGAGGTCGCGCTCAGGGTGCTGACACCGCCGGTCGCCTTTCGGGTCGGCCACGAGATTCGCTACTCTTGATGCCTTGATCAGCCAACGCGATTCCGACCGGCGCAACTTCATGGCGATGCTCGGCGAGGGCGGCTTCTACCTCGCCGCCGGGCCGTTCTTCTCGCCGCAGACCGTCCTGCCGGCGCTGGTCGCCGGCCTCGGCGGCGGCAACGTCGCCGTGGGAGCGATCGGGGTCATCACCTACGCCGGGGTGTTCCTGCCGCAGGCATTCGCGGCCCGGCACGTCGTCGGCGCGCGGTGGAAGAAGCCCGGGGCGCTCGTCTTCGGCGCGATGCAGCGCAGTGCGGTGCTGCTGCTCGCCCTGGCGGTCCTGCTGTTCGGCGCATCGCGCCCGGGTGTCGCCCTCGCGCTGGTGCTGTCGCTCTTCGCGCTCAACCAGGTCCTGCTTGGCATTGCGGCGCTGGTGTGGTTCGACCTCTTCATCAAGGTGACGCCGCTGGGCTGGCGCGGGCGCCTCGTCGGCGCGCGCAACGCTCTGGGTGGCGCGATCTCGGTGCTCGGCGGGGTGGCCCTCACCTGGATGCTCGCCACCCACGTGTTCCCGCGCGGCTTTGCGCTCGCGCTCCTCGCCGCCTTCGCGCTGCAGCTCTTCTCGCTGCTGGCCCAGCTTCCCATCGTCGAGACGGACCCCAGCCCGGTCACGCCGGTGCGGCCGCTGCCGGCATTCCTGCGCGAGCTGCGGGCAGTGCTCCGGCACGACCGTGACTTCGCACGCTTCGTGGGCTACGCGGCCGTGTCATACCTGGCGATGATGCCGGCAGGGTTCTTCACCGTCTACGCCCTCAAGCGGCTCCACGCCGATGCCGCGGCGGTCGGCGGCCTGACGCTGACGATGGTGACCGTCCAGGTGATCAGTGCGCCGCTCTGCGGGCTTCTCGCCGACCGGTTCGGCAACAAGGTCGCTCTCACTGTTTCCGCCTCGGCGCTGCTGTGCGCCAACGCGTGGGCGCTGCTCGCGCCGACGCTCGCCGCCTTCGCCCTCGTCTTCGCCTTCCTCGGCGTCAACCTCGGCACCGAGTACATGGCGCGCCACAACATGGCCGCCGAGTACGCCCCCGAGGAGCAGCGCGCCGCCTACGTCGGGATCATGAACACCACGCTGGCGCCGTTCTGCCTCTCGGGGCTGCTCGGCGGCGTGATCAGCGACGCGTTCGGCTACCGCGCCGTCTTCGGCCTCGGCGTGGCGCTCTCCCTGGCGGCGCTGGTACTGCTCGCCCGGGTGCACGACCCTCGCCACTCCCGGCGCTAGCGTTCACCGCGCCGGCCGCGGAATCTCCGCCGACCGCCGGGCGGCTGCTAGCACCAGGCCCTTCTGGTCTGAAGGCATCGCGCCTTGTCTAACAAGGGAGCCTGACGTATCATGATTTGTCAAGGAGGCGGTGATGGCAAGCGTCAAGGTGAGCTCCAAGGTCGACGAGAAGGTGTGGGACCAACTCAAGGAGATGGCGGCCGAGAGTCACCAGAGCGTTTCCGGGCTGCTCACCGATGCGATCGGCGAGTTCATCGCCAGACGGCGGGTGCGGCCCGAGGTGCTCGCGCACCTCGAGCACTCCCTGACCGAGAACGAAAGGCTGGGGCGGTTGCTTGCCCGGTAAGCTCGTCAAGCACCTAACGCTCGAGGAGGTGCTGGCGACCCACCAGGCCCTCGTCGAGCGTTTCGGCGGCCTGCCCGGCGTGCGCGACCTCGGGCTTCTTGAGAGCGCTCTGTTTCGCCCGCGAACCGGTTACTACCGCGACCTCGCCGAGATGGCCGCGGCGCTGTTCGAGTCGCTCCTGATGAACCACCCGGTCATCGACGGTAACAAGCGCGTCGCCTTCTTCGCGACCGACGTCTTCCTGCGGCTCAACGGGTGGAAGCTCGAGGTCGAGGCCGAGGCGACACACGCCTTCCTGATCGGTCTGCTCGAGCACCGCGAGTGCGACCTCGAGCACCTGCTTCCGTGGATTCGCACGTCACTGAGGAAGGCCTGACCCCAGGGCCGGACCGGGGAGGCATCGCAGCCATCGACAGATGGTGCGCGGGGGTCAGGAAGAGGCGGGCGTCGGCGTGGCGGTCATTTCGCCGGCGGCGGGATCAGTTTCTGGCGCATCAGCTCGTCGCGAACCGCCTTCGTGACTTCGCCGGTGAGAGCGCGGGTCGAGGAAGGGTCGCTG